>Ga0193716_1000551_pt1 | contig 22647 bp, 14 predicted proteins | sample U2c1metaG_FD_145901 | JGI IMG/M metagenome (GOLD analysis project Ga0193716, IMG submission 145901) | Soil microbial communities from a riparian zone of the East river system, Colorado, United States - U2c1 | ecosystem: Environmental > Terrestrial > Soil > Riparian zone | place: USA: East River...
TTTCTGTTCCGAGCAATAGACACGGGCAATCCTCCAAATGTGAAGACATCTTCGGCCACGCCGAATGTTTACGTAATTGAAAACTTTCAATAGCTTTAGGAGACAGGAGGCTTGAAGGCAGCGGCAGCAAATGTTGAGCGGGAACCTTCCCCCTCTTGAATCCTCATTTCGGAACTAATTTGAAAGCTTTCAGATAAGCCCGCATAAAAGTACCCACTCTTTGCTATCGCTGTCAAGTTTTTTTATTCGGATCCGATCGCGCGCGCCCTCCTGCCGCAACGACGCAGGTTCGCTTGTCCGGAAGGGGTTCTTGAAGAATGCTTTGAAGAAAGTTTGAAATAGTTCAAAATAATGTATAAGTACCTTACGGTCTCAGAATCTAAGTCTCTTGCGACCTAAGATCAAACGGGAGACGGCGAGACAATGGCCAACATGCAGGACATCGCCAAAATGGCAGGCGTATCCCTGGGCACGGTTTCGCATGTGCTCAACAATACCGCCAAAGTTCGAGAGCCGAAGCGCACGCGCGTGCTTGAGGCCGTGCAGGCGGCTGGATATCAGCCCAGCCAGCTGGCGCGCGGCCTGCGACGCGACACAACCAACATGATCGGGATGATTATTCCCGATATTACGAATCCGTTCTTTCCCGCGGTCGTTCGCGGCGCGGAAGACGTGGCATTCTCAAACGGATATCGTCTGATCCTCTGCAACACAGACAACGATCACTCCAAAGAGATCATCCATCTGAATGAATTGCGGACCTATCTCCCGGCCGGCCTCATTGTCATCCCATCGAATTTCAGCGACCTTACGGCGCAGGCGGAGTCATACCGGCGGGCGGGAACCGGCGTCGTGTGCGTCGACCGGCTTCCCAAGAATTGGAGCGGTGACAGTGTGACCGCGAATAACGAAGTGGGGGCTTACAACGCAACTCGCCATCTGATTCAATTGGGTCACACCAGGTTGGGAACTATCACAGGGCCTCTGCACCTTACCAATGCGAAGGAGCGCCTTGGAGGTTTTAAGCGCGCGCTGAAGCAGGCGAAGCTTCACTTGTCTCCGGAGTACATTCAGGAGACCACTTTCGACAAGCAAGGCGGACACGCCAAGACTCTTATTTTGCTGCGTCTGATTCCCCGCCCGACAGCGATCTTCGCGGGCAACGACATGATTGCGTTGGGAGCGTTGCTGGCCGTCCGCGAGGCGGGCCTCCGTTGTCCTGAGGACGTCTCCATCATGGGCTTCGATGATCTTGACCTGGCCGAAACCACGAATCCTTCGCTTTCGTCTGTTTCTCAATCAGGCTACCAACTTGGTACGACGGCTGCCCGCTTATTGTTCGACCGCAGGGAAGGCGATACGAGTCCCGCAAAACACATCGTCCTGGAGACATTGCTGCACCTGAGGGATTCGGTGGCGCCTCCGCAGGCCAAGTCGTCGGCGAAGAGCCGGTACGCGAAGTAAGCAAAAGTGAACCTGAACACTGATACTCCGGCTACTCCTTGAGACCTGCACGGACAGAATGACTACGGCTCGCGGTTCGGGCTAGCTCCAGCTCGCGGAAAGACCGAAACTCGCTGGCCTTTGCCTGCAAAGTCGGCATCGATCGATGCTGACTGTCGACCATCCAATGGCCAATCCAAAATTTACGGAGCGGTTAAGCTTTTAGGGTCACACGACCAATACACGACCATCGTACAGTCGAAACCAGCCCAAGTGGTCCTAAACCATCCTAAATGGAGGAGGCCATAACGCTAATTGCTTCAACCACATCCGCTGATTCCAGGCCACTTAGTTCGCTTGCTAGGCGGCCCTGAAAAGGCCGGCGTCGGCGGTTCGATCCCGTCTCTGGTAATCGTTTATAATCAATAACTTACGAGAAGTAAAATTTGAGCCTCCCCATTCGGGAGGCTTTGCCGCTTTTGGTAACCATCCATGTTTCAATAAGATGCCGGTTTTCAGTGATGGTCGCGTATTTGATCGTGCGTTGCTTTCCTATCTACAAGCGGTCTTCTAAAACCTTTGAATTGCTACAGATGTGAACGCTGGAGGATAGGCGACGCCAGCCCTTTTTCAATCGCTCTACATAGTGCGATGAGCCGATGGTCTTCTGACACGAACCCAACTCAAGAAGATCGCAGCATGTACCTAAGTAAGGGTCATGCCCGGAACTTTGAATCAACCTTGAGATCGAACTTAGTGGATCGTCAGACCAGTTTTGCGAGAGCTCTTCTCAGCAATCATTACTTCCCAAGCCGACACGAACGAAGCCCACAGGTTGGCAGACGCATGCGCGTGGGTTGAGCCGTCACAACTGCGCACCAGCCCCCGCCGTTAGATCCGAACCGTTGATCGCTTCAGTCGATATTCACCTTCACCCAGTCGGCTTGGTCACAAATGAAGCTGCTCGTCGCAAAGCTGCGCCGGATGATGTTTAGAGCGAAGAGCGAGCGAGTCACTCGCGAGATCGAGCAGTCGGAATCAGGGCTCGACTACTTCGGGGCAAGATACTACGCCAGCAATATGGGCCGTTGGATGAGCCCAGACTGGAGCGCCAAGGAAGAGCCTGTACCCTACGCCAAACTCGATAAGCCACGTCAGCTTCTCACATATCCTTAAGTTGACGATGCCGGAACAACAAGAAAGCATGGGCGGCGAACGATCCTCCACAACCCGGAGGCTAGCAGGCAAAGTTTGCTGCCTTTGTGGTCGTCACCTTGACGCCATGCTGTGGCAGCCGCCAGACGAACGTGTATGCGAGGCCTGTGAGACCCAGCGTTCTCCTACTCCAAAGCTCCACCGCATTCATATGTCCTTCGTTCTACGTGAGCGCTGGCATTGCACATTCCTGGCAGAGGACCTGCGCAGCGATTGCGCCAGCGCGCACCTTCAGCAACCCCGATTCAATGCTCGAAATGATTCGCCGCGGCAACGGCTTCCGGGATCTGCCTGCAGGCAGGCCGTCGATCTTGCCATCCAGGCAGGTCGCGGGAACGTCGATCTGCTGTTGCCCCCGAACAATTTGCCAAGTCGACGGGCAAGTTCTGACCGACATCACCGTCCACATAGTTAGCAACGATTGGTGCGTCCACTTCGTCGTGACCGCCACTCAAATACCAGTCGGGCCTTGGCTCCTCTTTGATTCGAACGACGAGATCAAAGCGAAGGTTTTTACCTGGGGGCCATGTTGCTGCGGAAGATCTGGCCCAGTATGAGATAGACCTCCGCCGTTGGGGTATTGGCAGCGGCCACATGGAATTGACTGACAACCAACTATCCGGCCTCGCCGCGCGAAAACGAGGGTGGCCTTGGAATGGCTACGAGTTGCGGTTGATGAGAGCAGCCGGCAAGTACCCGCCCCAGGTTCACCGACTTAAGCTGATCAAACGCCAGATGTACGGTCGCGCCAGCTTCGATCTGCTCAGGCTGCGCGTCCTTCAAAGGGCGTGACCGCGGTGTCTACGAAATCCGACCGCTCTTCAGAGAAAGGCTCTGACGAGGTGTTAGCCACTCCATCATTGAGTCGAGCGTCTCCGGGGCTACCGGGCAGGTCGTATTCATGAGGAGAAATACGTCATTTAGCGCGATAAGACTACGACATTTATTTATTGTGATAAACGACAGGCGTGCCTGCGTGCGCAGGCTCCACCCTTGCCGAAAACTCACGTTCGATCGTAGCAAGGCAGAGGTCGACAATTTACGATCGAGTTGAGCGTCTAGGCCTGAAGGTACAAATGAAAGCAAGCGAATCCAGTACCGTTGCGGTCCTGACTGAAAAGCCTTCTGTCGCACGAGACATTGCCCGTGTCCTCGGAGCCGACAAGCGGGGCGAAGGCTATCTCCAGGGAAACGGCTATGTAGTCACCTGGGCGATTGGACATCTGGTTTCCCTCGCACAACCGCACGAAATCAATCCTCAATGGCGGCAATGGCGCATGGATCTGTTGCCGATCCTGCCCGAGCAGTGGCCACTGGTTGTCTACGAGCGAACCAAAGATCAGTTCGAAGTGGTGCGAAAGATTCTAACGTCGGCGCGTGTGTCGCGGATAGTATCCGCGACGGATGCTGGGCGGGAAGGCGAACTGATCTTCCGCTACATCTACGATGCGGCTGAAAGCAAAAAGCCGGTCAGCCGACTTTGGATTTCCTCGCTGACTCCGGATGCCATCCGAAAAGGGTTCGACAATCTTCGCCCAGGCAGCCAATATGATCGATTGGCAGACGCGGCCAGTGGCCGAAGCCGAGCCGATTGGCTTGTTGGCATGAATCTGTCACGGGCCTATTCACTTTTCTATAGTGAGGAACTTTCCGTCGGACGGGTGCAGACGCCGACTCTGGCCATGCTGGTCGATCGCGAACTTACCCTCCGCAATTTTGTCTCCGAAGACTACATCGAGGTTGTCGCGACGTTTCAGGGACGGGAAAATCAGGATAAGGAAACCTATCAAGGCACATGGTTCCGTCCGCTAACAGGGTCGAAAAAGGGCAACAACTCGCGACTGCCTGCCGATGGCCAGGATGCCAAAAGCATCATCCTTCGCGCTCGTGCGGGAGAAGCGGTCATTGAGTCACTCTCTTCCGAGACGCAGCGGATGCAACCACCCCTGCTTTACGACCTCACTGAGCTGCAGCGGCATTCGAATCGTCTGTTTGGCTTTAGTGCCCAAGAGACTCTTGATATCGCGCAGGCACTCTATGAACGGAACAAACTGATCAGCTATCCAAGGACGGATAGTCGTCATCTCTCTGTTGACGTTGCCGCTACAGCTCCAGGCATTGTCGCCGCAGTTTCCCCAAGCTATCAGAAGCAACTGGCTGCAGGAACAGGGGAGCGCCCACTTGGAAAGCGATTTGTCGACGACAGTAAGGTGAGCGACCATCACGCCATCATTCCCAATGCGGTTTCCCCCGAGAAGGCCAACCTGACGGAAAAGGAACGCAAGATTTACGGTCTGATCTGCAGCCGCTTCCTCATGATGTGGCATGACGATCACATTCAGTCCGTGACGACCGTGATTACCACGATCACGCATGAGGAATTCGTGGACCGCTATCGAACCACGGGGACTGTCGTGCAACAGTTGGGTTGGAAGGTCCTTGACGTTGGGTCGGAGGGGCGAAAGAGAGAGACAAAGGGCAGGGATGAGGAGAAAACTCCGGAGCAGATCCTGCCAGTAAATCTTGCCATAGGACAGCCACAGGACATCGCGAATATAGAGGCCAAGAAAAAGAAGACTAACCCCCCGAAGCGATTTACCGAGGGCACACTCTTGACAGCGATGCAGACGGCGGGCCAAAGCCTCGACGAGAAAGAACTGTCCGAGGCGATGAGAGAGACGGGCCTCGGTACGCCTGCCACACGGGCGGCCACGATCGAAGTGCTATTGAAGCGTGGCTATATCGTTCGCTCGGGGAAGAGTCTGGAGGCAACAGAAAAGGGGATCCATCTTATAGAAGTGGTTCATCCCGAAGTCAAGAGTCCCGCGATGACCGGCCAATGGGAGGCCTTTCTCAAGAAGATCCAACTCGGTGAATCCCAGTTGGAGCCATTCCTGGATGGCATCAGTCAATACGTGCGTTCGGTTGTCAGCAAGGTTCGTCAGACTTCGCCAGTTCAACTTGCGCCGCCGCCCCCCGCGTCCACAAAGACTTCCGATCCTTCTGGTCTCCCCAGCCCAAAGAAATTCCTCAACAGCACAAGCCTCCCCGAGCTTTTGCAAAACGCGTTCGGCTTCGCCCAGTTTCGCCCTAACCAGGAAGCCGTCTGTCGGGCAGTAACCGCGGGAAAAGACGCGCTGCTTGTCATGCCGACCGGCTCGGGCAAGTCGCTTTGTTACCAGCTGCCTGGATTGGCACGAGGTGGAACCACTCTCGTGATCAGTCCACTCATAGCATTGATGGACGATCAGGTGCAGAAGCTGAAAGAGAAAGGCCTCGCTGTAGAATGCATCCATTCAGGTCGTAATCGTGAAATATCGCGCCGTATCTGTTCCGACTACCTCGGCGGCAAATTGCAGTTTCTCTTCATTGCTCCCGAACGACTTCGGGTGGCAGGCTTTCCCGAAATGCTGGCCAAGCGAAAACCATCACTGATCGCGATCGATGAAGCGCACTGTATCTCGCAATGGGGCCACGATTTTCGACCTGACTATCGGATGCTTGGCCAGTATTTACCTGGTCTTCGTCCTGCTCCGATGCTGGCGCTCACGGCCACAGCAACACCGCTGGTCCAGAACGACATTGCAACTCAGCTAGGCTTGACTGAGCCCGCACACTTCATCCATGGTTTCCGCCGCGAAAACATCGGCATCGAGCTTGTAGAAGCTTTGCCTTCGCAACGGCCTCAGTTCGCTCGGGAGATTCTGCTCGAAGACAAACACCGCCCAGCCATCGTGTACACCCCTACGCGCAAGCAGGCTGACGCTCTGGCGGAAGAGTGGGCAAGCGAGTTTGCCGTAGCCGTATACCATGCCGGACTGGATGCCGAGCGACGGCGGCAGGTGCAGGAAGAATTCATGGCGGGCAAGCTGGACGTCATGGTGGCAACCACGGCGTTCGGTATGGGGATCGATAAGACGAATGTCCGAACCGTGATTCACACCGCCCTGCCAGGCAGTCTGGAAGGGTATTACCAGGAGATCGGCCGCGCTGGGCGCGACGGAAAAACGAGTCGCGCAATTTTGATGCACTCGTATGGAGACCGTCATACCCATGACTTCTTCTTCAGTCGGGATTACCCGGCTGTTCCATTGCTGGATCGAGTATTTGCAAGCCTTCGTACAGAACCCCACCCGAGGGAGGCGCTGCGCAAATCCTTGGCGATGGAGGAAGAACTCTTCGACAAAATCATCGAGAAGCTTTGGATCCATAAGGGGGCCGTGCTGGACTTTGCGGAGAATGTCGGCCAGGGCGAGCGGCTATGGCGCGCGTCCTACATCCTGCAGGGCGAGCAGAAGCGGGCGCAGATCGATCAGATGATTCGTTTTGCGGAAAGCAATCAATGCCGCATGACGTCCCTTGTTCGTCACTTCGGCGATACGTCGGATAGTGCCAGGGCTTGTGGCGTGTGCGATTTCTGTGCTCCCGCCAAGTGCGTTGCCCAACGATTCCGAACCGCGACGGAAGAGGAACGAATAATTCTTCATCGAGTGTTGCGCGCCTTGCAGACCGTCTCCAACAAATCGACTGGCAAGCTGCACGCCGAGCTTTGTCCCGGAGGCGAGATGAGCCGAGACAACTTCGAAGAAGTCCTTGGAGCCATGGCCCGGGCAGAACTCATCAAGCTTGCGGATGCTGTCTTCGAAAAACAAGGCAAACAGATTCCCTACCGCACTGTCAGCCTTACTCCAGCGGGGCGAGCCACCGATCAGACTACGCCGCTGCTCTTCGTTATGAAGGACGCTGGAGGGCCCGTTTCCAAGCGCAAGCGCCAGAAGAAATCCAGTAAGTCTAACGCTTCTCCAAACACCACCGGTCGAACCCAATCCAGGCCGCCAAGAACAAGAACGGCTGCGTCCGAGCCAGAGAAAGAGACTCGCATTGAACAGGCTTTACGTGCCTGGCGCCTGAGCGAGGCGGAGCGCAGAAATATTCCGGCATTTCGGATCTTTGGCGATCGAGCGCTGAAAGGTATCGCTACCAACTGTCCCCACAACGATGCGGAGTTACTGGCCGTGCCGGGCATTGGCATGAGTATCGTGCAAAAATATGGAGCACATATCTATCGTCTGATTGCAGGTTCACGTTGACGCCGTAAGTCCCATCAAGTCGCACCCACAGCACCCGGTTCGCGTGAACATGTCCTCATGCTGATTGCAATGGAATGCTGCCACCGAATGCAACGTTATGGATCTTCCGCACATTTGGTGATACTGCTCAAATTCTTCGTGAGCCGCTAATCTGTTGTTCATTGCAGGAGTATTAGGAGGTCGCCAGATCACCGCTCTGGCGGCGTGTTATGGAGTTTGCTTCTGTCCCGAAAGACGAAGTTCATATGAGATTCGAAGAGTCCAACCCACGGATCGCTCTGCTGAGCCCCCAGGAGGACAACGGATCCAGCTCTCAGGTCGTCCGGCCGCACATCCCGCGAATAACGAAGCTGGATGCGATCAGGACGAATCCCCGGAAGTTGATAAAACTCAGTCAGAATCCCGACATCGACGATGGAGGTATACCGACGCGCAGCCAAGTCCCTCACTACCTCTGCCGTCGTTCCGAGGGGTGACGCGACGTGGATACGGTAGTCCGAATTGAGGTATGAAGGAAGCTTGACGGTGTGTTCTGTAAGATCCTGCAGGATCGCAAGGCTGGAGTCGGCACAGACGATCGTTGTAGGGTGATCGGAGCTGAAAAGGCGGGTCCAGAGTGGATGCGAGGTGGCAGCGGCCGCCTTCCGTGGAGCATCCCTGTGCTGACGAACCAGCAAACAACTAATCGTGATGTATGCAAGTGCAAGCGCAGGGCCCAGTATCCATAAAGCCAGACGATTCGGAGTGATCTTGCCCCCGCCAAACGTATCCCATAGCTGACAATCAGCGAAGAAGAAGACGATGATTAGGGCGACACGGGCACGGTACACACTCGAGTTCAAACAGGAGGCGGTTCGGCTAGTTGGGTCGGGCCAGAGCATAGCGGCGGCATCGAGCAGGTTGGGCCTGGTTGAACAGACCTTGTTCAACTCGGTCAAGACGCATCGGGAGGGCACGCTGAAGGGTGCCGACAGCCGGTCGAAGGTGACCGCCGAGCAGATGGAGATCAGCCGTTTGCGGGCCGAGTTGGCGCGGGTCACGATGGAGCGCGACATCCTGGGAAAGGCTATGGCGTACTTTGCCAAGGGGCAGAAGTGAAGTACGCCTTGATTCGACGCAATCGGCGTGTGTGGCCGATCCGCGTGCAGTGTCGGGTGCTGGGGGTAAGTGTGGCGGGCTACCACGAGCACCTGGTTCGTCGCCTGCAAGTCGCGCGGCTTCGTCACCTGAGCGCTGAGGCACTGCTGGTGCATATTCGTGCCGTGTATGCGGCCAATCGCGGAGCTTATGGCTGGCCGCGCATCTGGCGCGAACTGCATGCTCAGGGCATCCGCGTCGGCAAGCAGCGTGTGCAGCGGCTCATGCAGCAGCACGGTATCCACGCCCGCGGCAAGCGGCGCTTCCGTGTCACCACCACCGACAGCCGGCATGGCTTGCCGATCGCACCCAACCTGCTGAATCGCAACTTTGCCGTGGCCGCGCCAAACCGGGCGTGGACCGGCGACATCACCTACATTCCAACCCATGAGGGCTGGCTGTTTCTGGCCGTGGTCATCGACCTGTTCAGTCGCCGCGTGGTGGGCTGGTCGATGCAACCGCAGATGCACAGCAATCTGGTCATCGATGCACTGGAGATGGCCTGGTTGCGGCGCAGTCCCGACAGAGCTGCAGAACATATCTTCCATAGTGACCGCGGCAGCCAGTATGCCAGCCGTGAGTTCAGCGGCCTGCTTCTGGAGTGCGGCATCACCGCTTCCATGAGCCGCAAGGGCAACTGCTGGGATAACGCGCCCAGCGAGACTCTGTTTGCTTCTCTGAAAGTAGAACGTCTCCACGGCCAGAGTTTCGCAACCATCCGCCAGGCCAAGGATGAAATCCTCGCGTGGCTGCTCTGGTATAACCAGACACGCATGCACTCAACCCTGGGCTACGTCAGCCCCATCCAGTTTGAACAGCAGTGGCATCGAACAACGCAAGCAATCGCAAACCGACCAGGCGGCGAGTACAAAACAGGCTATGAAAAAACAGGAAAGCAAAATACGTTTTCCAACTTTCCACAGCTACGACGACTACGAACTATAACCAGTTATGGGATACGGATTCTGAGGGCAAGTTCAGTTTTGCTCCCGCAGGTCGACAGCTGTGTCGGATTTGTGTCACAACTGCCGCAAAATTAGCCAGCTCAATCCGGCCCTCACCCATGGCGCTCCGTGTTGGAAGTTTGGGGAATTATATATTTGACTCCCTCCGATACTGAAGCTGGGCGCTCGCGTGGTGGTCTCGGTGCGCCGCATGGTGCTGCATCTGCCCGCGTCGTTCCCGTTTCTTCCCGCCTTCCGGCAAGTGGCCCTGGCATTCGGAGCCTCGCCGGGATAGCGCGCCTCGGCTGACCAGAACCTCACTTCCCACTCGCTCCCAAGCTGCGTATCAGGACAACTGCGCTCGAAAAACCTGCGCCGCATCTATGGCGCGGCTAGACAGGTGCCCGCTCTCGTACGCTAACCAATATCACCGAGCCGAAACCAGCTTCGCCACAATCTCGCGCTCACAATAGCCGCTCGCCGCGGGCTTCATGAATGATGCGGGCTAGTTTCCTATAAAATAACTAGCGGACCGGATGGGGAGTTGGCGTGTACTGCGTTAGCTCGACCGCCCATTTGATGGCCTCCAGGTACATATGCTGGATGCCTGGATCATCCCACGCAGCATCCGGGTGACCAAGGGAACTATAGAAGACGTTTCCACGGCCATACTTCTTCACCCAGGCGATGGGGAAATCCCGATCGGTTCGATTCAATCCACTAACGGACAGGTCTATTTTCGTGGAATCCAGACGGGCAAGGACGTCAACCTTGTCCCGTGAGTACGGCTTGTCAGTCACCACGTAGATCTCATCGCGCGTCACAAATTGCCGCGAAAATTGACTCATACCTGGGAAGGACGGCTGTTCGACGATCACCGGCGCATCCATAACACCCCAGGGATGATTGTCAAAGTAGGCCCCCATCATTTCCCCATACTGTGGCCAATTGTAGAATGCGTCGATAGCGGAATGAGCTCCGACGAAACCTTTGCCGTCATCGCGGACAAAGCTGAGCAGATCGGCCTTCTGATCTGGCGACAGATCCTCTTCTCCAAGTCCGTAGAAGAATACCGCATCAAAGTAGTCCAGATTCTTGGCGTTCGTCATGCGCGTCCCTCCAGGAGGAGCGGCATACTTCCCTGTACCGAAAATCTTGCGCTTGGTAATCAGTTGGGTGTCTGTACGAATGTATGTAATAAACTGACCGCTCTCCCTGCCCAGCCGCTCAATGGTAGCGAGCGCATGAGAAACAGAGTCATGTTGATAGCCAGTATGAACATCGCCAATAGCTAAGATTTTTTTCTTGCCCGCATACGGATCGGGCATAACAACTCCAGTTGGGCCAGGCCCGGCGTCCTTCGTTGTCTTTGGTATCTGGCTTATTGCCTGAGCCTGCATCTTGCGAGTTGACAACAAACTCGATGCACCAAAGGCTACCACTCCAGCGAGTCCCTCTACAAAAGAACGCCGATGAATCTGCTTTTCATCACCACGTTTCACGCTTGTCCCCTTCACACTTAAAATGAGCACTGCTCGCGTTATCTCGATCGACTTATGCTGCCCAATAAACGCTTACCGTCGTAATTCGCGCTCCTGGGTCCCTATGCTGCAAAATCACGGCCGCGCTTCTCGGGACCCAGGCCGAAGATGAACAGAAGTACGACAATCACACACGACTCAAAAGCGGTAAGCGCCCATTGGTATCCAAGATGTTTTTGAAGACCAAACTCGATGACCACCGATGGTGCTCCGATCAATACTCCAAGTTGGTAAGCCACGCCGGTGAATAGGCTGCGAACATTTGGCGGAGAAAGTTCATTCAAATGGGCGGGGATCACACCGAATGCGCCTTGCACTCCAAACTGCATTACGAATGATCCAATGCCCAATATCGCTATCGACGAACTAAAAGCCCACAGGGGTATCGATATGAGAGAAATCGCCAGGGCAACCATGATTCCCCGTCGCCGTCCAATGCTATCGGAGAAGTGGCCGATAACGAGTGCGCCCAGGATGGCACCTATGTTATATAGAATCGCGAGGTTCGAGACGACTGCAGACGACGCCTTATGAATCGTTTTGAGAAAGTCGGGGTACAGGTCCTGGGTGCCGTGCGATAGACATGTGATCGCGGTCATTAGCAACACAAGGTAGGCGAACTCCGCCTTATGCGTGAACAGGACCCTCCAGCTGTCCGTAAGCCTCGAAAGCTTATTCTTCTTCCAGGATGGGGCTTCCGAAGACAGTGTGGTGAGCACAACAACAACGAGTGCCAACACTATACCGCCAAGAAACATCCACCTCCAGCTAAGACCGGGCCGGACAAACCGGATTCCAATCGCCGCGAGCAGATAACCTAACGAATACCCTGCCTGCAGGATACCTGAGAAGAACCCCCGCCAGCGTTTAGGAGAACTCTCCATAACCAGTGACGCGCCGATACCCCAGTACCCTCCCATTCCAATGCCATAAAGAGCGCGCAAAACAACAAAGGTCGCATAGTTGGGCGCAAACGGCGTCAGCGCGGTGATGATCGAAAAGTAGAGGACGCAGGCAATCAGGGGGCGGCGGCGGCCGAATCTGTCTGCCATCGAACCAAGCAGCAGAGCACCGATAGGACGAGTGGCAAGCGTGATGGTGATCGTCCAGACGATGGCGCCCTTGCCGACGCTGAAGTTCTTTGCAAGAACGTCGACGAGAAAGACAAGAACAAAAAAATCGAATGCATCCAGAATCCAGCCGAGGATTCCAGAGGATACTGCGAATCCCCAGCGTCGTTGCACCGCATCACCGCCCAACTCGTTGCCAGAGACTATGGCCGTGTCGCCTGTACTTAAGTCTGAACCCGGATTCCTGGAATGCATCGATTTCCTTTGCGATTTGTGTTCGAATTAGAATCTTGTCAATGTCATGCCGCCGTCCTGCACCAACACGGCACCAGTTGCGTAGGGCAACTCACCACGGGCAAGCATGCTTACCGCTTTACCAACATCCTGCGGCGTACCCCAGCGCTTATCAAGCAGTAGGCCGTTCTGAATCAAAGAATCATACTTTTCATGGACACCTTTAGTCATGTCCGTCTCGACGATGCCTGGACGAACCTCATAGACGGGGATCCCGTACTCGGCGAGACGTACTGCCCACAGTTTGGTAGCCATAGCAATACCAGCTTTGGATATGCAATAGTCACCACGATTGACGCTGGCCACTATAGCCGAGATAGAGCTGATATTGACAATGGCCCTTTGGGCGGAAGGATCGGATCGTTGCTGGTCGATCATCCACGCGGCTACCGCCTGAGTGAGAAAGTAAGGCCCTTTTAAATTCGTATTGATGATTTCGTCGAAGCTCGCTTCGCTGGCCTCAAGCATGTCCTCACGAACTCGAGGTGCGATACCAGCATTGTTGACGAGAAGATCGAGACGGCCGAGATGACGTCTTAAGTCACTCAAAAGTCGACTACGTTCTTTTGGATCGGAGACGTCGGCCCTCACATAGATGGACGCTGATCGAAGCTCCCTCAACTGGTGCAGCACAGGCTGCACCTCTTCCACGGGACGACGGCCGGAGATCGCTACTGTGTAGCCATCCTCAGCCAGCTTAAGGGCAATCCCAAGCCCTATACCGCGCGTACCGCCGGTGACCAGAGCAACCTTCTCTTGGTATGTCATAGGATTAGCTTTGAACCTTAGTTCCGTCAGTTTGGAAGAAGGTGTAGTAGCGGCCGTCGGCGATTCGAGTAATGAGCAGGATCAACTCCAAAAGATGATAGTCCCCCCACATGCTGGACTCTCCGCACGGAATCCTGGCGGATTTCGGCGTGTAGTCCCAACCATTGGGGTAGTGATAGATGCTCTGGAGCAGAAGGCCTTCGTGGTCAGGATCTATCGAGAGATAGGGTTCCTGCAGCAATTTTTCGGCTATAGCGAGCCCGGCCTGCGTGTAGCTTTGACCGTCAACCCCTAAGATGCTCCCAAGACGAAGGAGTCCTTGTGCGGCAATAGCACTCGCCGAAGCGTCGACCGGTTCGAAATCGTTAAAGGGATCCGCAGGTTTCAACTTCCAGTCGTCGAGTAAATGGAGATTGGGTCCACCAGTATCCCAGTAGCAGATCCCATCGAGCGCGCTTCCCTGTCTCATATAGAAGTCAGAGGTCGCACGAGCAGCGCGCTCGAGCACGGCGATTGATTCGTCCCTTTCCCCCACGCCATTGACACCAAATTCATTTGCTCCCAACGAACGCAGGAACTCGAGCTGCTCAGCGAATCCCAGGATCGCCCAGGCAAGCCCACGAGTCCATGTGGTGAAGGGAGAGTATCCCTGCTGCGAGGAGGGACAACGGAAAGCGCCGCTGGCGGGATTGAAGATTGCTTCGTGCACTGTACGTCCCTGAACTTCAGGGGAGTCATATCGATCGCGCCCCTCGCCATAGTAGATGTTGTACTTCGCTGAGGTCTTCGCATGAACCAGCAACCTGGCGAGGAGGCTGATGTGCCTATCCTGTTCTCCGAGAAGCGAATGTCCCAGCAGGTGCGCAACACCGCAGATGCGCAGAGTTCGAACAGTATCTATAAAAAGGGAGTGTTTGCCGTTGAAGGAGTAGATGTATCCTTCCCCGCCAGGAAGATCGGTCCACCGCGCAGCCTGCACCGCTCCACTTGCCTTGAGCGCGAGTTCATAGAACAGCAACTCCCCCTCATGGAACAGCGTTTTTCCCTCAAGCATCAGGCGACGAAGGTGACCGTAGGTCGAGATATTGTTGAAGCCGTGGTCGTGAACGCCTGTATGGGTAACATGTCCCGCCATATGCTGCACAATGTTCTCTTTGGCGGAGCGCAGCAATGCAGGGTTTCCGGTCAGTTCAAAGCTTAGGAGCCCATTTCCATACTGAAAGCCCTGGGTCCACTGTGTCCAGCTACGAGAAGTGTATTGACCGGCAACGGTGATGACCGGTGAACCCTTCTCGCAGTCCCAGCGGCCATTGAGGCGAAGGGTCTTCTCTGCTGCGAGATCAAAGGCTCGCTTCGCAACAGGGAGTAGCTCGGCTGCAAAGCGTATTTTGTCGACGATCACTGAGACCTCTCCTTCATCGGTATTAATATTTGCAACACCCGGGCCCGCCACTCCTCAGCCACGATAGATCAGAACGTCACTCTCAAACCCACCTGTATCTGCCTCGGGGCTGTCGCCGATGTAATTTTTCCGTTGATGGGAGAGGAGAGAGTCGCAGTAGGAGCCGAGAGGCTTACCAGATTGAACGCATTTGAGGCTTCTCCGCGAGCCTCGAGATTCACCTTTTCCCAGATGTGGAAGGTTCTGAAGATGCCAAGGTCTACATCTCGATAGCCAGGGCTGCGCAGGTAGTCGCGAGGCGTATTGCCGTCAGCCCTACCGGGGCCGATGCCGGTGCCCGGTCCATTCGGCGTAAAGGCTGCGGTATTGAACCACGCAGCAGCGACAGCTTGCCGACTCCGATGGGGATCAAGCGAGGCCTTCATTCCAGGTACAAGGTTAGGCCGGTCCGAGCTGTAGCCATCGGCGTTCTTGTCGGCTCCGGTCGTGACGTTGAGTGGCACTCCACTGTTGAGGGTGACGATAGGAGAGACGACCCAACCGTTGAGTATCCCTCCTACGAGCCGATGGTCTCCGTGGTAGTAATTCAGATTCCATATGCCCGAAATGCTCGCCGCGTGACGCTGATCCTGGTCCGCCGGGCCCCGTTCTTCCTGGAGGGCATTGAAGTTTTGGACATTCCCTCCGGCCTGACCGTCACCAGCGTTCTGCACACTCCAGAATGAGTTGCTCAAAACGTAGAACGCGTTCAAAAGGAAGCTATGGCTCAGTCTTTTATTGACGGAGACCTGAAGGGCATCGTACGAAGCCGTCTGGGTCGAGCTGAGAAGGCTGATCTGACCCAGCACTCCAGGATCGTGGGGCCGTCGGCTGTTCAAACTGGCTTGCGAGGTAGTCGCACCCGGAGCGTATTGAGGGTAGTTCGCGTCGTTTTCGAACGGCACATTATGGGAGAACGTACCAACATACGCAACCGTAAGGCTTGCGTCACCGGGGAGTTCGCGCTGGATTGCGGTATTGACCTGGTAGCTGTAGGGAAATTGAAAGTCCAGAGAGCTGCCGAGGATTGCGGCGGCTGCGGGAAATGCCGGGCTTGACGGGTTGTAGGTAAACGGAAATGGGTTGCCGTTCGGAAAGGAGGCCGGATTGTTATATGGGTGGGTGAGCGATGTAATCGAAGAGAAGACCTGACGGATAGCGAACGGAGCACCCGTGCCCGTCACATTCCACTCGTCGCCGGCTATGCCTCCGTAGAAGACGCCAGCAGCGGCCCGAATCGAAGTCTTGCCATCGCCGAATGGATCATAGACGAGACCGAGACGTGGGGAGATGTGGTGCCAGCGCATTCCCATCAAACCCCTTCCGACTCCAGGGTCGCCGGGGAACAGAACGCCGAGGGGTGCGGTTGGAGCAACCTTGGACTGCACTCCTGCAACAAATGTTAGTTCTTTGTTTTGCGGATCCGTCAGGGGGGTCTGAAAGTCATACCGCAGCCCTGCGTTCACCGTCAGGCGCGGCGTGACACGAAAGTTATCCTGTAGAAAGAACGCGTAATACCAGCTATTGGTCAGCAATAAGGGAGAGGTGTCCTGCTCCATGTTTGCCGGATGTCCGGTTACGAAGTCGGCGAGGGCGTTCGAGGTCGAGTTCGGAGCTGATGTCAGAAAGCTGAAGACACCATAGTTATTCAGGCTTGTCACCTGGATATCCTTGTCGAGAGACATCTCGCCTCCAACGCTCAGGGAATGTCGACCAACTGTCTTACTGACGACATCACGGATCGAATAGAAATTTGTTCCCGCTTTTGGACCCTGGATAGCTTGAGACAAATTGAAGTATCCGCTGACTGTGAGTTGAGGCAAGGATGGTGTTCCCTGGATAGTGAAATCGGAACCGAGATCTCCGAGTGAGATGTTCGGAGTGTTGATTCGACCGCCAAAGATACGGGTGTAGTTTAGCCAGACCTGATTGATGACCGATGTGCTAAGAATCTGCGTATCGTTTATGTTCAGGTTCTGCTGGCGCGCTGTATTCGTCTGTGTCGACCAGGGAAGGTTGCCGCCACCGGAGAGAAATGCATTCAACGTGTTTACGATAAAGTAGCTTCCCGTCAGGTGATTGTTTTGCGAGAATTGGTGGTCGATCTTCCCAAGGTACTCGTTGTTCGAGTATGGGCTGCTGTAATAGCCGTTCCACCCGTTTCCGGCTGCATTAGGCAGGGGGATATATTTCTGAATGATCGTCTGAGCAACCGGATCTAAGGAGCTAGGCGGAATCCAACCTGGTGTTCCGTTGTAGTTGTACGGCTTCCCGGTAGCCGGATCGATGGGAAGCACCTTGGACTGCGAGAAATTCCCGACACGTTCGAGTGCAGTAGGGACCACCGCTCCGGTGAGCAGACTCGAAGTCGTCTGTCGCAGTCCTGCGTAACTGAAAAAGAAGAAGGTTCGATTCGGAATAATCGGACCACCAACCGTGCCGCCAAACTGATTCCGGTGATAAGACGCATTCAGAGTAGCGTTCCAGGGCGTGGCATTGAGGATTGTGTTTCTTCCAAACTCGAAGGCGGACCCATGAAACTCGTTGCCGCCTGAATGGGTCAACACTGTGACCACACCGGCGGAGTAACGGCCATATTGAGCGCTGTAGTTATTCGTCTCGACACGAAACTCCTGGAGCGCATCGGGATTTGGAACCGGATTTCCATAGTTCCTGAGCCCGGTCATGTTGATTCCACCGTCCAAGTAGTAGCTTACCGAGCCATTACCCGAATCTGTACCACCGTTGATAATCGTCTGCTGCGATGGCAGACCGAGAATGAAATTTCCTGACGCTCCATTGGCCCCCGCACTAGACGATGATTGCACACCCGGCGTAAGGGTGAGTTGGGTGTAGACATTTCGGTTTACCAGTGGTAAGCCAGTGATCTCTTCCGCTTGGACCGTGCGACCGATCTCTGAAGTGGTCGTATTCACAAGCCCGGCTTCACTGGTAACCGTCACGGACTCATTCTCCGAGCCGAGATCGAGTGCCGCATCGAGTTGTTGCGTTGAGTCGACGGTCAGCACGATGTTCTTCTGGACGAAGGCCTTGAACCCCGATGCGCTTACACTCAACGAGTACTTGCCAACCGGCAGATAGGCGACACGATACAAGCCCTGGTCGCTTGAAGTTACGACACGAGTCTGGCCAGTATCCTCACTGGTAACAGTAACCGTGGCACTAGGAACAACAGCATGTGTCTGGTCGTAGACCGTTCCGATGATTGTTCCAGTCGTCTGTTGTGCCTGAATGTGAACGCAGGATGCCATGACCAACAACACGGCGAGCGCAAGTCGACTCATTCTTGAGCGAGCTGCCGAGGTATTGAAAGCTTGAGATCCTATCGTCCTGAACATTGCGTCCTTCCCTTCCCATCTCGCGTTACTCATTCTTTCTTCCCTCAATCCTTCCGTTACTTCGCCCAGATGCGCACAGAATCGTTTTCTGCGTGCCGACGCAGATTGCTTGCAGTGCGGAACACGCCGCAGAGAGGTCGAAACCTCTCTGCATTGTTCACTCAGTCTGGTTTCGCACAGGAGCGCACAGACTCCGGCACGCGCAATACTCTTCCATCGCTGTTTCCCTTGTCAAGTGCTTTAAAGAAATTAAATGCCTAGTTAAAGGTTTATCTACCCCACATTTCTTTCCTATACAAGATTGCTTCCTTGTGTATATGCTTGCCTAGTAACTCGACCACACCTGATCTCACACCTGCACAATCCGCAGTCTGTGTGAGTCAGTAACCACACTGCAACGGGGGCTACCGCACAGTATGCTTCAACGTTCTGCGTGGCAAATAATTCTGTACGAGGAGTAGTGAATGCGAGAGCAGCGTATTGGTGTCATCATGAATGGCGTTACGGGAAGAATGGGACTGAACCAGCATCTAGTGCGATCCATTCTGGCCATTCGTAAGCAGGGTGGTGTCTCAGTTGGAGATGGCACTGTACTGATGCCCGACCCGATCCTTGTGGGCAGAAATGAGTCAAAGCTCAAAGCTATTGCTGATTCTCACGGGCTAACGAGGTGGACCACAAACCTGGACCAAGCTCTCGACAGCAAAGACGACCAGATCTACTTCGACTCAGGCACCACTGGTATGCGCGAAGAGAATGTACTGAAAGCAATTGATGCGAAGAAGCATATCTATTGCGAGAAGCCGCTGGCTACCAATACGGAAGGCGCTCTGCAGATGGCGAGGAAAGCTTCAGCGGCCGGAGTCAAGCAGGGGGTGGTGCAGGACAAGCTGTTCCTGCCCGGCATTCGCAAGCTGCGCAGGCTCATCGATTCTGGATTCTTCGGCAAAATCCTCTCGGTACGAGGAGAGTTCGGGTATTGGGTATTTGAGGGAGATTGGCAACCTGCCCAACGACCATCGTGGAATTACAAAAAGGAAGAAGATGGAGGGATCATTCTCGACATGTTCTGTCACTGGAGATATGTGCTGGATCATACCTTCGCCTCCGTCAAGGCTTTGTCCTGCACAGCAGCGACGCACATACCGGAGCGGGTCGATGAGAGCGGCAACCGATATGCTTGCACGGCGGATGACAGCGCCTACGGCTCATTTCAATTGGAAGGGGACATCTTCGCACAGATCAACTCCTCATGGACTACGCGAGTCTTCCGTGATGAGTTGTTTAGCCTCCTGGTGGACGGCACCGAAGGCAGTGCTGTCGCCGGACTTCGCGATTGCCGAGTGCAGCACAGGGTCAACACACCACGCCCGACCTGGAATCCGGATATACCCAATCCCTTCAACTTTCGCGAGCACTGGCAGGTAGTCCCCGACAACACAGACTTTGACAACGCCTTCAAAGTTCAGTGGGAGTTGTTTTTGCGTCACGTCGCATGCGATAACCCATTTCCACATACGTTTGTCGATGGGGCACGCGGAGTGCAGTTAGCGGAACTTGGCCTTAAGTCCTGGTCAGAGCGCCGATGGCTCGATGTTCCTGTCATTGACGACAGGATGGTCCTGGGGCGCTAGTCCCTGTAATCTGATCTGACGGGACGGAACTATGGCAGACTTGGCTCGGCTTAGCTTGAATCAGGCGACAACGGAGCGCTGGAGCGTTGCGGAAGCAGTAGAAGGTTGCGTTCGCCACGATATCCGTTCCATCGGATTGTGGCGGCACAAAGTCCAGGAGACCGGACTCAAAGAGAGTGCAAGACTGGTACGCGATGCCGGTCTGCACGTCTCAAGCCTATGCCGTGGTGGGATGTTTCCCGCTGCTACTGCAACTGAACGAAAACTGCGGATTCAGGATAATTTCATGGCCGTGACAGAGTGTGCAGAACTCGGCGCGGATTGTCTCGTCCTGGTCGTTGGCGCTGCGGTAGAGGTTCCACTGCCGAGCGCGCGTCAGATGGTTTCAGATGGGTTGGCTGCCCTTGTCCCTCACGCGAAGAAACATGGTGTGCGGCTTGGTCTGGAGCCGCTACATCCGATGTTCGCGGCGGAGCGCTGCGTCCTCAATACCATCGATCAGGCCCTCGAGATGGCGGCACCCTACTCGCCTGAGGAAGTTGGCCTGATCCTGGATACCTTTCATATCTGGTGGGACCCACGTGTGTACGAGCAAATAGAAAGTGCGAGCGGTCGCATCTTCGGCTTACACGTCTCCGACTGGCTCGTTCCATTGCCCGACATTCTTATGGGACGAGGCATTATGGGGGACGGTGTCATCGACAATCGATCGATCCGAGAGGCCATCGATCGCACAGGATACCGCGGTCCCATCGAGGTTGAAGTATTCAACCAGACGGTATGGGACTCCCCCGGAACTGAAGTGCTGGACGTAATCGTCGAGCGCTTCAGTTCAAGAGTCTAGTGACAACGTAAACGCGATTGGGACCTGAACCTCGGCTCCGTGAAGCACTACGGTGGTAACGCGAGCGATGCTGAGGCGAAACTCATGTTTCTTTGTCTAAGGTAACTTACTTCTATGGCTTCAAAGAAGCGTTCTTCGCCAAAGAACAGCACCCGAGTCAGCCTTACTATGCTGGCCGAATATCTCGATCTCAGCGTGGCCACCATTTCCTACGTTCTGAACGACGTACCAGGACGTTCTATCTCTGAGGCTACGAGGGACAGGGTTCGAGAGGCCGCAAAGAAATTTGGCTATCAACCGAGCCAGATTGCACGATCACTCCAGGGTAGCAGCACACGGACTATCGGCGTTCTGACCCCGGAACTCGGCGAAGGTTACCATGCGCAACTGATGAGCGGAGTTGGAGACCTTCTCATGGAGCAGGATTACTTCTACTTCACTGTGCACCATCGACACCGCCCACATTTGGTTGAGGACTATGTCCGGATCCTACAGGCGCGCGGTGTCGATGGAATCATCTCGATCGATACAACGCTTCCAGCGAACATTGCCGTGCCCGCTGTCAGCATCGCCAGTCCCGGGAGCACCCCAGGCGTCCCAAACGTCCTGGTCGACCAGCGAAGGGCTGCAGAACTGGCCCTAGGGCATCTTTATTCACTCGGTCACCGCCGCATTGCCTTCATGCATGGTCAGCAGTTCAGCTCAGATTCACGAGCACACTGGCGAGCAACAATTTCTGTCGCTCGCGCCCTTGGCATTCGCGTCCCAGGTAATCTTACGATTCATCTCGATCAGGATCTGAGAACACCTGAGGTCAGCTATCCGTGCGTCCGAACTCTTCTGCAAACGGAGCGAGACTTCACAGCTATGATCTGCTTCAATGACGTCTCCGCCATCGGAGCGATTCGTGCGCTGCATGAGGCCGGTCTCAGAGTACCTCACGACGTCTCAGTCATCGGTTTCGACGATATACCCTCGTCCGCATTTCATGTGCCGAGTTTGACCACAATCCGCCAACCGCTGCATCACATGGGCTACACAGGTGCGAATATTCTCTTAAGAAAACTGATGGGAGAAAGTTCTGCAGCTGTCGTAAGGATTGAGCCGGATCTGATTGTCCGCGAATCTACGGCCAAGGTTCCGATCATGACTCCTCTCGCGCTGAGGAGAAGAGTTTAGGTCAAGACCACGAGCCAACCGCCGACGCAACAACCGACACAAGCAACAACCTTGTAACCTGGCATGAGGATACGGCTGTTGCCAAGGCTGATCCTGTTCTGTCCACGGCGCAGAGTGAGACTGAGATGTATTCCACTGGCGCAATCCCTTGTAACCTTGGAAGAGTTGCAGGATTCCTACTGGAATCTGGACAATTTCATCTCAGATATCTTCGGGCAGCGTCTCTACAATCTCAGGGCTCGGCTTTGGATATATTGCTTGAATCTCCAAAATATACCCCCTCTATCTGACAATCTTGGCTATACTGGATCCTCGCTTCACCTTAACCATTTTTGGAGCCTGGCCGTTGAGGAACAGTTCTATATTTTATGGCCATTCCTCCTCACTCGAATGAAAAATCTAAAAGAAGCGAGATGGTTTGACTTTGCCCTCAGAATCCGTATCCCATAACTGGTTTCTGTGAGAAGTATCATTATGGATTCCTCCACTTGCAGGCTTCCGGGATGTGCGGCCGCATAATGCGCCCAGGCCGACGGGTAGAAGGTCTGTTTATGAATGACGACCTGATCAAGGAGATCCATATCGTCCAACCTGTCAAGGGCGGAGCAAAACCAGACCACTGTGGCGGAGTAAAGGTAGGCCAGTGGAGGGTTGTTGGGGTGTAGTGGGAGTCGGGGTAGAAGGGTCG
>Ga0193716_1000552_pt1 | contig 22637 bp, 20 predicted proteins | sample U2c1metaG_FD_145901 | JGI IMG/M metagenome (GOLD analysis project Ga0193716, IMG submission 145901) | Soil microbial communities from a riparian zone of the East river system, Colorado, United States - U2c1 | ecosystem: Environmental > Terrestrial > Soil > Riparian zone | place: USA: East River...
AGGCCGATGTCCAGCGTGTCATAGGGGATGGCGAAGTTGCCGGCATACATGGCGGCGATCTTGGTCCGAACCGGGCAAAAATCCAGCCTTTCCCGCCTTTGCCGGACCATATGCAGATTTCTTTATATGTTTCTTGCCCTGTCCCGGCCCGGCTGCTATAGGCACGCCCGAAATCCCCAGGAATCGCTCCATGTCCGCCGTCCCCGCCAATGCGTTCAACGACTACATCGTCAAGGACATCACCCTCGCCGAATGGGGCCGCAAGGAACTGACCATGGCCGAGATCGAGATGCCGGGCCTGATGTCCACGCGCACCGAATATGGCAAGGCACAGCCGCTGAAGGGCGCCCGCATCGCCGGCTCGCTGCACATGACCATCCAGACCGGCGTGCTGATCGAAACCCTGAAGGCGCTGGGCGCCGACATCCGCTGGGTGTCGTGCAACATCTATTCGACCCAGGACCATGCCGCCGCTGCCATCGCCGCCGCCGGCATCCCGGTCTTCGCGATCAAGGGCGAGAGCCTGAAGGACTATTGGGACTACACCGCCAAGCTGTTCGAATGGCACGATGGCGGCACGCCCAACATGATCCTGGACGATGGCGGCGACGCCACCATGTTGGTGCATCTGGGCCTGCGCGCCGAGAAGGGCGACACCGCCTTCCTCGACAAGCCGGAAAATGAAGAAGAAGAAGTCTTCTACGCCCTGATCAAGCGCCTCTTGAAGGAAAAGCCCAAGGGCTGGTTCGCCACCATCGCCGCCGCCATCAAGGGCGTGTCGGAAGAAACCACCACCGGCGTGCATCGCCTCTACCTGATGGAAAAGGAAGGCAAGCTGCTGTTCCCCGCCATCAACGTCAACGACAGCGTCACCAAGTCGAAGTTCGACAACCTGTATGGCTGCAAGGAATCGCTGGTGGACGGCATTCGCCGCGGCACCGACGTGATGATGGCCGGCAAGGTCGCCATGGTCGCCGGCTTCGGCGACGTGGGCAAAGGTTCGGCCGCCTCGCTGCGCAATGCCGGCTGCCGCGTGATGGTGTCGGAAATCGACCCCATCTGCGCCCTGCAGGCCGCCATGGAAGGCTATGAGGTCGTGACCATGGAGAACGCCGCCCCGCGCGCCGATATCTTCGTCACCGCCACCGGCAATGTCGATGTCATCACCATCGAACATATGCGGGCCATGAAGGACCGCGCCATCGTCTGCAACATCGGCCATTTCGACAGCGAAATTCAGGTCGGCGCCACCAAGAACCTCAAGTGGCACAATGTGAAGCCGCAGGTGGACGAGATCGAGTTTGCCGATGGCAAGCGCATCATCCTGCTGTCGGAAGGCCGCCTGGTGAACCTGGGCAACGCCATGGGCCATCCCAGCTTCGTGATGAGCGCCTCCTTCACCAACCAGACCCTGGCGCAGATCGAACTGTGGAACGACACCGGCAAGTATGAGAAGAAGGTCTATACTCTGCCCAAGCTGCTGGACGAGAAGGTCGCCCGCCTGCACCTGTCCAAGATCGGCGTGCAGCTGACCGAGCTCAGCACCAAGCAGTCGGACTACATCACCATCCCGAAGGCCGGTCCGTACAAGCCGGACACCTATCGCTACTAAACGTCATCATTGACGGACAAAGGGCGCGCCTCACCGGCGCGCCCTTTTTTGTGACCTTTGACCGGCCTCATGGCGCGAAAGTATTTGCGCCACAAACCGGCTGAATACGTCGGGAACGAAGTCCCTGTTTCCAAAGCTCAGTCCGTGATTGCCACCCTCGATCCGAACGACCTCAACCGGTAGCGAGGCGCGCCGACGGGACCGCGCGAGCCCTTCGATGCTGATAACGTCGGCTCCCGGATCATTCGTGCCATATGCCAGGAATAGCAGGCGGCGATGCCGCTCAAACTGTCCGGTTGAACAGTGGTCGCCGAAGGTACTCCAGCGCCGGTATGTCTGGCCCCAGGCAAATTTATCCGTGGAATCCGGGTGAAGCCTGATTTGTTCAATCAGGTCCAGCGTGTCCTTGATGGATGTGCCTGGCAGGCCCTCGCGCTGCCTTTGGACGGCTTGCGCCATCATTCCAACCACGTCCCCGTCACAGCCCGCCCCACCCATGCTGCCGACGGGCCCTTTAAAACCGCGCTTTATCATCCAGGCCGCCGTCGTTGTTCCTTCGGAGATACCGAACAGGGCTTTCATCCTGGGCTTGACGGCCGCGTGGCGCACATAGTCCGCCAAGGCGTGTTCAACCACCTGGCCCCAATCGTCCAGGGCGTAGCGGGTTCGAAAATCCTTGCCGCAGTGTTCGCTTTGTCCCGGAAAGGCGCCGACCGGATCGCTGGCATGGACCCCGGGCTTTTCCACGATCATGAGATCGGCCTGCCCGTGGAGAGCGCGTGCAAAGGAATCCTGCCGCGAGGTTGCAACGTCGTTCGAATCGCGCATCCGGGCAAAGGTGGGAACGCATCCGGAGCCTTGCAGCAGCAGGATGAGGTTTCCGCTCTTTCCGCTTCCGGAGACAAAGTATTTTTGTCGGGTGCCGCGCTGGTCGGCGAAGTCATGGACGTTCCAGGTGACGCCGCCGGCCGACCGGAAGGTGACTTCGGCGCTGGCGCTCAAATGAGACCCCAGCCATAGAACGAGCGAGATCAATCCGGTGAAGAAATGGCGGCCTGTTGGGAGCGCCGCCTCGGCAGGTTTGCGCATGGCCCGAATGGTTGCCTCCGGTCGGGCCGAACGCAAGTTTGGGGGCACCGGTCTGTTTAACGCCCCCACACCCGGCCTCGACCCCAGCCCCTGATTCGCCGCGGCCGGCAAAGATTAACGCCTTGATCCGACTCGCGGATTTGTCCACAGGTCGCAAAATCTGGGGCTGTGAGCCGCATCTCGTTTTTCATATTTTATTAACCACAATACCTAGTCGGACTCGGACTCGGAAGCTATCTTGTTGATTCCAAAGTGATTCGCCGTAAAGGCGACAGGTTAACGAGGGGCTGGCGGCATGCGTCCCAAAAAGGGACAGGGCAGGAAGCCGGGGGCAATTGGGCGGCGCGGGCGCAGGTTTCTGCTCGCGGCGGCACCCTGTGCCCTCTTGCCCCTGCCCGCCTGGGGCGCAACCGCCGACGCCATCACCTTCCAGAACGGCAATGTCGTGGTCCTGTCGGCGCTGGCCTGTGGCGGTGTGGCGCTGGCGATTGCCGCCAGCCTGTGGGCCCTGGCCGAACAGCGCGTCGCCGCCAGGCTGCGCCGCTCGCTGCGCCACGTCGGCGCCAAGACCAAGGCCGCGCTGGGCGAACGCGAGGCGTTGCTCAGCGCCGGCCGCGAGGCCCTGGTGGTGTGGGGCCGCGACGGTTCCGGGCCCTTTTCCTATGGCGGCGGCGATGAGCTGCTGCAGTCGTGCCTGAAGGGCGCCGACGCGCTGGCGCTGTCGGGCGCACTCGACGGGCTGTCGGATCGCGGCGCCGCCTTCCAGCTGCCGGTGCATGACAGTCACGGCCGGCTGCTGATGGCGCGCGGCCGCGCCGTGGGCGGCATGGCGGCGGTGTGGATGGAAGAGCCCGGCGTGGCGATGGCGGAACAGGGTGCCGACTATCGCGCCATCCTGGACGCGCTGCCGATCCCGGTCTGGCTGCGCGACAAGGCGCTGGCGCTGACCTGGGCCAATCATGCCTTCCTCAAGGGCGCAGGCGCCGTCGATCTGGACGCAGCGCGGCGCGAGCAGGTCTCGCTGGACAAGGGCGAGCGCGAACTGGCGGCCAGCGCGCGGAGCGAAAACGCCATCCAGGAATCGCGCCGCTTCTCGGTGGTGAACGGCCAGCGCCGCGCCTTGGCCTTTACCGAAATTCCGCTGGGCGATGCCGGCGTGATCGGCTCGGCGCTGGACGTGACCGATGTGGCGGCGGCGGAAGCCAAGCTGCAGCAGCATGTCGATGCCCATGCCGATACCCTGGACAAGCTGCAGACCGCGGTGGCGATCTTCAGCCGCGAGCAGAAGCTGACCTTCTACAACAAGGCCTTTGTCCGACTGTGGGGCCTGCCCGAAAATTTTCTCGACAAGCATCCCGGAGACAGCGAAATCCTGGACCGGCTGCGCGACGCCCGCCGGCTGCCCGAGCAGCGCGACTATCAGGCCTGGAAGCGTTCGCGCCTGGCGCTGTACCAGGACGGCCTGCGCGACCAGCCCAGCGAGGAGCCCTGGCATCTGCCGGGCGGCCAGACCATCCGGGTGGTGACCCAGCCGCATCCCTTTGGCGGGCTGACCTTCCTCTATGAAGACGTCACGGCGCGGCTGACCCTGGAAAGCGACTACAACACATTGATCAAGGTGCAGTCGGCGACGCTCGACACGCTGAGCGAAGGCGTGGCGGTGTTCGGGCCCGACGGCAAGCTGAAGCTGCACAATGCCGCCTTCGCCCGCATCTGGGAATTCGAGCCGGAAGACCTGGAAGGCGAGCCGCATGTGCGCACCATTTCCGCGCTGTCGCGCGACAAGTTCGGCGATACCGCCATCTGGGACCAGCTGATCCAGGCCATCGTGGCCGGCGCGTCAGCGCGCGACCTGGGCGACGTGGAACGCTCCGACCGTTCCATCCTGTCGCTCTCGACCTCGCCCTTGCCCGACGGCGCCACGCTCGTCACCTTCAACGATGTCACCGACCGCTTCCGCATCGAGAATGCGCTGCGCGACCGCAATGAAGGGCTGGAGGCGGCCGATCGCCTCAAGTCGGACTTCATCAAGCATGTGTCTTACGAGCTGCGTACGCCGCTCAACACCATCCTGGGCTTTTCGGAACACCTGGCCAGCGGCGTGCCGGGCGCGCTCAACACCCAGCAGGAAGAATATGTCCAGGCCATCGTCGCGGGCGGCAACACGCTCAAGAGCCTGATCAACGACATCCTCGATCTGGCGTTGGTGGAATCGGGCGCCTTGCGGCTGGAGCTGGAGCGCATCGACCTGGGCGAGTTGATCAACGATGTAGCCGCCCATGCCCGCGAATGGGCCACCAAGATGGGCCTGACCCTGGAAATCGACATGGCCGATGACGCCGGCCGCTTCCTCGCCGATGCCCGGCGGCTGCGCCAGATCATCTTCAACCTGCTGTCCAACGCCTTCAAGTTCACCCCGCGCGGCGGCACCATCACTTTGTCGGCGCGGATCGTGGGCGAGGATGTGCAGATCTCCGTCGGCGACAATGGGCCGGGCCTGTCGCCGGAGGTGAAGGCCAATGTGTTCGAACGCTTCTCGGCCAAGAGCCAGGCCGGCACGCGCGCGGGCGCAGGGCTGGGGCTGGCGCTGGTCAACCGCTTCCTGGAACTGCATGACGGCTGGGTGGAAATTGAATCGGCCAAGGGCAGCGGCACCCTGGTGCGCTGCCACCTGCCGCGCCGCATCCATGACGACGAGCCCCATCCCGAACACAGCAGCGATCGCAAGACCGCCTATCTGTAAACGTCAGCCGGACGTCGCGGTGCTGCTGGAGCCCTGGGGGGTCACCAGACCGGTGTTATTGTTGCCGCCGGTGTTCGCCACCGCTATGGCGATACCCGCCACCAGCAAGCCGCCAATGATGAGCAGGCCGGTTCCGGCATGCAACCGCGCGGCCTCGACGCCCGCCGGCTTGCCCGGCGCAAGCGGCTGGCCCTGGGCCACGGACGCAAACAACAAATTGGCCGCAACCGCGGCTATGCAGAAATTCCGCATGGCTTTCCCCCGATACTCTTAATGTGTTCAAACGCTCCGCCGCCAGCATCGCATGGCGCGCGGGCAACCAGCAAGCGGGCCGTTCAGGCGTGCTGGGTCCGGGGCAGGTTCAGTACGATGCCGTCCAGTTCGGCGGTCATGCGCAACTGGCAGGACAGCCGGCTGGTGGGACGCACATCGGGCGCGAAGTCCAGCATGGTTTCTTCCATGTCGCTGCGGGGCGGCAGTTTCGCGTTCCATTCCGGTGCGACATAGACTTGGCAGGTGGCACAGGCGCAGGCGCCGCCGCAGTCCGCGTCAATGCCGGGGATCAGGTGCTTGACCGCGCCCTCCATCAGCGACCAACCTTCGGCCAGGTCGATGGTATGCGCCTTGCCGCTGTCTTCGATGTAAGTGACTTTATATTTGGCCGTCATGCCATCTGCTTCATGGGGATGGAGAGATCGGCCAGGGTTTCGGCCGCGACTGTCTTGCCTTCGGCCACCAGCTTTTTGCCGATCATATATTCGGGCGCGGCGTTCACCGCCTCCACCGCTGCCACCGCGCCGTCGCGCAAATGGAAAACCGCGAACTTGCGCGACGCCGGATCGCCGCGCAGCACCAGCCGGTCGGTGGGACGCGCCAGCCCGGCGATCTGCAGCTTGAGATCATACTGGTCCGACCAGAACCACGGCACTTCGCTGTAGGTCTTGGGCTTGCCCACCATCGCGAGCGCCGCATGCTTGGCCTGGTCGATGGCGTTCTGCACGCATTCCAGCCGGATGGAATGGCCTTCGCGCCCGATATGGCGGGTGCAGTCGCCGGCCGACCAGACATGCGGGTCGCCAGTGCGGGCATTCTGGTCCACCACGATGCCGTCTTCCGAGGCAAGGCCGGCGTGCACCGCCAGCTCGTCGCATGGCACCACGCCGATGCCGACCAGCACAATATCGGCTTCGTAACTTTGACCACCGGCGATGATGCGCTGGACCTTGCCATCGCCTTCAAAAGCTTCGACGCCGGTCTTCAGTTTCAGTTTCACGCCGGCCTTTTCATGCTCGGCGGCATAAAAGGCCGACAGCTGCGGCGACACCGCGCGCGCCATCAGCCGGTCCATCGCTTCGAACACCGTCACGTCCAGCCCGCGCTTGGCACCGACTGCCGCCACTTCCAGCCCGATATAGCCGCCGCCCACAATGGCAATACGCTTGCCGGCCTGGAACACGGCCTGCAAGCCGTCCACATCGGCGATGGTCTTGAGATAATGGATGCCCGGCAGATCCGCGCCGGGGCAGCGCAGCTTGCGCACCCGCGCCCCGGTGGTCAGCAGCAGCTTGTCGTAAGCCAGCTTGCGGCCATCGGTGAGTTCGACCGTGCGCTCCGCGCGATGGATCGCCTTGGCGCTGGTGTTCAGGATCAACTCGCAACCAGCCTCGGCATAATAGGTGTCGGCCTTGAGAAACAGCCGCGCACGCTCGAAGACACCCAGCAGATAGGCTTTGGACAGCGGCGGGCGCTGATAGGGCGCATAGGCCTCGTCGCCCACCATGGTAATGGGGCCGGTAAAGCCTTCGGCACGCAGCGACTGGACCGCCTGGGCGCCCGCCTGACCGGCGCCGATGATGACAATGTTTTCGGGCATTTCTTGCGCGGTTTTCCGTAATCCGGGCGCGGGGTTACCACGCCCGCTGATTGCTAGCAATCAGCGGGTTTTTATGGCCTATCGCTTCGCTACATGAGGCCAGTGGATGAGCCACAACCGGCCCCTTCCTGCGGCGGAAAGGCCGGGCTAAAAGCGATGGATATGGCCCAAACATCCGAGACGTTCCGCGCGGACTTGCCCCTGCCCGACCTTGACGCCACGACGCGACTGGGCGCCGCCATTGCGGGCGGTCTCAGGGCCGGCGATGCGGTGGCGCTGTGGGGCGACCTGGGCGCCGGCAAGACCACCCTGGCGCGCGCCATCCTGCGGGCGCTGGGCGTGACCGAAGAGGTGCCCAGCCCGACCTTCACCCTGGTGCAGAGCTACGACACCTTGCCGCCGGTCGCCCATTTCGATCTCTATCGCCTGAAGAGCGCGCGGGAGATGGCAGAGCTGGGCTTCGACGACGCGCTGGAAGACGGCGCGGTGCTGGTGGAATGGCCCGAGCGCGCACCCGAGGCGTTGCCGCCCGAAGCCTTGCATGTGCGGTTGTCGCTCAAGGATGGCGAGCGGCTGGCGCGCCTGACGGGGCCTGTGCGTTGGGCCAAAGAATTGAGAAGCCTGAGTCATGTCTGACCGCCAGCTTGTGATGAAAGATTTTCTGGCACGTTCCGGCTGGGGCGATGCCACGGTGACGCCGCTGGCCGGCGACGCCTCGACCCGCAGTTATGCGCGGCTGGCATTGCCGGATCGCAAGGCGATGCTGATGGACCAGCCGCAAGCTGCCGAAAGCCCGGTCGCCCCGCCCGGCGCCAGCGCAGAGGAACGGCGCGCGCTGGGGTACAATGCGGTGGCCCGGCTGGCGGGCGCCGATTGTGCCCGCTTCGCGGCGGCCGCCGGCTGGCTGCGCAGTCAGGGCCTTGCGGCGCCCGAGATCTATGACACCGACCATGCCAATGGCTTCGTCATTCTTGAAGATCTGGGCGACGATCTCTTCGCCGATGTGCTGGCCGGGGGCGGCGACGAAAAGCAGCTCTATCAATCCGCCGTCGAGGTACTGGCGAAAATCCACGCCAATGACGCGCCCGCCGCGCTGTCGTCCGACAAGCCGCTGTTCGACTATGACCAGACTGCACTGGTGGCCGAGACCGACCTCCTGACCGAATGGTTCCTGCCGTTGGCGCTGGGCCGCCCCGCGAGCGAGGAAGAAACCGCGCAGCATCGCGCCTTGTGGCGCGCAGCATTGGCCGACATCGGTGCGGGCCGCCGTGTGTTTGTGCACCGCGACTATCACGCCCAGAACCTGCTGTGGCTGCCCGGGCGCAATGGCATTGCCCGTGTGGGGCTGATCGATTTCCAGGACGCGGTGGCGGGAAGTCCGGCCTATGACCTGATTGCGCTCACCGAGGACGCCCGCCGCGATGTGGCGCCCGAGATTGCCGAAGCCGCGACGGCCCATTATCTGGCGGCGATGGCGGCCCAGGGCACGCCGCTGGATGAGGTCCGCTTTCGCCGCGAGATGGCGGTGATGGCTGCCCAGCGCAATGCCAAGATCGTGGGCATTTTCGCCCGGCTTTACAAGCGCGACGGCAAGGCGCGCTATCTGGCGCTTCTGCCGCGGGTCCTGGGCCATCTGGCGCGCGATCTCGCCCATCCGGCGCTGGCCGACTTGCGGGCATGGTACGATCGCGTGATTCCGAACGACAAACGCAGGGTGAAGATAGCGTGAGCACCGTCACTGCCGCGATGATCATGGGCGCGGGGCTTGGCACCCGCATGCGCCCCCTGACCGACGACCGGCCCAAGCCGCTGGTGATGGTGGGCGGCAAGACCTTGATCGACCATTCCATCGACCGGCTGGTCGCGGCGGGCGTGACCAGGGTGGTGGTGAATGTCCACTACAAGGCCGAGATGCTTCGCACCCATCTGTCCAAACGCCGCGATGTCGAAATCATCTTCTCCGATGAAACCGAAAATCTGCTGGATACCGGCGGCGGCGTGGTCAAGGCGATGCCGCATTTCGGCGATGCGCCGTTTTTTATCATCAATTCGGATTCCATCTGGACGGAAAGTGGCACGCCGGCCCTGCCCGCCATGCAGGAGCAATGGGACGCCGGGACCATGGACGGGCTGTTGCTGTTGGCCGAGATGAAAACCGCCATGGGCTTTGACGGCACCGGCGATTTTGTACGCATGGCGGACGGCCAGGTGGCGCGCGCGCGCAACCATCCGGGCAAGGCCTATGCCTATCCGGGCGTGCAGATCGTGCATCCGCGCTTGTTCGACGGCGCACCCGATGGCGCCTTTTCCACCAATGTGATGTGGGACCGCGCCATCGCCGCCGGCCGCCTGTTCGGCACGCTGCTGGACGGGGTGTGGATCCATGTCGGCACACCCGAGGCGCGCGACGAGGCTGACGCTTACTTGCGGGCGCCCGCTTGAAGCAGCCTGCGGTCTTCACCATCCGCCCCAGCACGCATTTCGCGCAAGAACTGGCGCGGGGACTGATCGCGCGTGCCGGCGACGATCCGCTGGCCCTATCGTCCGCCATTATCTATCTGCCGACACGGCGCGCGGCGCGCGGCTTTGGCGACGCCTTCGCGACCGTGATGGGCGGCGCGGCGCTGCTGCCGCAATTTCGTCCCCTGGGCGACAGCGAAGAAGACGATCTTCTGTTTGATGCCGCCGCCGGCGGGCTGGAACTAACCCTGGCCATCGCGCCGCTGCGACGGCAATTGTTGCTGGCGCGACTGGTCAGGCAATGGGATCGGGCGGGACGTGATGGCCTGTTGTCCTTCGCGCAAAGTGCGGCCCTGGCCGACAGCCTGGCCAAGGTGATGGACGAGGTCGAGACGCGAGGCTGCGATCTTTCCAAGCTGAAAGACCTGGCGCCGGAGAACCTGGCTGAACATTGGGAAGGCGTCGCCCGCTTCTTGGGGCTGCTGCGCGACAAGTGGCCCGCCATCCTGGCCGAGGAAGCCGTGATGAATCCCGCCGCGCGCCGCGCCGAGGCCATGCGTGCTTTGGCCAAGCGGCTGGAAGATACTCCGCCGCAAGGCTTGGTGATCGCCGCCGGTTCCACCGGCTCCATCCCCGCCACGGCTGAGCTGCTGGCCGTGATCGCGCGCCTGCCCAAAGGCGCAGTGGTGCTGCCGGGCCTGGATCAAAGGCTGGATGCGGAAAGCTGGGCGGGGCTGGATCCGGGCCACCCGCAATTCGGCTTGCGCCATCTGCTGCAGACCATCGGCGCCGAGCGCGAAGATGTGAAGGATTGGTCGCAGCCCGCCGCCACGTCACCGCGCGAAATATTGCTGAGCGAGAGTTTGCGCCCCGCCCCTACCACCGATGCCTGGCAGGCGCTGGTCAAGCAGGGCGGCGGCGAAATCACCGCGGGCCTGAAAGACCTGGCGCTGGTCCTGGCCGCCGACCCGGCGCAGGAAGCTCTCGCTATCGCGCTGGCCTTGCGCGAGGCGTTGGAAACACCCGGACGCACCGCCGCGCTGGTGACACCAGACCGCAACCTGGCGCGGCGCGTGGCGACTGAGATGGCGCGCTGGGGAATCCGCATTGACGATTCCGCCGGACGCCCGCTGGCCCATACCGCCGCCGGCACCTTCCTCTGCCTGCTGGCGGAAGCGGCCGAGGCGCGCTTCGCCCCGGTGCCACTGCTGGCGCTGCTGAAACATCCCTTTGCCCGGCGCGGGCAGGACGGGGCGACGTTCCGTGCGCGCGCCCGCGAACTGGACCGCTGGTGCCTGCGCGGGCCGCGCCCCGATCCGGGTCTCGCCGGCATTGCCGGCGCCATCGCGAAAGCCGGGGCCGCCCGCGTGCCGCCGCCTGCCGAAGGCCTCACGGCACTCGCGGCTTGGTGGGAAGAAATCGCCGCAATTCTTGCGCCCCTGGAAAATCTTTTTGAACAGCAGGACGCCGGTCTCGACACCTTGCTCGAAACCCATGTCGCGGCGGCGGAAGCGCTGGCTTGTGATGAAAGCGCGGCCTGCATCCTGTGGGCCGGTGACGATGGCGTGGCGGCGGCCGAGCTCGTGGCGGCGCTGCGCTTGGCGGCGAATAATCTCGATCCGATTGAACCGGGTTCCTGGCCGCCGCTGTTTCGCAGCCTAGCGATGAAAGCGCCGGTGCGCGCCGTATTCGGCCAGCATCCGCGCCTCGCCATCCTGGGTCCGCTGGAAGCGCGGCTGCAGCGCTTCGACCTTACCGTGCTTGGCGGGCTCAACGAAGGCGCTTGGCCGCAAGGCGCACGCACCGATCCCTGGTTCTCGCGCCCCATGCGCACCACCTTGGGGCTGGAACAGCCCGAGCGCAGCATCGGCCTGTCGGCGCATGACTTCGCCATGCTGGCGGCGGGACCGCAGGTGCTGCTCACCCGCGCGCTCAAGATGGACGGTGCCCCCACCATCGCCTCGCGCTGGTTGCAACGGCTGGAACAGTTGACGCGCGGCTTGAAGCTGGAAGAGGCGCTGACGCCCGAACTGGACTACGCAAAACTTGCGGCGCGGCTGATGGATGTGCCGCAGGGCCCGCGCCTGCCCCGCCCTGCGCCGACACCGCCGGTGGAAGACCGCCCGCGCAGACTGTCGGTGACCGAAATCGAAACCTGGCTGCGCGATCCCTATGCGATCTATGCCAAGCATGTGTTGAAGCTGCGCGTGTTGGACGCGCTGGACGAGCCCATCGGCCCGCTGGAGCGCGGCACCGCCCTGCACAAGGCGCTGGAACTCTTCATTCTCAAATACAAGGACGGCCTGCCGGACGATGCGGAAACGCAGCTCGTCGCCATCGCCGATCAGGTGTTCGCCGAGGCCGGCATTCCCAAGGCTGCGCTGGCGGTGTGGCGGCCGCGCTTTGCCGGCGCGGCGCGCGGCTTCATCGCTTTTGAGCGCAGCCGCCGCGGCGCGATTGCGGACTCGATCGTGGAACGCAGGGGCAAGCTGGAGCTGGGCGGCTTCACCCTGTCCGGTGTCGCCGACCGTATCGACCTATTGAAAGATGGCACCGCCGCCATCCTGGATTACAAGAGCGGCGCCGTGCCCAGCAAGAAACAGGTCGAGCAATTGCTGTCACCGCAACTGCCGTTGGAAGCGGCGATGCTGGCGGCGGACGGCTTCGGCATCGGCGCGCGCATTACCGCAGATCTGATCTATCTCAGCCTGGCCAGCGAAAAGCAGGCCCGCACACCTCGCTTTATCGAGGATGCCGCAGCACTGGCGGACGAAGCCGCTGCGCAGCTGGCCCGGCGCATCGCCTGGTTTGGCGAGCGCGCCACCGCCTATCGCTCGCGTGTGCGCCCCTACCGCGCCGACCTTGCCGGCGACTATGACCATCTGGCGCGGGTGCGCGAATGGTCACCGTCCGGCTGGGCGGAGGAGGAGTGATGCGCGATCCCTCCATGATCGCATCGGACCCGGAGATTTCCGCCTGGGTCGCGGCCAATGCCGGAGCCGGCAAGACCTATACCCTGGCCAACCGCGTGGCGCGGCTGCTGCTGGCAGACGCCAAGCCGGAACGGATTCTGTGCCTGACCTTCACCAAGGCGGCCGCGGCGGAAATGCAGGACCGGTTGTTCAAGCAGTTGGGCGAATGGTCCATGCTGCTCGACGCGGAGTTGCGTGCGCGCATCGTCGGCATCGGCGGCGATGCCCATGCAGATCTGCGCAAGGCGCGGCGGCTGTTCGCCGGCGCGCTGGAAACACCGGGCGGACTGAAGGTCCTGACCCTGCATGCCTTCTGCCAGATCGTGCTGTCGCGCTTTCCCATCGAAGCCGAAATCCCGCCTGCCTTCGAAGTGCTGGACGACCAGTCGGCACGCGAACTGATCGGCGAGGCGCGCCAGCGGGTGCTGGAACGCGCCGGATCGGGTGATGCGGGGCTGCAGGAGGCGGTGGCACTGCTGGTCACCGAGACCAGCGAATCCACCCTGACCAAGATTCTGGATGCCGCGTTGGGCGGCGACCGCCGCAAGCTGGACCGGTTTTTCAGTGAGATGGACGACCTGGCCGCCACAGTGCGCGCCAGCCACGGCCTGCAAGAGGGCGAGACCGCGCAAAGCATTGGCGAGGATTTCGGCGGCGAGCTGGCGCGAGACATCAAGCTGCTGGGCGAAATCCGCGGCTGGCTCGCCGGCGGCGGCAAGACGGATATCGAGGCGGCGCAGAAGCTGAGCGCCGTGTTTGAAGGCGAGATCTCCGACGGCTTTGCCGTGCTGGAAAATTTCTTCCTCACCGGCAAGGGCGAACCACGTCTGAAACTGGCGAGCAAGAAGCTGGCCGACGTCCGCCCCGACCTGCTGCAATATCTTGTCACGCTCCAGGCACGTTATTGCGACGCTGCCGAACGCCACCGTGCTGCCCGGGCCGCCGAACTGGCCCATGCCGCCCTGACCCTGATCGGCGCCATGCGCGATGATTATAAGGCGGCCAAGCGACTGCGTAGCGTACTGGACTATGATGACCTGGTTCTGAAGACCCGTGACCTGCTGTACAGACCTGGCGCAGCCCAATGGGTGCTCTACAAGCTGGACGGCGGCATCGACCATCTGCTGATCGACGAGGCCCAGGACACCAGTCCCGAACAGTGGGACATAATCAAGAAACTGACCGGAGAATTCTTCGCCGGCCAAGGGCGCGACCGTCCCCTGCGCACCGTTTTCGCGGTAGGCGACGAGAAACAATCCATCTTCAGCTTCCAAGGTGCCGACCCTAATCTTTTCGACATCAACCGCGGCCATTTTTCCAATCTTATCGCAGGGGTCGAACAGCACTTGCATGAAGTGCAATTGATCACCTCGCGCCGTTCCGCGCCGGAAATCTTGCAATTCGTGGATACGGTGTTCGAAAGCGAGGCAGCGCGCGATGGCCTGACGTTCCGCGGTGACGCGATCACCCACCGCGCCCATCGCGAGACTGCCAAAGGCGGCATAGAATTCTGGCCAGCCTTGATGCCCGAAGACGAAGAGGAAGTGGATTATTATGCGCCCGTGGATGTGGTGCAAAAGACCAGTCCTGTGGCGCGGCTGGCGGTGCAGGTGGCCGACCATATCGCCCATTGGCTGAACAGCGGCGCGCGCCTACCGGATCACGAACAGCCCATCGCGCCGCGCGACATCATGATCCTGTTGCCGCGCCGCGAACCTTTTGGCAGCGAGGTGATCCGACAATTGAAGCAGCGCGGGATTCCGGTGGCGGGCGCCGACCGGGTGCGGCTGACCGAACAGATCGCCGCCATGGACCTGATCGCGCTGGGCCGCTTTGTCCTGCAGCGCGAGGACGATCTGAATCTGGCGGCCCTGTTGCGCTCGCCGCTGTGCGGTCTTGGCGAGGAAGAGCTGTTCTCGCTGGCGCATGGCCGCAAGGCCGATCTGTGGAGCGCGTTGGTGGCACGCAAAACGGATTTTGCGGAGGCGCATGGCTTTTTGTCCACCATGCTGGAGCGTGCCGATTATGCCCCGCCCTTTGAGTTCTATTCCCACGCCCTGACCGCGCTGAAGGCCAAGGAAAAACTGCTGGCGCGGCTGGGGCTGGAATCCGCCGACGCGATCGACGAATTCCTCTCGCTGACCCTGACCCATGAGCGCAGTCATTCGCCGTCGCTGGAAGGGTTCCTGGAATGGGTGGAGCGCGGCGGCACCGAGATCAAGCGCGACATGGAGCGCGGCCGCAACGAAGTGCGGGTAATGACGGTGCACGGCGCCAAGGGGCTGGAGGCGGACATCGTCATCCTGCCCGATACCACTTCCTTGCCCGAGCCGCCCAGCCGCAAGGGCCATCTGCTCTATCACGAGGGCGGCATCCTGTTTCCGCTGGCCAATGACGATGCGCCGGATGTGGTGAAGGAAGCCAAGGCCCGGGCGGAAGACGAAACGCGCAAGGAACACCGCCGCCTGCTCTATGTCGCGCTGACCCGCGCCCGCGACCGGCTCTATGTCTGCGGCTTTGAAAGCAAGAAAGGCGTCAAGCCGGGTTCCTGGTACCAGCTCGCCCAGACCGCCGCTGAAACGCTGGGCGTGAAGGTGACGCGCGGCGACGGCGAGATCACCGCCTATGGCACCCTGGAGGAAGAGACCGGCGATGCCGAAGTGATGGTTCGTAAAGATGAGCCCCTGCCCGGCTGGATCACGGCAGAGGCGCCGCGCGAACCTTTCACGCCCAATCCCATCCGCCCGTCGGAACTGCCGGGCGCCGCGACGTCGGCCTTTTCACCGCTCGCCGCCAAACGGTTCCTGCGCGGCAATGTTGTCCATGCCCTGCTGGCACGCCTGCCGGAGATGCCGCCGGAAGAACGCCGCGGCATCGCGCTGAAGTACGTTCGTGCCAACGGCTTTTCCGCGAGCGATGCCGAGGCGCTCGTAAGCGAGACTCTGACGGTGCTGGACGATCCGCGTTTCGCCGCCGCCTTCGCGCCCGGCAGCCAGGCGGAAGTGGCGCTGCACGCCTCCCGTCCCGATCTGGGCCTGAAGGCGCCGATCATCGGCCGCCTGGACCGGCTGGCGGTGACGGACAGCGAAGTCCTGATCCTGGATTTCAAGACCAACCGTCCGCCGCCCGCCAGCGAGGCGGAGGTCGCTGCGATCACGCTGGATCAGATGGCGCTGTACCGGGCGGGCGCGCAGGCGGTGTTTCCGGGACGGCGAATCGTTTGCGGCCTGCTTTTCACCGATGGGCCACGGCTTTTACAGCTTTCCGATGTGGTTCTGGACGCCCGTTTGGCCGATATTGCAGCGCGTCTTGACCCGGCAGGGGGGCGTTCCTAGATATGGTGTCGCAGTAGTTCAGGAATCAAAGTCATGCCCATCAAAGTGTCCGACGCCTCCTTCCAGGCCGATGTCCTGGATGCCAAGAAGCCCGTGCTGGTGGATTTCTGGGCCGAATGGTGCGGACCCTGCCGCATGATCGCGCCGGCGCTGGACGAACTGTCCGCCGAGCTGGGCGACAAGGTGACCATCGCCAAGCTGAACATCGACGAGAACCCGCATGTTCCCACCAAGTATGGCGTGCGCGGCATTCCCACGATGATGATCTTCCAGGGCGGCCAGGTCGCGGCGACCAAGGTCGGTGCCCTGCCCAAGTCCAAGATCAAGGAATGGATCGAAAGCTCTATCTAAGAGTTTTCAGCGAGCACTTTTCCCGCCAGATACAGTGACCCGCAGATCAGGATACGCGGCGCCACGTCCTGGTCGTCCAGCCGTGTCCAGGCGCTGACCTGCAGCATGGCATCGTTCAGATCTTCGGCCGGCGCGCTGTCCAGTCCGGCGCTGCGCGCCGCATCGTAGAGAGCGCCGGCGCCCATGCTGGCAGGCTCGCCCGGGATCGCCACCGTCACCACATGCCGCGCCAGTCCGTCAAAGGCGCGCAGATATCCCAGACCTCGGCGCCGTCAGGGGCTGCTTCCACCAGCGGCCCCTTGTGCAGGCGCTGCAAACGGCCGGGCCATTCCACCGTGGCCAAACCCTTTTCCACCGCCGCGTCCGTGCCCCAGCCGCGCCCGGCATGGCGCAGGGCAGCGATGGCGACGCCGGCATTTTCGATCTGGTGCCGGCCTACCAATTTGGGCAGCGGCAGATCCAGCAGCCCGACTTCGTCTTCATAGACCATGCGGCCATGCTCCTGGCGGGCGGCGAAATCCTGACCAAACTCGAACACCGGCACGCCCAGCCGATCGGCCTGGCGCAGAATCACGTCGCGCGCGATCTCGTCCTGCGGCCCCACCACCAGCGGCACGCCCTTCTTGATGATGCCGGCCTTTTCGGCGGCAATCCCAGCCAGGTCATCGCCAAGGAATTCCCGGTGATCCAGGCCTACCGGCTGGATCACCGTCATCGCCGGATGAGCCACCACGTTGGTGGCGTCATAAAGACCGCCCAGGCCCACTTCCAGCACCAGGGCATCCGCGGGATAGCGCGAAAAGGCCAGGAACATTGCGGCCGTGGTGATCTCGAAGAAGGTGATCTCGCGCCCGGCATTGACCTGCTCAACCTCTTCCAGCAGCGACACCAGCGCCTCTTCCGAAATCAGCTTGCCGGCGATGCGGATGCGTTCGTGAAAACGCACCAGGTGCGGCGAGGTATGGATATGCACCCGAAGACCCTGCGCCTCCAGCATGGCGCGGGAGAAGGCACAGGCCGAACCCTTGCCGTTGGTGCCGGCGACATGGATCACCGGCGGCAGGCGCAATTGCGGATTATCGAGCGCGGACAGCAGCCGCAGGATGCGGTCCAGCGCCAGGTCGATTTTCTTGGGATGCAGGGCAAGCAGGCGCTTGAGCACCGCGTCGCTGCGCGTGGTCTCGGAAAGCATCACGGCGTCGCGGCAATGCCGCCATTGCGCCGCGGCATGTTCAGCACCTTGCTGCGCGGCTTTTCCTGCTTCATCAACAGGTGCAGCACCCGCGACAGGGTGGCGCGCAATTCCTTGCGGTGCGTGACCATGTCCAGCATGCCGTGCTCCAGCAGATATTCGGCGCGCTGGAAGCCTTCGGGCAGTTTTTCGCGAATCGTCTGGGCGATGACGCGCGCGCCGGTGAAGCCGATCTGCGCTCCCGGTTCGGCGATCTGGATGTCGCCCAGCATGGCGTAAGAGGCGCTGACGCCGCCGAAGGTCGGATCGGTCAGCACCACCACATAGGGCAAGCCCGCCTCGCGCAGCATGTCCACACAGATGGTGGCGCGCGGCATCTGCATCAAGGACAGGATGCCTTCCTGCATGCGGGCGCCGCCCGAGGACACGAACAGGATGTAGGGGCGTTTTTCCTTGAGCGCCGCCTGCAGCGATTCCACCAGCGCTTCGCCGACGCCAAGGCCCAGGCTGCCGCCCAGGAAATCGAACGGCTGCACGCCGATCATCACCGGCAAGCCGTCGAGACTGCCGCGCGCGGCGGTGAAGGCCTCGGGGCGCCCGGTCTTGGCGCGCGCGCTCTTGATCTCGTCGGCATATTTCTTTTCGCCGCGGAAACGCAACGGATCGACCGCCACACCGCTGGGTGTCGGCAATTCGCTGAAACTGCCCGCATCGAAAGTATAGGCGAAGCGCTCGGCCGGGCCGATACGCATATGGTGACCGCAATTGGGGCAGACGTTGAGATTGTTCACCAGGTCGCGGTGGAAAATCATCTCGCCGCAGGACGGGCATTTCTTCCAGAGATTTTCGGGCGTGTCGCCGCGCCCGCCGTCCTTGCCGCCCATCAGGCCCTTGATCCGGGGGCGGACAATGTTGGTGATCCAGTTCATGCCGGCACCTTACCATGGCGTGCCGCATGGGTGGAACCGGCCAAAGTGCGGGTCAGTTCCAGCACCTCGTTAACGATTTTGTCCTTGCCGCCCGACAGGTTATCAGCCACGCGGCTGACGATGGCCGAGCCTACCACCACGCCGTCGGCGATGCGGGCAATGGCCTCGGCCTGCGCGGGAGAGCGGATGCCGAAGCCCACGGTGCAGGGCAGATCGGTGGCGGCGCGCACCCGCGCCATGGCGGCGCGCACTTCCTCTTCGGGCACCGCCTTGGTGCCGGTGACGCCGGCGACCGAGACGTAATAGAGATAGCCGCTGGCATCCTTGACGATGCGCTTCAGCCGCGCGTCATCGGTGGTCGGGGTGACGAACCGCACCAGGTCCACGCCCTGGGCCAGCGCCGGCAGGCGCAGCACTTCGTCTTCTTCGATCGGCAGGTCCACCACGATCAAGCCGTCCACGCCGGCCGCCGCGACATCCTTGGCAAAGCGCGCCGTGCCATAGGCATGGATGGGATTGTAGTAACCCATCAGCACGATGGGCGTGGTCTTGTCGGCCTTGCGGAACTTCCGGACCATTTCCAGCACCTTGATCATGCTGGCGCCGGATTTGAGCGCGCGCACTGACGAAGCCTGCACCGCCGGGCCGTCCGCCATGGGATCGGTGAAGGGCATGCCCAGCTCGATCACATCGGCGCCCGCAGCCGGGAGCTTTTCCAGAATGGCGAAGCTGGTTTCCATGTCCGGGTCGCCCGCGGTGATGAAGGGCACGAAGGCGGCACGACCTTCCTTCTTCAGGGCGGCAAATCTTGTGGCAAGCCGGCTCACAGTTTTTCTCCCAGCTTTTCAGCGACAGAGAAGATGTCCTTGTCGCCCCGGCCCGACAGGCAGACGGCGATCAACTGGTCCTTCTTCATCTGCCCGGCCACCTTCACCACATGGGCGATGGCATGCGCCGATTCCAGCGCCGGGATGATGCCTTCCAGCTTTGACAGCAGCATGAAGGCATCCAGCGCCTCCTTGTCGGTGACCGAGAAATACTTCACCCGGCCTATGTCTTTCAGCCAGCTATGTTCGGGACCAACGCCGGGATAATCCAGTCCCGCCGAGATGGAATGGGCCTCGATGATCTGGCCGTCATTGTCCTGAAGCAGATACGAGCGCGCGCCGTGCAACACGCCCGGCGAGCCCTTGGACAGGGTTGCGGCATGGCGCGGCGTATCCACCCCATCGCCGGCCGCTTCGACGCCGTGAATTTCCACCCCTGCATCATCGACAAAGGGATGGAACATGCCGGCCGCGTTGGAGCCGCCGCCAACGCAGGCCACCACCAGGTCCGGCAGGCGCTGTTCGCGGTCCAGCATCTGGGCGCGGGCCTCGTTGCCGATCACGGTCTGGAAATCGCGCACCATGGCGGGATAGGGATGTGGACCCACCACCGAACCGATGATGTAGAAAGTGTCGTGAACATTGGCGACCCAGTCGCGCAGTGCTTCGTTGGTCGCGTCTTTCAAGGTACGCGAGCCGGACGATACGCCCTTCACCTCGGCGCCCAGCAGGCGCATGCGGAAAACGTTGGGCTTCTGCCGCTCCATGTCCACCTCGCCCATGTAGATGGTGCAAGGCAGGCCGAAGCGCGCCGCCACGGTGGCGGTGGCAACGCCATGCTGGCCGGCGCCGGTCTCGGCGATGATGCGGGTCTTGCCCATGCGTATGGCCAGCAAAATCTGGCCCAGGCAGTTGTTGATCTTGTGCGCGCCGGTGTGATTGAGGTCTTCGCGCTTGAGATAGATCTTGGGGCCACCCAGATGCGCCGTCAGCCGCTCGGCAAAATAGAGCGGGCTTTCGCGCCCGACATAATGGGTGAGCAGGCCCGATAGTTCGGCGTGGAATGCCGGATCCTTCTTGGCCGCCTCGTAAGCCTGCTCCAAGGACAGCACCAACGGCATCAGGGTTTCCGCGACAAAGCGGCCGCCATAGGCGCCGAAATGACCGCTGGCATCGGGACCGGCGCGCAGGGAGTTGGGGATCTGGTTCATGCCTGTACCGGTGACTTGGCGTTCGTGATGAAAGTGGTGATGCGTGTGGCATCCTTCACGCCGGGCGCGCTTTCCACGCCGGAGGAAACATCCACCTGTTCAGCACCCGACAATTCGATGGCGCGCGCGACGTTTTCTGGATCAAGCCCACCCGCCAGGAACCACGGCTTGGTGAAGCTGCGACCGCTGAGAATCTTCCAGTCGAAGGCCGCGCCGTGGCCGCCGGGACGCTGGGCGCCCCTGGGCGGCTTGGCATCGAACATCAGCATGTCGGCGGCATTTTCATATTCCGCCGCCGCCGCTAGATCGGAGGCTTCCGCCACCGGCAGCGCCTTGATCACCGGCACGCCGAACTTGCCGCGGATATAGGCGGTGCGCCGCGCGCTTTCGCCGCCGTGCAGTTGCAGGAAGTCGGGCCGCACGGCTTTGACCAGCGCCTCGATCGCGGCGTCTTCCATGTCGGTGATCAGCGCCACGATCATCAGCCGCCCGCGCATGCGGTCCGCCAACACGCGCCCCTGCTCCAGGGTGACGAAGCGCGGCGAGTTGGGATGGAACACCAGCCCGCCATAGACCGCGCCGCCAGCCACCGCCGCATCAATAGCGTCGGGGCTGGTGATGCCGCAGATTTTGACCGAAATGCTCATGGATTGGGGTGTATGGGCTCCGCAGGAGCCAAAATCAAGCAAACCCGGTTAAGCGGCTGAAATGCCCAAGCTTTCAGCAATTTCCCGCGCCGCCAGACCGGGGTCTGCGGCCCCGGTGATGGGGCGGCCGATCACCAGGATGCTGGCGCCGGCATCACGCGCCTCGGCCGGGCCCATCACCCGGCGTTGGTCGCCCAGCGCCGCACCCGCGGGCCGGATGCCCGGCACCACCAGCAGGAAATCCGGTCCCAGCTCCTTGCGCAGCCTTGCGATCTCGTGCGCCGAGCAGACCACGCCATCCAGGCCGCATTGCTGGGTGAGAGACGCCAGCCGCAGCACCTGGTCGGCCACCGGTGGGGTCAGGCCGACCGAGGGCAGGTCTTCATCGGAAAGGCTGGTGAGCATGGTGACGGCGATCACCCGGGTCGCAGGCGACACGCTTTTGGCTGCCTCCACCGCGGCGCGCATCATCGCCGCCCCGCCCTGGGCATGCACATTGAGGATCGAGACCCCCAAGGTCGCGGCGGCGCGGCAAGCGCCCGCCACGGTATTGGGAATGTCGTGATATTTGAGGTCCAGGAAGACCGGCAGGCCCATGTCGAGGAAGGGGCGCACCCCGTCCGGACCGCAGGCGTTGAAAAACTCCATCCCCAGCTTCAGCCCGCCGACAGAGCCGCGCACGCGCTCGGCCAGCTGATGGGCATAGTCGGGATCGGTGGTGTCTAGGGCAACAAAGACCGGATTCGCTGTCACGCTTCCGGCGTACCGCCATTCAGGCGTTCGCGCAATTCCTTGCCGGTGCGGAAGAAAGGCGCACGTTTCTGGCCCACCGACACCGGTTCGCCGGTGCGCGGATTGCGGCCCATGCGGCTGGGACGCACCTTGACGCTGAAGGCGCCAAAGCCGCGCAATTCCACGCGATGGCCATCCGCCAACGCCTTGCTGATGGAATCCAGCACTGTGGTCACGATGCGTTCGACATCGCGGTGATACAGATGCGGATAACGAGCGGTAAGCCGCGCAACCAATTCTGACTTGATCATCCCCAGCCCCTTAGAGGGACACGGCGTGCGAGTTTGCTCCCACGCTTGGACATAAACTGTCATGGGAAGTTCCCGCCCGTCAACGGGAAGCATCTGAAAAACCAGACTTTTTTCGTCTCAACGCCCCATTTTGGTCCGTGGGCGATGCATTTTGGCCGTTTTCATGCCCCTTCCGAACCGGCTTGCGTGACCTGCAGGCACAAGAGAAAGTCGCCGCAACCAACAAAGTATGGGGAGTGGGACATGAGAATTCGTCATTTGGCCTTGGTGGCCGCGCTGATTCTGGCCAGTGGAGCTGGCGCCGAAGCGGCGCCGAAAGAAAACTGGATCGGCGCCTGGGGCTTTGTTCCCCT
>Ga0193716_1000553_pt1 | contig 22591 bp, 18 predicted proteins | sample U2c1metaG_FD_145901 | JGI IMG/M metagenome (GOLD analysis project Ga0193716, IMG submission 145901) | Soil microbial communities from a riparian zone of the East river system, Colorado, United States - U2c1 | ecosystem: Environmental > Terrestrial > Soil > Riparian zone | place: USA: East River...
GCCCACATCGCTGCCCCTCGCGAAGCCGGTATCGTGCTGGCGCAGACGCCAAACGCCAACGCCGCCGGCATCGATCGCCCCCGCGTCAGCCTTCTGCTGAGCCAGCAGGAAGAGCCCCAGGCACAATGCGTCGTCATGCCATCGCTCATCGGACTGACATTGGCTGGGGCAGCAGCGCGAGCCTCGGCCGCAGGGCTGCATATCGTCAGTGCCGAGGAGATCACGCTCCCCGCCGCAAACACCACCTCGCCTCCGGGCCCCACCATCGCCAAAGTCCCCGCAACTCCGGCAACTCCAACAGCTCCGGCAACTGCAGTTACCCCGACTACCTCCGGTACCCCGCCACCCATCCCCGGAACCTCCACCGGCACAGTCGTAGCTCAAACCCCCATAGCCGGACATCGCGTAGCCAAAGGCGATCCCGTCCACATCTCCCTTACCTACTAGCGAAGAAGACAGCGGCCGGTCAAACGGTGCACAGCGCAAGATTGTTTAAACTCGCCCGACGCGCGAACGGAACAAAGGCATGCGGGGGTCCGACGATGACTACCGGCAAACTCAACAAGGCACGAGTCACAGATCTGCACTCCGCGGTGTCTAAGTCACTATGGCTCGCCTCTGGCTCGTCGTCGCGCTTCTGGCTCCATCCCTCTGCCCCGCGCAGGTCACCGGCACCTTTTCGCTCGAGAAGTCCACCTTCGCACCCGGCGAGCCGGTCTTTCTCACCCTCACGCTTCACAACGAAGGTAAGGATTCCGCAGAGGTACACACTGCGGACCCCTACTCCTTTTGCTCCGGCTATAAGATCCACATCACCCGTGACGCAGCCCCAGAGGCAGCCTGCTTCCAGGCGTCCGGCGGCAGTTGTTTGTCTGGAGCGCTTTCACTTGGACCCGGCGCATCGCACACCGAACGCCTCCTGCTCAACTACAGGAACAACTCGCAAGGAGATCTCCAGGCTCCTGTCAGCCTGCCAGGCAACTACACCGTGGATGCCTCACGTGAGATAGCCTACGCCCCATTCGGCAGCAACTCCCGCGTCTACACCGCACCCGATCACAGCGAAGTACATCAGACGTTTCACCTCAGCGTCGACAATACCCTCGAGCTCTCCCCGACTGTCTACGCCCCCTATATCCAGCAGCTCGATTCCAAAAATGATCAGGTTCGCCGGGAAGCAGCACGCGCCTTGGCAACCCTCGCCCCGCCAGCGCTCGAACCCCTGCTGCTTACCTTCGCTACCTCGAAGGACCACGTACTCAAGCAGTTCGCTCCGCTCGCGCTCGCCAACCTCGCGACCAAGGCCAGCCTCGCCGCGCTCGCCCAGATGCTCCTCTATACCGAACCCGGATCTTACGAGTACATGACGGCGGCCGAGAAGCTCGGCAAGACTCATGACCTCGCCTGGTTGCCGCTGCTCCTCGAAGTCGCCAACCAGCACGGAGCCATGTACCTCTCCTACGCTGCCGAAAGCGGCGGCGATGCCGCGATCCCCGCCCTGCTCACTCGTCTGCACAATCGCGATCCCAACACACGCAACGCTGCGATCTATGCTCTCGGCCGCACCGGTAGCCGCGCCGCCGTACCGCTCCTGATCAGCCTCCTGGGGTTACAGGCTAATCAGGAAAAAGGGCATGGGGAAGATGCAGCCATCTCCGCCAACGCGGCCCTCATGCAGCTCACCCACGTCTACGCCGAGCAGGGACCCAGCGGCAATGCGATCCCGAGCTGGCAAAGCCGCTGGCAACATTGGTGGCGCACCTCGGGATCGTCCGCCACCATTTACAGACCCGGCGAGTGCGTTGCGGACGCAAAGCTTCCATAGGCATTCGAAGTTGCCGAAATCCCCGTTTTTCGTGCACTCCAAAGGATGTGATCCCGCATTCCAATTCTGACCACTTTGACAGGGCATTCATTGGGCACGTTGCTAATTTCCCTGATGCGTCTCACCGGCATCAGGTATCCACGCAAGCCAGTAGCTTGCCCCGCTGGCGAGCGGACAGCAAAGAGCTCTTCTATTATTCCCGCCCGAGCAACAGCATTGTCGCCGTAGTCATCGAAGAAAAACGTGGGGAACTCTCACTCGGAGCCCCACGGAAGCTTTTTCCCTTGTCGTCCCCTTACGCATCCTTTCTCAGCTTTGACGTAACACCGGATGGAAAGCGTTTTTTGATCTCCACCGTGAACTTCCCAACGACCGGTATCCCGCTGACGCTTGTTACGAACTGGAAAGAACTGAAAACGAAATGAGATCTTCGACCTGATCATAGAAGTTCCGACAAGGAGGACGTTATGGTAACGGTGAACTGGATCATCAATGCACATAAGATTCTCGTAACCCCCATTGTTCTGGCACTGATGTGGCTATTTGATAACTGGAGTGCTGCAGCCTTTCTATATCTTGGCCTGCACGGCACCTACACACTGCTTTGGCTCATCAAGCAAGCCGTCTTCGCGGATAAACGCTTCGCGCAGCCGATACCGCTGTGGATCGGATTTTTTACGCCCTTTCTGCCGCTGATGGCTTATATGATCGGCCCCTACCTGCTCATCTCCGAACATACGCTGCCACCGAACTGGGTCTTCGCCGCCGCGCCATTCCTCGTCATCCTGGGCGTCTTCCTGCACTACGTCGGCGATGCGCAGAAATTTTTCGTACTGCAGGTTCGCAAGGGACTGATTGAAGATGGACTCTTCGCCAGAACGCGGAACCCCAACTACCTCGGTGAAGTTCTGATCTACGGTGGATTCGTGATCGCGTCGTGGCATTGGCAGGCCGGTGTGGTCCTCGCCGGCTGGATCCTCTTCTTCGTGCGCAATATGCGTCGAAAAGATGAGTCCATGTCCCGTCATCCCGAGTTTACGCCCTACAAGCAGCGTACCGGTATGCTCCTGCCCGTTCTCTACTCTCGCAGCCTGGTGGACAGCGAGATCAAAGAGTCAACCTTGGGGTGACACACCCGTCAACCCCTCCTTCCTCAAAAATCCTCGCAACAAAGACACTAATCGATCGGCGAATTTTTGCCGATTAATTACCCTCCGCTCGCTATAGCGACATATCAGTCCTAATCCTTTGGCGAAGCCCATAAACTGAAGAACCGAAGGTAGTTTCGCATTAATTACGAATTGATCTTGTCAGAAATCCTGTTCTTAGCAGCTGATCGCCGAGGGTCACTTGTCCGAAATGGCGACTTTTCGCAACTTGCCTGTCGATGAGTGAGTTGGCGATTTTGCATCATTCCAGAATTAGACTAAGCAGCCAGGGAGCGTTTCCAGAGCATTTCGCCCCAGAATATGGAAACCAGATAGATGGCGAAAGCAACGGCCAGGACCCAGAGTCCCGTCCTCGCTGCTCCGATTCCAGCGAATCCACCCAAGAGCACCTGTGCTACCCCAAAACGGGGATCCCCTCCGACGAAACGCCATCTACGCTGGTTCGCCCGCTGTCTCAGCGACGGGTATCGTCCGACTGCGATAGCGACCAAGCCAAATGCAACACCTGTTCGTAGACTTAGGAGTGAAACCATGACGGCGAGCGGGATCAGGAAAGTCATGTCCTGCGTGACCAGCAGCTTCCAACCTGCTATCGGTAGGAGACGATAGCGCAGCAACGCTCGCCCTTCATCCAGACGCAGCATGCGTTGCGCAACCGTGCTCATTGCAATACCCACAAATAACGACAGCATAGGAAATGCTTCGGGCTCTGGTGCCCGCCCGAACAGTCGATAAAGGGTTCCGCTAACAGCTATAAGCAGCGCGGCCCAAAAGTCTAGGGTTCCCTGCAGCTCCCGCCACATTTCTTGCGCGATTCCGCCGACCTTCAAGGGCGTCCTTGAGATGTTGAGACCCGCAGGCGTCTTTAGCTCGAACGGGAGACGGCCAACGGCGTATACCGTCCCATGGACGATTAGTGCCAGTAGAACAAAAAAGAGACCCGCGGCTAGGCCCATCCAGAACAGGTAGCCAAAAAACAACACTATAAATAATGGATTCAACGCAAAACTTACGGAACTGAGCAAGAGTCTTTGTGTACGTGTCAGCGGCCACGTAGCGACTCGCTCCGGGGGCAACCTATGCTGTGTATCTACGGAAAAAGTAACAAGCAGAGGCGCAAAGAGGACAATTTGAAAGAAGAGCGTACTCCAGAATGCTGCTTTCGGTGCCCTGCTTTCTAAACCCGCGGCCATAATAAAAAGGATGGAGAACAGGAAGTTATTGAAACGCATGGAGGAAAAGCTGCTCAGTTCCTTCAACATCAGTTTCTTCAACAAGAACAGAAGGGCTAGGATCTGAGCCAATCCAGCACCTCCGGCTGTGGTTCGCCAACGATGCTGAAATACACCTCCTCAACTCCTTCGTCTGCCGTGGACGGGCTGAAATCTGATTCAACTCGACCTTGGTGAAGAATGACTACGCGGGTGGCTATCTTCTGCACGACCGACAGAATGTGGGAGGTGAGCAAGATCGTAGTGCCACCGCGGGAGAGTTGGCCAAGCAGCATCTCAATGACCGCGGACGATGCGGGATCAATACCTTCAAACGGCTCATCCAGCAGCAGAATCTTCGGCTTGTGCAGGAGGGCCATGGCCAAGGCGGTCTTCTTCCGCATGCCGAACGAACAATTGCGTGCAACGGTGTGGCGTCCTTGTGTAAGATCGAGCAGCCCTAGCAGGTCCGCTGCTCGATCTGCTGTTTCGCTCTTCGTGAGTCCATAAATGGGTCCAACTGCCATCAGGCTCTCGATGACCGTCAAAGACTCGAACAGCCCGAGCCCCTCGGGTAGTACACCCAAATTCCGCCGAATTCTAACTCCATGATCCCGGAAACCCAGTCCGCCGATGAACACGGAACCACTGTCTGGCTCCTCTAATCCTGAGAGCAGGCGTAGCAGCGTGGACTTGCCGGCACCGTTGGCCCCTAATAGGGCACAAATGCCAGGTTCTACAACGAGGTGTATGCCTCGGAGAACGGGTTTAGAGGCATAGTTCTTCGTCGCAGCTCTGCAGTCGATCACTCTGTTTTCCCCACTCATCAGTAAACATACTCCGGCGAACGGCTTTCTCTGAGTGTTCCGCAACCGAATCAAATATCCGGGAGGATGGCCGGGCAATCCGGAAGCAATCCTCGATTGACGCTAACAGGCCAAAGCACGTTTGCAGCTCGGCCTATGCTCTATGAGCGCCTTGGCGATTTGGCACCAATCCAGAGACATCCCTGACGAGGTGCGCATTTTCTATGAGCAGGTCACTGGTGTCAAGGTTTTGTTCGTTGCTTTTTCCTTCATAGAGCTTTTGCTTTTGTTGTTGCTCTTGGTTTCGTTGCTCTCCACCGGGTTTCTATTCGCACTCTGGATGAGCTGTCTTGAAGCAAGCTCGGTGCCGGTTGGGGTTCGAGAGGAGAGTCCATGCTGCTATTTATCGGTCGGCCTCGTGGGCCAAAACGCGCACGCAGTCATCGGAACACGGTGTCGTCGCAACGGGTAAACAGGATCATTTTTAGGCCGCTTGTCCGTAGAAGGGCATATACGCCTCTTGCGATGTCCATAGGCGGTGGAGCAGAACGGCCAGCTTGCGGGCTACGGCAACAACGGCTTTGCTCTTAGCCTGCTTGCCGCCTCTGGCAGCCAGATGGAGTCCCCACTGTCGAAGCGCCGAGTCTCGTCCGTGCAGCCGCAGGATATGGTTGGAGCACTCGATCAGCAGACTTCGGAGGTATGCGTTGCCGGCGTGAGTGATGCCGAGCTGAGGATCATGATCTCCGGACTGACTTCGCCGCGGTCGCAAGCCCAGGTAGCAACCCACATCGCGACTTCGTCCGAACCGTTCCTTGCTGCCGAGGGTCAGAACGAAGGTCAGGGCGGTGAGGTGGCCGATACCATGAACCTTCAGCAGCGCCTGCGTCTCCGGATACTCGGTCTCTGCTGGAGCACCGGACCGAGTGCCTGTGCCAGTCCAGGCGGCATAACAGCCAGGCTGCGCTGAGCGAAGCACGTTGTGGCGGAGGCGGGCATACGGTAGCCGCAGGACTTCGTCAGACCACGAAGGGCGTTCACCGCTGCGGTGCGCAGTCGCACCAGCAGAGCCCGCGCACGGATCAGTGTGAGAGCCTCCTGCTGTGCGACGGTGCGGTGGGCGATCGGCCGGAGTATGTTCGGATCAAGCCGGGCATAACGCGCCAGCTTCTCAGCATCCACCTGGTCGCTCTTCCGATCACTGTGCGAAATCGCTCGCAGCTCGCGGACGTTCGCCACGATGACTTCGTGGCCTAGTTCTTGCAGCTCTGCGCTGATCCAGATCGAGTGAGTTCCAGCCTCCATCGCAACCCGCGCTGGAGGCACATCGGTGAACCACTTCTCGATCGCCTTCGGGGTGGTTCGAAAGCGTCCCCGGTCAACTACTTCTCCGTCCTGATTGAGGGTGCAGTAATGGCTCCAGACGTCGCCAAGCTCGATGCCGATCGTGATCTCAACCCTGGCCTGTCTGCGTGGGACTTCAGCAATGAGGTGTCGCGCTGGATTTTTCATGGGAACAGTCTCGCTCCGATCCGGAAGACCTGCTCATCCCATTTAGCGGGACGGATCCGACTGCGCGTAATGCTCGTGCTGGTCCATCTTGAAGCAGAGTCAACAGGAACTGAGCCAGCATATCCTTCAAGAGTCGAACAACTCTTCCTCCACGAGATGCAGCTTCAAAAGAAAAGCCCGCTCTTGAGAGCGGGCTTTCATACACCGCAGCGACTATGGCTTCAGCGCAGACTCGATCGCCGAGATCACCTGTGGCGAATCCGGCGTCACGGCCGGCTCAAAGCGAGCGATTGGCTGTCCGTTGCGTGCGATGAGGAACTTCGTGAAGTTCCACTTAATCTCGCCGCTAACGTTGGGCGCCGCAGTGAGGTACTGGTAGAGCGGCGTCTTATCGTCCCCCTTTACCGAGACCTTCGCCATCATCGGAAACTTCACGTGGAACTTGGCGCTGCAGAACTCTTTGATCGTTGCATTGGTGCCGGACTCCTGGTTGCCGAAGTTGTTCGCCGGCACGCCGACAATCACCAGGCCCTTGTCCTTGTACTTCTCGTAGACGGCCTCGAGCGCGGTGTACTGCGGCGTAAATCCGCAGGCGCTGGCGACATTGACCACCAGTAGTACCTTGCCCTTGTAGGCGCCGAGCGTGGTCGGGTCACCGTCGATGGTGCTCAGTTTGAACTTGTAGACGGGCGCACCGGCATCGGCCACGGCCACGCCGCCCAGGACCAGCAAAATCAGCATCAGGAAGATCTTTCGCACAGGTATCTCCAGAAAATCGTTATGTCGCCAGTGTACCTGTGCGGCTGATTTAAGCGACAGCGCCGGTGCCGATCGGTTGCTCTGCCCAGGAGCCGATAGCTTCGCTCCTTGAGTGTCAGCGATCAAGTCCCTTTGTCGAGACTTCGAACCCAGGTGGTACGTGAAACGGTTCTACGGAGATGCGCTCGTACCGCACTTCCAGCACGGTCAGGGTTTCAGTGCCGCCCGGCGCATGAACAACCACTTCGTCGTCCTCTGCCGCTCTCATGAATACGCGCCCCAGGGGTGAGGCCCAACTGATGTGGTTGCGGTCGAGATTGACTTCATCTGTGCCGACGATGCTCGCCACTCGCTCTGCCCCCGCGGCATTCGCATAGCGCACGGTGGCTCCAAAGAACGCCCTTGTCGCCCGCTGCCCCGTTCTCGGAGCTTCCGGATCTACCACCTCCGCGGCTTCGATTCGTTTTGTCAGGAAGCGAACCCGTCCATCGATCTGCCGCAGTCGTCGCTTGCTGTACTGATAGTCGGCGTTTTCACTGCGATCACCATTGCCCGCAGCCCACGCCACCACCTCCACCACGGCCGGGCGATCCTTGTTGAGCAAAAAATGGCGCTCATCATTCAGGCGTTCGATCCCGCCTGGAGTGATGTAGTTTTTACCGTGGTTCGCCGCAGGCTCCTCTACTTTCGGTCTTCTCGTAAACCCTTTTCGCAACCTGCGGCCCTCTCTCAGCGCGATTTGAACTATGCGTGTTTATCGATACTAATCTGGGCATGACTTCCAATTAGTACCGGGATGTCGGCTTGTGTTTACCGATCCAGATCTCAACTGGCGATATCAGGGCTTAGCGCTCATTGACCTATTCAGATCGGGTCTATGTCTTTGGCAAGTTGCCGTAAAACCGGCGCCTCGGAAAGGTGAACTGCCTGAAAAGTCGCATTATCAGCAACTTCGGGATATCCAGCCCTGGAATCATCGAACTTGCCGAAATCCCCGTTTTGCGAGGATTGGCAGACAATTCAGTTCACAGAAGCATCGAGTCATTGGCACTGTTCCTCTGTTCGCAGAGGCGCGAGAATGAAGCAACTAGAGGCCTGGACCGGAACAAAGTGAGTTCTGATGGAGTCTAAGGTAGGATATGCGTTCACCCAAGACTGTCAGGTAGACAAATGCCCATGTATCGTAGCTCCTACTTTGCATCGTTGGGCTGCCTGCTGTTTCTCGTTCCTGTCACGCGAGCACAGGTTCCGTGCTGCTTGGAGTTGCCGCCCCCTATTCTTCCCCAGTCTGAGATTTACAAGGCCGATTGGTATTCACGACATCTCGAGGCCCTGGGAGAGACCTCGATATTCCCAGTACCAAGCAATGGAGTGCGTCAGTCTTACATCTTCACGAGGTTGCAAACAAGTCATCGATCGATCTTCGTTCGTATTGATGTGGGCCCCGATGGAAGCAGTACGTTGACTAAAAAAGTTGGCGGGCTGAAGGCAAAGGGCTCAACCAACCGAATTCAACTCACGACTCTTGAACTTACGAAAGAGCAGACTCTCGCCTTTTTGACCGACTTGGAGCGGACTCACCGATGGTTGTTGGCTATTCCCGAACCGATTAGATTAAAGGTGAACAGGATCACCGTGCGGAATGGTCGGTGGAGTGGATGAGAGACGGTGAATACGGTGGAATGACTGGTTGGGATATAAAAAAGGGGTATATGCAGGAACTCAGCCTTAACCTCGCTCTCAAGATAGTTCTCATGAAGTATCGAGGAGAATCAGTCATTCGGTAAGCATTCGTGTGCTCAACACGGAAAGTTGACGAATTCACAGAACATCACCGTCGAGGGATATGGTTATTGGGGAGCAATAGAATAGAATTCGACGATCATGCCTGCGAAGTGCGTGGGAGTTGGGTGCGGCGTTCAAGCTGGAAGCTTAGCGTCGTAGTGCCTGAAATGTCGGGTTTTCGGCAACATCAATCGAAACGCCTGGACTCCGAGAGGCAACCTCCGCAGAACGCCTTTGCGACGTCCTAAACTCATCGCAAGACCTGCACAGGCTCAAACGGTGATTAATACATCTACTTGAAGCGGTCGAACTTTCTCTTCAAAAACCTTGTCAAGCGCCCAAGCACCCTAACTTCAGCATAATCAGTGAGGTCCACATGCCGATTAGTTTCTCTCCATCCATTACACTGGATACAGAATCAAGAAAGCCCCGGCCAAAAGCCGGGGCTTTCTCATGGACACCCGTAACTTCAATCAGGAGACGAATTTAGTCATAACCCTTTTACTTGCACGACTTTGCGGACACATAACCCGACAAACCATTGAATCGAAGGTGTTTACGCCCAAGTAGGGGGAGGGGGAGGGGTACCCTCCCCGAAAGACAAGGAGTCGTACGGCAAGCTGCTCTAGCTTCGCTCCAGAACCACCGCGAAGAAGCCATCGCAGCCATGCACTCCCGGCAACGTCCGCAGAGCATCATCGCGCACGGCAGAGATTGGCTCCGCACGCAATACGCCTTCCCGCGCAAGCTCCGCGATCAGCCCTGTAACAGGAACTCGCCGCAGACTCAACGCACTCGTGACCGCCTCCACCACCTGCTCGCACTCCTCCGGCTCCAGCGAGCAGGTGGAGTAGACGAGACGGCCACGGGGTGCGAGACGTTTGAGCGCTCCGGTCAGAATGGCCCTCTGGCGCTCGACCTGCCGAGGTAGATCCTCGAGCTTGAGACGATGGCGAATCTCGGGATTGGCCGCAAGCGTCCCCGTACCGCTGCATGGAACGTCGCAGAGAATAAGGTCGAAGCTGCCCTCGATGTCGGTAGCGCGGGATGCATCCGCCACGACACAAGCAACTCGCTCGGCGTAGCCATACCGTCGCAGCCTGGCCTCGGTCTGGGCGAGACGCTTCGAGCTGACATCGCTGGCCGTAACCTCCGCAGAGCCGAGCCGACGACTGAGGATAAGCGTCTTGCCTCCGGGAGCGGCACAGCAGTCCCACACCCGCTCGGCGTCCGGCATGGCCGCAGCGGCAAGCTCCGCGACGAGACGGGAGCCGTCATCCATCACTGGCAGGTCATCGCCACTCTCCGAAAACATCGCACCGCTGACGGGCTCGCTCTGGTCGGCCTCGCAGATCTTCAGCGCGGCATCGCGGCCATATGCGGCGACCCAACGCTCAACCAGCCAGCGCGGATGGCCGAGCCGCTCCGCGAACGCTGCAACGGACTCATGGATGCGAGCCCCAGGCTTCTGCGCTGCCGCAAGCTTCCGCAGGACAGCGTTGACCATACCGGTAGCGTGAGGCTCACCAGCAGCACGAGAGAGCTCCACGCTCTCGCTGAGGGCAGCGTGAGCAGGAATGCGGTCGAGATGCAGCAGCTGGAAAGCCCCGAGCCGCAGCGTGATGGCTACAGGCTCTGCGAGTCTTTGTTCGGGCCGCTGCAGCAACGTGCGGATGCGAGCATCAAGCGCAATCTGCCAGCGGAGCACACCCATCACCAACGTGGTGGTAAGGTTGCGGTCCTCAGGCGAGAGCGCATCGACCCGGGCAGAGTGGAGAAGCTCGTCACTGTGGCCTTTATTCTGCCCCACAAGGGTGAGCACCTCGAAGGCAGCAAGGCGTGCCGGTGTAATCTTCTCAAGAGCCACCTCCGCAGAGGCTGTGGGCCCTGCAGAAGCAGGTCGCTTCCTCGCTGGCGCTGGTTTGACTGCAGGACGACTCGATGCACCCGATCCCGGTCCGGACCTGTTCTTCATAGGCCCAACCGCTCTCCGGATTTGACCTGGTAGCCGTGCAGGAACTCGGCGGCGCTCATGCGCCGCTTGCCCTCGGTCTGGACCTCGTCGAAAGCGAGCAGCGTGGCGTCGGCGCAGCGGACCATCATCAGGTCTCCGCGGACGATCAGCTCTCCGGGTTCGCCATGGAAGGTCTCCGCCGCAACGTGGACCTTGTGGGCGATGAGCTTCTTACCGCGCAGCGTGGTGTGGGCTCCGGGCCACGGCTGGAAGCCGCGCCAGCGGTCGTAGAGCTGCTTTGCCGTCCGGGTGAACTCCATCAAGCCGTCCTCGCGCGTAAGGATAGGCGCGAGAGTAGCCAGCGTGTGGTCCTGTACCTGGGGAAAGAGGCAACCTCCTTCCAACTCCCGCAGCGTACGAACCATCAGCTCCGCGCCGACGGCGGCCAGGCATTCGTAGACGTCAACCGCCGTCTCCTCCTGTCCGATAGGGACTACATGCGCGAGGAGCATGTCGCCAGTGTCGAGACCGGCATCCAGGCGCATGGTAGTAACTCCGGTGACGACCTCACCACTCGCCACGGCCCACTGGATGGGTGCCGCCCCGCGATATTTTGGCAACAGCGACCCGTGGAGGTTGATGTTGCCGTGGCGTGGCAGGTCGAGCATCCACTGAGGGATAATGCGCCCGTAGGCCACGACCAGAATGGCGTCAGGTCGGATGGCTTCGAGTTGCGCACGAAGCTCAGGATTGTTCTTGATCTTCTCCGGCTGCACGACGGGAATGCCATGTGCGAAAGCTGTCTTTTTAGCGGGAGGAGCATTGAGCTCCATGCCACGGCCTGCGGCTCGGTCGGGCTGGGTAACGACGAGGGCCACCTCATGGCCGGCGGCTAGGACGGCTTCGAGGGTTGGCACGGCAAATTGAGGAGTTCCGCAGAAGACCAGTTTCATCTGTTTCTTATTCTAGTTGGATATGTGCTGGGAGGAGATGGAGATATGGATGGATGCTTGATGAAGTGTCCATGGCGAAAGCAGCATCGGCAAAAACCTTGAACAACCGTGATCCACTCTACGGTGGAAGGGCCAGCGGCTAGCAGTTCCGCTCTTCACAGAAATGGAAACGGCTGGTGTGACGCGTTGATTCGCAATCGCGCTTTCTCGTCCCGCCGCTCGCGAGTCCAATCACATCTAGTGCATGTGTGTGAACGTGGACACCCCAGCTCTCGTTCGGCTCACGTTAAAGAGTCTTCGATCTGTTTGAAACTGGTCAATCGAATCTTGTCCCGTTATAAGAACTTTCCGTGCCAGTAGCTGCGTAGGCAAAAGACAGTTTTCACCAGCTATTATGCGGAAGGGTGGGTTATGTTTTTTCAAAGAACATAAAAATCTATTTGCGTCTAGGACATTTGACCCTGTTGAGTGTAATGATAGCGTCCCATAATCCGCTCACCCTGTAACTCAATTTTCATAAAACAGGCGCAGCAAACATCTTTGCCGCACGCTCCACTTCCCAATCTGCCCGGTATGCAACCTATTCAGGAGGCTTTTCTATGCGTATCCGCTCGTCATTTTCCATGCTTGTCCTGTTCTTTGCGCTGATCTGTTACCCACTACACGGTCAGTCTCTCGACACCAGCATTCTGGGAACGGCTACCGATAGCTCAGGAGCGGTGTTGCCCGGCGCAACGGTTACGGTCGAGTCGCCAGCCACTGGAACAAAGAAGACTGCTGTTACGGGAAGCGAGGGACAATACGCCGTTCGCTATCTTGCTCCTGGGACCTACGATGTCACGATCGAAGCGCAGGGGTTTACTCCGCAGAAGCGGACGGGCATCGTGCTGCAGCTCAACCAGCAGGACAAGATCGACTTCGCGCTGGGCGTCGGCTCCCAACAGACTGTGCAAGTGGAGGGCACACAGCCCCTGCTGCAGAGTGAGAATGCGTCATTGGGAGCAGTTATTGGCGCGGAACGGACACAGAATCTTCCATTGAATGGGCGGAAGTTCAACGACTTGGCTGTGCTGACGCCAGGGGTGAGCGTCTACAACCCAGACCTGCACTCCTCGAGCACGGACGGATCGACGATCTCGTCGAACGGAGGACGTTCGACCTGGGGCCAGATCAATGTCGATGGCATCACGATGGTCAATAACCGCCATGCTTATGTGAATCTCTTCCCTTCGATCGACGCAATCCAGGAGTTCACTGTGCAGACCGGCAACTACTCGGCGCAGTACGGTGGAAGTGCAGGCTCGAATGTGAACATCCAATTGAAGTCAGGAACAAATGGGTTTCATGGCAGCGTGTTTGAATTCATCCGGAACGATTTTGTCGATGCGCGCAACTACTTTCGTCAGGCTCCCCTGCCGAAGAACATACTGAAACAGAACCAGTTTGGCGCTACGGTTGGCGGTCCGATCATCAAGGGCCGTACTTTCTTCTTTCTCAGCTATGAGGGACTTCGGTCGATCGAAGAGTTTCCTTCGACAGCCAACGTGCTGACCGCTGCGGAGCGTACGGGCGACTTCTCTGCCACCTCTACGCCGATCATCAACCCATTCACGCGGCAACCCTACCCGAACAACCAGCTTCCGGTGAACCCGGTCTCCGCCAATATCATCAACACTTACATGCCGTTGCCGAACCGGACCGGCAGCACAAACTACGCCGCTGCCAGTTCAGGCGATTTGAGTGTGGACCAGGGCATCGCGCGGGTCGACCATAGGTTCAACGACAGCAACCAGTTGTTTGTGCACTATATCTATGCCTTTCGCAACTTTCCAGTTACGGATGTCAACCCGAACTTTCACTTTACCGGCACCTACCCTATCCACAACGTAGCGGCCCAGTATCTGCATATCTTCTCGCCGACGCTGGTCAATGAGCTGCGCCTCGGAGCAGACCTGGAGCATGTGAAACAGTTGAGCACCCGGACAGGGACGGACTTCACGGTTGAGTCGCTGGGGATCAACGGCTTCAAGGTTGGTGGTCCCAATGGCCGGCCGCTGAATCCGAATGAAGAGGGCTTTCCGCTGTTGAATATCACAGGTTATCTGGGAATGGGGGATGATCTCGCGGCTTCGAACCTGGATTACAGCCGGACCTACCAGTTCGTCGACAACCTGACCTGGACGAAGGGCAAGCACACACTGATCTTCGGCGGGGATATTCGTTATCTGTTGGATGACGCGACGACGAACAACACACCCTTCGGAGAGCAGGATTTTACCGGCGATATCTCCGGCAATGCGGCGGCAGACTTTATCCTGGGCTACCCGCGTACCAGCCTAACGCCAGAGGGCGTGCCGATAACCAAAGCACGGCAGTGGCGCTGGGCGGTCTATGTACAGGACAACTGGCGGCCAACCTCCAAACTAACGCTCAACCTTGGCCTTCGCTACGACATGTTTCAACCGCCGCTGGATGTAAATGCGGTAACACGCACGCTGGACTTCAGCCAGCCTACGCCGGTCTTTACGCCTGCTCCGGGTCAAGAATTGCATGATATCTGGAAGGTTACCCACAAGAACTTTGGTCCACGAATCGGTTTCGCGTATAGCGTGACTCCGTCGCTTGTTGTTCGCGGTGGATACGGAATCTTTTACTATGGCGGGCAGTTCGACTACATCAACATCCTGCAGTTGAACCCGCCTACGGCCGGCAGCCTTACGATTACAAACCCCAGTGTTCCGGTGGCTACGATTCAGAACCCGGTGCCCGCTTCGCTTTATCCTGCGAATCCATTCTTCAACGCAGTTACGCTACCAGCTGATCGGAGGCGCCCTGACCTTTATCTGCAGACATACAACCTTACTGTGGCAAAACAGTTCGGAGCGAACGTGCTGAATGTCAGCTATGTCGGGGTCAATGGATCGCACCTTGATACCAGCATTAGAAACTTCAACTCGCCTCCCCCTGGGATTTTGATTGCCCTGTTCAGGGACGGCGTCCCTTCCCAACGTTTGCGCGCATTCGCTATCAGGACTTCAATGCCGCATCGAACTACAGCGGGTTGCAAGTATTCTTTGAGCATCGGCTTACTAATCAGCTCAGTCTTACGGCGGCTTATACGCTCGCGCACGAACTGGACAACGCGGCGCGCGATACCAATGACGGCGGCTGCATTTGCCAGGACCCGAGAAATCCACGAGAGTGGACGAGCGGCGTGACCGACCAGCGGCACAACCTGACGCTTGGGTACGTCTGGCAGCTTCCCAAGTTCGCCAAAAACGGCACAGCGGTTAAGCTACTGGCGAATGGCTGGGCCTTAAACGGTCTGGTGCAACTCGCCAGCGGCAATCCTTACGATGTACTGCAAAGCACTGATGGCCAGAATACCGACAACCAGTGGCAACGCCCTAACCGCGTTCCAGGTTCGAAGCTGAGTGTCGAAAACCGCTCGATCGACCAATGGTTCAACACGGCTGCGTTCACGGAGAGCACGTTGACCTTCGGCACCTCGAAGCGGAACCCGCTTGTCTCTCCCACAACAAAGGTGGTCAATCTTGCCATGATGAAGAACTTTGCAATGCCGTTCAATGAGATACATCAACTGCAGATCAGATTCGAGGCCTTCAATGCCTTTAATACACCGCAATGGTCGACACCAGACGCCAACCTGGGGGATAGCACATTCGGACAGATTACTTCGACCAAATCGAATAACCGGGAGCTACAGCTCGCAGTGAAGTACTTCTTCTAGGAGTTGGATGTAAGACCTATGTACAAGCGAGGCAGGCACCCTGAAACCTCCAGGGTGTCTGCCTTGTTTTCGGAGATCTGGATTTATCTTTCCGAAGAGCCGCGCTTGTCGTCTAATTAGGGTCTATGCGGATTTCATACTTGCGACGAGGCGTGGTGGGTTGGTTTGCGTTATCGATGTCGCTGATGACAGGCGTCGCGGCGGGGCAGAAGGATAAAGCTGCGGGGTATGACCGGGCGGCACGGGCTACGGTGCTCCATACGGCAAATGTCTATGTAGCTGCGGATGCGGATTCGCAAAAGGTCTCTCTTGTGACTCCGGGGCATGAGGTCGTCATCGTGGAGCGAAGCGGGCCGTGGGTGAAGGTATTTGCCAACACCGACGTTAACGATGATGCCGAGGAGAAGCCGGACTTTGGCGATGATGAGAATGTGACGCCAGCTTCAGGGTGGATTCGCGATAAGGGCGTTGTGGGGCCGACTACTGCCGGTGGGGATGCAATTTTGTATGGTGCAGCGGCGAATCTGGAGGATGAGGCGTCACGACCGAATGCTCCGAAGGGTGCGGCTGCGTCGGCGCATCTGCTGTATCGGAGAGTGGCAGAGTACTACCCGGATTCTTCGCTGGCGGCGGAGGCTGCGTGGCGATCGGCGGACATACGGTGGCAGATGGAGAAACGGGACGTAAGCACACTGCCGAGTGCGAAGGAGCAGGACGCTTTCCTGCGGCCACAGATCTTTGATGGCGATATGAAGAAGCTGATCAAACGGTATCCAGGGACAAAGTATGCGGCGATGGCGGCCTACAAACTGCTGGACAACAAGCTGTGTGGCGACTGGCAAGGGCTGCCGAAGTGTCCGGAGATGGAGTCGGGGCTGTATGAAAAGTATGCGCAGCAGTTTCCGGATGGACCGCTCTCGGCAGAGGCTTTGTATAACGCGACATACCGGCAGGGTGTCGTGGTGACGATGTATACGGTGGAGGAGAACAAGAAGAAGGCGGATAGCGCGGTAGCGAAGACACAGGCACTGGCGCAGGATCTGAAGGCAAAGTATCCCCAGTCGGACTATGCGGCTCGAGCAGCCAGCATCGCGTTCCGGGTGTCTCAAGGGATTCCGATCTATGGGAGTGATCGTGACTAGCGGCTCCCTTCCTGAGGCTTTGAGCGTGCGGATGATCGCGCACGAAGATGCGGCTGTTATCGCGGAGCTTAGCGGACAGTTGGGTTATGAAGCCACTGCCGGGGAGATCTCTGAACGTATTGCGTCGCTGCTCTCCTGCACGGAGAGCCAGGTAGCTTTTGTAGCCTGTCTGGGTGAAGAGGTTGTGGGCTGGATTGAGGCTTCGATTGTGCGTCATCTGCAGTCGCCTGCGCATTCGGTGATCGGCGGGTTGGTGGTGAAGGATGGGGTGCGCAGCCTGGGCGTGGGCAAAAGGCTTTGTGCTGAGATAGAGGACTGGAGCAGAGGCAAGGGAATGGGTGTCGTGCGGGTAACCTCTCGCTCAACGCGGGAAGGGGCCCACCGGTTTTATCTTCGAGACGGCTACCGGCAGATCAAAACTTCGGCGGTGTTTGAGAAGGTTCTCTTATAGGAGATGAGCCGTGGGCTTGCACAGTATATTCACCGAAAGCATTTAGGATGGGGCTATGCCGATCTTCAAAGTAATCCTTCTTGCGATTGTGCAAGGCTTGGCAGAGCTACTGCCAGTCTCAAGTTCCGCACACGTTGTGGTCGCGGAGAAACTGATGGGGCTGGACCCCTCGTCGCCGCAGATGACACTACTGCTGGTGATGCTGCATACGGGCACGATGTTCGCCGTGATTGCGTACTTCTGGAAGCAGTGGAAGAAGACTTATTTTTCCAGCTCCGATGCGTTCAAGCGGTTTGCGATACGGGTGATCTGGGCGACCTTGCTGACGGGCATTATAGGCATCCTCATTAAGTCGGGCATCGAGAAGACGATGTTCAAGGGCGCTCCCAAGGCTGAGATTGAAGATCTGTTTGGCCGTCTGGATCTGATCGCCCCTGCTCTGGCTGCAGCCGGAATTCTGATTCTGATCGCCGGATTGATGGAGAAGCGACGCATGGGCGCGCACACGAACGTCTACGGCGACAGCGTGACGATGCGACAGGCAGGTTGGATCGGCGCAATCCAAGGGCTTTGCCTGCCGTTCCGCGGGTTCTCGCGGTCGGGTGCCACGATCTCGACCGGAATGCTGACCGGCGCGAGCAAGGAGCGAGCCGAGCGATTCAGCTTCGCGCTGGCTGTCGTGCTGACTCCACCTGTTGTATTGCGAGAGGGCCTGCGGCTGGTAAAGGCCTCGCATGAGGCTGCCGCCGTCGGCGCGCCGATCGACCTTCATGGGAGCGTGGTGACGAGTCTGCTGGGTGCGGTGTTTGCGTTCCTCGCCGGACTGGTAGCTCTGAAGTGGTTGAGTAGCTGGCTGGAAGAGGGTCGCTGGTATTTGTTTGGAATCTACTGTCTGGTGGCTTCAGTGGTCGTACTCTATCTACATCGCCTGGGGTACTAACGCACCTTCACTAACAAAGGCATCTATCGCAGATGATCTCTCGCGATAGATGCCTTTGTTGATGCTATTGGACCTGCGCGTTACTTCGTTGCGAGAGCGTCGCGGTGACTTCGAACGTAGTCGTGAGCAGTAAGGATGTGGGCCTGCTGCTCGGCCACCAATTGCCGTATGGGGAGAGGCAAATCCTGGTTGAGGGCGTCGGCGTAGGCCTTTTTGGCCTCGTCTTCGCCTTGCTCGGCTGTTTCAAGGAGAGCATGATCTCCACCACCGAGTTTGGCTTTGAGGTCTCCCCATATGCGGTGAAGCGTTCCACCGGTAGTACCGGACTCTTTAATGTCGTGCACCCCGTTTTGATGGAGAAGTTCTTCGAGTTCTCCGCGGAAGCTGGCGCGCTTGAGCGATTCTGCGAGAAAGTAGCGCTTTAGGGTTTCGTCCTTCAGGTGCTCGCCGATATCGGCAAAGCCCTTCTGACTATCCTGAAGGGTGTTGATGAGCGACTTGAGAGCGAGACGCATCTCGTTCTGCTTGCCTGCATCTGTGGACATGGCTACCTCAATATTCGGATTTAAAGGCGGTTAAGCAGGGTCCGCCGGCTGTGCGCGATTCTCCTTTGCCGGCGGCAAGCAGGAGAAATCGCGAAAACCCCGCTCCCCTGCCAACCGGTTCTAAGGTCCGCTGGCTAAATTTCCGCCAACGGCGAGTGTTATAGGGGTAGATGCACGGTTTTGCCGTGGGTTTGTATCCGGGTACCCCAAGGGGACGTTTCCACTATTTTGCAGTGTGCTCTGGGATAATCGGAGATGCTCTGGTTTCCAGCCTTGGTGCAGACGACCGGCGTGCCGAGGGGCGCACCGGTGCGAGAGAGGCCGCGCATACCCCGAATGAAGGCTCCCCAATGAAAGCTCTAAGACTTGTTTCGACACCGACGCGCAACCGCCGCCTGAACGAGATCATCGGGATGGTTGTTCTGGTAGGCGCGGGGTTGCTGCTGTTGGCCCTGGCGAGCTACACGCCTTCTGACCCATCTTTCAACACCGTAGGGGCGTATGTGACGGGCCGGCCGGCGCATAACTGGACCGGCATGGTAGGGGCTTATCTCTCCGATGCGATGCTGCAACTGATTGGTGTGGCAGCCTTCTTTCTGCCACTGGTGCTTGGGCGGCTTGGACTCTGCTGGATGCGGTCGCGTCCGGCTGGCTCTCCGTTGGCCAAGAGCGTTGGGCTGGCAATGTGGGTGATATTTGGCCCAGCTGCGATTGCGCTGCTGCCGGGACACATGATGTGGCGACATGCGCTGCCGATTGAAGGAGCCACGGGACGTCTGCTGGCAGACTTCATGGTTCACTATCTGAATCTGCCGGGAGCCTGCATTGTCCTGGCGCTGATGGTGGCGCTGTCGCTGTATCTGGCGACGACGTTTACTTTCAACACGGCGCGGGAGTGGGCGACGGTACGGTTCTCATTCGTGCAAGCACTATGGGATCGCTGGGTACGGTGGCGAAGCAGGAAGAGTGCCGATGCCGTCGTTGCCAATGAAAACTACGGCAGCAGGCGAGAGCAGTCGGACGCCAAGGCAAGGCGGGCACGCGAGCTGGCAGAGATGGCGCAGCGGAAGAGCCAGGAGCCCGAGAGCACCACGTTACTCGGCGGGCTGTTTGGATGGCTGGGACGAAAGAAGAAGATCGAGCCGTTGAAGCCTCAGGAGGAGGTCGCAGGACCGGTGGCAGCGCAGGGCTCGATGTGGCAGGCGATGCCCCGGACACTCGTAGATGCTCCTCCGGTGACGGCACTTGGTACGGCTGCTGCGGCAGCGGCTCCGTTTGCAGACGCCCTTGCGAAGGCAGCAGCTCCAGTTCATGCCCTGGAGGATGCGTCGAATTTCCGCGATGGCGGATTCAGTGTTGGCGCGGATGATCGCAAGATAGCTCCGGCACGTATCCCAACTCCGATACGTGCGGAGAAGAGGGCGATGGAGGAGCCCCTCGCTGCCCCCTCGACTGTTTCTTCAGAGGGGAATATCTCATTCGGGAAGCGGGCCGATGCGGATATCAAGCCGGTGACGATTGTGCCGAAGAGTGTGCGCGGTTATAAGCTGCCGCCCTCTTCCCTGCTGCACCGGAGTGAAGAGCAAGCCTCTGTGCGAGAGGAAGAGCTGCGAGAAGAAGCTCGCGTGCTCGTTGAAAAGTGCGCTGAGTTCGACGTCAATGGGCAGGTGACACAGATCAATCCGGGACCCGTGGTGACGACGTTTGAGTTCCGTCCTGAGGCCGGAGTGAAGGTTGCCCGCATTACCGGACTCGCGGACGATCTCTGCCTGGCGATGGCGGCGGAGTCGATCCTGATCGAGCGGATGCCGGGCAAGAGCACAGTTGGCATCCAGGTGCCCAATAGCGAGCGGGAGACGATCTGGCTGCGGGATGTCGTCGAGTGCGAAAGCTTCGCGCAGTCGAAGAGCAAGCTGGCGATTGCACTCGGCAAGGACATCAACGGACGCATTGTTACCGCCGATCTGGCGAGCATGCCACACGTTCTGATCGCCGGTTCGACGGGCTCCGGTAAGTCGGTCGCGATAAACGCCATGATCATGAGCGTGCTGTTCAAGAGCACACCGGAGCAGGTCCGCATGATCCTCGTCGATCCGAAGCGGGTTGAGCTTGGGATGTATGAGGGGATTCCCCACCTGTTTACGCCCATCATCACCGAGGCGAAGCTGGCTGCCAACGCGCTGCGAAATGCCGTGCGCGAGATGGAGCGGCGATTGAAGCTGCTGGCCGCGAACCATGTGCGGAACATCGACCAGTTCAACAAGCTCTTCGACCATGGCAGCGAGTACCTCTTCGAAGATGTGAACCAGGAGCCGCTGCCCTACATCATCATCATCATCGACGAGCTGGCGGACCTGATGATGCTCGATCGGTCAAATGTGGAGGAGTCGATTACCCGGCTGGCCCAGATGGCTCGCGCCGTCGGCATCCATCTGGTGCTCGCGACGCAGCGGCCCTCGGTCGATGTCATCACCGGACTGATCAAGGCGAATGTGCCGACGCGTATGAGCTTCCGGTTGGCGACGAAGGTGGACTCGCGAACCATCATCGACTCGAACGGCGCGGAGAGCCTGCTGGGGCGCGGCGACATGCTGTACCTCCCGCCGGGGACGAGCCGGGTGCAGCGCGTTCATGCGCCATTCGTCACGGAGAAGGAGATCTCGGCGGTCACGGCCTTCTGGAAGGCGCAGGGCGAGGCCGAGTATGTACACGGCTTCCTCGAAGGACCGAAGGAAGACGCCGGGAAAGATGGCGAAGGCGGCTCGAGCGGCGACGACAACGACCCGATGTACGATGACGCGGTACGACTGGTCTTCGAGTTCGGCAAGGCAAGCACCTCCCTGCTACAGCGGCGACTAAGGATAGGGTACGGACGAGCGGCTCACCTGATCGACATGATGTACAACGATGGTCTGGTAGGCCCGGCGGATGGATCGAAACCGCGAGAGATTCTGAAGTCGCCGAACTGGGTCAGCGAGGTCGACGCAGCAATTCGCTAGAGCAATTTTTAGATCTAGCGAGGTAGTTTCTTGGAGGAGTGCAGCGCCACCACGGCGAGGCTGCATATGACCGCGAGAAGCGCTATCCAGAGAAGGTCGGGGTGGCGCTCTGTGATGGGCCGCAAATCCGGACGGGGATGGTATGTGGGGTTTAGTCGTTCAGGACCTAGCTGCGCAGTATGAACAGCACCCGCAGTGGAGAAGAGACGAGCATAGTCGTACTGAGGCGCGGTGAGCGCGGGGTCGCCATAGTAAAGGGTGAGGGGCCCCGCTGCCGGCGCATCGAAGCAGAGCTTGCGTTCGCGCATCTCCAGGTGGACCGCGGTAATGGGAAGCGGAACATCGTCGCCATTTTCGATTACCACTTCCATTGTCGCCGCGCTTTGCATGTTGGAGCCGAGTGTTGCCGGGATGCTTAGCTGCTGCTGGCGAATCTCGCGTCCAGTCTGGTTAAGGCGTACGCGAAGGATCGTGCCGGCAATGGTCTCTCCGGCTGAGGGAGGAGTGCCGACGGGACGATCGGAGATCTGAACATCACGGCTAAAGTTGGATTTAAAGTCGGGGGCGAGAACGAAGGAGACCCGCTCGATGGGAACGCGCTCGGGAAGCGCGAAGGAGGCAACGGTTTGTCGGCCGCGCTGTGTGATGCTCGTGGTCTCTGCGGCCGTGGTGTAAACGGTCTGGGCTTCGCGGCTGGGAGGGATGGTAGCTCCCTCGACCATCTGTGTGGTTACGGCAAAGGTGTTGTTGCCCGGGGCGGGCGAAGCCGTCAGCTCGATGTGCAGGTAG
>Ga0193716_1000555_pt1 | contig 22549 bp, 29 predicted proteins | sample U2c1metaG_FD_145901 | JGI IMG/M metagenome (GOLD analysis project Ga0193716, IMG submission 145901) | Soil microbial communities from a riparian zone of the East river system, Colorado, United States - U2c1 | ecosystem: Environmental > Terrestrial > Soil > Riparian zone | place: USA: East River...
GCAGCAGTCCAGTGCGGGGCCACGTCTCTATACCGGCGAGGGCGGATTCCTGGGCCTTGGCACATTCATCTCGATGAACGGTGTCCGGTCGGTCAACTGGCTCAACCCGGGCTCGATCCTGGGCGCGGTGGGCTCAGTCTTCGGTACTCAGATCGAACCCGTGCGTCTGACCGACGGCACTAGCTTCATTACCGACACACTGCCCAATGGCGGCGTCATTCAGGCGCAGAGCACTACCCGCATCGAGGCCGCGTCGAGCTACGTCTACGCCCGCGACACCTTACAGCCCTACATCCTGGCTGAGGACGCTTACGTCACCACGATCAAGGCCGAGGGGCTGCAGGCGATCAGTGCCTTCGTCGACGTCCCCTGGGACGACATCGCGGCCACCAATCCCGGCGCGATCACGCACGTGAAGTCCACCGGCACACTCCCGGTGCGCGGTACCGACTGGTGGATCTACCCGGGTCAGCAGCTGCGCGTCTCTGCGGCGGTGATGAAGAAGCTGACCGACACCTCCACAGTCACCGAGCGCAAGCTCACTCTGGAGAGCAGGGTCCGGTTCAACACCACCTCGATCCACCGGTATGACATCAAGACCCTGAAGCGCGATGCCTCCATCGCTTACTTCGCGGGCCTGCGCGAGGTCCAGCCATTCACCTCGACCTTCATCGCCGGAGAAGACAAGCCCTATTTCGAGTTCCCGCACTACGACACCGACCAGTTCGTCACCACCCACATCCGGCAGGTCGAAAGCGGGTCAACCACCACCCAGCGCAAGATCTACCGCATCGAGAACCGTCTGTTCGAGCGCAACCTCAACAACTGGATCCCCGACAGCTCTGTGTGGTCCTGGGACGGGACGACGGGCCGCTGGCTGCGTGGCACGGCCAAGGCCGCCCTCGACGGTCTGGGCCACACCCTGCTCAGCAATCGGTTGACTGTCGTCCCGGGCGATGAGATCGATCTGGGGGTGTCCCTCAAGTGGGCCGCGCTGACCGGCCTGGACAACACCGACGTCGCCATCCGGTGGGGTGTGCGCTACTACACCAACGACACGGTACTGAGCACCGACTACCTCGACGACATCAGCTATTCGGACTGGTCGACGCACCTGACCGAGGACTGGCAGGACCTGACGGCTACCTCCACGGTGCCCGCCGACGCCAACTGGTTCCGGGTGATCCTGGAGGTCACCAACCAGGCCACCGGCGGATCGGTCTGGTTCGAGAACGTCAAGGCCGAGGACCACGACGCCACGACGGCCACTGTGTTCAAGTCCTTGACGACGGCGTCGACCTTCGCCAAGGTCGGCGTGGACTTCCGTGACTCGGGTCTGTGGCGTGGCGACAGCATGTGGGCCGATGCCAACCCCGACAGCCAGTCGATCGATGACACCGGTCTGGCTTATTACACCCGCACAATTCCGGAGACGATGCCAGGAGGCTTCTGGGGTGATACGACCAAGACTTGGGCGGCAGATGATGCTGAGTGGGGATCTCCGTTTGGCGTGGTCAGTGTCACTCTCGATGGTGACCGTCGTTATCAGGGCAAGCGCGTACTTCATTTCCGAAGGGCTGCGGGCGCTGGCGAGGCTGGTATCAAGGTCAAACAATGGACCCACTTTGTGCCACTCGGTCTCTTCCGCATCGGTGCGGTCTTCTACAAGCCGCTGGCCAACGACAACCAGGCGATCGTCCGTCTGCGTCGCCTGTCCGATGGCGTCATCGTGTACGAGGAGACGGTAGACGCCCCATCGGGTCGCTGGTTCGAGTTCCAGACCAAGTTCATCGAGATCCCTGAGGGGGCCAACCAGGAGTACGAGGTCTACCTCACCCTGGAGGGTGACGACGAGGATGAGCTGTACCTCTCGGACCTCTACACCGAATTGGCTCTCATCAGGTACTTCGTGCGCCTGGGTGGGGTCGGTGCGTTCCTGCATGAGGTGACCGACCTGCGCTACAACCTGGGGCGGGCCAACGTCACGGTGACTACGCCGGTCAACGAGATGAGTGTGCAGGCAGCCATTCTGTCGCCGGAGTCATGGTGCTACGGCGTGCGTCTGACACCGACCTATCTGAAATGAGTGTGTGGGGAGCGCGCCCAGTTCGCGCATCCCTCAAGGCTTTCCTCGGTAGTCGACTCACTCCTGTATGTCGGAGCACTGCGTCCCTTTGAGGCCGTGCAGGGTGCCTTTGTAGCTCGTACGGGTAACGATCCCGCCCTTCCAGCTTGAGAAACTGGTGTGCTTCCAATACACAAACGAGCCGTGTGCCAGGCTAGCAGAAGCCCTGGCCGTCGCACTAGGCCGCGTGGCTGTGGTGCCGACCGGGGAGACCGGCGAGTACCAGGACCGTGCCAGTGATGCCGTCGATCGAGGAGTCGGTCACCCTCCAGAGGGTGGCGTTGGTGCCCTCGACCCGAGCAACCTTGGTCCACTCTTCGGAGGTCTCGACGCCGTGATAGTCGATGTGGACCTCGGTCTGGGTGGAGCCGACCGAGCCAGTGACCTTGGCGATCGTGATGGCCTGTTGTGCTTGGTCGAGACCCTTGGCGCTGAGTACTTCGGTGCTGATTGCCATGATGTTCTCCTTGAGTGCGTGAGTGGATCTTACCTCTGTTGTAACCGGACTATAGCCTGATTCATTCCCTAGTAGTTGCGCGTCATCGCGAACCAGGCGATGACCTGGCCCTTCTTGTTCTTGCCCTCGGCACGATCGCTGACGCTGACAAAACTGCCGTCCATCGCTGCCTGGTCGCACGGAGTGTGCAGAACGGCCTGGCGAAGGATGTCTTTCTGAGGGGTGTACCAGACCTGGACCTCTTCCTTGAGCGGGTAGCCCGCGTGGTTGGCCAGCCGCTGGAGGTGACTAGTGATCGGCAACGTCACCTCGCGGGCGAAGGTGTCGAGCCACGGCAGGCGTCGCGGTTCTTCTTCGACCCAGCCGTATGCCTTGGCGGTTGCGATGATGTCTTCTCGGGTGCTCATCTATCCCTCCAGGATGGACTTGAGGATGCGGAGCTGCACGTGCTCGGGCAGTGTGCCTGAGACGCGGACGTGTGGGGTCTCGTTGCGGGTACCGCTCTTGGCGAACTTGGGAAAGGTCACCCTCCAGAGGTTGCCCTCGCCGGTACGTCGCGCTGAGGCGACTGTCGCGCCGGTCAGGACGTTCCTGCCGACGAAGTGGTCTGGTCCGAGACGGACCACGTGATTGAAAGCCATGATGATCTCCTGATTGTGTGAGTGGATGGGGTGAATCGGGTAGTCCCTGGTCAGGCGGCTAAGCTCGGCGGTCACCACTCCGAGGCCCTATCGGCAATCCAACAACTCCCTGTCTCCCTTCGTCTGTGGTCGTGTGGCGCAGGCCAGCTAATCCGAATGGTCTAGGCCCGTCAAAACGGGTTTCACATCCGTGGCAGTCCTGCCGTGTTCTCCCTCGCGAGTCGAACATCTTCTACAACCTGACTGTAGGGCGATCCATTCCGACATGCTATGTGACGTGCATCACATGGCCTCAGGGAATGAGTGGGGGTATCGTCTGGTTGTACGAGGTGTTCGACACTCACCCACACAGGAGACATCATGACACGCACCTACGAACGCCAGATCATCAAGTACTCGCGCTCTGCCATCGATCAACTCGAAGCCGAAGGCCGCGCGGTTTATTTCCCGGGCCTGCCCGGATACGTCCTCGACAAGAAGATCCCGGTGCGCAACCACCAGATCCTCGAAGACGAGGCCCCCTTCGTCAATCATTCCGAGGACCCGGACGCTGCCTACGAGCGCTTCCTGGAGACCCGCTACGCCGATGAACACCGGGCCGAAGAGGCCGTCGAGCGGGCCAATGGCGCTCTCGATCACTACGAGGCCGCTGCAGCCGCCGCAGGCGTCTCGGTCGGCGAGTACACCGACGGTGAGTACGGCTCGTTCGGCCCGGATTCCGCCGAGGAAGACGCCCTGCTGGCGAAGTTCGGCCTCTGACCCATTACCTCGGGGAATGAAACCACCTATGGTGTGGTTACAATGAGGGTAAGACACACGCACACAGACACACAGACAGGAACTAGAAATGTCCACCATCACTGCCCTCGGAGTCTCGAACATCGGGCGCGTCCAGGCCGATCAGGCTCGCCGCCGTAGCAACGCGGCGACCACCAAGAACGTCCGCGCTCTCGCCCGTAAGGGTGTCGGCAAGGGTGGCAAGCAATCTTGGCGAAAGGAGGCCTGGTGACGCAGTGGAGGTCTGTAGTTGGGTGGCCTAAATACCTCATCTCTGATGACGGTCAGACCATCGGACCACATGGACACGTGCTGAAATCACGTCCTGACAAGGATGGTTATCTGCGCGTAAATCTCTACAACGGTTCTCGTGAGTCGATGACCACCGGCAAGATTCATGTACTCATGTTGGAGGCTTTCGTTGGATCACGTCCCGAAGGACTGTTAGGTCTTCATCGCAATGGACAAAACACTGATAATCGAGTCGAGAATTTGTACTGGGGCACGCCGACAGAGAATGTCGCTGATGCCATTCGACATGGGACTTATCGAAACGGGTGGTCCGACAGAACTCACTGCAAGAATCAGCACGAATACACACCTGAAAATACTCGTTGGCTTGCACGCGGAGGCCGTGAATGTAGGGCTTGTCGAAGAGATTTTGATCAGCGTCGATGGGCTGCAAGCAAGAAGAAATGACCCATTTCACCACTCACACAGAAGGAGCCACCATGACCACCAGCATCCTCCCCTCCCTGAAGGGGTCCATCCGGACACACAACACAACCAGCTTCGCCGTTGCCTACGGCGATGCCACCGCGCTCTTCCTCGACGGCACTCACACCATCGGCGGGCGGCGCAAGGAGAAGTTCGAGCAGGCCCGGGGCCGCGCGCAGACCGCGCTGGCCTACACCGACGAGCCGGTCGAGAAGCTGCTCGCCGCCCAGTTCCTCTCGGTCCTCAAGCTCGCTGAGCAGCGTGGGTGGGACTTCTGATGGCCACTATCACGATCACGGTGTCCGACCTGGATGAGGTCGAACACATGGCCGACTACCTGCGCGAGGTGGCCGACCGACCAAGTCGAGAACGGATTCACCAGCGGGCACGTCGATCGCGACCGGCATTGGGCTAGTGAAGGGATCACGATCTGATGGCCGCCACCTACAAGATCGTGCGGTTCTACGCCGACGACCGTCCGCGCGAGGTCATCAACACCGGCTTCACGCTGAAGCAGGCCCAGACGCACTGCACCGATGAGGCCACTTCCGGCCCCGACTGGTTCGACGGATACGAGGAGGAGTGATGGCTGACAGCATCAAGGAGGTGCTCGGCGCGATCTCCAAAGCCGCAGCGGCTCAAGGCATCGAGTTCAAGCTGCACCGCAAGGGCAAGAAACACCTGATCTACCACCTGGGCGACACCGTCGTCCTACCCGTCCCGCACAGCACCGTGCCGTCGCGGATCAAGTTCGAGATGTTCAAACAATGCGAGGCAGAGCTGGGCTACCGTTGGTGGCAACCTGCCGACCGTCGAGTGGAAGCAGTTCAACATGACGTACCTACGACCTACGCCCGAGGCTATCGGGGACCCCGAGGCAAGCATGTCCCAGCTTGAGTTCCGCAACGGGATGAAGGGGGCGTTCTGGGGCATCGTCTTCAGCGCGCCGGTATGGGCGGTTCTGGTCTGCTGGCTGGTGACTCGGTGAGCCAGTGGATTCGTCAAGGCAGCAATCAAGAGATTCAGCTCGACGTTCTCCCGCAAGGTGAGCGTGTTTTCATCCAGGGGTCCAACGGCACCGTGAAGATCAGGGGAGACGTCGGCGGCACGATCATCGTGCAAGGTAGTAGTGCCATGGTGAAGATCGGTGGTGTCATTCGTAGCACTGCTCGGGTGACTGTGCAGGGGTCTAATCCCGTCCTCAAGCATCACGGCAGGGACCCTGGAGCCACTGTAGTGCTCCAGGGTTCCAACGCTGAGGAGATCGATAGGAGCAGCAAGCGTGTGACCGCTCATCCTCCGGATCAAGAGCGGTGGGTCGACGCTGCGCTAGGCCCGAAGGTTCACGACGAGGTCACCATTCAGAAGAGTGGTCGTCCTCGCGAGCTGTGGGGCACCTAGTGGCCAACGGCATGTGGGACTTGAGCGGCTGGCGCATCATGACCCCAGAGGAGATCGCTCGGGACGAGGAGTGGGCACGCCAAGAGCGCGAGGAGTCTCTGAAGCGCTGGCCGATGTCTCAGCGCCGCGATCGGTGCTACAACTGCGGTTGCTTCATGCCCAACGTCTCGTACGACCACACTCGCTGCAAGCGGTGTGGTGAGTCGTTCAACAGTCTCCAATGATCAAGCATTGCCCGAAGTGCAAGACAGACAAGCCCATCGACGCCTTTTACCCCACGAAGGCGGGAACCACGGCTTATTGCAGGCCTTGCCACCTGGTTTACATGAAGGAACGGCGAGATAGCCGCAAGGCCAGTGTGGGTGACGCAACGGCTTCTTACACGCGCCGCAAGGCGCTCCAGCAGCGCAACAAGGCCATCGTCTGGGACTATCTGCAGAATCATCCTTGTACTGATTGCGGAGAGTCTGATCCGATCGTGCTGCAGTTCGATCACGTTCGTGGAGTGAAACTAAAAGACATCAGCATCCTGGTGACTGGTGGATATTCTCTCGAAGTCCTGACGGATGAGATCGCGAAGTGCGAGGTCAGGTGCGCTAATTGCCATATCAAAGTGACCATGCAGAGGGCTAGGTGGAGCAAGCGTCCGCACTTCTACACGCACAACCCGAGATAATCCCTTCACGATGGTTGGGTCTTCTGATAAGGTCTGATTCATGTTCGAGCTGTTCCGCCCCGTGCCCCCGATTTGGCGATATTCGCCGTCTCTGGGTCAGTAGCTCCTACTCTCAAGACGCCGAATATCGCTCTCCCGCAGTAACTACGGGGTGTAGTGAAATGGCATCATGCGTGGTTTGGGACCATGTGGTGGAGGTTCGATTCCTCCCATCCCGACTCAGAGACTTGTCCGTGGGGATGAGTGCGTGGGCATGCTTTGGCCTCCAAAACCAAAAGCTGCGGGTTCAACTCCTGCCATCCTCGCCAAGCCGGTTGTTCCTGGGAGACATTTGTGGCTGTAACCCACACGCCTTCGGGCTAGAGAGGTTCGATTCCTCTAACCGGTACCACGATTCATCCTGTAGTATCCACGCAATGCACGCACTCAAGGAGGTGATCGGCATGGCGTATTAGACGCCTACCCGAGAGCGAGGCCCTCCCATGGCCCACACCGACCGCGATTGGAACCGTTGGTTCTGGTCGAACCATCACACCTACGAATGTCCCAACTCCTACCGCTACGCACTGCGTGAGTACGGCTCCAACTGGCACGATTACGCATTCATGAGCCAGACCTGCGACGTCTGCCCCCATGAGCCCCACCGGCGGTACTGGGTCTCCCTGGAGGCCAAGTCCGACTGGAACAAGTCGACGCGGCGCAAGGAACGCACCACCTACCGCCAGACCATGCAGCAGCTGCGCAGCGGTCACGTTGATACCGACGAGGTCGTCTTCAACTACCGCCGCCCCTACTACAATTAGGACCCAACATGGGCAAGCACAGCAAGGATGAACCGAAGGAACTGGGAGATCAAGCGATCGTTCACCAGTTCGTGATCTACGGCAAGACCAAGGCCAAGACCGAGAAGCGCGCCAACAAGATCATCGACTACCTCTTCGACAAGTACGGTCGTGACATCGGCGTCATGAGCGGACAGTTCGTGCCTGCCGAGGTCATGGAGAACTGGGAGAACGCCGCCGAGCGTGCCCTCAAGCGCCTGGAGGAGACCAGGGGTACTCACCCCTTCGGACGCAACCGGTCCTTCACCCACGGCTACTACGCGGCCATCCGTCACGCCGAGCGTGTTGTGCGCGAGGAATTGACCAAGCATCACGGTCTCTAGCAAACTTCAAAATTGGGACTTGACGCCGTGCAGCAATCTGATCTAACCTGATTGGCATGTAGATGGATACCACGACTCAGTCACAGTCACCGGACAAGCTGTACATCGCCGTTCGCGCTGACCTCCCTCCGGGCCTGCAGTTGGCTCAGAGCACTCACGCCGCATTCCAATTCTTCGACGAGCACCCTACACAGGCCCGTAGTTGGCTGCACCGGTCGAACTTTCTCGTCGTCGTCGCCGTCCCCGATGAAGATGCCCTCCTGGCCCTGGCCGCCGAGGCCTCTCTGGGCAAGGGTCTGTGCACCACCAAGGTGCATGAGCCCGACCTGGGCGACGAGTACACCGCCCTCGCCATGCAGCCTGGCCCTGAGGCAGGAACGCTCTGCGCGTCCTACCCGCTGGCCCTGCGCAATGCGGTGGACTACGCCTCGACGATCGCGAAGGCGGCCAGCATGTAAAGAGCTTGTCCCGGAGTACACCTGCTTGCAGGCGTCATACTTCTTGAGGTGTAAGGCCTCACCGGGGCACCACGGTGGGTGCAGATTGGTGCACCGGACCCAGGACCAGCGCCGAGGGGCACGTGACCCGGAGCGGGAAGACTGGAGAAGGGGTTGGGTTCGAATCCTCCCCCACCGACGTTGGGAGGGGCCTCAAAACCCCTCCCAGCACCAAGGGAGGCTGGCTTGCTAGCGTCGACCAAGAGGGGTTCGAATCCACTCACTCCCGCAAAGCTGGTAGCATGATCTCCAGCAAAGGCTCCATTAGCTCAATGGTAGAGCGGCGACTTCTAACCTCGCTGGTGCCGGTTCAACTCCGGCATGGGGCGCTCGGGAAATAATCTGCTTGCGCTGCCAAGCAACAACGCATACCCTGATCAAGTCACCTCGGGCAAGCCTGAGTGGCCAGGCCGAAAGAAACTTTTCGGCCTACAGAACAATGACAACTCCATCGCCTGGAAGATCCTTTCCAGGCAGCGTAGCGGTGTAGAGCAGCCCGGTAGCTCGCTAGGCTCATAACCTAGAGGCCGCCAGTTCAAATCTGGCCACCGCAACGACGCAGCAGACCATATCACTGGCGAAAACCAGAATCGAACCGTCTGTTGCATCAACTTGAATGCCAGGCCGATGAGTATTTCGGTTATCGCCGGTTCAATTCCAGTCTCGGGGACCACATCCCCGAGGAGCCCCGTGTTGGTGGGGCGCCCGGATCTCGCAACATGTCTGGCATCTTCAAGCGCCTTTGACCGAATGGCCAGGTGCTGGCTTGCAAACCCAGTTATCCCAGTTCGACTCTGGGAAGGCGCTCAGTGGACCGCCCCTATTGCTGGGTCATTGCGGCTTTCCTGCGGCCAAGAGGTCCATGAGCAGGAATCATGGTGTTTGTAGCTCAATCGGGAGAGCGCCGCTCTGTGACAGCGGAGGTAGTGGGATCGAAACCCACCATTCACCCCAGGGGTATTAGCTCAATGGGTAGAGCACCTGAGTGGCACTCAGGAGGTACCGGGATCGTAGCCCGGATACTCCACCGGTCGTATGTCCCCGCCGACCTTAACTGCGGGCTCTGGGATTGTGTCTGGTGAGGCCTCGACTTTTGCAATGTTGGGGACGGGGTCCGATTCCCCGCAGTTCCACGTTCGTATTGTCTAAGCCGGGTGTGCCCCGGTGATGCGTTCGGTTTTCTAGATACGCTGTCCCCGTCGGCAATACGGGCAGCACCGCCGTCATAGCTCAGTAGGCAGAGCGCCCGGTTGAAGCCCGGAAGGCCCGAGTTCGAATCTTGGTGTCGGCACGTTGTTCCGGTCGAGGTCCCTGGTAAGTGGCGGGGTGATCAGTTTGACCAGCTCTGGCTAGCCATAGGACGAGCTGCCGCCTACCGGAACACATGCCTGATTAGCTCAGTGGCAGAGCATCGCCGTCACATGGCGCAGCGCGGAGGTTCGAGTCCTCTATCAGGTACGTAGTAAGTCATGGGCCTATAGCTGAAACTGGTTCTAGCACCGGTCTCTTAAACCGGGGATGAAGGTTCAATTCCTTCTGGGCCTACTTTGAACAAGCTCCTGTGGGGTAATGGCTAGCCCTTCGGTTTTTCACACCGATAGACAGGGTTCGATCCCCTGCTGGAGTACGTAATGACGACCAAACGGGCCATGATCCCCACGCTCTACTCGTCGTCATTCAAACTGACCTCCGGCGCGCTCTGCGGAGGTGTTGTGGGCAGGACTGACAACCAAGCTCTACCCCGCCGTCAGTCCTACAGGGCGTCACACGCGGATGTGGCATAGTGGCCGTGCTCTAGCCTTCCAAGCTAGCTACGGGAGTTCGATTCTCCTCTTCCGCTCAATCCCCCAGAGCCTGACGGCAGCAAGGGTGTAAGGCCTCTGAAGCGTAAAAGGTGACGCACGCCCTTCGTACGGGTGAGAACGCAGTTCGATTCTGCGCAGTGGCTCAGGTCGTGCCCGTGGCCGAGGAGGGCAGACGGGACTAGCTTAAAACCCTCCTCACTGCTTCTATCGTCTAGTGGCAAGACAGCTGCCTTGTAAGCAGCCTACGGGCGTTCGATTCGTCCTAGAAGCTCGCAACCACACTCGTCGAGACGGGTGGGCCAGGAGGCCCTTCGGGGCCTGTTGCACCAGTGCTAGATTCGTCCAGTGGTAGTGACTCGGTCTTGGTATGACCGAAACCGGGGTTCGATTCCCCGATCTAGCTCGTCGGTATCGGTTACATGTCTGCGCAAGCAGGCCGATAGACATCGATAATCAGCAGGAGTAGCTCAGCATGGAGATGTCCTCCCTGAGGGGACTCAGAGCACCGGGATCACACCCCGGAGGCCGTCGGTTCGAATCCGACCTCCCGCCCCACGCGCTTGTAGTGAAGTGGCATCACGCGACCTTGCCAAGGTCGTAGTGCGGGTTCGATTCCCGCCTGGCGCTCGCAGTAACAGAATGGCTCTGAGGCCGAACGGTTAGGCGCTACCTTGTCAAGGTAGTCGTAGCGGGTTCAACTCCCGTCAGGGTCGCAGTGGGTTGAGTCGCCCCTGAAAGAATGGGCAACGGCAATAATGCGCGGGGAGACAATCCGCCCCACCACCAGTCGTGCGGTGGTGGACCCGAACACCGAAGGGGCGACGGTCCCGCGAAACCGGCGGTATAACCGGTCTCGATGCCTCTGTGGCCTAACGGTAGGGCTACGTGCTCATAACGCGGAATGTCTTGGTTCGACTCCAAGCAGAGGTACGTGCCAGATCTTGGCTTAGGATCGCGACTTCGCTGGTGCCCTTCGGGGAGGACTGCTATCGCGACACGGTTGCAAGATCGCCCGGGGCTTGGCACCCCCACCTTGCCATGTGGCGTAAGTGGTAAACGCGCCTCGCTGATAACGAGGAGACACGGGGTTCGACTCCCTGGATGGCAACGCAAGATAGTTATTTCCCTGTAGCTCAGTGGATAGAGTGTCTGACTACGAATCAGAAAGCCGGGGGTTCGAATCCCTCCAGGGAAACTGGGTCATGGTGTAGTTCAGAAAAGCACGCCCCGTGGACGTCGCAAGACTAGGTAGCGGGGAGGCGGGCGGTGAAACTCCGTTTAGACCCTCCTGTCCGTGTAGCTCAGTGGTAGAGCACCTGCCCGACATGCAGGCGGTCCGAGGTTCGAATCCTCGTATGGACACGGGGCATTGGTCTCCTCACCCTCGTCATGGGAGACCCGGTAGAGGACACACCCGACTGGCCGGTGCCTTGGCACGAAATGGGTCCTCACGCCTTCACCTGCGGATCATGCGCCTGGCCTCCGACGCCGGGATGTCCAGTTCAACTCTGGATGGGGGCACGTTGGTCTCACCGCCCACAAGGCGACAAGGGTAGTTGTTCTGGCGATCACCATGGCTATGCCGCCAGGGCTAGGGGAAACGTCGGCCCCGCCGATACCTGCCGCAGTAGCTCATCAGGATAGAGCGGCGCTTTCCTAAAGCGCAGGCAAGGGGTTCGAGTCCTCTCTGTGGCACGCTCGACCTATAGTCATGCTATAGTCGAACACGTAGTACCCAAGAGGGGCCTGACAGGTTTCGACTGGTGAATGGACAATTGAACAGCGGGCGAGCGTTGGACACACTTCTGCTCTGAGTGAACGTGTCAAACCAATAAGCGCCAAGGATGTTGACGCAACGGTGACCGACGCCGAGATCGAAGCCTTCTTCAACGAAGAGGCTCTGGTCGACGCTTAAGTCACCAGCCACCCGGTTAGCCTGCTGCTACGCAGCGCTGGGGGCTTCAAAGCTAGTAGCAGCACAACGTCGCACTGATCCATGCTGGGACGTCCTAAACTGCAGCAGATCAAAGGAACCACACTCCCTGTCTCTGGGGTCGTATGGGGGTATTCAATCAGGGACTGCGCCCGGAGAACGCTTTTGGAAAGACATCAGGACCCGAGTTCGATTCTCGGCAGGTCCACGCCACCCGATTGCCATGTTGGGCATGATTATCCATAGAAGTGTCGCGATCGGGTGTCTTTGGAGACTGGGGTAACGGCAGCCCACGGGTTTTTGGTACCCGGCAGTCCAGGTTCGAATCCTGGGTCTCCAGCAATCTCGACGACCAGGCTTGAGACGATGCCCAGAGAAGATTCGTCGTCGAGATCTGCCTCTGCATGGATGGCTCAGGGCCTTCTAAACCCGACAGTGGGAGTTCGACTCTCTCCAGGGGCACAACGATTTTCGATAGACGCTGCCATAGGCGATGGAGTAAAGTCTCCGTCATGACCGCTAAACGCACCTCGCACCCAGTTCTGGGGGCGTTGGTGAACGCGGCTATCACTCTTGCCTTTTAAGCTTGAATACCGGGATCGAGACCCGGACGCCCCACAGCTCCACTACACTTCTTCTCAAGACGAGAGGAGGTGAAGAAGATGAGCGTCAGCGCAAAGTTCAAGGTGCAGAGGGTGACTCCGATGTCGCCGATCAAGGGCAAGGATGGGTCCATGAAGGACTCAGCCGAGGTCGAGATGGTTCCCGACTACGCCGGTGACCGCAACAAGGACTGGTCGGAGTACACCCCTAGCGGCGTGATCCGGATGTACGTGAACGGACCTGCCCTACTGCAACTCAAGCAGGGCACCGCCCTCACGGTGACGTTCGAGGCCGCCGAAGACTAGCCTCGAACGAGTGGCGATGCACAAGGGTGTCCGGAGCCGCCACTACCGACGGGCTATAGGCCGACTATAGGTTGATGTGATACAGTCTTCGACATGACCGAACTTCGAGAACTGATCCGCAAGGTATCAAGTCAGTATCCCAACGCTTCCTCAGGTGAGCTTGCTCGACACGTCGCCAAGTTGACGCCAGCAGACGTCCTGCTGGAGTACTACGAGGAAGCCTTGCGTCCTCAAGTCGCCGAGGTCTTGCGGCTGGATCGCAACGAAGCCATCACCAACGCCCTGTCCGACTCGCCGCATCCACTGCCACAGCAGCCTCGTCGCTCCAAGAAGGTCGCAGGCATCGCCAACTGGTGGGCCAAGATGCTGGAACAGATCATTCCTCTGGCCGACGGCCCCAAGAAGTTGGGCGACGCCACTGTGGAGGACCTGAACTTCGCCATCGATCGCCGCAAGGCCCAGATCGAGCAGGACAAGATCAAGGTTGCCGAGTTCGAGCAGTTGCGTGACTGGATGCTCACTCACAACGCGACGACCCTGCGAGAGGCACCGCCGATGACGGCCTGAGACTTGGCGTCGGCCATTCAAGCAGCGATCACCCACCGCCCCATTGCCGCCGCCAACCAACTTCCAGATCAGCCAAAAGGACCTCGATACCCATCTCCTCCACGCTGATCTGGACCCAACTTCCCCTCCAGCCATTTCCCCAACGAAATGTCCATTATTCACACGCTGGAGGGGACTCAACTTCCGAGACCGACCACATCCCTATCGTCACCTAAAACCTGAACGTCGGTCTCGGAACACCCACTCACACAGAAGGAGCATCATCACATGAGCACCAACAAGACTCCCCAGGCCGACCATGAGGGAAGCGAAGCCCATATGGCCTCCGTCGGTCTGGGAGACATCCTGCGCAGCCCCACCCTCGGCCTCGCCGCCGAGATCGTCGACGATCTGGAGCGCGTACGCATCGCCAATGAGAACCGTCTGCGCCAGCTCACGCGCACCGAGGAGGACTCCGACGGTATCGTGCGTGGCTTCGAGCTGGACCCTCGTCATCCTGACGTCTTGCGCCTACAGCATCTCGTCGACGGCCTGTCAGCCTCCTACGACGAGGCCGTGAAGAACCTCCAGAAGACCATGCGCGCCCACCCTCTCGGCGCGTGGGTCAAGAAGACCTCAGGGGTCGGTGAGAAGCAGGCCGCGCGCCTGCTGGCCGCGATCGGGGACCCGTACTGGAATGACGGGTTCTACCCCGACCCCGACGGCAAGATCGACAAGGAGGGCAAGGTCATCACCTACCCCCGCGATCGTCCGCGCACCGTGTCCGAGCTGTGGGCGTTCTGTGGTTACCACGTACTTCCCAGCGGCCAACACACGATCGAAACCCAAGTGCCAGACGCCGCTGGGACCAACCTTCACGCCGGGAGTCATTGTTCCAGCGATACCCAGAAGACTTCCGCTCCCGGCGTGGCAGCTCGTCGCAAGAAGGGCGCGAAGATCAACTGGTCCACGACGGCCAAGATGCGCGCATTCCTCATCGCCGAGTCCTGCGTCAAGGCCAAGACCTCGCCCTATCGCAAGGTCTACGACGAGACGCGAGCCAAGTACGCCGACGCCGTGCACAAGGTGCCCTGTGAGCGCTGTGGACCGTCAGGGAAGCCTGCGCTGCCTGGTTCTGCCCTCAACCCTGGACACCAGCACGCACGCGCCCTGAGGGCGATCAGCAAGGCCGTGCTCAAGGACCTCTGGATCGAGTCGAAGCGACTCCACGAACTGCAGCAGATGCAGACCATGTACGACTCGGATTCCAATTCAGGAACGTCTGCGTCTGCTGCCTAAAAGCCACTCGACGGTGACCAACTATGAGGCGAAACCCAAGACCCCTGTGTCGCCGTCGGGTCTGAACTGATCCGCCGACGGCCATCCGCGACTCGATACCCAGGACTAGGACGCCGTCGGCGGATCTTTCAGTCATCCAATCCAATGAGCCAGTCGATACTGCCCGACTCTGGCACGTCGATCATGCCATCGCCGTACGACAGCTCTTCTCTGGTTCCTTGCACCGCCTCGGCGAGCTGCCGACGCGCCTCGCAGACCTGCCAGATCCGCTCCTCGACCTTGGACTCCGTCGTGATCATCACGTAGGCCGTCAGGCCGTCCAGATGACTGTCGGCGCGGTCGATGCGGGAGTTGCGTTGGGTCAGATCGTCGTAGCTGTAGAGCGGATCGATCGAGATGACGTAGCGGGCCTCCTGGAAGTTCAGCCCGTGAGTTCCGGCATCGGAGGTCAGGAAGCAGGTGATGTCCGAGTTGGTCTTGAAGTCGTCCTGGGCCTTCTGAGAGGCCTTGTCGGTCTGGCCGGTGCCGTAGTGCAAGACGTGGGGCACCTTGATCAGCGGGTCCATCGGCAGGATACCGAGCTGAGTCCAGTGGCAGAACACCACGGCCTTGTCCTGGCCCTCCCGGATGCCGTCCAGGCGGTCGTTGAGCATCTCCAGCTTGTTGCTCGCCGACGGCACGCACAGGCTGCGGTGCTCGGTCCAGATCTTCTGGGCGATCTCGTTGTCGGAGTGCTGCAGCACCGCCGGGTTGATCGCGGCCAGCCGCATGGCCAGATAGTGCGGGGCGCGGCTCTCGCCCTTCTCCCGGCTCTCCCGGGCGTCGGCGGTGATGATCTCGTTGATCTCGGCCAGCTCCGAGGTCATCGGCACCCACTCCGGGATGCACTGGATTCCTTTGAACTGCTCCTTGATGCCCGGCTCGGTCTTGCGCACCGCCATCATCCGGTCCCCGACCCGGTGGCGGACCTCATGCAGCTCGGGTAAGTCCCAGTCATATTTGGTGAGGGTGAATTGGCCACCGTTCTTGGCCTTGATCGGGATCGAGGTGACCTTCTCGGCGTAGCGGTCGACGAAGTCCTGCTTGGATCCCAGCGGATTGTCGCGGGGGTAGGAGTCCAGGGAGAAGACGTCCCGGAAGCGCAGTGGGTTGCCGCCGACCACGGTGGCCGACATGGGCCACACGATCGCCGTACAGCCCCGTACGAGCTTGTCTAGGGCCTTGCGGGCCTTGTTCTGTCCCGACTCGGCGATGACCTTATGGGCTTCATCCAGGACGAACAGCACCCGACGGCCTGCGGTCAGCTCCTCCAGCGCATCGAAGTCGACCCACAACTTTTCGAAGTTCATCACGAAGGCCTGAATGCCCCCGCCGTCGAGCCGATGATGGGTATCACACACGATGTGGACGGCGGAGGCAGCTTCAGCATATCGTGCCCGCCGCGTGGCGGGTTTGGCGTGGTCGTTGATCATGACCCGCAGCCCGGCGTCGTTGACCCAGGTGCGCTTGAGGTTCTCCTTGAGCTTGCTCAGCGTGCAGGCGATCACCACGTCGACGTCGCCGGAGTCGAGCAGGGCCTTCACCGCCGCCCCGGAGCAGAAGCTCTTGCCCGCCCCCGCCGACCAATTCCAGAAGAACATCCGCTCGCCGTGGGTGCCGCCCTGGCGCGCACGCTCCAGCGCGTGGTTGAGCCCGAAGTTCTGAAACGCCCGCAGCTCGTAGCCCTCGATCTCCAGGGGTAGTGACCAGCGGGCGTGATCGGCCAGCATGGCCTTCGTCGACGGGGTGAAGAGGTAGGAGTAGCCGTCCTTGGTCAGTTGGGCGGCGAACTGGTCGAGTAGGTGCAGACCGTTGAGGATGAAGTGTCGACTCATCCAGTCGTGGTACTCGGTGTAGAAGGCGCCGCGTGCGTCGGCGTCGAGCGGCTCGACGTGCAGATATCCCTCGAATTCAGGGTGGTCGGCGAAGATCACGATCTTGGAGAGGTCGACGCCTTGGTCCAGAAACGTGATCGCGGCAGCCTCGACATCCTCGACTACGCTGAATGCCATGTTGATTAGTCTATAGGACGAGGCCGCCAGATCGAAATGGCTAGGTTGCGCGGACACCCCAGCAGGTGTACAGATAACGGTGCCCCTCTTCACAGGCCATGGAAGCCTCGGAGGGGCACCGTTTTACTCGAACCGCTGTCTCATATCTTAGCCGCTATGGTTTGTGATACACAACCTGCAGTGGTGATGCCGTGCGATGGCCCCTACATCTAGGAGAGCCACCCGGCGCTTTCGGAGTGAATCAGCCGGTATTCACGAACCACTCCTCCCCTTGACGTCGCAACCCTTAGCACGGACGACGTCGTGCTTCTGCCCAAAGATCTGCCCAAGGGGACAGACACCCACCTTCGTATCTGATCAGCATCGGAGACGGGTTAGTCGGCATCTAGCTCCTCAGGCCACAAGTGCCTGAGGGGCCAGACGTGGTGCGGTGACAACGGAAGCGGTCAATTGGGAGGTCGTTGCCTGGGAGGTCACCAGGAGCATGGCACTTCTCTACCCTCTGAAAGGATGGTCTACGTGGCTCGTCCGGCTGCCGAACGCCAGCAAACACGCTCAAAGCCACGCAGAGACCCCAGCAAACTGACATATGAGTGGTACATCAATTCCGCCGCTTGGGACCGCAGGAAGGCCGCCTACTACTCACGTCATCCCAAGAAGTGCCGAGCGTGTGGAGATACCGAGAACATCCATCTGCACCACCACACCTACACCCGTCTGGGTGCTGAGCATGATGACGATCTGATCCCGCTGTGCAAGGACCATCACGACACCGTGCACCGACTCCATCGGTCAGCTGACAACAAGTTCTCGTTGACACAGGCCACGCGTGCAGTCATCGGTGGTCCTCTTCACCCGGCACGCCAGCGCCAGAAGCCGCGTGATTCAGTCAAGCGGCAACGCTCACGGGGATCGCGCAAGATCAAGAAGAAGACCGTCTCGCCGCCACCTCCGCCCAAGATTGCTCCGCTCCTGATTGGTGAGCGTGTGATCGTCACACCCGAATCGAGCATTCTCTCCTGGGCAAAGGGCAGGCACGGCACGGTGAGAGAAGCGACTGGTCCGACTAGCTGGACCGTGGAGCTGGACGGTATGCCCCTGTCTCGCATGGCTGTCACCCTGACGAGCATCCGTCGCGAGAACGCCAGGAGATAAGGTAGGGCCATGCAGGTCAAAGATGAGCAAGCCTGGACGACCCAGCTCATGGAGTTGGAGGCAGACGATTACACCCGCAAGTTCAAGACCTTCCTGGTCTTCTGGATGGACACTGCGGACAAGATGGTCCTCGAACAGTTCCCGCTAAACTCAGATCACCCAAAACTGCAGCTCGCAGCCGCTGTCGGCAAAGCCCTTGCCGTTGCCGAGCAAACATTCGGCTTCCTCGCCGTCGAGTGGATCGCCCAGATGCTGCTGATCATGACCGAGCACTGGAAGTACGGCGACGACCTCTACGAGGACCTCTCGCTCATCGAGCGGAGACTGGTCGATACGGCCATCGCGATGAAGCTCACAGACCTTCAGGAGAGTGCCCGGTTGGGTGCTAGTATTCCTACAGAGGAGTGACAATCGCCCTCTCACGCACACAGGAGGCCTAAGTGGCACACACCAACGATCTCAACGCCGCGCGCAAGGCGGCGGAGGGCATCACCGACCCGCTCGACAAGGCATCTGTCTATGCTGAGATCGCCAAGGCCAGCGCCTTCACCGACATCGCGACCGCACTCGAAGACGCGTCCTACGCCTACGCCAGGCAGGTCCGGTGAGCAAGCCGCTCTGGTCGATCCCGATCGGTGACCTCTCCTTCGACGGTCCGCGCCTGCCCCACCCTCACTTCTGGTGGGGCATGGCGTTCGGCGTCTTCGTCATGTGGCTGGTCTTCCTGTGACCGGCTGGGCGTTGGGCAAGATCGTCATCGATTGCGGGACCGGTAACTGCACCCAGGTCCCGTGGCAGGACCCCGTCACCATCATCGCGGTCCCGTTCTGGCAGTCGACCTGGATGTTGGTCATCTGCGCGATCCTGGTCTTCGTCCTCGTCGTGGCCATCGGCATGGTCCGGTTCCGACGCCAGGAACGTCTGGAGGCCGAATCGACCTCGGACAACCAGGTGGAGATTGCCAAGGCCAACCGCAAGACCGCCGCCTGCCCCACCTGTGGCACCGTCTACGTCCCTGAGAAGGTGCAAGCTTGAGTCTGGCCCGTAGTCTCCGCCGTCTGACCCTGGTCCCCCGCGCCCTCCGTGTGGCCCGTGAGCGCCAGTACCAGGAGCTGGACCAGTTCCTGGATGCCATTCGCCAGGAACGCAAGGGGCAGCCGCCCTGGCAGCGAAGGCATGCCGATGACTGAGCGTTGTGGCGGCAAGTACTGCAATCGTCCGGTGGTCAAGGTGCGCTTCGCCGAGAAGGACCAGTGGTACCACGCCGATTACCTCGGCATGGAGGGTGTGCCCGATCCGACCTCACCGGCGCATGCACGACCCAAGGAGAGCCGCCATGTCTGACAGTGAGATCGAGTCCTTCTCCATCACCGCGCGACTGGACGTCACGATCAAGGTCAACGACTCGGACTTCTACAAGCCCGGGGCCGAGGGCACGATCAAGTTCAAGAAGCTGCCCAGCACCGAGGCCATCGAGACCGCCTACCAGTACCTGGTGTTCGAGATCATCGACCGCCAGATGACCGGCGCGCTGGAGAAGGTCATGGAGCGACTGGAGGAGCAGCGGAAGGCGGTCTCTGGTGGGTAAAACTTGATTCTGGTCTGCCACGACTGCGACGGTCGTTGGCCTGGCGAGGCGAAGCAGTGGCGCTACCCCTGCATCGACTGCGCGACGTCGTTCTTGGCCAGCCACCGTGCTCAGGGGCATGACATCGCCTCTCGCGCCGAGAGGCCCTCTGACAAGTACCGATTCGCCGCGTTTTGAGTCGCACTTGTCAGTGACTATAGGTAAGCTACACTCGTAACAACACAGGGAACACCCACTCACAGAAGGAGTCACACATGGCAGACCACGCCCTCATCAACAACGAAGTCCAGGCCTTCCTCGACACCGTCGGTGGCGATTACGTCGCGGCCTACAACGAGATCCTGGCCGACGAGCAGACCAGGGCCGTCGCCAAGCGCGCGCCCTCGAACGCTGAGACTCGTAAGGCCGCCTACAACAAGGCCATCGCGGTGCTCGACCGCAAGACGCTGGCCTCCATCGGGAAGACGGTGCGCGGCTTCCTCCCGCTGATCCGCGCCAACGCGGTCATCACCAACCAGACCGGCCCGCTGGATGAGCGTGAGGCCGAGGACCTGATGGTCGAGGTCCTGGAGGTCAAGCGTCTCATCGAGGTCGCGACCGCCCGCAAGGAGTCGGTGCGCAAGCGCATCTTCAGCGCTATCGATGAGGGCCTGGCCGAGCAGGGAGAGAAGGACCCCCAGGTGCAGCCTGGCTACATCGAGGTCCCCAAGCTGGGGCTGAAGTTCACCCGCGAGGGCGGCGGCTTCAAGGACCCCGAGCTGCAAGAATACGTGCTCGAAGCTGCTGTCGGCCCCGAGATCTGGCAGCGTGTGACGACCGTCGAGGTCATCCCCGCCCAAGAGATCCGTAGCTTCGATGCCGACCTGTTCCTCAAGGAGGCTCGGCGCAAGCCTGGTCTGCTGGAGGAACTTCGCAAGGCCCTGAAGGTGGGCGAACCGGCCCCATTGCGGTTCAACCAGAGGGCCATGGAACCCAAGGAGTAAAGCAACGTGCAGCCACAGGTCAACGAGGATGTAGGGACCGGCGGCTCCGACCAGGAACCCCTTCGCCTAGACGCGGAGGGGCATCCTGTGTTTGCGGAGTGGGACGAGTCTGATCCTAGCCATGGCGAGATGGCCGTCCCCGACGGCGTTCAAGCCGAGTGGGTCGATGGAACACTCCAGGTGCCTCAGAATGAGGACCGGATCTCCAGGGAGATCGCCGAGTTGGACAAGGCATCTGATTCGAACCTGATGGCCATGGCGGGTATAGAGCCGATCGTGAGCACTACCGAGGCCGCCGAGTACTTCGATCGCACCAGCCAATGGATGTATTGGGGGCTCAAGCCCGATCCCGAGACGGGCGAGCACGTCTTCGTCTGGCCCGACGGGACGCCCATCGTCCCCGAACGCATCGGTGATCCCGCCACCGGCAGGAGACGCTTCACCATGCCGATCCTGCGCGCTATCCTGCAAGCCTCTTACCGCAGGGGCAACATCGAGGCAGGTGAGCTTCAGACCGTCATCCGGCGCATCCGTTACACCGAGCTGGGCGTGGAATGGAGAGACCGCGAGGGCTGGAAGTACGTCGATCTCGGTCGCAACCGGCACCGGTGGGTCAGGCCCGAGAACGCCTACTACGATCGCCGTGCCAAGGTCTGGAAGCTCAAGAAGGACGCCAAACTCGACGAAGGCGTCCCGGTCACCGACAAGGCCGTCGTCGTCAATACCGAAGTCGTCGACGCCGAGATCATCGACGTCGAAGAGGTCCCCCTGGAAGGCCCCGACCAGTGACAGCTGACGCCGACATGGTGAACCATCCTCCGCACTACACCCGAGGCCCGACGGTGACCTGCCCGAGCTGTGACACCTCGTTCGTGCTGGAGTGCATTCAGGTCGTCCGCTACATCCGCGACTTCCGGCTGGCCACGGCGATGAAGTACCTGTGGCGGGTAGGGTTCGGCGGCAAGGCCGACGACGTCGAGGACGTCAACAAGGCCGTCTGGTACGTCACCGACTACACGGAGAACCCCATCGAATGAGCACACCGGACGAGACGATCAGGAAGGCCATCGACGAGGTTGTTGGGCCACTGATCGCCGATCATCGGACCTATCTGGCCGACGTCAACTCCCCGCTGCTGGCCGTCTCGCGTACCGAGCTGCACTATGTCTTCGATCAGTACCACAACCAGCTGCTCGACTTCAGTGCCGACATGATGCCAGTCGGCCACCGCCACCCGTTCGTGCACGACGCGATCAAGGAGCACATGGAGTACTACATGCGCACCGCGCCGGTCGGCGACCACGTATTGCGTTGGCCGGTCGAATACGCCCGCGCGCTGGTCGAGACCTTCACTGAGGAAGACGTCGAACCCAAGCACAAGGTCTTGTTCACCGAGGGTGAACGCGAGGCCCTTGTCACCGCCGTCAACATCGCCCGGGAGAAGTCGGGCCGCACCAGGATCGCCCTAGTCGACACCGACCAGCACAACTGGTATTCAGGCATCAACCACGTCGACATGCGACTGCTCCCACTGGATGAATTCTGGCTCAAGGACTTCCGGTGGGAGGATCTCGGCGCTCTTGTGATGGCTCTGGTGACCGTCGACGGCAGTGTCTTGGAGCCCCGCTGGGTGCAGTCCGTGGTCGATCAGGCCAAGCGCCACGGCGTGCCGGTGATCATCGACGAGTCACGCACCGGGTTCGGTCGTCTGGGCACCATGTGGGGCCAGCAGGCCGTCAATGTCGATGCCGACATCACCGTGCTGGGAGGCCCCGTCGGCGGCGGTCTGGCTCTCGGTGCGGTAGTCACCACCAGCGAGCACTTT
>Ga0193716_1000556_pt1 | contig 22509 bp, 20 predicted proteins | sample U2c1metaG_FD_145901 | JGI IMG/M metagenome (GOLD analysis project Ga0193716, IMG submission 145901) | Soil microbial communities from a riparian zone of the East river system, Colorado, United States - U2c1 | ecosystem: Environmental > Terrestrial > Soil > Riparian zone | place: USA: East River...
CGGGAATTTTAATCCAAGATTTAGAAAAGAACAACAACAAGAACATCGTACCAACCATATGATCCGGGTGCCACAGGTGCGATTGGTAGGAGACAACGTCGAAGTAGGCGTTTATACTATCCAGGAGGCGTTGAAAATGGCACAGGAGCAACAGCTCGACCTGGTCGAGATCTCTCCAAATGCGGATCCCCCAGTATGTAAGATCATCGATTATAATAAGTTCCTTTACGAGAAGAAGAAGAAGGAAAAGGAAATGAAGGCAAAGAGCAAGGCCTCTGAAGTAAAGGAGATCCGGTTCACTCCGAATACGGATGACCATGACTTCGACTTCAAGGCCAAGCACGCCGAAAAATTCCTAAAGGAAGGAAATAAAGTAAAGGCTTATGTACAATTTAAGGGTCGTGCTATCCAGTTCAAGGAAAGAGGCGAGCTGCTGCTGCTGAAATTCGCAGAACGGCTGGGTGATGCGGGTGTGCTGGAAGGCATGCCGAAGATGGAAGGGAAGCGTATGCTGGCGATCTGGGCGCCGAAGTCCCAGAAAAAGAAGACTGAAAAGGGAGCCGCGTCATAGACAGATTGCCCCGTAAATGTATAAAATCGAAAAAACCGCGCATTTTGTGCGGTTTTTTTGAATCTGCAAACTTTATTCAAGTTTTTTCCCTTAATTTTGCACTCCTTTTAATACCCGCAAGGGTCATTAAAGGAAATCACAAATAGCCCAAACGGCTCCATAAGTGGTTCGCCTGTGCGAATCCGCCAGCAGGGTATCATGCAAAAAGCATTCAAATGCCTAAGGTTAGAACCAATTCAAGTGCTAAAAAGCGTTTTAAAGTAACCGGCACGGGTAAGATCACCTTCCAGAAAGCCTTCAAACGTCACATTCTTACAAAGAAATCCAAGAAACGCAAGCGCGTAATGGCCAAGAAAGGTCAAGTCGCTCCGGCAAACCTGGACTTTGTCAAACGTCTGTTGAGGCTTAAATAAGCAGCAGCGAGGCTTAAATTAGCTGCAGCTTTGGGTAGGTACTTCATTATTAATTTTCAAACTAGTTAGATATGCCACGTTCAGTAAACGCCGTCGCTTCCCGCGCACGCAGGAAAAGAATCCTCAAACAGGCAAAAGGGTTCTACGGCAAACGTAAAAATGTATACACAGTCGCCAAGAACGTCCTTGAGAAGGGGCTTCAATACCGTTATGTCGGCCGTAAATTAAAGAAAAGAGAATACCGCACGCTGTGGATCGCCCGTATCAACGCCGCTGTCCGCGCCGAAGGCCTTACTTACTCTGCCTTTATTCATAAGCTGAGCCTGAAAGGTATCGGTCTCGATCGCAAAGTACTGGCCGACCTCGCAATGAACGAGCCGGACACGTTCAAAGCGCTGGTAGCCGCTGTTAAGTAAGCAAAAAAACTTTTTTAGGAACACCCCCGTCAGGGGGTGTTTTTTTTTATTTTAGGAATTGTAAGAAAACCTCCATTTTTGCATAGTTTTTTTGGAAATTTTATCCAAAACATCTTTTCATAACCATTAATATTGAATACACTGGATCAGTCAATGAACAATACGTACACCGACCTGGTGACGCAAACCTTTAACTTCCCACAAGACGGATTCGAAGTCAAAGACAACTACCTACAATTTAATGGCCTTGATTTGAAAGCGCTCATCGACAAGTATGGCACGCCGATGAAGCTGACCTATCTGCCCAAGATCGGCAGCCAGATCAACAAGGCAAAAAAGATGTTCGCCGCCGCGATGAAGAAACATCATTATGAAGGCAAATATTTATATTGTTACTGTACAAAAAGCTCTCACTTTTCCTTTATCGTCGAAGAGGCACTAAAGCATGACATTCATCTCGAAACCTCTTATGCTTACGACATCGAGATCATCAAGAAGCTGTATCAGCGTAAGAAGATCACAAAGGATACCTACATCATCTGTAATGGCTTCAAGCAAAAGCCTTACACCAGCAGGATCGCCTCGCTGCTGAACAGCGGATTTAAGAACGTGATCCCAATCCTCGACAATAAGGACGAACTGCAGCAGTACAAACGTTCGGTGAAAGTACCCTTTAAACTGGGCATCCGCGTTGCCGCGGAGGAAGAGCCGAACTTTCCATTCTATACCTCGCGGCTTGGCTTTCGCGCCCGCGAAGTACTGGAATTTTATGTGGACAAGATCGAAGGCAACGAAGACCGTTTCCAACTGAAGATGCTGCACATCTTCCTGAACAAAGGGATCAAGGACGATATCTATTATTGGAGCGAGCTGAACAAGGTCATCAACCTTTATTGTCAGCTTAAGAAGATCTGTCCCGAGTTGGATTCGATCAATATCGGCGGTGGCTTCCCGATCAAACATTCGCTGGGATTTGAATATGACTACCAGTTCATGATCAACGAGATCGTAAGTAATATCAAAAAAGCCTGCAAGCGGAACAATGTACCGATGCCACACATCTTTACGGAGTTCGGCAGCTATACGGTAGGAGAGAGCATGGCGCATATCTACAGCGTCATCGGGCAGAAGATGCAGAACGACCGCGAGATCTGGTATATGATCGACTCTTCTTTTATTACTACGCTGCCCGACACCTGGGGCATCGGGGAACGTTTCCTCATGTTGCCAGTCAATAAATGGGACGTTGAATATCAGCGTGTTGTATTGGGAGGCATTACCTGTGACAGCCATGATTACTATGACTCGGAAGAACATATCAATGAAGTGTTTCTTCCTAAGGCGGATAACGGGGAGCCTTTATATGTAGGCTTTTTCCATACCGGGGCCTACCAGGACCAGATCAGCGGTTATGGAGGGATCAAGCACTGTCTGATCCCGAGTCCAAAGCATGTTATTGTGGGTCATGACAAGAATGGAAAGCTGACGGACTGGCTCTATGCCAAGGAACAGACGGCTCAGAGCATGCTGAAGATCCTGGGGTATATGTAAATTATTTACATGCGATATCATTTTTGCCTGGCGGTCGCGCTTGTCGCGACCGTCGCATATACGTCCCTGCATGCGCAGCCTGCAGCCACCAGGAATTCGCAGTCGACCGAAGACTCCGTCAAAGCTGCCGTCAACCTGCTTTTTACCGGAATGATCCAATCCGATGCGGCGAAGATCCGCAGCTCCTTTACGGACAGCGCCATCTTACAATCTATTGTCGAGAAAGATGGAAAGACCAAAACCCGCACGGAAAGCATTGAAGGATTTGCGCAGAGTATTTCCAAACTGGAAAAGGGTGTAGCGGACGAACGCATCCGGTTCGATGTGATAAAGATCGATGGTCCGTTGGCCATTGTCTGGGCGCCCTATAGTTTCTATTTCAAGGGACAGCTGAATCACTGCGGGGTCGATTCATTTCAGATGCTGCTGGTGGATGGGGTCTGGAAGATCCAGTACCTTGTCGATACGCGCCGGAAGCAGCCCTGTCAGTAAATAAGTGGCCTCCTCTCTATTTCTTCTTCAACCGGTATTTCTTATTGACCCGGGGATTATCAAAATAGGCGTTCAACTGCTCTTCGGTCATGCTGCTGGTTTCTTCCAGCGGCACATCGATCAGCTGGACCTGGGTTTGCTTTAGCTCGTTCTTCAGATTGCCGATCTTTTTGACGATTTCCGGATCTTTTTCCCCAACCAGCGCATTGTCACGCATGGTATAATCGAGGCGTTTGATGGAAGACCGGATCAGGCTTGCCTGGTTCTGTTCGGCAGTGAGTGGCGGCGCCACCGTTTCTTTTACAGGAACCAGGGCTACGCCCACGCTTGGCAGGATTGTGCCGGTCGTCTTGGCACTTTGGCTTGCCTGAGCCGAGAAGATCGTTCCGCCAAGGGCGGTTGTCGCAGTGGTCATATCAAACTGGGTGCGGGTATGACCGGTCCTTTTTACCTTTTTGTCGAGCTGGAAGAAAGCATATTTCAGGCGGAGGATATAGGTGTTGATGTTTCGGATGGCCAACTCATAATCACCTTTCATATAAGGATAGTTCAACGCATCTTTTACATAGATCCGGATCGTTGCCGTATCCCGCATAAAGACCTTGTTGGTGCCGACGAAATAAAGAATCAGGAGCTTTTGCTTGGCAGAATCCGATTCTTTTACAAAATCATAAGGAACTGACCAGTTAAAGTTGTCATTACAATTTTTTATATTCGAATTGGTCTTGATCGGGATGTTGGAGTAGAAATTGATGCCTTCGATTGGGTAGGTGCCTGTTTCGCACTGGACCCGGAAGCTGATGGAGTCACCCTCTTCTATATATAATAAGTTGCTTACCGTGGGTTTTACATGTGAAGGGATGATCTCGGTCGTGAAGAAGACGATGGTAAAGGAAGTATCTGTCCGTTCTTTTGGGTTATTGAGATTCTGCACCCCGAGGTTGACCTTGTATTCGAAATCGTATTTTAGCTTCCCGGAGAGGAAATAGGATTTGTCTGCTTTGAAAGTCAGGAGGCCGTTCTCTCTAACCTTCAGCCCAACGGGTGCATTTCTCATAAAAAAGAAATAACGGGTGGGGTCTTTATTGATCTCCAACTGATAGCTGAGCGTTGAATCTACGTGCAAGGTAAAGTAGGGATTCAGATTACGGATACGCAGGGCAGTGTCCGGGAGTCCGGCGGTGTCGGACAACTGTAAAGGTACCCGGAAGGCTGGATTCTGAGAAAACCCTTCGTGGAAGAATAAAATGCCTGTCAATACGAATAGCCAGAGCTTTAATGCGCCAAAAGGTTTAATCATATTCTTGGATGAATTATTAAGTCTGTTCACTCAGCGAAATAAACGGACGAAACCCGGTTTTGGGTCATTGAAGCCCGAAATTAAAACAATCAGCAGAAATATGGTACCGGGAGCTAAAATTTAAAATCTATCAAATTCAACATTTTAGCGTTTTTATAGTTCAAATTGAGCTCCAAATATGCAAAAAGAGGCCGGCCCAGGGGTTTTACCTTTTGGACCAGCCTCATTATTCAACCAAAAACCAACCAAAACCTACTTATGAACCAAATGAATCTTCTTATTTAAACCAAATTCTATAAGTTGAACCAGATCATCCTATTCGATTACTGAATAGTGATTTGTTTGGTGCTTTCCTTTACCTGTTCCTTTTTAGGAAGCAACAGTTTCAGAACACCGTTTTCGTATTTAGCCTGTATGCTATTGCTATCAATGCGATCATCCAGGTTAAAGCTGCGTTTGAAGCTCTTGAAAGAGAACTCCTTGCGAATAGTTTTGTAATCTTCGGTCTTGGTTTCTTCTTTCTTTTCAAAACCGACGGTCAGCTGACCTGCGTCGACAGAAAGCTTGAAGTCTTCTTTGCTGCGGCCGGGGGCGCTGAGTTCCAAATGATAGGCATCAGTAGTTTCATGAATGTTCACAGGAGGAAAGTTGTAGCTATCATCGCGGTGTAAACCGGCGGGGAAACCCTGAAAGAACTCATCTACAAAGCTGGAAAGGCTCTTCTGGCCGTTGTTGTTAACTTTTACGAGTGTCATAGTAATGCTTATTTGAGTTATATAATTTTTGTTCGACGGATAGGAAGGATCAAACCATGTACCATCTGGCCAAAACGCCTCTTTTCAGGAAATTCTGACCTGGTTTCCTCCTTTTCGGGTGACATAATTTCATATCGTCTTGATTTTTAATGACAATGTTTCCGGTTTAGTTCTCCCGCTGGTCGTACTCGCAACGGATAGGCGAGGGGTATTGAACTTTTTATCTATTTTTGTGTATTATTAGTATATCTAAAATCACAATAAAACAATGTATCCACAGGAAATAGTACTGCCGATGAAGGAGCAATTGACCGACAACGGTTTTCAGGAATTGCTCTCGTCCGAAGAAGTAGATAATCAGCTGCAAAAGACGGGAACCACCCTGGTGATGGTCAACTCCGTTTGCGGCTGTTCAGCCGGTTCCGCCCGCCCGGGCGTATTGATGGCTGTAGCCAATAGCGGCAAAAAGCCTGATTATCTGACTACCAGCTTTGCCGGGTTTGACCTGGATGCCATCAACAAGATTCGCGAGCATCTGCTCCCTTATCCTCCTTCTTCTCCGGCAATTGCCCTGTTTAAAGATGGAAAATTGGTGCATATGATCGAACGTCACCAGATCGAAGGCCGTCCTGCTCAGCTGATCGCTCATAACCTGATCGCTGCGTTCGACGAATACTGCTGATCATATTTGTTCATAGTAATACATGCCCCTCCCTGCGGATTTGCAGGAGGGGTTTTTTGTTTGTGGAAATCCTAAACTCCAATGTTGATATCTGATTTTCGATTTTTGAATATCCACATTGGTGGATAAGCTACAGGATGTAATATTGGTGGGACTTTTGGCGGAAAAGTGTTCCCCGTGGAACACTTTTGTGGAACTCGAATCCCCAGATTTTAGTATGTGTGGAAAAAATATTTTTGGATGGGATTTGGCTTTCTGTCTTAAAACACTCAGGGTCTATTAGTTCGGCCCGGCTCTTTGCCAAAACGGGCAATTTTATGGGCCTGGTATCTTATTCGTGCTCTATTTAATTTTTATAATGTAGGTTTGTACGCAGCAAAGAAGCTGCCTAACAGACTATGTATCCCAACCTATATTTCGCTCTCAAGGATTTATTCGGAAATGTTCCCAAGGTTTTTTACTTTTTACACTTCGTCAATTCCTTTGGCTTTTTTGTAGCGCTGGCCTTTATTGCTGCTGCCATTACGCTGACAAAGGAGTTGATGCGGAAGGAAAGGGAAGGGTTATTGCATTATCGGGAGGAAATGGTTTGGATCGGAAAGCCCGCCAATCCGACGGAGCTGGCTCTGAATTTTATCCTGGGCTTTTTATTGGGATTTAAGCTGATCGGTCTTTTTATCTCCTCAAGCCCGCTTACCGCCAACGTCCAGGACTTTATTCTCTCGGGGGAAGGAAGTTTGCCTGCCGGCCTGGCTCTCGGGATCATCCTGGCCGGGCTGAAATGGTATGAAAAAAACAAACAGAAGCTGCCACACCCCCAGGAAAAGAAAGTTCGGATCTGGCCACACGATCGGGTAGGGGACCTGACCATTTTTGCGTTTGTATTCGGATTCCTTGGTGCAAAGGTCTTTAACAGCCTTGAGACCTGGGATGACTTTGTAAGAGATCCGATCGCGTCCCTCTTCAGTTTTAGCGGTCTTACCTTCTATGGCGGACTGATCTGCGCCGCGCTGGCCATCTGGTGGTATGCAAAGAAGAACGGCATCGGCTTTTGGCACCTGAATGATGCCGCCGCTCCCGGCCTGATGCTTGCCTATGCCATCGGGCGTATCGGCTGCCAGGTATCCGGTGATGGCGACTGGGGTATCCTTAATAGCGCCTATATAACAACGCCGGCGGGCAAGGCCATGCTTGCAAATCCGGGTGATTTTGAACGCATTACCCAGCAATATAAAGAAGTCTATCTGCCGCAGTTCGGCGGTCTCGACAAAATACCTCATCTCGGTGTAAAGGCGCCTTCCTTTCTCCCGGACTGGCTGTTTGCATATCCTTATCCGCACAATGTTATCAGCGAGGGCGTTCGCATTCCAGGTTGCGAAGGTCAATACTGCAGCCAGCTGCCGATCCCCGTTTTCCCGACGCCTTTTTATGAGACCATTACCTGCCTTATACTCTTTTTCATTTTATGGTCCTTCCGCAAACGCCTGACGGTACCCGGGACTCTCTTTGGCTTTTACCTGATCCTCAACGGGATCGAACGTTTTCTTGTCGAAAACATCCGGGTAAACAGCAAATACAACATCTTCGGGTTTCATCCCACACAGGCAGAGTTGATCTCCGCCGGGCTAGTCATAACCGGGATATTGATCTGTGTCAGCCGCAAACGCGCTGCACAACGGGGGGGTGTACCGCCTGCTTCGTCTTCGACGACCGCAGTACATCCACCGCAGGAAGTATAGAGAAAATTTATTCCATTTTCAGACTATCCACCGGATCAGCCGCCGCGGCTTTGAACGAGTAAAACCCAACCGTCAGGAAGGTGATCATGACTGCCGCTCCTGCCGCAAACGGGAAGACCCACCAGGCTATCGTTGTCCTATACGCGAAATCCTGTAGCCAGCTATGCATCACAAACCAGGCGATGGGCGAAGCAATCACAAGGCGATAAAGACCAGCCGCAGAAATTCTTTTGACAAAAGCCCGATGATGGTCGTGACCGAAGCGCCCAGGACCTTTCGGATGCCGATCTCTCGTGCACGCTGGATGGTGCTGTATGCAGCCAGACCAAGCAGGCCGAGGCAGGATATAAAGATCGCCAGCAGACCAAAATACAGGAAGACGCGCTGGAACCGGTCCTCCGCAGAATAGAGTTTTTCAAAGTCCTCGTCGACAAAAGAATATTGAAAGGGACGTTCAGGCACCAGCTGTTTCCACCGTTCTCCAAGGGCGGCGATGGTCTGAGGGATAGTTTTTAAACATGCCTGGCAGATTTTGTCCTGCCTTTTTTAGCCAACACAGTGCCGTTTAGGTTAGCAGCTGATAATCATAGTATTGCGATGAGCTGGATGACCCCTGACCGTCCGGATTTGATGCAGGAACTGTCCGGTCTTATTACCGCCCGTCCAACAATTCCTCCTTTTATCAATAGAGTCACCGGACCCTGTAACCCGGTCCGCCTTCCTACGTCTTATTGGGGTATACATTGCTTTTCGTCACTGAAATCCGTACCCAGGTCAAGTAAAATTCCCGGCAGACAGTACCTCAGATACTTTTGTACAGTTAGCAACGGACGCGGAGACTCGGTTATCAACTTAAATCAAGGCGGCTACCAATTATCAATGAAATCAGCCTCCTAACATAAAACAATGATCTATGTAATACAAAGTACCAATCTTTGTGTCGTAGTAATCAAACAACAGTACTAAATAGATTTATACTTTTTTATGAGAAATACACATGCTTTACTAGTTGCCCTCCTGCTTACCGGCGCGTCTTTTCGGGGTATGAGCCAAAACGCCCCCGCGACCGCGCAGTCGGACCCGGCTAACACACCGACAATGGCTGAAAAGAACCACGACGCCTCCGCAGGACCAGAGGGCCCTTTTTCCGGAAAAGTGCAAGGCCGGATAGGCGATGCAAGCGGACAGCCCGTAGAAGCGGCTACCATTACCTTACTCAATGCCAAAGATTCATCAAAGCTCAAAGCAACGACCAGCGGTAAGACGGGGCAGTTCAGCTTCGACCACCTCGCTGCCGGTAAATACCTGGTGTCCGCCAGTTCGGTCGGATACAGTTCCGCCTGGTCACCCGCCTTTGAACTTTCGCTTGCTCACGCCACACAAAGTCTGCCGCCAATGGTCCTGATCAATGCCACTACCAGCCTGAAGGCAGTGGCCGTTGTGGGTAAGAAGCCCCTGATCGAAGTAAAAGCCGACCGGACCATTGTCAATGTCGATGCCTCTCCTTCCAACGCAGGTTCAACCGTCATGGATGTGCTGGAGAAATCCCCGGGCGTGACCCTTGACAAGGACGACAACGTCAGCCTGAAGGGCAAACAGGGCGTTACGATCATGATCGATAATAAGCCAACTTATCTTTCCGCCTCGCAGCTGGCCAGCTATCTGCGCAGCCTTCCGGCTTCCGCTGTCGATCAGATAGAGCTTATGACCAACCCTTCCGCGAAATACGACGCTTCGGGTAACTCGGGCATCATCAATATAAAGACAAAGAAGAATAAGCTGAAAGGGTTCAACGGCAACGTAAATCTTACCCATACACAGGGCGTATATCCAAAACCCAGCGGCAGCTTCAATCTCAACTACCGCGACGGGAAAGCTAATTTCTTTGTGAATGGCGGTTACTCCCGCTGGGAAGGCTTCCAGCACCTGGACATTACCCGTAAATACCTCGACGGAGATCCTGCAAAAACCATCAACTCCATCTTTACCCAAACTACGGAAATGCATTTCCTCAACCCTGAAATGAACCTTAAGCTGGGTATGGATTATTATGTCACGCCAAAGACTACCATTGGTTTTGTGGTGAGCGGCTTTCACAACAAAGAGCAAAATCGCTCCACCAGCAATATCCGCCTCATGGACCCTCATTATAACGTCGATTCCTTCGTCTACTCACCCAGCACCAATAATACGACCTGGAGGAATGGCTCAGCGAACATCAACTTCCGCCACCAGTTTGATTCCGCCGGACGTGAACTCACTGCCGACCTGGACTATGTGCGTTATTCTTCGGGCAGCGATCAATACTTCGACAATATTACCTATACCCCCGATATGCAGAAGAAGAACGAAACCGTGCTCACGGGTAACCTGCCCAGCGTTATCAACATCTATACTTTCAAGACAGACTATACACGCCCGCTGGCAAAGGGATATAAGCTGGAAGCCGGTGCTAAGTTCAGCTATGTCAATACCGACAATAATGCGAATTATTTCAACCTCAACCCCGGTACTCAGGTCTCCAGTGTAGACACGACCAAAACCAATCATTTTATCTACAAGGAAAACGTCAATGCAGTCTACGTGAACATGACAAAACAGTTCAAGAAGCTCGGCGTTCAGGCAGGTCTTCGCGCTGAGAACACTAATTACTCCGGTCACCAGCTGGGCAATGGCCTCTCGGTGATAAACAGAGACTCTTCCTTTCAGCGTAGCTATGTAAATCTGTTCCCGACTGTCTATTTAAGCTATGACGTCAACGAAAAGAACCAGGTCACCCTCAACTATGGCCGTCGTATCGATCGCCCGGCTTACCAGGATCTCAACCCCTTCCTCTTCTTCCTGGATCAGTACACCTACCAGGCCGGCAATCCATATCTCCAGCCCCAGTATACCCAGAACGTTGAGGCTTCCCATACGTACAATCATTTCCTGACGACAACGCTGAACTACAGCTATACAGAGAATTTCTTCACGGAGACCTTTGAGCAATCCGGTCATGCCACTATCGTTCGCAACGGCAACATCGGGAAACGTCAGAATGCCGGCATATCTGTCAGCGCGCAGATCCCCGTGTCAAAATGGTGGACGGCCGTTTTATACAGCAATCTCAACTACAGCAAATTCAGTGGGTTGCTTTATGGCGAGAACATAGATGTGAACGCGACTACCGTTCTGTTCAACGTCAACAACCAGTTCACCTTTTCGCATGGATGGGGTGGGGAGATCTCGGGATTCTATCGTACCAAGGGCATCGAAGGCCAGATCGTTATCCAGCCTCTTGGCCAGGGATCGGCAGCCATCTCAAAAAAGATCCTAAAGGACAAGGGTAGCCTCAAACTGGCCATCCGCGATATCTTCTATACCAACAAACCCAAAGGATATATCAATTTCCAGCAGACGGAGGCGACATTCGCCAACTACAGGGATAGCCGGCAGGTAGCCATGACCTTTACCTACAATTTTGGGAAACCCCTGAAGGGTATGGGCGCCAGGAAACGTAATAGTGGTGCCGGTGAGGAAGAAAGCCGCGTGAAGACAGGCGGGAATAATTAATGTTTCTCATGTGTACTCAATACGGCCCTGCTATTTGGCGGGGCCTTTTTATTTGCAGAGAATCCTTAGATTTGCCTCCACAACTCCATACTATGCCATCCTTTGATATCGTCAGCAAAGTGGACCCACAGGTCCTGGATAATGCGGTCAACGTCACTAAGAAAGAGATCACCAACCGGTTTGACTTCAAGGACTCCGTCGTCAAGATCGAGCTCAATAAAAAAGATATGAAGCTTGATCTGGAAGCGGATAGCGACATGAAGATCAAACAAATCACTGACGTGCTGATCAGCCGTTCCATAAAACAGGGCCTCGACCCCCTGGTCTATGATATGAGCAAGGATCCCTATCCAAGCGGAAAGGTCACCCGCCAGGAAGTTCCGGTCCGCAATGGGCTCAAACAGGAGGATGCCAAAAAGGTCGTCAAGCTGATAAAGGACTCGGGATTAAAGGTCCAGTCCCAGATTATGGACGATCTTGTACGGGTTACCGGAAAGAAAATCGATGATTTACAGGAAGTTATCAAGCTTTGCACCGGGGCTAACCTGGGAATTGCCCTGCAATATATCAATATGCGCAGCTAGGGGAGAACCATAAATTATTTGGTTCACCAGCCTAAAATGCATAGTTTTGCAACCTTAATAAAAAATGGACTCCAGTCCAATTAAAAATTTGTACGGCCAAATCCGTACAACCTTTAAACAGAACAAGTTATGAAAAAAGGTCTCCACCCGGCAAATTACCGGCCCGTTGTCTTCAAGGATATGAGTAACAACACTACCTTCCTGAGCAAATCATCCGCTCAGTCAAGGGAAACTATCAAGTGGGAAGATGGCAACGAATACCCCCTGATCAAATTGGAAATTTCAAATACTTCTCATCCCTTCTTTACTGGTAAGAACGTCCTTGTGGATACTGCCGGTAGGATCGATAAGTTCAAGAAACGCTACGCGAAGAAAGACTAATAGCTTTTGCGCCGCGTTCAATAACTAATTATCCCCTCCAATGAGGGGATTTTTTTGCGTATGACCATCCCGCAACGGGTTAATAATGTAGATTTATCCCATGGATATGCTGTTATTGGAAGAAGACTCCTGCATCGATGACCTCCGTCCATTTACCTCGACGCGTTCGGTGCTTGATATCCGGATGGGTATCTTTACGCTCCGCGAGAAATGGGAGATGATGCTGGGTAAGGATGCGTTTGCGCTGGTGGGGAGAGATGAGCCTGGTGCATTGCCGGCCAATATCCTGCCGACGCCGGAGTTGATTTCCGACCTCCGCGCGGAGATGGGGGGACCCGCGCCAGAGCCCCGGAAGCCGCTCACACCAGAGGCGGCCGGCCGCATTCCCGAACGGGCCCGAATAATCCGCTATCCCTGGGATATCTTCCGCTATAATGCAGAAGCGCTGACCGCAGATTTTGGCCTGATCGCTGCCAGAGGCATTTCGCAACCTATCCCGGCCTCGGTACAAGTCATCAGCCCTGAAAAGATCTTTATCGAAGAAGGAGCCCGTCTTCAACACTGTATGCTGAACGCCTCTACCGGTCCTATATATATCGGCCGCGACGCCGAGATCATGGAAGGCTCGCTGATCCGGGGCCCCTTTGCCGCCTGTGAAGGCTCTACCGTCAAGATGGGGGCGAAGATCTATGGCGCTACCACGCTTGGCCCTTACAGCACGGCCGGCGGAGAGATAAAGAACACTGTTTTCTTTGGTTATTCCAGCAAGGGGCACGACGGTTATCTCGGAGATGCGGTGATCGGTGAATGGTGTAATCTTGGCGCCGGCACTTCCGCGTCCAATCTAAAGAACAACGCAGGGGACATTAAAGTATGGCATCCTGCATCCGGTCGGCCTATCAGTGCCGGGCAGAAATGCGGTTTGCTCATGGGGGACTATTCGCGGTCGGCCATCAACACGGCCTTTAATACCGGTACTTTGGTCGGAGTTTGCTGTTCTGTTTTTGGAGAAGCCCCGCCACCTAAATATGTTCCGAATTTTAGCTGGGGATCCCGTCATCGCTATGAATGGGACAAGGCGCTTCGCGACATCGATAACTGGAAGAAACTTAAAAATCAATCTCTTAACGATACCGAAATACTGACTTTAAAACATATTTTTGGGGTTCCCTAATGGGTCAACGACCCATTGGCCGAAGGCCAAAAATTAGATCACAGGCGCCGAGGGGTAAGTTTAACAAAAGCCCGGAGGCGCCGTAAAAAAGTATAATGAGACAACAAATAGCCGCTGCGAACTGGAAGATGAATCTTACTTACCAACAGGGAGAAGAATTATTGGATACCATTTTAAAGGAGAATATAACCCTGTCCGACCATCACGAGGCTATTTTTGCCATACCCTTTCCCTACCTGATCATGGCTTCGCAAAAGCTTGCCGGTAAGAAAAACTATTTTGCTGCCGCACAGAACTGTTCCGATCAAAAGTCGGGCGCCTATACCGGAGAGGTAGCCGCGGAAATGCTAAAGTCTATCAACATCACCCATTGCGTATTGGGACATAGCGAGAGAAGAGAATATTTTTCCGAAAGGAATGCCTCTCTTGCACAGAAAGTGACGCTTTGCCTGGAGAACAATATCACGCCCATCTTTTGCTGCGGTGAAACACTGAGTATCCGCGAGGTCGGCGCCCAGGAAGGATATGTGGAGACCCAGCTAAAGGAATCCCTTTTTCATTTCACCGAAGCCGAGATCAGGAAGCTCGTCATAGCCTATGAACCCATCTGGGCCATCGGTACAGGCAAGACGGCTTCCGTCGCCCAGGCACAGGAAATGCACGCGCATATCCGTGCTATCTTTGCTGCCAGATACAACCAGGCAACAGCTGACAGAATTTCCATCCTCTATGGGGGCAGCGTAAAAGCGGGCAACGCCAAAGAATTGTTCAGCTCAACCGATGTAGATGGCGGACTGGTAGGCGGTGCTTCTTTAGTGGCGGCTGACTTCATTTCCATTATCAGATCGCTGAAATAAAAATTTTTTTCACGAAGCGCGGGCCTTTATGAGTTTCAAACAATTATTGTACAAGGTCCTCATATGGAGGGGACTCTATCTCCTCTCCGCCTTCCTGCTCAATGTCCTGATTGCCCGGTATTACAGCGCTGTCGGCAGCAGCATGATATATTACCTCATCAATCTTTATTCCTTCGTGCTGCTGATAGTAGGGTTCAGCCTGGAAAGCGGGATGGGCTTCTTCCTGGCGAAAAAAGAGGCGGGTGCCCGAGGCCTGGCTACCCTTTCCATCGGCTGGACCCTGGCCGCCACCCTACTATCGATTGGACTGCTGAAAGCCTGGTTTCTTTTTTTCGATCCCGACGTCGCTGGCGTTCTTTGGAGAATGATGGCCCTTACTTTTATCCCCGGGCAACTACTGATCACTTTTTTTATGGCGCTGTTCTATTCGAAAGAGTCCGCAGCCCTACCCAATATGATCCTGACGGCGATAAATATCGTGTTGATCGTGCTGATCCCCACCGCCAGCCTGCCCCCCAATGCCCTTACACCTTCCTCCGCAGCGGTGCCATCCGGCTATCTGACTCTATACTTCACCGGTATTCTATTGCAGGGGATGATCATGGCAACCGCCTTCCTTCTGAGATACGGTAAGGATAGGCAACACGGCTTACCTGACCAGGCCCTGCTAAAGAAGCTCTTTCGCTTTTCCGTCGTCGCCCTGGTCGCCAACATAGCCTTTTTCCTGGTTTACCGGGTCGATTACTGGTGGGTAAAGAAATACTGCACGCCCGAAGAACTGGGTAATTATATCCAGGTATCCAGGCTGGGACAGATGATCCTTGTCTTGCCTGGCTTGCTTGCTGGCGCCGTCTTTCCCGGAACCGCCCTGGGTAAGGGACAGCATATGCCCGACCATCTGGCTCGGATAAGCCGCATCGCCGTCCCGCTGTTTCTTTCCCTTTTCGGACTGACCGCCCTATTGGGCCGCCGGCTTTTTCCTTTGCTGTTCGGCCGCAGCTTCGATAAAATGTATGTGCCCTTCCTGGTTATCTTGCCCGGGATCTTCTTTCTGTCTTTACTGACCCTGCTCAGCGCCTGGTTTGGCGGACTCAAACGGCCCGGGGTCAACGCTGCATGCGCCCTGGCCGGATTGTTGGTCATTATCACAGGAGACCTGCTTTTCATACCCCGCTTTGGAATCACCGCCGCTGCCGCAGCCAGCACGGCCGGGTATTTCACTTGTCTGCTCTGGTCACTGCTGGCCTTCCGCAAGGAGAGCCACATCGGACTGAGCTCCTTGTGGGTCATCAAAAAAGAGGACTGGCAATGGCTGAAAAGACAGATCTTGTTAAAAAGATGAGCAAAATGGGAGAAACGAACTATATTCTAAAGCTGGCAGGATGGTATCCCAGTCGGGTCGACGAATATAACGGCGACTTTATTCAGCGGCATGCTGCCAGCATCTCGCTTTATGAAAAAGTGATCGTGCTCTTCCTGGTAAAAGATAAGTCCCTTCGCCGGGGACATAGCGAAGTCCACCGGTCCACAGAAGGCAACCTTATCGAATATATCGTCTACTACGCTGCCGGCGGCCCGCTGGAAAGGATCCGTTCTTTGATGCGTTATCTTCTCCTGGGGCTGAAAATGGTCCGGCAAATAAAAGAGGAGCATGGGGCGCCGGCCCTCGTACACGTTAGTGTCGTCTGGAAGGCCGGGCTCCTGGCCCTATTATTAAAGAAAAGATATGGCTGGAAATACCTCATTACCGAACACTGGTCGGGCTATATGGAGAAAGACCCCGAAGGCCTCCATACCCAGGGTCCGCTGGTGCAATGGCTCTACAAAAAGGTATATCAGGGCGCAGGTCTTATAGTGCCCGTGAGCGCCGAGATAGGAAGACAGGTCCTCCGGTGGTTCCCGGGCCTTCCGATGGAAGTCGTGTACAATGTGGTAGATACAACCCTCTTTAATTATCCGTCGACACATCCCGGGGTAAAGCCGGCATCGGGGGTATGGCGGCTCATCCACGTTTCCGCCATGGGATACCCGAAGAACATGGAAGGCATTCTGCGGGTCCTGCAAGGGCTGACGGCCATGCGGGACGATGTGGAGATCATCCTTTCGGCCCTTATCCTCCGACCGTCCGACAAACGCTGGCCGACAGCGGATTGCTGGACCGGAAAGTTTTTCTCACCGGCGAGGTGTCCTATGCGGAGGTGGCCAACCTGCTCCATGGAGCAGACCTGCACTTTCTTTTCAGCCGGTATGAGAACCAACCCTGCGTTCTCCTGGAGGCCCTCTGCTGCGGGCTGCCCGTCATCGCCACGCGGGTAGGTGGGATTCCCGAGATCGTGGACGACAGTAATGGGATACTCGTGGAGTCGGAACGGGAAGACCAGCTACTGCGGGCCTTTAACGATGCGCTGGACCATTATTCCCGGTTTGATCGCCCCACCATCGCGGCCGCGGCCATGCAGAAATTCAGCTATGCCGTCATCGGTGAACAGTTCGCCCACATCTATCGTACACGTTTTGGATATGCATAATACCAGTTGTTCCATTTTCTTTGCAGCCAGGCAACTGTTTTTTGGCGAAAATTTCTAATGACGGACAATTTTGTTTCCAGGAACGGCTGATTTTTTTTAACAATGAAGAATTGATAATCATCTATTACCCATATGCTCATCGTTTCCAGAGAATGAACGAACATATCGCTCTCCGCTATCAACCGGGCCATATAATCTGAATGAAGAGGCTGATCGATTATTTGAAGCGCTTCAGGTTGGTGATGCCGATCATATTCAAGATACCTGGGATTGGGAATATTAATAAGAAGGAGAGTATTGTCGGACATCCATTGGGCTATGTTTTGAAACAGCTGCCGATGGTCCTGTATAGATACGTGTTCCAATACATCGAAAAGAGTAATAAAATCAAAAGTTCCGCTACCCGGACTATAATTTACGATGTCCTGTACATGAAAATGTACAATTTTGTTTGTCACCTGCTTGCGGGCAAATTCTATGGCATACGGGCTAATATCTACTGCCTCTACATTTCCCGTCCTGACTTTCCGGCCGAGCAAAGCGGTAAGGGCACCCCCTCCGCATCCCAATTCCAACACTGTGGAACGAGATGTTAAACCGCCTTTTATCAATTGTTTGTAACAAAAGAGGATTCTTTCGTTGAACTGGACATTTACAGGGTTTTTAAAAAATTCATCATAGAAATGGATAATACCCTCCTGTTTATCGATCATCGGTCGATTTTGTTAAAAGTAGCGAAATTCCAGGCTTGCAGCTTGCCGGCAATAGCTTATTTTTGCAGCGCGCCCAAAAACGGGTGCCTAAGGAATGAAGAATATCAGAAATTTTTGTATTATCGCCCACATCGACCACGGAAAAAGTACCCTGGCAGACCGGCTCCTGGAAATTACCAACACCGTTTCCGCACGGGATATGCAAGCTCAGGTACTCGACGACATGGACCTCGAACGGGAAAAGGGCATTACCATTAAAAGCCACGCAATCCAGATCAATTACCCCTACCAGGGGCAACAATATGTCCTAAACCTCATCGATACCCCCGGACACGTAGACTTCAGCTATGAGGTCAGCCGGGCGCTGGCCGCGTGCGAAGGCGCACTGTTGCTGGTGGACGCTACCCAGGGTATTCAGGCTCAGACGATCTCCAACCTTTACCTGGCTATCGAGAACGACCTGGAGATCATCCCCGTTATCAATAAAATTGATATGGACGGAGCGATGGTCGAAGAGGTAAAGGACCAGATCATCGAGCTGATCGGCTGCAAACCGGAAGACATCCTGCTGGCCAGCGCAAAAACGGGTCTTGGTGTACAGGGCATTCTCGACGCCATCGTGGCCCGGATCCCAGCTCCCAAGGGCGACGCCGAAGCACCGCTGCAGGCACTTATCTTCGATAGCGTTTTTAATTCCTTCCGCGGCATCATCATCTATTATCGTATCATAAACGGCACCCTCAGAAAAGGCGATAAGGTAAAATTCGTTTCTACCGACCTTTCTTACGAAGCCGACGAAGTAGGCGTGCTCAAATTGGCGCTGACCCCTAAGGCCGAAGTAAGAGCAGGAGATGTTGGATATATCATCACCGGCATCAAGAATGCAAAAGAAGTGAGGGTAGGGGATACCCTGACCCTGGCGAACAATCCTACGCAGGAAATGATCAAAGGTTTTCAGGAAGTCAAGCCCATGGTATTCGCCGGCATCTTCCCCGTTGAGACTGACGACTTCGAAGAACTGCGGGACAGCATGGACAAGCTTCTGCTGAACGATGCATCCCTGACCTATGAACTGGAGACTTCACAAGCTCTGGGTTTTGGTTTCCGTTGCGGCTTCCTGGGCATGCTCCACATGGAGATCATCCAGGAAAGACTGGAACGGGAGTTCAATCAGACAGTAATCACTACCGTTCCCAACGTTAGCTTTATCGCGCATACCAGTAAAGGAGAGGAGATCATCGTCAATAACCCCTCCGAAATGCCGGAACCGACCCGGATCGAGCGCATCGAAGAACCCTATATCCGGGCTCAGATCATCACCAAGCCCGAATACATCGGCAATATCATGACCCTCTGCCTGGGTAAAAGAGGTATCCTGCTCAACCAGAGCTATCTCACGACTACCCGTGTCGAGCTGATCTTCGAGATGCCGCTGACAGAAATTGTCTTTGATTTTTACGATAAGCTGAAGAGCCAGACCCGCGGCTACGCCTCCTTCGATTATCATCCCATCGACAGGCGCGACGCTGACATCGCCAAAATGGATATCCTTCTCAATGGCGATAAAGTGGATGCGCTTAGCGCCCTTATCCACCGCAGCCGCTCGGCGGACTTTGGCCGCAAGCTCTGCGAGAAATTGAAAGAGCTGCTGCCCCGTCAGCAATTCGCCATCGCCATCCAGGCTGCCATCGGCGCGAAGGTCATCGCCCGGGAGACCATCAGCGCGCTTCGTAAAGACGTTACTGCGAAGTGTTATGGCGGGGACATCAGTCGCAAGCGTAAGCTGCTGGAAAAGCAAAAGGAAGGCAAGAAGAGGATGCGCCAGATCGGCAATGTGGAAGTGCCACAGGAGGCGTTCCTCGCTGTGTTGAAGCTGGACGAGTAAGCTGCTTTTAAATCATAAAATTTATGCGTACCTCGCTTCAGAAAGGAGAAAAGGTTCTCCTTGTCACTCATCGTAGCTGGACCTCCCTCATCCTCCCGGTAATCATCGCACTGGCGGGGTTTGTCGCCTCCTATTTTATTGGCTTTACCGAGCGTTATGGCTGGATCGTGGCGGTTCTTGGACTGCTCTATCTGCTGATCCGTTATGCCAACTGGAATGCGAATATCTGGGTGGTTACCAACTTCCGGGTCATCGACGAAGTCGGCTTGTTCAGCCATTTCGCGAAAGAAAGTCCTCTCGACAAGATCAACAATGTGTCTTATCAGCAGTCGGTCATGGGCCGGATCTTTAGCTATGGGGATGTCGTGATCCAGACGGCTGCAGAAGTAGGCGCAACGACCTATATCGATGTCAATCACCCCAAACGCCTGCAGGAGACTATCGTCCTCGCCCAGTCCGAATTAAAGAGCTGGGAATATGGCAACCAGGCTCAGCAGATGGCGGCTGCGATGGATGGGCGCGGTGGTGCGGCCCAGGCAGGTGGTGGTGGTGGAAGTGCCAACTCTCCCCAGGTTGCAGCCGAACTGGAAAAATTATTTGAACTGAAAATGAAGGGAGCGCTCTCCGAAGAGGAATATATCCGCGCGAAGAATCGGTTATTAAATCATTGATTCGGCTTCTTCGCCGGTGTTGCGGGTTTTGCTTTCTTTGTCTGAATATTCTTATCCGTAGACTCCTGTAGTTTTGCCTCATTTACATTCCCCTGGTCATCGAGCATCTTCTGCTCCATCGGGAACTGTCCATCCTTTAGCTTGTAGCTGAACAACTGCCGCTCGATATGCAGCCACTGCCCATTCTTCCACTGAAAGGCTTCAAAGTCGCCATCCGGGATATAGGTATCCTTTTTCTGCGGCTCATCACCTTCGGCGACGAGGTGATCATAAACCACCATGTCCATGTCCGGGTCATAGTTGAAACGAGTGCCCGCTTCTTTTTTGTATTCGATACCAAAACGATATTGAACGTCCTTCCGCGTAGAGTCATCCTTGAAAGAAAAATACGGACCGCCAAACATCGGCTCGCCTTCGGGGCTAAAGGTCAGCACCTCCATCCATTTCTTATTGCTGGTCTGGCTGAAGTCGTCAAAACCCAGGAGGGTATAATAGTTCTTGCCCTGCCAGCTTTTCTCGATGATCTTGTAGTAGATGGCTCCGATCCAGTTGCGGCGCGTACGCACCGAGTCCAGCGGCTTGCCGGTGAACATCGACACATCGAAAAGGGGGAATAGCTTTAAAGAGCCATCGGGCTCCCGCATCTGGATCGCGCCTTCCTGCAAATAAAGAAAGTCGTCTTTTTTGTATTGCCAGGTCAGGATGCGGAAACTGCTGTCCGGCGCATATAATCTGGAGATCGTTTGTAAAGAGTCGAAGGGATAATAAAAAGAATAAGGCAGCTTCAGGGTTCGCACCAGGGACCGGATGAATTGGCTGTCCGAACGAAATCTATCCGAAGCCGACTCCCCGTTGACGATGTTATAAGCAAATACCTTTAGGGAGTCTTCGCGTTTGCGAAATTCCTTTTTTCGGGCATAGGTGACGGGATTCTGGGCGCTTGTCTGAAGACCAGCGCCTAACAGCGTCAACAAAAGAATAAAAAGAAGGCTTCGCATAGTAGTCCAACGTGAATTAATGGCGAAAATTTCATGCCAAATGCAAATGTTTTGCAAATTCGTCTAAAGAATTAAAATCCATGTCGATGGAAGGATGGGGAAGGGGCTGTTCGGGATTAGTGGTCTTAAGAAAAACAGTATACATCCCGGCGTTTCTTCCAAACTCCATATCGCTGATATTGTTGCCGACCATGATGCTTCTGGAAAAGTCGATCTCCGGAAAATCCTGTTTCGCCGCATGGGCCATGCCCGGATTGGGTTTGCGCAGGGGATCATCGTTTTGCAGGGAGTCCGCATAATAGATCCGGTCGATCCGTCCTCCGTGGAGGACCACTTCCGCCACCATTTTATCGTGGATATCCCTGAGGTCTGCTGCTGTCATCATTCCCTTGCCAACACCTCGCTGATTGGTCACGATGACGATGCGGCCAAAGATGGAGGCGAAGGTCTTCAATGCTTCCCTGGTCTTCTTGTAAAACACGAATTCTTCGTAGTTGAAGATATAGCTTCCTTCCTTTTCTACATTGATGACCCCATCCCTATCGAGGAAGAGTGTCCAGTGCTGATCTATTTTTTTCCAGTCTACCATTTGCTTAAATATGAGGGGCAGCCGCGCTAAGTTCTTCAATCGTTGCCGTCAGCCGGCTCCATGAATATTTCTCTTTTTCCGAATGCAGTGCAGGTATAAAAAAAGACCCTCCCAGCGTGAAGAATCGCAGCATTGCATCGGCCATGGCAGCGGGGTCCGGCTCGGCCACCAACCCGACCTGCTCGTGCGGCACGAGGGCGGGAAGGCCGCCTACATTGGAGACGATCATGGGCTTTTCGAAATGATAAGCCAGCGGCGTCACCCCGCTTTGCGTGGCATTCCGGTAAGGCTGGATCACGGCGTCGGCGGCACAGAGATAATTCCTTACCTCGCTGTCGGGGATAAAGTCGGTGCGCAGCAGCAGGAGGTCCTTGATCCCCAGCCGGTCGATAAGTTCCTGGTAGGGTGCGGCATCTTCATAAAATTCGCCGGCTACGAGTAGCTTGATACCCAATTTTCGGATGCGCGGGTCTGCCATGGCTTCCAATGCGATATCCAGTCCTTTATACTTCCGGATAAAACCAAAAAAGAGGATGACCCGGTCCTGGTCGCCGATGTCCACTCCTTTTTCCCGCAAAAGGGCGCGGGCAGCGGGTTGTGGGATGGCTTCCCCGAAGTTGTCGTACAGGGGATGTAATACCTGCCGGGCCGGCTT
>Ga0193716_1000557_pt1 | contig 22504 bp, 20 predicted proteins | sample U2c1metaG_FD_145901 | JGI IMG/M metagenome (GOLD analysis project Ga0193716, IMG submission 145901) | Soil microbial communities from a riparian zone of the East river system, Colorado, United States - U2c1 | ecosystem: Environmental > Terrestrial > Soil > Riparian zone | place: USA: East River...
CCCGAGGAGTTCCATGCCGCACTCGACGAGCGGTTCGGCATCACCACTCCGCGCACCCACGGGCACGACGTCGTCAACGGAATCCGGGCGATGCGCGACGGGCACGCCCGCGTATTCATCGGCATGGGCGGCAACTTCGTCTCGGCCACCCCCGACACCGAGGTCACCGAGGCCGCGCTGCGCAGTTGTGCTCTGACGGTGCAGATCTCGACCAAACTCAACCGCAGTCACGTCGTGCACGGGCGTACGGCGCTGATCCTGCCGACCCTGGGCCGCACCGACCGCGACATTCAGGCCGCAGGCAAACAGCTGGTATCGGTCGAGGACTCGATGTCCATGGTGCACCTGTCGCGGGGCAGCCTGACGCCGCCTAGCGAGCACCTGCGAAGCGAGGTCGCCATCGTGTGCCAGATGGCCAGAACCCTTCTGGGACCCGAGCATCCGGTGCCGTGGGAGCAGTTCTCGGGCTCCTACGACCTGATCCGTGACGCCATCGCCGACGTGGTCGACGGCTGTGCGGACTACAACACCCGGGTGCGTCAACCCGACGGGTTCCAGCTCCCGCACCCGCCGCGGGACTCGCGGGAATTCCAAACTGCCACGGGCAAGGCCAATTTCGCGATCTACCCGCTGGAGTGGGTCGAGGTGCCACCAGGACGGTTGGTGCTGCAGACGCTACGCAGCCACGACCAGTACAACACCACCATCTACGGCCTCGACGACCGCTATCGCGGCGTGAAGGGCAGCCGCCGGGTCGTCTTCGTCAACCCGGCCGACATCGCCTCGCTAGGCCTCGCCGATGGCGCCCGCGTCGACCTGATCTCCGAGTTCCCCGACGGGATGGGAGGCATCGAGGAGCGCCGCACCAAGGACTTCCTCGTCGTGCCGTACCCGACGCCCGTCGGCAACGCGGCGTCCTACTACCCCGAGACCAACCCATTGATCCCACTGGATCACACTGCCGCCAAGTCGAATACGCCAGTGTCGAAGGCAATCGTCATTAGATTGGAATCGGTCCAGGGGGCAGAGCGAAGCGACGGGGGACAAAGAACCGGTGGGTAGGGTCACCGCGCGACGGCGGGCGAGCCATCTCACCGCCGACACGATCACCACCCGGCCCGAGACGCTGGTCGTGGAGGAGCCGTTGGAGCTGCGCATCAACGGTGCCGCGATCACCGTCACGATGCGCACACCGGGCTCCGACGTCGAACTGGCGCAAGGGTTCCTGCTTACCGAGGGCGTCGTCGGCCAACGCGATGACATCGCCAGAGTCGAGTACTGCCGGGGCGCGGGCCCTGACGGAGCCAACACCTACAACGTCCTCGACGTCACCCTGGCCGATGGCGTCCCGACACCTGGTCTCGATGTCACTCGCAACTTCTACACCACGTCGTCGTGCGGGGTGTGCGGCAAGGGTTCGATCGACGCCGTCCGAACGATCAGCCGACACTCCCCCGGCGACGACCCGACCGTGGTCGCCTCCGAAACGCTCTCGGCGATGCCCGATCAACTCCGCAGCGCGCAGCGCGTGTTCGCCAGTACCGGCGGGCTGCACGGTGCCGCCCTGTTCGACGCTGACGGCACCATGCTCGTCGTGCGGGAGGACATCGGGCGGCACAACGCGGTCGACAAGGTGATCGGCTGGGCGGTCGAGCATGGGCGGATACCGCTGTCCGGGACCGTGCTCCTGGTCAGCGGACGTGCGTCCTTCGAACTCACCCAGAAGGCCATCATGGCCGGTATTCCGGTGCTCGCCGCGGTGTCGGCGCCGTCCTCGCTGGCCGTCGACCTGGCCAGCCAGGCCGGGCTCACCCTGGTGGCGTTCCTGCGGGGCGAATCGATGAACGTCTACACCCGCCCTGATCGGGTCAAGCACGCAGGCTAAAGCCTCCTACCTGCAATCTCCACCCGATCTCCACACAACCTCCAAGCTGGACGACCCCGTGGTCGCGAGTATCGAACCAGTCGATACACGCACCAGACCATCGAGGGAGACATCATCGTGGCGGAGATCCTGTTCGCAGCCAGTCCACCCATCGGGCACGTCGCCCCGCTTCTCAGCGTGGCCCGCGCCCTGGTGAATCGTGGCGACGACGTCACCTTCCTGACCTCGGCCCGGCATGCCGACAAGATCCGCGCCATCGGCGCGATTCCGCACCCGTTGCCGTACGGCGGTGACTACGACGACTCGTCGTTCGATGCCGACCTGCCCGGCCGCGCCGAGACGTCCGGCATCGCGCGGGTCAACTTCGACGTCAAGCACATCTTCATCCGGCCGATGCCGCACCAGGCGGCAGCGCTCGAGGAGGTGATGGCCGCACACCACTTCGACGCCATCGTCGCCGATGGGTTCTTCCTCGGCATCCTCCCGATGTTGCTGGACAAGCGCACGTCTCGCCCACCGATACTGGCCTACTCCACCACCCCGCTGTTCCTGACCAGCCGGGACACCGCACCGGGCGGCGCCGGCATGCTGCCAGGCACGGGGGTGTTCGGCCGCATGCGCAACCGCGCGCTGAACGTGGTGACGCACAAGGTCATGCTGCGCTCCTCGCACCAGGCCGCCGAAACCATGCTGGAGGCTCTGGGCTTGCCGAAACTGCCTGTGTTCGTGCTGGATTCGGCCATCCTCGCCGACCGGGTGATCGCCCCCACGATCCCCGAGTTCGAGTACCACCGCGGCGACCTACCCGATCACGTGCGGTTCGTCGGCGCGGTTACTCCCCCACCCGCCGATGACTTCGTCGCCCCGCGGTGGTGGAACGAATTGTCCGCCGACCGGCCCGTCGTACACGTCACGCAGGGCACCATCGACAACGCCGACCTGGGCAGGCTGATCGAGCCGACCATCGACGCACTCGCCGACGAGGACGTCACAGTGGTGGTCACCACGGGCGGGCGCCCGATCTCCCAGCTGCGAAGCCCGTTGCCGCCCAACACATTCGTCTCCGAGTTCATACCGCACGACGTTCTCCTGCCGTTGGTCGACGTCATGGTCACCAATGGCGGATACGGCGCCGTGCAGCGCGCGCTCATGACGGGCGTGCCGCTGGTGGTCGCGGGCAACACCGAGGACAAGCCGGAGGTCGCCGCGCGGGTGGAGTACTTCGGCGCAGGCGTCAACCTGCGCACCGGCGTGCCCACCGCAGCCGAGGTGCGTCGGGCCGTGCGCTCCGTACTCAACGACGACACATACCGGCAGTCCGCCCGACGGCTGCAGGCGGCCTACGCCCGTCGCGACGGAGCCAACGAGATCGCCGCGCTGGTCGACGAGGCCATCGCTGAACGACGAATGGAAGCCCAGCATGTCTGAGGATTTGACCCTGCCCATCATCGCGGTGGGAGTGCTGCTGTGGTACTTGGTGTGTGCATTGCGCCAGTGGCGCACCGAAAGGTCGATCGAGCCCGAGCCCACGGTCGTGTGGCGCGAGGCAGGGGTCGGCGGCTGGTCGGACTGGTACGAGCTGACCGACGTCGATCCGTCGGCCGACTACGACGGCGTGCTGTCCGCCGTCCGGGCGGACGCAAGTCCAGATGCGACGGCCGTGCAGTTCGCCACCGTGGTTCAGCCCGCCGACGCGCCTGCCTACACCCTGCGTGTGTTGTTCCTGTCAGCAGTGCAGCAACGGCACGAAACCGTCTTGGCGGTGGTGAAGTAACCGTGGCAAGGATTCTCATTGCAGCGTTGTCCCCCGTCGGACACATCAGCCCGCTGCTCGCCGTCGCGCAGGACCTGGTGGCCCGCGGTGACCACGTCATTGTGATGACGGGTGCCGCCCACAGCGACGTCGTCCACGCCACCGGCGCTCAGCCGCATCCGCTGCCCGCGAACGCCGACTTCGACGATTCGGCGTTCGACACGGAGGATCGCGGGAAGATGACGCCCATCAAGGCGCTCAACCGCGGCATCATCCGACTCTTCCTGGATCCGATGCCGCACCAGGCCGCCGAGTTGGCCGCGGCGATGGCCCGAACCCGCTTCGACGCGATCATCGTCGACTTCGGCTTCTTCGGGATCATCCCGTTTCTGCTCGGTGACCCGGCGAAGCGGCCACCGGTGCTGTACTACACCCCGACGCCGCTGATGTTGTCGAGCCGTGACACTGCCCCCAGCGGAATGGGCCTGCTTCCCGGCGTCGGCCGCGTCGGGCGGCTACGCAACCGTGCGCTGAACCTGGTCGCGCACAACGTGATCCTTCGGGAGGCGCACCGGGCGGGCAACGCGATGTTGTCCGCCCTCGGGGCGCGCAAGCTTCCGGTGTTCCTGCTCGACGTCGGGGTGCTGGCCGAGCGCTACATCGTGCCGACGGTGCCCAGCTTCGAATACCCGCGCAGCGACTTGGCTCCCAACGTCAGGTTCGTCGGTGCGGTGCATCCGCAGTCGGCACGCTGCTACGTGCCACCACGCTGGTGGAAGCGGCTGGACGACGACCGCCCGGTCGTCCACGTCACCCAGGGCACCATCGATCACGGCGACCTGTCACGCCTCATCGAGCCGACCATCGAGGGCCTCGCCGGTGAGGACGTCACGGTCGTCGTGACGACGGGCGGCCGCGACATCGGCGACATCAAGGTGGCGTTGCCCTCGAATACTCACGTCGCCGAATACATCCCCTACGACGTCCTCATGCCCAAGGTCGACGTGATGGTCACCAACGGCGGGTACGGCGCGGTGCAGCGCGCCGTCTCGACGGGTGTACCTCTGGTCGTGGCGGGCAGCACCGAGGACAAGCCGGAGGTCGCGGCGCGGGTGGCATGGTCGGGGGTGGGGATCAACCTCAAGACCGGCACGCCGTCGCCGTCGATGATCCGCTGTGCGGTGCGCGAGATCCTCGACGACGGGCCCTACAAGCACCGCGCCCGTGAGTTCGAGGCGGCCTTCGCGCAGCGGGACGGGATCGCCGAGATCGCCGCGCTCGTCGACGAGGTGATTCGGGAACGACATCGCGCGGGCAGACGATGAGCTGCTCGGATCCGTTCTGTCGCCCGCCCGAGCCCGTCGGAGCAACGAATGCCTCGGCGACGGCGTCATTGAATGCACTGAGGGCCGTGAATCGCGATGATTCACAGCCCTCAGTGCAAACGAAAGACTAGGCGCTCTTGTCGCGACGCTCGGTGCGCGTGGGCTTGCGCGGCACGATTGTCGGCAGCACGTTGTCCTCGACGGTCTCCTTGGTCACCACGACCTTGGCGACGTCGTCGCGGCTGGGGATGTCGTACATCACCGGCAGCAGGACTTCCTCCATGATGGCGCGCAGACCGCGTGCACCGGTGCCCCTGTGGATGGCCTGATCGGCGATCGCATCGAGTGCATCGGGGGTGAACTCCAACTCGACGCCATCCATCTCGAACAGCCGGTTGTACTGCTTGACCAACGCGTTCTTGGGCTGCGACAGGATGGTGACGAGAGATTCCTTGTCCAGGTTCGTCACCGACGCCACGACCGGTAGGCGGCCGATGAACTCCGGGATGAGGCCGAACTTGATCAGGTCCTCGGGCATGACCTCGGCGAAGTGATCCTGCGTGTCGATCTCGGCCTTCGAGCGGACCTCGGCACCGAAGCCGAGACCCCGCTTGCCGACACGATCGGACACGATCCGCTCAAGGCCAGCGAACGCACCCGCCACGATGAACAGCACGTTGGTGGTGTCGATCTGGATGAACTCCTGGTGCGGGTGCTTGCGCCCGCCCTGCGGCGGCACCGACGCCTGCGTGCCCTCCAGGATCTTGAGCAGCGCCTGCTGCACGCCCTCACCGGACACGTCGCGGGTGATCGACGGGTTCTCGCTCTTGCGGGCGATCTTGTCGACCTCGTCGATGTAGATGATGCCGGTCTCGGCGCGCTTGACGTCGTAGTCGGCCGCCTGGATCAGCTTGAGCAGGATGTTCTCGACGTCCTCACCGACGTAACCGGCTTCGGTCAGGGCGGTGGCGTCGGCGATGGCGAACGGCACGTTGAGCATCTTGGCCAGCGTCTGCGCCAGATAGGTCTTGCCGCAGCCGGTGGGACCCAGCATCAGGATGTTGGACTTGGCCAGTTCGACGGGCTCGGCGCGCGAGTCGCGCGTCTTCTCCTGGGCCTGAATGCGCTTGTAGTGGTTGTAGACCGCAACGGCCAGCGTCCGCTTGGCGGTGTCCTGACCGATGACGTAGCCCTCGAGGAACTCGCGGATCTCGGCAGGCTTGGGGAGTTCGTCCAGCTTGACGTCATCGGCGTCAGCCAGCTCTTCCTCGATGATCTCGTTGCACAGATCGATGCACTCGTCGCAGATGTACACGCCGGGTCCCGCGATGAGCTTCTTGACCTGCTTTTGGCTCTTGCCACAGAACGAGCACTTCAGCAGGTCGCCGCCATCTCCAATGCGTGCCATGTCCCTGCGGGCCTACTTTCCTGTTAGCCGTCGGTGAGGGTCGCTCCGGGGGTCACCTCTGGTGTATTTCCCGACGCTACCCGCTTGCTCCGGCGCCATGCGACCGATAAAGCCGAATCGCGTCGGTGATATTTACCTGCGTTGGAGGAGAACATATCTCCTGCCGTCCCCCGCAGCCCGTCGGGACGCGCCACCGTGTTGTTGGCGTGTCGCCGTCGTTACAGCTTCGAGAGCGCTGGCGTCCAACGTACCTGGCGTCCGGCCGGGCGATCAGGCGTTCTGCGCGGACAGCTTCCGATACTCCAGGACCGTGTCGATGATCCCGTACTCCTTGGCGGCGGCAGCCGTGAGGATCTTGTCGCGGTCGGTGTCCTTGCGGATCTGCTCCGGGGTCTTGCCGGTGTGCGTGGCAAGCGTGGTCTCCATCAGAGTCCGCATGCGCTCGATCTCCGCGGCCTGAATCTCGAGGTCCGAGAACTGGCCCTGGATGACGCCGCCGAGCGACGGCTGATGGATCAGCACGCGGGCGTTCGGCAGGGCGAGGCGCTTGCCGGGGCTGCCTGCAGCCAGCAGCACCGCTGCGGCGGAGGCGGCCTGACCAAGGCACACCGTCTGGATGTCGGCGCGCACGTACTGCATGGTGTCGTAGATCGCCATCAGCGAGGTGAACGAGCCACCAGGCGAGTTGATGTACATGGTGATGTCGCGATCGGGGTCCAGGGACTCCAGCACGAGCAGCTGCGCCATGATGTCGTTCGCCGAGGCGTCGTCCACCTGCACGCCGAGGAAGATGATGCGTTCCTCGAACAGCTTGTTGTACGGGTTGGATTCCTTCATGCCAAAGCTGCTGTGCTCGATGAACGACGGCAGGATGTAGCGGGCCTGCGGCTGCAAGCGGGGGTCGGTGTGATCGATCATGGCTTCACTCCGGGAACGTGGGTGCTTGTGATGATGTGGTCGACGAAGCCGTACTCCAGCGCCTCAGGGGCGGTGAACCAGCGGTCGCGATCCGAATCGAGCTCGATGCGCTCGAGCGACTGGCCGGTGAACTCGGCGTTGAGGCGGAACATCTCCTTCTTGATGACCGCGAACTGCTCGGCCTGAATGGCGATGTCCGACGCGCTGCCCGTGACGCCACCGAGCGGCTGGTGCATCAGGATGCGTGCGTGCGGCAGCGCATAACGCTTGCCCTTGGTCCCTGCGGCGAGCAGGAACTCGCCCATCGACGCGGCCATGCCCATTGCGTAGGTGGCGACGTCGCACGGTGCCAGCACCATGGTGTCGTAGATCGCCATGCCAGCGCTGATCGAGCCGCCAGGCGAGTTGATGTAGAGGTGGATGTCCTTGGTCGAGTCCTCAGCCGAGAGCAGCAGGATCTGCGCGCACAGCCGATTGGCGATGTCGTCGTCGACCTGGGAGCCCAAGAAGATGATGCGCTCGGAGAGCAACCGCTCATAGACGGAGTCGACGAGGTTGAGCCCGCCTGAACTCGCTCGCATGTCAGTCACGACTGGATACCTGCTTTCTTCGAGTATTCGTACTCGCCATTCATGTTCACCGACAGTAACCAACCCGAGCCACCGTGCACTTCCTCAAACACCGCACGTTCGCTCACAGCGTCACTTGTCGTCGTCGTCAGCACCCTCGGTGTCGCTGACGTCAGAGCCTGCCTCAGAGTCGTCGTCGGCGCTGGCCTCGAGGGCCGCCGCGATGCTGTCCTCGACGCTCTCCGCGGAAGCGGGCGGGCCGAAGAACTCATCGGTGTCGACGTCGTTGCCGTCGGTGTCCTTGACCGTCGCGCCGTGCACGACGGCGGCGATGGTCAGGCCCCTCCGCACGTCGGCGAACATCGCGGGCAGCTGGTTGTTCTGCTGGAGCACCTGCAGCAGCTGCTGCGGTTCGATCCCGTACTGCCGCGACATCAGCACCAGCCGCTCGGTGAGGTCGTTCTGTCCGACCTGAACCTCGAGGTGGTCGGCGACGGCATCCATGAGGAGCTGGGTCTTGACGGCCTTCTCCGCGTTGCTGCGGTTGTCGGCGTCGAACTCCTCGCGGGTGCTGCCTTCCTTCTCCAACGCCTCGACGAACGCCGCCTCGTCGTGGTCGAGACCGTGGATCGCGTTGTGCAACGTGTCGTCGACCTGCGCCTGCACGATGGCCTCCGGCAACGGAACCTCGACCTCGTCGAGCAGCGTCTCCAGCGCCTTGTCGCGGATCTGCTCGGCCTGATTGATCCGCTTCACCCGCTTCACCTGCTCGACGAGGCTCTCCTTGAGCTCGGCGATGGTGTCGAATTCACTTGCCAGCTGGGCGAAGTCGTCGTCGGGCTCGGGCAGCTCGCGCTCCTTGACCGATTTGACGGTGACGGTCACCTGAGCTTCCTGGCCGGCGTGCTCGCCTGCGACCAGCGTGGTGGTGAACTCCGTGCTCTCGTCGACCTTCAGACCCTTGATGGCGTCGTCGAGACCCTCGATGAGCTGACCGGAGCCGACCTCGTGGGAGAGCCCCTCGGTCTTGGCCTCTGGCACGTCCTCACCGTCGGCGGTGGCCGAAAGGTCGATCGAGACGAAGTCGCCGTCCTGCGCCGCGCGCTCGACGCCGGTCAGCGTGCCGAACCGGGCCCGGAGGTTCTCCAGTTCGGTGTCGACCTCGTCGTCCTTGACCTCGATCGGGTCGACGGTGATGGTCAGCGCCGCCAGGTCGGGCAGCGTGATCTCGGGCCGGATGTCGACCTCCGCGGTGAAGACCAGGTCCTCGCCGTACTCCTTCTTGGTGATGTCGATCTCCGGCTGCCCGATGGGCTGCACGTCGGAGCTGGCCACTGCCTCGCTGTAGCGACCGGGCACGGCCTCGCCGACGACCTGGTCGAGCATGGCCTGCTTGTCGATGCGCGACTCCAGCAGCTTCACCGGCACCTTGCCGGGCCGGAACCCTGGCATGCGGATCTGCTTGGCCATCTCCTTGAACGCCTGGTCGAAGTCCGGTTGGAGCTCCGAGAAGGGCACCTCCACGTTGATGCGAACCCGGGTCGGGCTCAACTTCTCGACGGTGCTCTTCACGTTGTTGCTCCTTGCATGTGTGTACTGAATATCGGTCCGTGTCGGGGTGACAGGATTTGAACCTGCGGCCTTCCGCTCCCAAAGCGGATGCGCTACCAAGCTGCGCTACACCCCGTCCCTCGTTGCGGTCGAGATACTACGGGCTCAGCGCGCGACGCATTCAATTGGATTTGCTTACGTCGGCGCCGGTACAGTCTTCGATGCAGTGCACGCGGGCGTAGCTCAATGGTAGAGCCCTAGTCTTCCAAACTAGCTACGCGGGTTCGATTCCCGTCGCCCGCTCCAAGAGGGCCCTGCGCGGACGGCGTCGAACGTGGATTCGGCACCCCGCGCGGGGCCCTTTCTAGCTACTTGACGAACACTTCCCCGCCGGTCGGATACCCGCCCCCGAAGGTGGTGACGTGGACGTGGTCGTAGTGCCCGTAACCGCCACTCTGCTGGCCGCCGCCCGGCGTGTAATAGATCCCCCGCCAAATGGCGTCCTGCATTCCGAACCGATCCGCGTTCTTGAGGACGTAGGCGACGATCTGGTTTCCGAGGGCGATGCCCTGAGCGGAGCTCGGGTTGGGGATGATCACGTCGAGCGCCAGACCGTCGGGATGCCATCTCAGCCCATCCGGCCGGACACCACCGATCTCGTGGATCTCGGGGAATGCCGCACTGATGGCACGCGAAGCCAGGATGGTCTTGACCTGCAATCCCCGCTCCGGCGCGAGCCCCATCGGCAACAACTGAGGGACGGGCACGACCCGCCACCGGGACGCCCTCGATGCCGAAACTGTCTCTCCGCCAGTGAAACTCGCCACCAACTGAACGTCCGACGGTGCCGACGATTCGAGCGGGTTCGGTGGTGCCGCCACGATCTCCATGCAGCACGCCGCGACGGTGTGGGCTTCTGGCTGTGCGCTAACGCCAGCGCGATCAGCGGCCAGCGAATAGCCGGCGCCACCGACTGCGAGGAGTAGCGCGGTCGGGACCACCCACGCAACCAAGATCAGCGGCGACTTGCGTCGCTTCCTGGCTAATAGGTGTCGACCCACAGCAGGCAACCTAGTTATCAAATCGTTATCTGTACAGGTAAGAACCAAATCCTTACTGAACCCTGGTTGGTCACTTATGGGGCCAGTGTGAATAGGGTGACTGGTGTTGCGTCGACGCGTCGAACATCGCGAATCCGTACGCTCCGCGAACGAGAACCCTCAAACTCGGGGGCGACAACACGCGACGCACGTCAGGGGGGACATGGCAGCGGCCGAGCAGTCCGAAGGCGCAGAGGCCTCAGCCTGGGCTGACGACCGACCGACGGGCACGGTCCGGACCGCCGTCGTGATCGTCCACGGCATGGGCGAGCAACGGCCGATGGAGACACTCGACGGCTTCGTCAAGACCGCTCTGCACCCGCTCAGCGGCTTGTACCCGCAGACGTCGCGGACGTGGGATTACTACTACTCGCGCCCCGCCGAGATCACCGGCTCCTACGAAGCCCGCCGCTACATCTCGCGGCCGCTGACCGACAAGTCGTCGCCCGAGCCCAAGCAGGGCCAAGCCGAGATCTACGAATACCACTGGTCCTACCTCATGACCGGCAACAAGTTCGCCGACCTGGGGCCGACGACGCTGCGGCTGTTCCTTCGCAGGCCCGGAAACGTCCCCGCTCCCCTGCTCGGGATCTGGCGCGTTTTGTGGATCGCGCTCCTGGCGATCCCCGTGGCCTTGCTCGCACTCCTGGTCGGCGGGCACCTGCTCAACAAGGACGTTCCCTGGTGGATCCTCGGGACCGTCAGCAGTGCGATCGTGCTGCTCTTCTGGCTCGGCATCCTCCGCATTCTGATCGGGGCGGTGGTGAAGAGCATCACGGCTTCGTTCGTCGACGTTGCCCGCTACCTCGACACCGCGCCGAACTCCTACGCGGCGCGGCGAGCCATCCGCGGAGGTCTCGTCGACCTCCTGCACGCACTGCACGACGAGGGTCGGTACTCACGCATCGTGATCGTGGCGCACAGCCTCGGCGCCTACATCGCCTACGACGCACTGATCTCGTTCTGGGCCCAGGTTCACCAACTGCACGCAGAGCGGCCGGACGACGACACGCCACTGCCGATCAAGCTGGCGTCCCTTCGCGACCTCGAGAAGGCCGCAGACAAGGTCATCGCCAACCCGGACGACGATGAGGCGCTAGAAGCGTTCCAGGACCTGCAGTTCACGCTGTGGCAGGATCTGCGACGACAGGGAAACCCCTGGCGCATCACTGATTTCATTTCAGTCGGCACACCGATGGCCCTGGCCGACATACTCGTCACCCGCCCGAAGCTCTTCAGCGGATTGACGAAGGCGGACCCAGCGCGCCGACGCGAACTGTTCGACGGGCTGGTGCGTCGCGGCGCGCTGGTCCGATGCCCGCCACGTACGGAGACCTTGCCGGTCGAGGGCGACAAGCAACCCAAGGCGAACTACGGATACAAGGGCGACGGCATCCGGCAGGTGCTCGGTTCGCAGTCGCCCTTCGCGGTCACGCGGTGGACGAACCTGTGGTTCCCCGTCGACCGCGGGGGCCTGAAGGGCGACTGGTTCGGCGGCCCGCTGAGGTCGCTGTTCGGCCCTGGCATCCGCGACATCGACGTGCAGGGCAACAAGCCCGAACGGTTCAAGCGTGGGACGGCCCACACCGAGTACTTCAAGCACCCCGAGAAGGGCGACACGGGTGACGCGGCCGGGCACATCCGCAAGGCGCTGGCGTTGCAGACCCACGACGTCCTCGTCGGTCTGTTGACGGCACCGCCCGCGCGCTGAGCGGGCGGGTTGCCCGGCTAGTGGACGGTGCCGTCGTCGCCCTGATTGCCTGCGGAGCCGGGATCGCCCGTGTTTCCGGCGCTGCCGGTATTGCCCGTGGTGCCCGACCCACCGGCCCCGCCGAATGCGCCGCCGCCGGATCCGCCGGTACCGCCCTTACCGCCACCCCCGCCGTTCCCGCCTGGGCCGCCGGCACCTGCCCCGCCGGCAGCACCGCCCGTACCTGCTGTCGCTCCAGCGGGGTCGGTAAGTACGGTGTCGCCACCCTTGCCACCCGTACCGCCGGTGCCCCCGGTGCCGCCCTGGCCGCCTGCGCCGCCGCTGCCGAACAACCCGGCCGAACCACCGTTACCGCCGGGCGCCCCGGTACTGCCGGTGAGACCTGCGGTGCGCCGGCTTGGTGGGCCAGCGGTGTCGCGCCAGGCGTCGCCAGCAGCACACCGGCCCCCGCGATTGCCATACCTGCCATGAAATATGGGTGAACGGATGTCGTCATGTGGATCCCCCCTGCCTCGGCGTGCTGCGGGACATCTACATGAGGTGGTGGTCGAGCAGCTACCTGTGTGTGGGCCGTGCAATTTCTGCCAGCCATATGCGACGGGACTCTACGCTTGCTGGTAACGGGTGGAAATCACTTTCAACCGATTTTCAAACAGTTCATCGTCGGTACGCGTGTCGCGTAGCCGGGGACGCCGTGAAGCCGTGTCGACGCGCCGCCGCATCCACCCGTTCGTGGTTCGCCAGGATGCCGCGGGACCGTTGATTAGCAGCCGGATTGATATTGACGTGCGTGCGAATCATCTACTCGGCGAACGGCACACGGATCATCACAACCGATGGCAGGTCGGGTTGCTGATCGGCACAGATTTTCGCCAACGGACGCGCCGACCCGCTATGACCACGCCGGTACATCGTGTTGCTGTAGACCATGTGAGACGGTGCACGCTGCTCCTGGAACCGCTCATCATTCCATCGCCAACAAGTTTGCTAGCCGTCCCTGCGAAACGCTGGAGCGACGAACCTGGCACCACCCGCACGATGCCCTCTGATGGCGGGTCCGTCCCCGTGACGTTCGTGTCCGGATTGACCGTCATTCCTGTAGGTACGCTGGACGCCATGAACGGCTTCTTGCTGGTGCTCATCATTGTCGTCGTCGCCGCCATCGGGTTCGCGGTGTACGCCACGTCCAAGGCGTCGGGCAACCGCAACGCATCGTCGCTCGCCGACGCGAAGGCCGACGCGCGGCGTCTGATCGAGCGCCTGGGCGGCCAGGTGCTCAACATCACCGGCACCGACGACGCCTCCAAGCAGGCGATGGCCGATGCCTCGGAGCGCTACACCGCGGCGTCGTCCCAGATCGACCAGGCGACCACGGCCAAGCAGGCGCTGCTGGCCAAGGAGAGCGCGATGGAGGGGCTGTACTACGTCCGCGCAGCCCGCGTCGCCATGGGCATGGATCCCGGGCCGGAACTCGAATCACTGAGCGGCCAGAAGACCGCGGGCACCGTGACCGAGGACCGTCGAATTCAGTTTGAGGGCCGCGACATCGAGGCGTCGCCCGGCCCGTCGGAACGCACACCGAACTACTACCCGGGCGGCCGCGTTGCAGGTCGGCCGGTCCCCGCGGGCTGGTACTCCGAGCCGTGGTGGAAGCCGGCCCTGGTGGCCGGCGCCTGGGGTGTGGGCTCGGTGCTGCTGTTCAGCATGATGTTCTCCGGCATGGGCGGCGTCGGCTACGACGCCCAGGCGTTCGAAGGCGGCCATGGCGAGGGCGGCGACTCGGGCGGCGGCGACTCGGGCGGTGGCGACGGCGGCGATTACGGCGACGGCGGCCAAGACGGCGGCGGCTGGGGTGACGGCGGCGCTGGCGCCGACGGCAGCGGCTGGGGCGGCGGCGGAGACAGCGGAGGCAGCTGGGGCGGCGACAGCTGGGGTGGCGGTGGAGGCGACTTCGGCGGCGGCGATTTCGGCGGCGGAGACTTCGGCGGGTTCTAGAACCCGGCCGGAAACTGACGCGGCAAAAACTGTCACTTTTGGGGTCGGTCATCGCTCCTAGTAGGTGAGGGCGGCTCACCGGGGGCCGCGACCGACCGCATGGAGATCACGATGACCGCGAGCTACGCGCCACCGAACCGCCACCCACACACCGGCCACCACGCCCCGATCGTCTACCGGCCGCAGATGACGTTCGTTCCCCAGATCGACCCGGTACCCCTTCCGGCCCTTTCATCGCCGACGTGGAAGGCGGGATGGATCGTGAGCGGCCTTGCGGTGTTCCTGGCAGTGGTTGCCTTCAGCGTGGTGGGCGCGGTCGCGGTCAAGGTGCTGCCCCAGTTCGACCTCACGTCCGGACCAGGGTCGACGTCCGCACCCATCGCACCACCCAGTAGCGGCGCCGTCGCAGTGCCCCGTCCCTGAAGGCACCGCCTAGAACCGGCTGTCCAGCCTGGCCGACACCCCGGCCTCCTGTAAGTCGAGGCGCTCCAACATGGCTCGCGCCGCCTCGTCCTCGATGCGACCGTCGTCGCGTTCGGCAATCAGCGCGGCCCGCTGCGCCGCAAGCACGTCGCGGTACAGCGCTGCGAACACCTCGGCGCGCGGCGTGTGCGCCTCCGGGTCGGGCATTTCGTCGGCATCCTGCGAGTGCCGCGCGATGGTGTTGCGGATCTCGGTGAGAATGCGCGGGTCCAGGCCCTCGGGCGGGTTGGCCCGGAACTCGGTCAACACCTCGTCGGCGGCGTCGTGCACGACGCGCTCGGCCTGCAGCGTCTGCTCCCGCTCATAACCGCTGTCGTCCGTCGACAGGCGCAGGCGACGGATCAGCAGGGGCAGCGTCCAGCCCTGGATCAGCAGCGTGCCGACGCTGACGACGAAGGCGATGGCCTGGATCGTCGCCCGCTCCGGGAACGGCTCGCCGTCCACCGTCATCACCGGGATCGCGGCGGCAGCGGCGAGTGTGACGACCCCGCGCATCCCGGTCCACGACACCACGACGTTCTCCTGCCAGGTCAGCGACCGGCGGTCGATGAGCGCTCGCCACTTCCCCGGCGGTTTGCCTCGGCGACGGGTGCCCAGCGCGCCGCGGCCACCGCTGGCGGGCGTCGGCACGCTGAGCCTGCTCTCGACGTGCCGCGAGAGCTCGTTGCGGCCGAACATGACGAGCACCGATAGCGGTCGGATCAGCATCACGATCGCCAGCACGATCAAGGCGGCGACGCCGACCTCGGCCAAGGATTCGTGCGCCTCCCGCAAGTCCTCCAGCACGAACCGAAGATGCAAACCGATGTAGGCGAATACGAATGCCTCCAACAGCACGTCCATCGAGTTCCACACGTACCGCTCCTGCAGCCGGGTCTGGTAGCCGGCGCCCAGCGTCCCGCTGCCGACCACGAAACCCGCGACCACGACGGCGAGTACGCCCGATGCGTGCAACTCCTCGGCGGCGATGTAAGCGCCGAACGGCACCAGCAGTCCCTGCACCGTCTCTAGGCCGGGATTGGCCAGGCGCTTGCGGATCCACAGCGTCACCAAACCCAGTGCGGCACCCACCAACGGGCCGACGACGGCGCTGTAGCCGAACAGCAGGACGGGATTCTCGATGAAGGTGTGGCTGCCTGCCACCTGCGCCACCGCGATGGAGAACAGCGTGAGTGCGGCCGCGTCGTTGATGAGGCTCTCCCCGGTGAGGATCGCCATCACCTTCCTGGGTAGCCCGAGCTTGCGGCCCACCGCGACGGCGGTAACTGCGTCGGGCGGAGCCACGATTGCGCCGAGGACCAATGCCGTGCCAAACGTCAACGGCACCACCACGAGCCACGACGACACCGCCGCGACGGTGAACGCCGTGACCACGACGAGGCCCACGCCCAGGCCCAGGATCGGCCTGATGTTGCGCAGGAAGGTCGGGAAGGAGAAGTCCAGCGCGGCGGAGTACAGCAGCGGCGGCAACACCACCGTCAGCAGGATGTGTGAGTCGAGTTCGGGAGCTTCGAACCCTGGGATGAACGACGCCGCAATGCCGATGACGACGATGATCAGCGCCGGTTCCAGGCCACGTCGGTGTGCGACGGCAGTGACGACGATGGCCCCAACGACGACCAGGATGAGTTCCACCGGGAGATTGTCCCTTGACGTCCTCCCCGCAGCGAACTGTGGGGATTCCTCGTGCCGGCCGGCTGTCTCGATAGGGCATGTTCATGCGGCTATCGCCGTGGGCTGGTCGGTAGTGGAGGTTTGCGCCGAGCGGCTCTGTCGCATCACGGTTTTGGCTTTGCGCCGTGCGTTGATGCGCGCCACGGACCTCCGCGAAGGCGGATGTCTGCGGCCTTGTCGCTTGCGTGCTGGTGCACGACGGCTGGACTTCGGCGACTCATCGACGTCCTGATGATGCAGCCAGCCCGCACGGGCTGCCTGCAGGTCCAGCCGATCGACCCCATCGACCTCGGTGCGGACGTGCAGTCCCAGGTAGGCCGAAAACAGGTCGCGATCTTCGGTGATGCCACACCCGCAGCGGTGCACCCGTTGCGAGAGCGGCTTCTTCTTACGGTTCCCGCACAGACAGGTTTGCGACAGCGCAGTAGTTCGCGGGTTGTACTCATAGAGTGGTGTGCCGCCGGCGCTTTCAGCCTTGCGACGCACCATGTCTACCAGTAACCCAGGTGCCCGGTCGCGCACACTGCGCGGAAAGTTCTTCTGCCACGACACATAATCGAGTCGCTCGCAGGCGATGTCAGTGCCGCAGGCCAGCAGCCGGTTGGCCAGCGCCCCGTGCAGGGTTGCGCGGTGCGCGGCCAGACGGCGGTGCAACTCGGCCACCCCGATCGCGGTCTGCTGCGCAGCAGCCGAACGCCGCCACACGCAACGGCCGCCCGTGTGAGTGCCATCAGGGCGGAAACACTGCGGTGAACCAGCGCGGTGCTGACGATCCAGACGACGCTGCGACCGCCGTAGCCGCATGGTGTCCAACCCGATCGCATCGGCGAGCGGCTCCACCCAACCCGACCAGGAACCATCGCGGTACTCGACGGCGACGGCGATCTGGCTCGGGCCGAGATCGAACGACACGTGCCCGTTGCCCACCGGGTGCCAGCGTGACGGACCTCCATCGCACACCAACTGCATCCGGTAGGTATCGCGACCGTTGATCACGGTGCGCACAATCCGCGCCGAGAGCACCTTGCCCGCCGCGATCAACGCCTCAATCTCGGCGATTTCGGTCCGCTGCTCACAGCCCCGCCGCCCCGACCCTGCCGGCGCCGCGATCGGGATCACCAGCCCGGCCCCCCATTGCAGCCCGACCAGGCGGCCCCGCACATCAGTTTTCGGACGCAGCGCACCGTTGCCGTCCTTGGCAGCCAACGAATGCAACCCGCGCTTGGCCGACTTGAACCGCGGTTTGCCTTTTAGGCCCACATGCCACTGGCGCACCGCATCAAACGCTCGCGCCCCCAGATTCTGGGTCTCCTGCGCAGGGAAATGCTCACGCACCCACGACTTCCGTAGCGACGACGCGAACGACTGCGCGGCATCCACGGTGAACCCATGCGCAGCCTCAACCGCCCGAAACGCCGCCCCCCGACGCGTGCGCTCGTCGGCCGAGCGGCGCGGCAGCTCCCGCGCCGCCTGCCAGGCTGGGTCGGCCTTCACCGCGCGACCCCGCCCGATGAACTCGCCCAGCACCGCGTTGTACACCCGCACACCGGTGAAGAACCGAATGCCAATCTGGTGGCACTGAGCCGCATCTGGACGCAGCGGCCACGACCGCACATGCGTCGGCGCGCCCCTGGCCCGCTTCCGCGCACGCGGCTTCCGCGCCGGCGGTGGGGCCGCCGGTGTCGCAGCCACGCAGTAGGTCCTACCCACACCGCAACCGTAGAGATGCCCACTGACAACAACGACCTACCACCGACAACGACACAGCGTGTCGTTTGCCGCACGCCCACCTGGAGTTTCGTAACCACCTACCGGCGCCGGGTATCCACCAATCCCACGCTCACCTTCGCCGAAGCCACCATGCGTGCTGTGTGCGCCGACCTCAATACCGAGCTGGTCGAGTTCAACGGCGGCGCCGACCACGTGCACCCGTTGGTTGCACATCCACCCACGCTGGCGCTATCCGTTCTTGCTCAACGCCTCAAAGGCCGCACCGCATACCAAGTGCGACGGGAATTCAGCGGTGAGTGTGTTCGCGCCCGCATGCGCAGCCACCTGTGGTCGCCGGCCCATTTCGCCGCCTCCTGCGGAGGCGCACCCCATTCATCATCACGTAGTAAATCGACGGAGAAGCCGGACCTCCTTGACCGCCGTGCTGCGCCCGACGACACACGGGATGGACTCACCCCGCCATCAATGGCGAGGCTTGCGCCCAAGAACTCGGTCAAACGCCACGGCTCGCCCGGGGCCGCGGCGCGCTTGTTGGGTTCGGTAGCCGAACCCAGCGTCTGTACTTGCCGCAATGGCGACGCCAAAGGGGCGCGCACAGACGAAGGGAACACCGCAATGAAGATCCTGCCCGCGCGCCTCGAGGAACAGATCAACCGCGTCGACCGCAACCAGAGCCTGGCGATCGGGATCGCCAGCAGCGTCACCGCACTCTGGTGCGCCTACCGCCTGATCTGGCTGTTCTACACGGCAGTGACGTTCTCCAGTGTCGGCTGGTCGCCCGTGTCGCTGGTCTTCCCGCTGGTGCTGTGGGGCGTGATCGGCGTCATCGCCGCGGCCTCGGCGATCGGCTTCCTGACCCGATACGCCAAGGGGGTCTGAACTCGCGTCAGGTCTGGCAGGTCGGACACCAGAACAGGTTGCGCGCCTCCAAGACCTCGGTGCGGATGGGCGTGCCACACACGCGGCACGCCTCCCCCGCCCGTCGGTAGACGTAGGTGCGCGGCCGGTCCGGTCCGTACGACGGAGCGCCGTGGTCGTGCTCGGGCCGCACGGCGATGATCTTGCCGCGGCGCAGACCGACGTTCATCAACTCGACGAGATCGGTCCACGCGTCGTCGAACTCCGCGTCGCTGACGTGCGTTCCTGGCCGGTGCGGGTCGATGCCGTGGCGGAACAGCAGTTCGTTGCGGTAGACGTTGCCGATCCCGGCGATCACCGTCTGGTCCATCAATAACGCGCCGATCGTCCTGCGGGACTTGCTGATTCGATTCCACGCGGGTGAGGGGTCCGCGTTGCGTCGCAGCGGGTCGGGCCCGAGGCGCGCGACGACGTCGTCGACGCCGCCTTCGTCGATCACCTGGCACGTCGTCGGCCCACGCAGATCGGTGCCGTACTCGGTGCCGATCATCCGCATCCGGACCATCCCGACGGGCAACGGCATGGGCAGCGGTTGCTCGGTGAACGACCCGTACAGACCGAGGTGGACGTGCACCACGGCGCCGCCGTCGTAGTGGTGGAACAGGTGCTTGCCGTACGCATCGGCCTTGCGCAGCACCCGGCCGCTCACGGCCTTCGCGGCCTCCTCGAAGCGGCCCTGCGGGCTGCTGACGATGACCGGAGTGCGGCCGAACCGCTTCTGATGCAGCCGCGCAAGGCGGTGCAGGGTGTGCCCTTCTGGCACGGGTTATGCCGGTGCGCCGGGCACGGCCGGCGCGATGTGCGTCTTCTCGAATTCGTCGAGGATGTCGATGCGACGCTGGTGGCGCGGCGCCTCGGACCACGCGGTGGTCAGGAACGCGTCGACGAAGGTCAGTGCCTCCTCGACGCTGTGCATCCGGCCGCCGATGCCGATCAGTTGCGCGTTGTTGTGCTGACGCGCAAGCGATGTCGTCTCGACGCTCCATGCCAGTGCGCAGCGGGCGCCTGGCACCTTGTTGGCCGCGATCTGCTCGCCGTTGCCGGAGCCGCCGATCACGATGCCGAGGCTGCCGGGGTCGGCGACGGTCTTCTCGGCCGCTGCGATGCAGAACGCCGGGTAGTCGTCCTCGGCGTCGTATGTGTATGCCCCGCAGTCGATCGGCTCGTGGCCGCCGGACTTCAGGTGCTCGATGATGGCCTGCTTGAGTTCGTATCCGGCGTGGTCAGAGCCGAGGTAGACGCGCATGGCGCTAACCCTAACTTCCCCCGCGACCGTGGTCACCGGGTCGCCACCAGACCGTCGACGAGCAGGTCGAGCATTCGGCCCGCCTGCTCAGTCGAAGCACTTGCCAGGAAGATGCCGATGAGGCTCGACACGACGTCGTCGGCGCGGACGTCGCCCCGCAGACTGCCGTCGGCGCGACCCGCGCTCAACAGCGCATCGACCGCGCCGACCACACTCGCCCTCGTGTCGCTTGGCTGCACGACACCGGCGGCGAACATCGCGCGCAACGACTCGGCCATTCCCCGTTTTGCCGCGACGAAGCTGGCGTAGCGATCCATCCAGCGGCGCAGCGCAACCGCGGGCGGATGACGCCCCAACAAGTCGTGGGCAGACGCCGCCACCTCCGCCAGTTCGGTGCAGTAGACGGCTTCGACGAGCGCATCGCGATTGGGGAAGTGCCGATACAGCGTGCCGATGCCGACACCCGCGTCGCGCGCGATGGCCTCCAGCGACACCGTCGTGCCGTTGGCGGCGGTGAACGCGGCAGACGCCGTCTCCAGCAGTCGCTGACGGTTGCGGTGCGCGTCGGATCGGATCGGCGCCATAGCGGAGGCTCCTCCGGTTCTGCTACGTTCGAATAAGCGGAGGTTCCTCCGCCTATGTCGAGTATGTCATCGAGGAGCACCATGCCCAAGACAACACAGCCCGGCGGTGTCGGTCGGATCGGCGAGCTGAAGGTGGCCCGCGTCGGTTACGGCGCGATGCAGCTCGACCCCGAGTCCACGCCGACGGATGACGCGATCGCCCTCCTGCGTCGTGCCATCGATCTGGGCGTGAACCACGTCGACACCGCGTCGTTCTACTCCGACGGGGAAGTGAACCGTCGCATCCATCAGGCACTGGCGCCCTACCATGACGATCTCGTCATCGTCAGCAAGGTCGGCGCCAAGAGCGTGACCGGCGGTGCCATACCGCTCGCCGCCGCGCAGAAGCCCGCCGAACTGCGGGCCGCCGTCGAAGCCGATCTGACGCAGCTGGGCGCCGACCGCATTCACGTCGTCAACCTGCGCCGCCTCGACCTCGGGCCGGGGCTGCAGGCCAAGGGCGACCAGATCGTCGACCTCGACGATCAACTCGCCGAGATGATCGCGCTGCGCGACGAAGGCAAGATCGGCGCGATCGGGATCAGCAGCGTCCCGCTCGAAACCGTGCGCCGCGCACTTCCGGCAGGCATCGTGTGCGTGCAGAACGCCTACAGCCTGCTCAACCGCGCGCAGGAAGACCTGCTCGAACTCTGTGTGGCAGAAGGCATTGCGTGGGTACCGTTCTTCCCGCTCGGGTCGTCGTTCCCCGGTTTCCCGAAGGTCGCCGACGACCCGGTGGTGCGCAGCATCGCAGGCGAACTCGATGCCACGCCATCGCAGATCGGGCTGGCCTGGTTACTGGCCCACGCGGCCGACACGCTGCTCATCGCAGGCACTCGCTCGATTGGGCACCTCGAGGAAAACGTCGGTGCCGGTGACGTCGCGCTGAGCGCGGATGCGCTGGCCCGCCTCGACGCCGTCTACGACCCGTCGACGGATCCTCTAGCCAACAGTGATGGCGTCGAGGCGTTCCTTGATGAACGCTGACGTCGTCACCGGTTCCAGGCCGGACACCCGCCCGACCGGCGGCTCCAGCGGCGTGACCAGCGCGTCGTGGTTGGCCTCGTAGAAGTAGATCAGCGAGACCAGGTCCTCCTCCGGCGCATGCGGCTGCGGCGGCAGCACGCGATGCCTGCCCGACGGCCAGCGGCGCCCGCTCCAGTACTCGAGCAGATCGCCGATGTTGACCGTGAGCGCCGCGGGGTCGTACGGGGCGTCGGCCCATCCCTCGGCGTCCGAATACACCTGCAGGCCACCGGCTCCTGGCTCACGGTCGAGCACGGTGACGGTGCCGAAGTCGGTGTGCGGGCCGATCCGGAACTGCCCCGGCTCGGGCTCGCCGACCACGCTGACCGGCGGGTAGTGGTTGATGTTCATCGTCCAGGTCGGCCGGTCCGCGAGCGCGGCCCACGGGTTGACAGGCAGTCCGAGCGCGTGTGCGAAGAGGGCGAGCAGGTCGTCGGACACCTTCCGCATCGCGGCGGTGTACTCGGCGACCAACTGCTGCAGCGACGGCACCTCGGCAGGCCAGACGTTGGGCGCGAACCAGATCCTGTCGACGTCGGGGTCACCCGTTACGGTCTCCGCACCAAGGCTGTAGCTCTCCTTGAGATC
>Ga0193716_1000558_pt1 | contig 22500 bp, 21 predicted proteins | sample U2c1metaG_FD_145901 | JGI IMG/M metagenome (GOLD analysis project Ga0193716, IMG submission 145901) | Soil microbial communities from a riparian zone of the East river system, Colorado, United States - U2c1 | ecosystem: Environmental > Terrestrial > Soil > Riparian zone | place: USA: East River...
GTTTGTCGCGGAACAGTAATTCTTATCAGATGAGGGTCCAAACATTCCATCCTCCGGTTAGTCTCGCTCCTTTCATCAGGGAGTTCATGATCATTGAAAGCGACCTGGGAACAGACAGCAGGATCTTACCCGATACGTCAATGGTAATGGCATTCCGCTATAAAGGTAATGTACAAAGAATGGAAGGCGAATTAACAGACGCTCTACCTGCCGCTGTAATAACTGGACTCAGAAGATCACACCGCATCATGCGCTACTCGGGGCAAACTTCCAATCTCCTGGTCGTATTCAAAGAAGGAGGACTAGCGGCTTTTTCCGCCATACCTGCTCATGAACTATTTGACCAGACTATCTCTGCCGACAATCTCTTTTCAATAAACACGCTCGATGAGATCCTGCACCGTCTGGCCATGGCGACAACCGATAAGACCCGCGTCGATATCATGGGCGCCTTTCTCCTGCAACATTTAACTGCCAATAAACAGGACCTGCTCATTGATAAAGCGATCCAATTAATACAACAACGCAGCGGGTTAGTAAAGATCAAAGACCTTGCTGTTGCTTTGCATATAAGCCAGGACCCTTTTGAAAAGCGATTCCGGACGCAGGTTGGGTCCACTCCAAAGCAATATGCGTCCATCATCCGTTTGAGAAAGCTGATTGATACTTACCCTGCCTATTCTTCACTGACAGAGGCAGCTTATGAAGCCGGTTATTTTGATCAATCCCATTTTATAAAAGACTTCCGGCTTTTTACAGGTCAGACTCCAAAAGACTTCTTTAAATCTTCCGGATACTGGTAGATAAATGATTTTTTACAATTCCTTGCTCTTGCACAATGATAGTTTTGCTAAAAAAAGGAATATACCATGTCTGCAATTCAAAAGAACAAAGAGACGATCAGCACCCTCTTCGACAACGGATTTAATAAAAGGGATCTGAAATTTTTTCGGGACCTTATCTCTCCCGAATACACCGGGATCGACGGAACAAAAGGCGCTGCCTCATTCGAAGCGCCGATCATCGCCCTGATCAAAGCCATGCCCGATGTCCAATGGAAAATTCAGGAGCTTTTAGGCGAAGGCGAAAAGGTTGTTTTGAGATGGAAAGTACAAGGCACCCAAACAGACCTTTTCAATGGGTACCCTGCAACGGGAAAAACAGTCTCCAGTGATGGGATGGCTATTTTTGAATTTGAAGCGGGGAAAATAATACGCATCGCAGTCCAGACGGATCGACTTGGCTTTTTACAACAAATAGACGTACTGCCCACTGATCTGTCCCAGCTCCGCAGGACAGCGACCACGTAAGCTATTAATTTTAATTGTACTTTAATCTTCAAAGAATCTTCCGGCCAGGGTATCTTTTCCCTGGCCTTTGTCGTATTCACCTCATCGGCCAGCGATTAAGTTTACTTGCCGCATGCGGGTTTTAACGGAAAAAAAGATAGTTTTGCGGCCAATTAGTTCACATAACTTGTCTTCATTATGTGGTTATCAGAATGTTAAAGCCATGGCCCTTTGCAGCAAATGCTCTAGTTTGCCGGTCCTTAGGGTTGTCATTAGGACAATTATTGTGCATTTAAAATGTAAACTCGGAATACGTATGAAAAAATTGTTGATCTGTATTTTATGTTTCGCGGTAACACAAACTTACGCTCAGGTTCGCGTAGGGGTCCAGGGCTCTTTTAGCTCTCTCAATTTCTGGCAGGGACAGGGCTATGGTGGATCGCCTTCCGGCGTCAATACATGGGCGATCAATGGCTTCCAGGCCGGGATCGTAGCAGAATATGACCTCGGACATACCAACCTCATCCTTCAGCCTGCAGTATTATACACTGAAAATGGCTCTCATCTTGGCAATCGCCTCGGTTTTCCCGGTCTCGGCAACAACACCAATATCGATTTCTCCAATACTACTATTAAATTGTATGCCATACGCGTTCCGATCAACCTGCTCTACAAATGGCAGGTCAATGATAGATTGAGGATCCTGGCGGGTCTCGGACCGTATATTGCCAAACATGTTTCGGGCACCGAAAAGGGATATTACCTGGCTGATTCCACATCCAACGGCAATTTTTACACCCTGAAAGTTCCTGTCAACAACAAGGTGAAGTTTGAAAGCGGGGGCTCTGCGTCCTTGCTGGGTGTTACAAAGATCCTCCCGATTGACATCGGCATGGATCTCACGATAGGAGCCCAGTATAAGAAATTTCAGGGGATGATAAATTATAGCCGCGGGTTCTCAAGACTCTATCACACCAGCTATGTCAACGCCGGTAATACTTTCTGGAATTTTACCGTAGCGTATATGATCTTCGGACACGATATAAAGCCGAAATTATAAGAAGCACCGGTATCGATAACCACCAGTACCCGATAATCCACCTTCCGCCTGCACCCTGAAACGTTTCTTCCCGCAACGGTTGTGGATTACCCTGATAAGTTAACGCAGCCCAATAGTAGGGCAGCTTATGTAAATAAGGAACAGCTGGATCTTTCAGCCAATTTAATTTTGCCGCCCGCAATGCCCGGGCGGCATTTATTTTTACGCCGGAAGTAGCCTGCTGAGCGATCAGCTGAGAATAAATACCTTTCATCAGACTGGCCGCCGTTTCATCGTTGACATTCCACCACCCCGCGATCACCGCTTTGGCGCCCCCACCGGTAAAAGCACGGGCAAGGCTTTGCACCCCTTCTCCTGTCACCATCCTCCCGTCACCTGTCCGGCAGGCTCCTAATACTACCAGCTCAGGCCGATACTCCAGCCCTTTTAACTCAAACAAATAGAAAGGCGCATCGAACAGCTCAATATGAGGCATATCGAGGCTGTCTTTTTTTGTGAAAGCATGCGAGCTGATATGCAGTACGGCCGAAGAAGCCAATGCCTTTCGAAAAGCTCCCGTTGTCGCCTGTTCATTCGTGTACCAGCTGCCAATCGGGATTATCTTTTGCAGATCGGATCTCTCGGTTTCGATAGCCTTCAACAGAGGCGACGACCGAAGATTGCCGGAAAGAAAAAATCCCGAAAACCCTTTGCCGCCGGCCGTTGGACCTTGCTCCCGCAGGGTTTGCAAAGACCATGCATATGAAATAAGTGCCCGGTCAAGTACAAACGGCCAATCCGCCGGAGAAGGTCCGGCCTCCGCCCCGGTAACCAATGCTTCTACGGGTAACAGATTTAATGCGCCGTCCATAAGCAGGATATAAGATGTCCCGGACTGAAAAGGATGAAGCTCAAATAAGTCCCGGTAGACGGTATATGCCTGCCGGTAATAGGTCAGGGGACGGTCGATCATGGCATTGGCTCCCTGTTCAAACCATGTGTGGATATAGGTTCGAAGACTGTCCTGCCAAGAACCCGGTAATGGCAGCTTCTCTGCGAAACTAATTCCAGTGGATGTACATTCCAGCGTATAGATAGCAGCTGACCCGCAAAAGAAAGACCGAGCCGCCTGCCCCTTTTCCAAAACGACACGTCCATCCATCACCGGGACTCCATCCGTCACCGACACCCTCTCTGTCCCGACCCCCGTCCCTTTCATTCCACCCGTCACGCTGCCTTTGCCACCTGCCATTACTTTTTTATACAGCTGAGCCAGCTCCCAGCTTATTTGTTTTTCCTGATTGGCAATGACACTGTCGTTTTTGTCTGCCTGCAAGGCTTCTTTCTCATAATAAGACAGCGCCCTTTCCAACAGACGGATCCGGATGGTTACACTGTCGCCGGGCGCACTAAGCCTGTAGCGCTGCTGCTGTTGCACTTCTTCCAATAATAATTGCGCCTTGCTGCTTTCCATAAAACTCAGCAGGACAGACAGGTATTTCTTTTCCTGTGCTCTCTCCCAGGTCGCCCAGGTAAAGCCAATAGCTTCTTCATAACGGGAACGGGTGTCTGCGATCGACTGCTCCCTGGATGAATTGCTTATCAGCTCATGACGTAGCTTGCTTTCTGCGGCAAAACTTAATCCATAGAGCCGCAGCGCTTCGTCCGTATTCTTTTGCCGTTGTGACAAACCCGCCCGGATATATAACACATCGACAAGCGTATTTTCCGCATACAGGTCCGATTCTTTTAAAGAGGCCATTGTCTTTCCCGGAACCAGGGCCACAAGACATTTATCCAGCCAGTCGACGGCCTGCTCAACTTCATCGATACGGGCAAAGAGACTACCCAAACGTAAGAACAGCTTAGCGCGCTCGCGTTGCCGGGTCCCTTCCTGTTGCTGTTCTAGCCTGCTTTGTAAAGCCAGCGCCTTTCTGTAATAACCCAGTGCCTCCTTTGGCCGATCGGCATAAATATCACCTGCCTGCTGATAGGCCATCAACAGCCAGTATCCCGCCGCCGGATTCTCATGACGAACCAATGCATTTTCGAGAATAGTGATGCTTTTACCAATGCTTTTCTGCGCCAGACCGATGTCCTTTAATTGCTGAGCTGCGTCAGCTTGTTCGGATAACAATAACCCGGAAAGAGCTGAATGAGGATTCACCACTTCCAGCCCCTGCCGGCAATAATCCAGAGATGACTGTGGCCGCCCCATATTGCTGGACGTATTGGCAAGATTGCTGTAAACTCCCGCCAGCACCTGTTTGTCCGGATTGACAGAGGCAAGAGCCAGCGCTTTCCGGTGAATAAAAAGCGCCTGTTCATAATCTCCAAGGCGGGTGTAATTGTTCCCAAGTGGTTTTAGGATAGTTTCCAGAACGAGATTTTCGTCCGTGATGTCCCGGTGTTGCCGCGCCCAGTCGTAAGCCGCAGAATAGGCGTCAGTAGATGACACGATTGACCCATTTAATAACAAAGCATAACCTTCATTGGTGAGCAGATCCAGCCAGGCCTGGACTTCTTCATTGGTGTGAGGACGACGCCAGGCTTTCTCTGTTGCGTGCGCCAGCAAGCCCCAACGGCTGGCGGGAGCCTTTGACACCCATTGTAGCTGATGGTAGATCCATCCTGAAAGATCGTCCCTGGCACTGTCTTTTTCAAGTGCCGCCTGCAGCCCGGACGGTACCTGCGCCAGGACAGCCTGGTCAACCAGCAGCCAAATAAAAGCTATGATCGTTATTCTTATCTTCATGCCAGACCCTATCATCGGGACACTGAAGATAACAAACATTATAATTTGAAGCCTGCATAGAGGAAAAAGCGATCGGTTATATCTCCTTTCAGCAACCGGATATAACGAATACCCAAAACCGGCCCCGTCCTTACCCTTCCGATCTGCAGGTCGACAAAAGGCGCCGCATTCCAGTTGCCCAGATATTTTACAGATGATTTCTGCGAACTGCTGGTCGTCATGATATTCAATGGCAGCTGCTTAGCTATGAAATAGACCTTATTTTCAACAGTGGTCTGCTCGGAGATATTTACCTGGGCCATTGCGCCGGCTCCTATTCCTATCCAGTTGCTGAGGTTATAGCGATAATGCAGCGGCGTGATCTCGAAACTATTCCGTCGCGTAGTAGTTTTGGTTTGCCGGCCGTTGATGATATAGGGTAAGCTGAGTATCAGGGTGTCCCGCTGGTCCTTCGTGACAGCACTTGTGAAATCGTCCTGCTGTAATAAACCAACAAACACTTCCAGCTGAAAATAAGGTCTGAACGGCGCATACGGCGCCAGCACATAACCGAACTGTAAAGGTCCCCTGGCAGAATAACCCCCGTTAGATGGCAGGGCGCTATAACCGACCATCACACCAGGCGATATTCCTTTTATAAACCGGGCGGTCGCCTTATTGGTCATGATCGGCTCATTCCTGTCAAAGACGATGACCGCCTGACTATTGAAGGGTATTTTCTTTGGCTTCTTTTTAAATCGGAGGGCAAACTCGACAAAACCCGTCGTGGAGTCCTGGTTCGAGACCCCTTCCTGCGCCAGCCCGGGAAGATAGATGTTGTTGAACACGAAATAGATACTGTCGTTGCGGCGTATCGTATCAATACAGCTCTGCCGGTTATAGGCAGAGTCACACCAGACGCACACGGGACTCATGCTCTTCACTGTCAGGCTTTCCAGGCTCAGCTGTTTGGGAACGGCTACTCCGATAGCAATTTTCCGGGCAGGTCCCTTCCCCGTATTTTGGAATTGCACCCGGTAGGTCAGCTCCTTTTTCTTACCCATAAAACGATAGTTGATCCGCCGGCTTTTTAGCATCAGCCGGTTGGGGTCATGAGAGGCGACGATCTGCATGTCCATCTGAAACAGCTCCGGAGCAGCCATCTTGTTATCCGGGACCATCATCGCGGTAAAACCAACAGTTGCATTGGTGTCCTGCAACATACCCGGTAATGTATTCATATCCAGGAAAACGAACTTCTCTTCACCCGGGCGAATGGCCGGAAAATGGAGAACGGTATGTTTTGAATAAGTGTCTTCCAGCTGCCGCAGCATCGAGCTGGCCTCTCCGGCAAATCCGGCTGCTTCTTCCTCCGTCTCCGGCGACGACCGGTCAGCGCTCGCTGAGCCCCAAAGCGATCGGCCTCCTTCAGTCTTCACCCCCGGCTCAAGGTCCGCCATCAGGTCCGTCAAAGAACTGTTGTTTTCCTTATTATAAAATCGCTGCTCTGCCAGTGAAAATCCATCCTGCCCAAACTGTCTTTCATTATAAAAAAGTACGATCGAGCCACTGAGACTATCACCCCCTTTGTTTCGATAACCGATGACCGTCACAAAATCTTCGCCGGGTTTGGGATAACGGTTGATCTTCATTTCAATGCCGCCGTCGCCATGGAAGAAATGCGAAGCCCAGGCATCTGTACCGGCAGATCGCTTTTTAACCTTTACCGGCCTTGGCCTTGTCGGCGGAGCCTTGCCATCATCGTAATTATTGGTAGCATATAGCCTGACCTGGTAGTCTCCTGTATCCCGGTAAGCATATACCGGATCCTTGTCAAAGCTGAACCGGCCGTCCCCCAATTCCCAGAAATAAGTGTAAAACGAAGCCGGCGCACCGGAGATCTGCCTTAATGGCCGAAGCCGGGCAGAAAAATGGAGACTGTCCCCCCTTTCTTCTACCCGGATCTCCGGTGGTATCGAGTCCTGTGCGAGACAGGAAGTTCCAATTATCAGTAGCAAAACCAGCGTCAGACCCTTTGTTTGCATATTGGTAATAGATTGGCTAATTGGAAAGATAACGAAAAGCTCCTACTTCGTATTGAGCTGAAGGATAAGATTTACCATGGCCGTTTCAGATACTTCCTGCGGATCGAAGGTCAGCGTCGTGTAATTATTACTGCCGGAGGGAGCCGCGATGGTCACATCCTTCATATCAGCATAAAATTTTCCGTTCTGGGTACTCATCGCAAGGAAGGTCCCCTGCATGCCAACAGGCATAGACGCCTGGTAGCTGATGAATCCCTGATAAGTGCCTGTCGCATTTAAGATAATGTCATATAGCTTGATCAGGGTATTTTGATTATGCGGCTTGAAGAATAGCATGGTAGGCTGGTCACCGCTGTAGTCCTGTGCCGTTTCCGTGTTGTAGTGGCTGTTGAAATAACCAAGTAGGGTAGTTTTTGTTCCCGAATTACTAAGGATGGCATCACAGTTGCGCCATTGCGCCAGGCTGTCCAGCTTGAAATCCAGTGAACCATTAGCCCCGTTAAAAAAGGCATAACCGGCAGAGAGCTGATCCCATACGATCCCCCTGTGTACTGGCGACTGGATGGAAATGGTTACTGCCGTGTTCAGATAATCATAACCGCTGAGACTGACGCTGGTGGAAGAATCACCGTCCCACAAAGGGATCTCCTGTCCGTTAGCAGGTTTGGCCGGGATCTGTACTTTCACGCCGCTATCCTTTTTTAGTATCAGATTGTTGTTGTTCTGGGCGGCGCTGACAAAGATCTCGCCATAAGAGACAAGCATACGTCCATCACGGGTTAGAGTAGGCCTATCGGCCAGCAGCATGTCTGAGGCAGTATTGATCTCTTTAACGGAGATCGTGACAGAGCCGGTGACAGCAGCGCCTGAAGACGTTGTAAAAGCGCCGGCAGGGATAGTATACTTAATGCCTTTCGATGAAGTAATGACGCTGCCGGCACTGGCATCGACCGTAAAATTCTCAAACTGGGGCCCATGATTCTGCCTGAAGCTGGCCATGACCTTTCCATCCTGACCACGATTGCTATTGGTGGGGGAAGAGGAGTCATTGCTTTTCTTACAGGACACTATACTGATGACCGTCGCGACGAAGATCAGGGAGGGAGCGAATAACTTTTTCATATCGGTGTTTTTGGTTTAAAATTGGGTCGTACACAGATAGATCAGCCGTTCCTGAGTTTTGTTACCCCCTTTGTCCCTGTTTTTTTGGATATTCGCCAAAAACCCGGAATGGTTGTACACTCCGATCAGCGTTATATCGAGGCTTTATTATTGAATGACAAACAGATAGTAGGGGAGATCTACAAGCGGTTCGTCCCGGCTATCCGATCGCTTATTCTGAAAAATCGCGGCACAGAAGAGGATGCCGCCGATATTTTCCAGGAATCTCTTATCGACATCTACAACCAGGCAAAATACAAGGGATTACAGCTGACCTGCCCTTTTGAGCCCTTCCTTTTATTGATCTGTAAAAGGAAATGGTTGAATGAAATAAAGAAAAGAGGTCACAACCCGGTAACAAAACTGTCAGATGATTTATCTGATTGGGGAGAGGATGTATTTGCGGCGGCTGAAAGACTAAGTCAGGAAGAAGACAAGGCCCGTGTTTTTTTGGCGCAGTTCCAGCGGCTGGGCGAAAAATGCCGGGAGATCTTAACCCTGAGCCTGACGGGCGAACGCCAGGAGAAAATTGCCGAAACGCTTGGCGTCACCTATGGTTACCTTCGGAAGAAGAAATCGGAATGTATGGCAACTCTATTATCCTATATACAAGCACAGAAAATCTAAGTCATGGCAACTTACGATAAAGAGTTTATGGTCCGTTATGCGGAAGACGAGCTCACCGAAGAAGAAAAAAGACAGTTTGAGGCCGATCTGCAAAAGGATCCTTCCCTTGCTGCTGAATTGTCCCTTTACCTGGAATTAAAGGCCACACTACAACAGCGGCTGCCGCAGGATGCAACCGGCGAAGCGTTGCGCTCCACCCTTTCAGACCTGAATAAGATTTATTTTGAGCCCGCTGCCAGCCCGGCACGACGTCTTCCCGCCATTCGTTGGATGACTGCCGCAGCTGCCGCAGCCTGCATCGTCGTCGCTACCGTAATATTATGGCCTTCCCATAATAATGAAGCTGCCTTCGACCGCCTTGGCCACACTGAAATGATCAGCACGACCGAACGTGGAGCCAATGCAGATTCTTTATTACAGCAGGCAGCCCTGTTCTTCAACCGCCAGGAATTTGCCAAAGCCCTGCCGCTGCTGGATAGGGCAGTCAGAGCGGATAGCAGCAGCCAGCTTGCCCTTTTTTATCGCGGCGTGGCCGGCTGGCATACCGGAGCGATCGAAGCTGCCCGCAAGGACCTGCAACAGGTATACAATGGAGAATCCCTGCTTCGTTACGAAGCCGCATTTTATATGGCACTTTCCTACGCCACTCATAAAAACACGGCAGCCGCAGAAGAATGGCTGAAGAAGATCCCAGCAGGAACGCCGGTTTCCGGGCGGGCCAAAGAGCTGGAAGACAAGTTGAAATAATTTTTTTAAAAAAGGTAAAAAGAGAGGGTAACAAAATCCTGGTTTGATTGATCTGTTAGTAAAGGGGCTTGGATCCCGCATTATCTAACAACTTAAATCAGGAATTATGAAACGTATTGCAATCACCTCCATCATCGTCGCTTCTTTAGCAATTTCCAATCATTCTTTTGCCCAGGTACGTCTCGGTCTCGCCAGTTCAGCAAGATTAAGCTCCGCTGCAACCGTCAGTACGCCATCTGTAAGCAATGCGCTAAGGGCATCTTCCGCCGCAACCCGCGCTACCGCGCACACCACGGCTTCAACAGCAAAAGCCACCACGGCGACTGCAAGAGCTACCACCTCGACGGCAAAAGCAACTACAGTAGCAACGACAAACTCAACCTCACAGGCCATCAATAACACCCAGGTCAATGCGGACGCTGATGTTAAAGTAAATGCAACAGCCAGCGCCGGTGCAAAGAACAAATAAATCCCTATGTCAATGCGGCTGCCGTCAGGCAGCCGCATTCCTAAAAATTGCATTCTTAAAACTTACCTATATGTCCCGGTTTCTCCCAATCATATTTTGCCTGTCACTTTCCTGCACCGCATTTTCCCAGGCAAAAGACACTGCCGCCACACAGGAACAGACGCATTTTGTCGTCAGCGCCACCTACAACTCCGGCCTTAACTACTATGGTCGCGTCGACAGCCTCCACAGCAAAGGCTTTTATCCAGCCATCGGACTTATATTAAAGAACGGGCTTTACGCGACCTCCACCTTTGTCTTTATCCAAAACAGCCTGGTAAATCAATATGCAGCCACCCTGATAGAAGGGGGATATAATTTCAACAATAAGAGAAATACATGGGCCGGTAACCTGTCCGCTTCCCGGTATTTCTATCAGACCGATGTCTCGCTGATTCAATCTGCTGTGAAAGAAGTCGTTTCCGGAAGCTTGACCAGCATGAATAAGGTGGTCAATGTCACTGTTGGCGCAAATGTAAAATGGAGCGGAAATACAGATATCGGTATTCAGGCGGGACTGGATCATATCATTAAGTTCCAGCGCATTTTTACCAAAGACAAGGATGTGATCGTCCTCGACCCCACCGTAAATGTATTTGCCGGTACGCAGAACTTTACAAAGACCTACTACCAGAAAAAAGACTTTCTCCTCTTTCCCGTATCTGAAGAGCAGGTGACGACCAATAGCCGGCAATTCAACCTGCTGTCCTACGAGCTAAGCCTTCCCATTGTTTACGGATATAAAAAGCTCAATCTCATTTTTACACCTGCATACGTCCTTCCTCAGCACCTGCTAACCGTACCGGATCAGCCCGCACTTTCCGAAAGAGGGTCCAATCTGTTTTATCTTACAGCCACAGCAAAATTCACGTTGTAGACTAATCTTCACGGCTTCCATCATCAGCCATTCTTACCATGCGGGGCGTAAAAGTTGCACATACATCCACCAGCTCTTTTTGCGCAGCCATTACAACCCGGATATCCTTATAAGCCATTGGCGCCTCATCCCTGCCGGCACCTATCAGGGTCACCTGATGTTCTTTTAATATGGCTTTCATCTCTGCCTCTGTAATGTTTTGCTTTGCTTTTGTCCGGCTCATCTGCCGGCCCGCCCCATGGGACGCAGAATGGATAGACTTAACTTCCCCCTTGCCCCGGACAAGAAATCCAGGGGCCGTCATGCTCCCGGGGATAATTCCAAGGACACCTTTACCGGCAGGCGTAGCTCCTTTTCGATGTACGATCACTTCCTCACCATTCAAATTTTCCTTCCAGGCAAAATTGTGATGATTCTCTACCCGTGCCAGCAGTTGTCCCCCGATGGCCTTTGTCATTTTCTGATGAATGACCTCATGACATGCCGATGCATAGTCGCCGGCAAGGTTCATTGCCAGCCAGTACTCCTGCCCTTCAGCCGAATCCAGGTCGAGATAAGCGAGGTTGGCAGCTTCCTGCGGCAGCGTACACAATTCCTTAGCCAGTTTCGTATAATGACCGGCAATGGTAGCACCCAATCCCCGGGAACCGGAATGTGACAACAATGCAACATAACGCCCTTTGTCAATGTTCAGCTCTTCATCCCGCTGCTCAAATTCCAGTATCCCCCACTCCACAAAGTGATTACCTCCACCGGAAGAACCAAGCTGGGTAGCCGCCTTGTCATGCAGCTGTTTGATAAAGGGTGTCATGTTAAAAGCATCGGTCTCCAACAGGGCATGGTCTGTTTTGTACTGCCCCTGAAAACCGGCGCCTGCCCCGAATTTTGTATGAGCGATCAGCTCCCGTTTGAATTTAGCCTCATTCCCGTGGAAATAGCTCTCAGGAATGTCCAGCACTGACAAAGCCATCCGGCAGCCAATGTCTACTCCTACTCCATAAGGGATAACTGCATTCCGCGTCGCCAGTACTCCGCCGATAGGCAAACCATATCCCTGGTGGGCATCCGCCATCAGGGCCCCCGCCACCGTCACCGGCAATGTCATCGCGATCTCCATTTGTTTTCTAGCCCCTTCTTCGATATGGGCTTCGCCATAGATCGCATAGTCTGCTGCATCTGCTTTCAAGGTGATACTATCATCTACGAGGCAGTGAGTCTCCTCGATCAGAGTGGTGGCAAGCTCTTCTGCTTTCTCATCGTCCAGGAAATTCTCCGGGTTCTCTTTTATTCTTATCAGCCATTTCAGCAACTCTTCCTTGTTCAGGTCCTCCCGGGAAACCTGTAGTTTTAAGGCAAGCCCTAACACTTTTCCTTCCTGAAACCCAATAGCCAACAGGTCATCTCCATTGATCTTGTTTATCATACTACTCTTGTTTATAAATTATTTGATTCTGAAATTCCCCTATAACTACTTTACCATAGATAGTCCTGGTCCAGCCATTCTCAAAGCCATGATTATTGGCGATAAGAAAACCTTTGTGCGCATCCGTTTTTGTGATCTTGTGGGCGTCAATATACCGCCCTTTCACCTTACAGAAGACGATATCGCCAATTTTATATTCATCGGCTTTTTCAAAGGTTAATTGGCTTCCGCTTTTTAAAATGGGTAACATAGAGTTACCAAATGCCTTCATTTTTCCCCTGCCTGTCAGTTCAAGATCGTTCTTCAGTCGTTCATATTTATTCATGAATACAAAGCACCAAATAAACTGCGCACCCTACTTGCGCAGATAAAAATTATTTTTTAGCTTTAACCCAACCCACTCCTAATTTCATGTCAATCAATAAACTAGCCCTTATCCGTTATCGTACCATCGACGAATGTTTGCGCAATCGCTATCGGAAATGGACACTGGACGACCTCATCGAAAAAGTCTCCGATGTCCTCTATGACGCCGAAGGCATCCGCTCCGGAGTAAGCAAACGTACCATCCAGGCCGACATACAACTGATGCGAAGTGACAAACTGGGGTACAACGCCCCCATCGTCGTAAAAGAGAAAAAGTATTACTCCTACGAAGACGCCGATTACAGCATTACCAGCATACCCATCACCGATAACGACCTTGAAAAGATGAAAGAGATCGTCGGTGTCCTGAAACAATTCAATGGCTTCAGCTATTTTGACGAAATGAGCGACATGATAGCCCGATTGGAGAACAACCTTTATAAATCGGCACACCGCAACAAGAGCCATATCCAATTGGAGGGCAACAAACTATTGAAGGGCCTGGAGTTTATCACCCCCTTATACCAGGCGATCCTGGATAAAAAGACGTTACAAATAGAATATAAATCTTTCCGGGCAGCACAGTCCCAGTCTTTTATCTGTTTTCCCTACCTGCTTAAAGAATATCGCAACCGATGGTTCCTGATCACCCGCGCTCATACTAAGCGGGCTTTATTCACCCTGGCTCTGGACAGGATGATCTCACTGCAGGATTTGCCCGGGGAAAAATTTATCAGTTACGATGGCGTGGATTTCGACCGCTATTATGACGACCTTATCGGCGTGACCAAGTCTGAACGGGACCGGGCTCATAAAGTATTTCTGTTCATCGACAAGGACAATGCTCCCTACGTCCTTACAAAACCGCTTCACCATTCACAGCAGCTTATACAGGAAAGGGAAAACGGTATTATCATAAGGATCGATGTCGTCTTGAACTTTGAGCTTGAAAGAGAAATATTAGGTTTTGGGGAATATATGCAGGTGCTCGCACCCCGTCAGCTGGCAACAAAGATCAGACAGCGGCTGGAAAGGGCCGCCGGTAAATATGAACAGGAGACGAAAACCGATTAGCCTTATCTTTGAGGTGCCAACACGCTCAATCCCATGTCCACGACAACAAAGGCTGCCACATACAATTTACCAAGAGGTTATACCTTAGCCCGGGTCCTTCTGCGCTCACTTCGCATGGGCACCCATCCCATCGAGGTCATTTCCAAAAATATGGAGAAATTTGGTGGGACCTATTCCCTCCTTTTCCCCGGCAACCAACGGCTGATCGTTACCCAGGATGCAGGGTTTATCAGTCATATCCTTCGGGATAAACACACTAATTACAAAAAGTCGGAAATGACCTCCGGTAAGAGTGCGAAACTTTTTGGCAACGGGTTGCTGTTTTCCAACGGAGAGTACTGGCTGAGACAACGACGATTGATCCAACCCGGCTTCCACTCCAAAAAACTACAGGGACTTTATGAAATAGTCGCCCGAACGATAGACGAATCCCTGTCGAACTTTCCCTCCGGAGACAATATTGATCTCTATCCGCTGATCCACAAGCTGTCCTTCGACATCGCCGTTCGCGCACTCTTCGACATCGACCTTTCCCCCGACACCATGTCGGAACTGAGCCGGCTATTCGGCGAAATGCAGGATTTTCTTATCAAGGATATCCGACATCCCATCCGCAGGATCTTCTATCCCATTAACGGAATGGATCGACTAAACCAGGAGAAATCAGAAAAGTTAAAGAGCATCATCCGGAGTGTCATTCACCAGCGGCAAGCCGATACAGGGTCTTACAATGATCTGCTGGACATGCTTCTAAATGCCCGGTATGAAGATAGTGGCCAGCCAATGACAGAAGAGCAGCTGATCAGTGAAATGCTGATCCTTTTGTTTGCCGGTCATGAAACCACGGCCAGCACCCTGTCCTGGCTCCTAAGCCTGGTATCGGCGGACAGAAAGGTCCTGGATCAGCTGGCGGAGATAGCGTCCCGTCTTGATATTCATGAAAGGGTGAAGAACGAATATTTTCAGGCTGTCATCAACGAGACTATGCGACTGCGACCTGCCGCCTGGGTTGCAGACCGGGAGACGATAGCCGACGATAGTTTTGGCGACTATTCCTTTCCCGCAGGTACCATCGTCATGACTTTTTTTTATGGACTGAACCGAAGTGAGGAATACTGGTCGAACCCCGGATCTTTTGACCCCCATCGATTCATTGACGAGAACGGAAAGATCCGGAAGTCTCCGGCTTTCTTCCCCTTTGGCGCCGGACCGCGTATGTGTATAGGGAACAATTTTGCAATGGCGGAAATGAGTCTCTTCCTCGGGGCCTTCTTTAAGAAATTTGCCATCAGCCCTACGGAACAGGTCCCGGAATTAAAAGCTCTGATCACTTTACAGCCTGACAAGGTCCTGCTCAATATTCATCCCCTGTAATTCCGATCATATCATAAGGCGACACTAATTCAGGAGGGTAGGAGCTTTCCCAAACTCCTTTTTGAAAGCAAACGAGAAATGGGATAGGTCTTCAAAACCAACCTCCAGGTAGACGTCCGAAGGTTTTTTGCCCTGGTCTTTTATCAGGTAATAGGCCTGCTCCAATCTCTTCTGTTGCAGCCATCGTCCCGGAGGTGTATGAAATATTTTTTCAAAATCCCGTTTGAAAGTGGCCAGGCTCCTGCCGGTGAGATAGGCAAACTGTTTCATCTCTACATTGAAAGCAAAATGTTTGCTCATGAATTCTTCAAGATCGATCTTACCCGGTTCGCTAAAGTCAAATAACAGGTCTTTTATCCCTTTATTCAGACGCAATAACAATAGGATAGCCTCCTTTACCTTTAGCTTTCTCAGCGACTCATCAATATTCTCCTCGGGAACAGTGAAATAGGGGGACAAAGATTCGAAGAAACTATTACTGAAAATATCCTGTTTCAAAAGGACGATGCCATCTCCCCGGTAAGGCCCTGTGGCATAAACCCCCTGCTCCGCGCTGATAGACCGTAATGACTCCTGGTCCAGACGAATGCTGATAGATCTGAAGACGCCACCTTCGGGCGGCAGTTTTGTAGCCTTTGCCAATTGATTTCTTTTCACCAGCAAACTGTCTCCCGCATGGTATTCATGCCTGGCGCCCTCAACATAAAAGGCAAGACTTCCTTCCAACACGTGCGTAAGGAATGTTCGTACACAAAGTTCCTCCGTCACACGACTTTTTTCCGCATAACAGGAGTAGAATAACCAGCTGGGACGTTTTTCTTCCACCTCTTTCATATCAGCAAGTTACTTTATTTTCTCATTTACCGCCGCCGCGTCCCCCCAGGTTCTGAATGACAGGGATCTCCGATGAGACCATGGGGATGGTTACCGGGATCAGCACCTGCGGCGCAAACCCGCAATCGGAACGTGGGTCGCTCATCACCTTGGAAATTGCCACCTTCCGGGGCCCGAAGAAAAAATGGACCGCGCAGGCAGTATCCTGAACCGGATGGTAGATCACCGTATTGTTGTCATAGCTGAGCGTGTCTATCAGAGAACCCGATCTATAACCAGGATACCCCGAATTGATATAGAAGCACAGGGCGACAGTGTGATTGTTCACCAAACGAACTCTTAACTCTCCGGAATGTCCGGTGACCCTATTGTTCTTTACAGTACCTTTTAGGATATAGGTTCCCGTTGGATCGAGAAAGGAAGGTGTTTTGCCGGGAACAAAACCACTCAACAACATCAGCGGCAGGATGAACAATTTTCTCATATAAACATGTTTTAAGCGGTTAAGAAAACAGCTTCTCATGTCTGTTCTACTACCAATATACAAAAAATAAAAAATACTTTCAGAAAAACTTGGCACAATCAAATAAATATTCACACCTTTGCACTGTTAAAACAAATACAAATGCGCTACATGCCTTCACATATTAAAACAGAGCAAAGGTTTAGTCCTATAGGGGATTATACCACTCGCGGGGCGTGTTTTGCTATTCATTGAATTTGATGACTACATCGATAAAACACAGGCCCCGCAAGAGATTGCGGGGTTTTTTATTTGGCTCCGGCCGGTCTTTTCCGAAAGGCGTCAGACAAGATCGGCAGGAATTTCCATCAACCAATTTTTTGAGTGGGCATTCCTGGATGGGAGAGATATGCCTATACCCAAGAACCGTGGATACATAATGATCTGCATGTAGCAGTATACAATATGTCACGCCCGGTTCTAAAAAGACCGGGCTTTTTTTTTCCGTCAACAAACACACTAAAAAGTAAAAAATGGACAATTTATACAACCAAACGACCCTCGACGCAGACAGCCTGTTCGAAGATTATTTTCTTAGCGCAAAAACGGTTTACCTGCAGGCTTTCAAAAAACTGCCCGATATATCTCATATCGGTCAGATCGATGATGCTCCCGAGATCAGGGCCATCGGCTTCAGGAACTAAACAAATATCAAAAATGAAACAGACACAAAACTGGATAAGACTCGACGGATCCCGCATTCGGCAGGACATAAGGGATGAGGTCCGGTCTGTCCTGGTAAAAGAAAAACAAATGGGCCATGCCATCAAGGTGTGTATCGGTACGGATAGCCAGGTAAAGGGCCCCACAACGGAGTTCGCCACTGTCATCGTGTTTATCCGGAAAGGAAAAGGTGGATTTATGTATATCCTCCCGGAAAGAACAACCCAGCGGATGAGCGTCAAAGAGAGGATGTTGCGGGAAGTAGCCAAAAGCGTGGAAGTCTCTTATCAGTTATGCAGAATTTTCACGCTCTATGGAGTAGACATGGAAGTGCATGCGGATATCAACACCAACCCACACTTTAAAAGCAACGACGCTCTGAAGGAAGCAATGGGTTATATCATGGGGATGGGTTTTGAATTTAAAGCCAAACCTCATGCATTCGCAAGCTCCAGCTGTGCAAATAAAATGGTGCAATAAAAAATTGTTTCACCTGCGCAGTTGGGTTGCGTAGATGACTTTAAGCTTTGTGATATCAAAATATTCCCTTCGGGGACAACTCGGTGAACGCTGCCGGATGAGCTTGACCGGCTCAGCAATACAGGTGTAGTAACTCCCTGTATCTTGCCCGCGTAACGTCCATCACAAGTAAGGGTTCGAATCCCTTTCCGGCTTGAAAACCGGATAGTTCAATGGTAGAACACTACGCCGCGAACGTAGAGGAACGGAAGCGCCCATCCTCCTTAAAAGGGGCATCAGAAATAAACCGGGATTACCGGCCAGCAGAGGAGCAGATCCAAAGCACTTGGCTGTACGCTTTGCAGGCAGCGGGCAAAGATCCAACTCCTTCTTTTGGAAATCGGAACTCATCGTGCCCGCGACGATAGTAAAAAGGACAAAACCAGGAAAGGAAATTTCAGACTGACTCCGCGAGCAGCGAAGGGTCGGTAAGACCGGTTTTTTAAGACAAGTTTAAACGAAAGAAAATGAAGCGCATTATTGTCAACGCCTACCAGGTCGGTCTGGTGTTTAAGAACGGAGTATATCAGCGTATGTTGAACGAAGGGCGATACTGGCTGTCGCTAAAGGAGAAGGTGGAAGTATTTGAAAAGGGAAAACCTTTCATTCCGGCATTGGAGCTGAACATCCTTTTACAGGATGCAGAGCTGGCGGAGGCTTTACATATGGTCGAGGTCAAAGACGGCTTCATCGCTCTCTTATATGAAAATGGACTGCTCGCCCGGATCCTGACTGCCGGCCGGTATGCCTTCTGGAAAGGGATAGTGTCTTATGAATTCATTTATGCCGACACCAGCAAAGTGGAGATTACGGAAAATATCGACCGGACTACCCTGATGAGCACTTTGGTCTCGGGCTACGTGCGGACCGGATCTGTAGAAGCATACGAAAAAGCCGTACTCTTTATCGATGGAAAATATGTCCGGACACTGGAAAGCGGCTTCTACACCTGGTGGAAAAACAACATCAGCATCAACATCGGAAAGATCGATACCCGTATGCAGCAGTTGGAGATCAACGGCCAGGAGATCCTGACCCGTGAGAAAGCCGCCCTTCGGATCAACGCCTGGGCCCGGTATCAGGTGACGGACGTCGAAAAGGCCTTGCTGGAAAATAAGGAATATGAGCGTCAGCTCTATGTCTCCTTCCAGCTCGCGTTGAGGGAATATATCTCCGGATTGGGCTTCGACGAGCTGCTGGAAAAAAAGGATGCGATCACACCATATATTCTGGATCGGGTAGGGGAAGAAGCCAAAGCTTTAGGTGCCCTCATCGCCGGTTTTGGTATAAAAGATATCATTCTCCCTGGAGACGTCAAAGAGATCATGAGCCAGGTACTCATCGCTGAAAAGAAGGCGCAGGCGAATCTAATAACGCGCCGGGAAGAAACGGCCAGCACACGAAGCCTGCTGAACACGGCAAAGTTGATCGAGGACAACCCGATGCTGTTGCGGTTGAAAGAACTGGAATACGTAGAGAGGATCGCTGAGAAGATAGACAACATCAGTGTCAGCGGTGGCGGTGTCCTCATTGATCAGCTGCGTCAGCTCTTCAGTGCGCCTAAATAGACAAGATCAGGACGGATGAGTGTAAAAAGCCCATCCGTCCTTTAAAAAAAGAAAAATGGCAAAACTTAAATTAAAAAGTAAAGACATCCGCGCTATAGGCTATCCGGAAGGACCGGTAATCAGCATAGCCATGAATGTCATGGAAAAAAAATTCAAATTTGAAAAGGAGGATTATGTGATGAACCTGCTGAAATCGATATTGGCGTTCCCCGTAGAATACGAAAATGACGCTGTGCTGGGGCTTATTGCGCAACAGCTGTTGCCGAAGACTGCCCCGGAAGGAATGGAGATCTCTCTCAATAAAACCGGGATTGGCTTTAATATTTTTGGTAACGAACAGATAGGACCCGAGGCGATCAACCAGATGTACCAGGCGGCCAAACTGCCAATCGCTGTTGCCGGAGCCCTGATGCCCGACGCCCATTCCGGTTACGGACTTCCGATCGGCGGAGTACTGGCAACAGACAATGCGGTGATCCCCTATGGGGTTGGCGTGGACATAGGATGTCGTATGTGCCTTTCCGTTTTCGACATCGACCCGAAGGAGCTGTTGCAGAAAGAGGCATACTTCACCAGGGAGCTAAAACAGGCAACTCTGTTTGGCGGAGGCAGACAGTTCGATCAGGCAGCTTCCCATGAAGTGCTCGATCGTTCAGAGTTCGACCTGATCCCTTTGTTAAAAAGGCTTCAGGGCCGTGCTGCAAGGCAGCTGGGTTCCAGTGGCTCGGGTAATCACTTCGTAGAGTTCGGAGAGGTGGACATCGAAGAAGAAGATGCCGAACTGGGTCTGAAGCCCGGGAGATACCTGGGCCTGCTGTCTCATTCCGGCTCAAGGGCGCTGGGTGCATCTGTAGCCGACTGCTACACACGCATCGCCCGGCAAAAAAGAAGGCTGCCCGGAGAGGTCAACAACCTCGCCTGGCTGGACCTCAACGAACAGGAAGGCTGGGAGTACTGGCTGGCTATGAACCTGGCTGGAGATTATTCCAAGGCCTGTCATCATGTGATCCACGGGAAAATTGCCACTGTATTAGGGCGGCGACCCATCGCACGCGTAGAGAACCATCACAACTTTGCCTGGAAAGAGTTCCACGAAGGCCGGGAGTTGATCGTCCATCGAAAGGGAGCGACACCCGCCGGGAAAGACGTCCTGGGTATCATACCAGGCTCCATGACGGCAAAAGGTTATATTGTCAAAGGGAAAGGAGAGGTGACCTCCATTTCATCCGCCGCACACGGTGCAGGAAGAAAGATGAGCAGGGCAGCGGCAGCAAACTCGATCACCCACGAGCTGCTAAAAGATACCCTGAAACAGTATGGCGTGAAATTGCTGGGAGGCGGTCTGGATGAAGCTCCGCAGGCATACAAGAACATCGGGGAAGTAATGCGCTCACAGGGAAAGCTTGTGGACACTATAGGCCTTTTTACTCCTAAGATCGTGCGAATGGACGGCTAACAACGCCACCAAAGCCCACATCGCAACAAGGCAGACCGCAACAAGGCAGACTGCAGCAAAGCAGGCCGCAACAAAGCAGTTTGCTCAAGGCCCTCTGCGCGACAACTATGGAGCCGTCGCCGCCGGCACCGCCGCTGTCTTCCCCTCGCACTTATCCAACAACTTGAGAATAGCCTTCTCGATCCTGTCCTTTTCATTAAAAGCGATCAAATGCCCTCTTCCCGGTATCATCTGAATATCCAGGAAGGGGGCATTTGTTAAATGCGCCCGTGCAAACGACGCATTAGACGTATCGACCAGCTCATCCTCCCGCCCCTGCAGGTAAATGACAGGGACATGAATACGATCCCAGAACGGCAACATTTTGGTCAGCTCCTCCCTGTGATGGATCTTTTCTGTATTGGCCGTCTGCAACATGCGGGGGACAACCCAATGGACCAGGGGATTCTCTACCGGATAGGTAAACCAGAATATTTTTTCCCGCCCCGGGCCCAGGGGCGGAGCCATCAGCACCAACCCGTCTACAAGATTCGGATTATCCATGATGAGACGCGATGCAATGGGCGCACCATAGGAAACGCCCACGACGATAATAGGATGGTGAGCTTTGTGCAGGCTGTCGATGATCAGCTTTACAATTCCCGCTTGTTTCGCAATATCCGGTAACGGATCGGCCAGCCCCGAATAGCCATATCCCGGCCTGTCTACTGCATATAAAGTAGCTCTGGACAACAGGACGCTGTCCGACATATAGGTCTTCCAGTAACTCATTGAACTGGGCGCACCGTGAATAAAAAGAACGGTTGCATCAGGCTTGTCGCCTACTTGCATATAACGAATCGTCCGGCCCCCGCCTTTAAAATAACCGATTTGAGGCTCTATCTTATGATTGTGAAACCAGGCCAGAATTTCCTTGTCGTTCATTCTGAACTGCACCAGCCGGTCAAAAGTGAGAAGAAAAACAATAAGGGCGATCAATATGCCTAAAAATACCCGAAGACTGATCTTACCTATTCGTGCGATCATACATTAGAAATAACGGTTAATGCCAATCCATCACTAAAATTAAGCAAAATCGCGGGATATTCTCCCTTTCCCCAGTTAGGCCATGGCCCGATTTTTTCATAGATATGGTATTAAACAGCTGTTATATGAAACCGAATATAAAACTCTTATATATTGCGATCATTTCGATCGCCCTGGCCGCCTCCTGTAAGGAGCCAACCAAACTTTCCTCCCGGCCCGACCCCCATACGTCTACCAGCGGCACTCTTGGATCAGTAAAGGCAACAAATGGGACGATGCCAATAGGGCATACCCGGCCTCATAAAGAGGACACTGTTCGTAATCACTAATTTCTTCTCTATTTCCTGACAATATTGAAAATAGGAATGGACGGAGTAAACGACTGATTGTTTTCCGGTCGCGCATAAAGGGTGCTGACCACATCCATGCCTCTTACAACTTTTCCAAAAGCGGCATAACCCTGACCATCGGGGTTGTTTTCGCCCCCAAAATCGAATCCCGGCTGGTCGCCTACGCAGATAAAAAACTCGGTTGTGGCGCTGCCTGGCTCACTCCGGGCAAGAGAGATGGTCCCATTCTTATGCAGGATATGGGTTTGTTGGGTCGTTTCATGTGGTACACCGGGTAGACCTGCTGCTAAGAATGGG
>Ga0193716_1000559_pt1 | contig 22495 bp, 18 predicted proteins | sample U2c1metaG_FD_145901 | JGI IMG/M metagenome (GOLD analysis project Ga0193716, IMG submission 145901) | Soil microbial communities from a riparian zone of the East river system, Colorado, United States - U2c1 | ecosystem: Environmental > Terrestrial > Soil > Riparian zone | place: USA: East River...
TCGAGCGCATTCACGCCGGCCTGTCGGTGGCCGGCGCCACCGGAAAACAGACATGGACGGCACGCAGCTTCCTCAGCGTGGATGGGATGCGCGGCCTTGGCCCCGTCGTCGCCATGGCAGCGCTGGACGCCATCGTCCCGCGCGCCCGCGAAGACGGCATCGCCATCGCCGCCATCCGCAACACCAATCACCTGGGCGCGCTAGCCTATTACGCCGAGCATGTCGCAAGCCAGGGCCTGACCTGCATCGCGCTGACCATTTCCGAAGCGCTGGTGCATCCCTGGGGCGGACGCAAGGCGATGATCGGCACCAATCCCATCGCCATCGGCGTGCCCGCCGATCCCACCCCCATGGTGCTGGACATGGCGACCGGCCTTGTCTCGATGGGCAAGATCCATGACCACGCCAATCGTGGCGCACCAATCCCGCTGGGCTGGGCGCTGGACGAGAATGGCGATCCCACCACCGACGCCGCCGCCGCCAAGAAAGGCGCCATCGCGCCGTTCGGCGGACCCAAGGGTTACGCGCTGGGCATCGCTTTTGAAGTGCTGGTGGCCAGCCTAGCGGCGTCTGCCATCGGCACCGATGTGAAGGGCACGCTGGATTCGGTGAACGTCTCCAACAAGGGCGACATCTTCATCGTCATCGCTCCGCCCCATGCCGATGCGGCCCGCGCCCTGGTGACCGATTATCTGAACGACATTCGCGGCGCAGCGCCGGCCGATGCCGCCCATCCCGTACTGGCGCCGGGCGACCGGGCGCATGCGGTGCGGGCGCAATCGGAAAAGCGCGGCATCTATCTCGACGACGGCCTGTGGAACGATCTGCAAAAACTGGCCGAAGAATCCAAAGGAAAAGTGACATGACCCCATTGTTCGGCGCCCTGCGCCTGCCCGCCTCGGTGATCTTCGGCTCCGGCCAGCGCGCCGCTTTGGGCATGATGACGGCCGGCATCGGCAAGCGCGCCCTGATCTGCACGGATGCGCGGATGGGCAGCGACGCCCAGTTCCTCGCCATTGTCGCAGACCTCGAGGCCAATGGCGTCGCCACCAAAGTCTATGACCGCACCGAGGCCGACCTGCCGATCGAAGGCATTTCCGGCTGCGTCGCCGACTGCGCCGCGTTCAAACCGGACGTGGTGCTGGGCGTGGGCGGCGGCTCCTGCATGGACATGGCCAAATGCGTCTCGGTGCTGCTGAAGCACGGCGGCAGCCTTCGCGACTATTACGGTGAGAACAAGATTCCGGGGCCCGTCATTCCGGTGATCGCGGTGCCGACCACTTCGGGCACCGGCTCGGAAGTCACACCGGTGGCGGTGATTGCCGATACCGAACGCGGCACCAAGGTCGGCATTTCCAGCCCCTATCTGATTCCGGTGGCAGCCGTGTGCGATCCGGAACTGACCGTCTCCTGTCCGCCCGGGCTCACCGCCGTCAGCGGCGCCGATGCCCTGACCCATGCCATTGAAAGCTTCACCGCCGCGGCCCGCATCGTGACGCCCGATCTGACAGTGAAGAACGTGTTCGTGGGCAAGAATGTGCTGAGCGACACCTTCGGCCTGCTGGCGCTGTCGAACATCTTCAAGGCCCTGCGCACCGCGGTGAAGGACGGCAAGAATATCGAAGCGCGCGAACAGATGATGCTGGCCTCGCTGTCGGCCGGTTGCGCCTTTGGCGCGGCGGGCACCGCCGCCGCCCATGCGATCCAGTATCCGGTCGGCAACGAGACCCACACCCCGCACGGCATGGGCGTGGCGCTCTTGATGCCCTATGTGATGGAGTTCAACCGCCCCAAGTGCGTTGCCGCCTTCGCCCAGATCGGCCGCGCCATCGGTCTTTCCGGCAGCGACGAGGAATTGTCGCACAAGGTCATCGATGAAGTGGCCAGGCTGCTGAAGGACATCGGCATCCCGGTGACGCTCAGGGAACTGGGCCTGCCCGAAGACAAGCAGGATTGGACGGCGGAAAGCGCCATCAACGCCGCCCGCCTGGTCAACAACAACCCGCGGCTGCTGGACCTGGACGCCATCAAGGCGATCACCCGCGCCGCCTTCAGCGGCGACCGCGCCGCGCTTGCTTCCTGATATCGCCAGCAGAGAGATCCATGACCCACACCGTCACTGTCCCCACCCCCAAGTCCGGCCCCGCCCCGTTCCCGATCCCCACTGACCTGTGGATCGGCGGCAAATGGGTCGAATCCGCCAGCAAGAAGCGTGTCGATGTGTTCGACCCTTCGACCGGCAAAAAGATCACCGACATCGCCGACTGTGACGCCGCCGATGCCATCGCCGCCGTGGACGCCGCCGACAAGGCCGCCGCCGGTTGGGCCGCGACCACGCCGCGCCACCGCGCCGAAATCCTGCGCAAATGCTACGAGAAGATCGTCGAGAATATCGAATGGCTGGCCTATCTGATCAGCCTGGAGAACGGCAAGGCCTTGCCCGACGCGCGCGCCGAAGTGCTCTATGCCGCCGAATTCTACCGCTGGTACGCGGAAGAAACCTGCCATGTGCTGGGCGAAGTCGCCACCGCGCCGGCCAGCGGCGCGCGCATCCTGGTGCAGTATCAGCCCATCGGCATCGCGTTGCTGATCACGCCCTGGAACTATCCGGCGGCCATGGCCACCCGCAAGATCGCGCCCGCCCTGGCGGCCGGCTGCACCATCGTGCTGAAGCCCGCCACTGAAACGCCACTCACCGCCTTCGCCGTCGCCCAGATCATGCATGACTGCGGCGTGCCGGCTGGTGTGGTGAATGTGGTCACCACCTCCAAGGCCAGCCCCTTGTCCAAGGCGGTGCTGCACGACCCGCGCGTGCGCAAGATTTCCTTCACCGGCTCGACCCCGGTGGGCCGCGCCCTGCTGCACGAAGCAGCCGACCAGGTGATTTCCTGCGCCATGGAACTGGGCGGCAACGCCCCCTTCCTGGTCTGCAAGGACGCCAACCTGAACGACGCGCTGGACGGCGCCATGCTGGCCAAGATGCGCAACAGCGGCGAGGCCTGCACCGCCGCCAACCGTTTCTATGTGCACAAGGACATCTACAAGCCCTTCACCGACGGCATGGTGAAGCGCATGTCGGAGATCAAGCTGGGCGAGGCAACCGATCCGGAATCCACCTTGGGCCCGATGGTCAACGAAAAGTCGGTGGCCAAGATCGCCGAACTGGTGGACGACGCCGTGGCGAAAGGCGCCAAGCTGCTGCTCGGCGGCCAGCGCCTCAACCGGCCCGGCTATTATTATCCGCCGACCGTGCTGGCCGACGTGCCCGACAATGCCGACATGATGAAGGAAGAAATCTTCGGACCCGTGGTCTCGCTGCAGTCCTTCGAGGACGAGGCCGTGGCCATCGCCAAGGCCAACGACACGGAATATGGCCTGGCGGCTTACGTCTATACCCAGGATCTCAAGCGTGGCCTGCAAATCTGCGAGAAGATCGAGGCCGGCATGCTGGGCCTCAATCGCGGCTTGATGTCGGACCCGGCGGCGCCATTCGGTGGCGTCAAGCAGTCAGGCTTGGGCCGCGAAGGCTCTCACCATGGCCTGATCGAGTTCTGCGAGATCAAGTACGTCTCGACGAACTGGTAGATGCTTAAGACGAGCAGGAAACTTCCAGCCCGCATAATTCAGGCGGCGGCGGAGCAGCAAAGGCTTCGTCGCCGTCATGCGTTTCGAATGGCGACTGCCCCAGCTTGAAGATGCGATCCAGGGTGGCGACATCGCCCTGGTCTTCCACGGCCCGGATGGCGGTTTCCGCCACCCAGTTGCGCAACACATATTGGGGATTGATGCGGTTCAGGCCGGACAGGTCTTCGCTTTGCGTGCGGAGCCGGTAGCGATTGAGCCAGCCCCGCGCCTCGATCGCATGTTGCTCGCCGAACAGCGCCAGCCATGCACCATCCTCGCCGGTCAGATTGCGGAACGACAAAGTGTAATCGGCTTTGGCCCGCGCCATCACCGCCAGCAACCCGCCGATCAGCTTGTTGTCGCCTTCCCGCTCTTCGGTCAGGCCCAGCTTGGCGCGCATCAGAGCGTGATAGGTGCCGCCAAAATGTTCCTCAAACGTCGCCAGCTTCTCGATCAAGACTTGCGTGGGGATCAGTTCCGACAGCGCCAGCGCCAGCGCGCGCAAATTCCAATGCGCCATCACCGGCTGGTTGACGAAACTATAGCGGCCCTGTTCGTCGGTATGGTTGCAGATGAACTGCGGGTCATAGCCGTCCAGAAAACCGTAAGGCCCGTAATCAAGCGTCAGGCCGAGGATGGACATATTGTCGGTGTTCATCACGCCATGGGCGAAACCCACCGCCTGCCACTGCGCCATCAGGATAGCGGTGCGCTTGACCACTTCGCCGTACCAGGCGGCATGGTCACCTACCAGGTCCGGGAAATATTCCGCGATGACATGATCGGCCAGGACACGCACCTTGTCCTTTTCGCCGCGATGAAAGAAATGCTCGAAATGGCCAAAGCGCACATGGCTGCGCGCCAGCCGCGTCAGCACCGCACCGGGCTCCAGTTCCTCGCGCCGCACGCCTTCGCCGGTCGCCACGATGGCCAGGGCGCGGGACGTGGGAATGCGAAGGGCCGCCATCGCTTCGCTGGCGAGATATTCGCGGATGGTGGAGCGCATCACGGCCCGCCCGTCGCCGAAGCGGGAATAAGGCGTCTTGCCGGCGCCCTTGAGTTGAATGTCCCAAAGCTCGCCCTTGCGATTGCGCACCTGCCCGATCAAGAGGGCGCGGCCATCGCCAAGCTGCCCGGCCCAGACGCCGAACTGATGGCCGGAATAGACCATCGCCAACGGCGCAAAGCCTTCCAGCGGGCGGTGACCCGATACCACTTCAATAAAGCGCGGATCGTTGAAGACGGCCGGGTCCAGGTCCAGCAGCGCCGCGGCGCCGGGATTGGCATGGATCAGCAGCGGTGCCGTGCCGACCTTTTCGGCCGGCATCTTTGTGAAAAAGTCTTCCGGCAGTTGCGCGTAATGATTTTCGAGCTTGAGACCGAAATCAGACATGTAATGAATTTGCGCGTTTCAGCGCCACGATGCAATTTTCCAGTTCGCCCAGGAAGCGCGAACGGTCCTGTTTGCTGAATCCGGAATGGTGGGTCTGGCCGCCGGCGGTCAGTTCGCGCAGGTGCCGGCTGAGTTCGCGCATCCCCAGCGCCATGCCGATACCTTCGGCCGTAAAGGGTTTGCCGTTGGGGCCCAGCACGCGCGCGCCCTTGTCCAGGCAACGCGCCGCCAGCGGAATGTCGGCGGTGATGCAGATGTCGCCGGCGGCGATATTGTCCACGATCCAGTTGTCGGCGGCATCCGCCCCTTCTGCCACGATGATATGGCGCAGGAGCGGATTGGCCGAGGGGCGCAAGCCCCCATTGCTGACGATGGTGACGGCCAGGCCATGCCGGGCCGCCACCTTTTCGACTTCCGCCTTTACCGGACAGGCGTCGCCGTCAACAAACAGACTGATCAAGCAGCGCTAGTCCGCTTTTTATCGTTGCCGCGATGCCAGTGCGGCCGCGAGCCGTTGCGCTTGGCCGGGGCATGGGGATCGCCATGCGGCAGGGCTTCGCCGCGCCCGCTGGGCTTGTGGCCGCCGGCCTTGTGGCCGCCCTTGTTCTGCGGCTTGCCGCCATGGCGATGACCATGGGGACGGCGCGGCTCTTCCTGCTGCTTGCGCTGTTCCTCGGTCAATTCCGGCAGATCATGCGCCACCAGATCGATCTTCATACGGATGATGCGCTCGATGTCGCGCAGATAGCTGCGCTCCGAGCTGTCGCAGAAGCTGATCGCGATGCCCTGGCCGCCGGCGCGCGCGGTGCGGCCGATACGGTGGACATAGCTTTCCGGCTCGTTGGGCAGTTCGAAATTCACCACATGGCTGATGTCGTCGATGTCGATGCCGCGGGCGGCGATATCGGTCGCCACCAGCACCCGCGCCTTGCCGGTGCGGAACAGGTCCAGCGCCCGCTGGCGGGCATTCTGCGACTTGTTGCCGTGGATGGCTTCCGCCACCACGCCGGTGCGCGACAGATGCTCGGCCACCTTGTTGGCGCCATGCTTGGTGCGGGTGAACACGATCACCCGGTTCATGGCGACGTCCTTCAGCAGCTCGCTGAGCAGCTGGCGCTTCTGCGCCATGGGCACGTAATACAATTTCTGCTCGACGCGGTCGGCGGTCTTGCCTTGCGGCGCGACCTCGATGCGTTCGGGCGAACGCAGCATGTCATGGGTCAGCTTGACGATGTCGTCCGGCATGGTGGCCGAGAACAGCATCGACTGGCGCTCGCGCGGCAGCAAAGCCACCAGCTTGCGCACGTCGCGGATGAAGCCCATGTCCAGCATGCGGTCGGCTTCGTCCACGATCAGGGTCGTGGCCGCGTCCAGCTTCACGAATTTCTGCTGCACCAGGTCCAGCAAGCGGCCCGGTGTCGCCACCAGGATATCCACGCCCTGGGCCATGTTGCGGACCTGAGTGTTTTGGTTCACGCCGCCCAGGATCACGGTCATCTTCAGGTTGAGGAAGCGGCCATAGGTGCGCAGCGATTCCTCGATCTGCACTGCCAGTTCGCGGGTGGGGGCCAGGATCAGCGCCTTGGCCTGCTTGGGCTGGGGCGGGACATGGCCGATGGAGAGTTTCTGCAGCAGGGGAATGCCGAAGGCGGCCGTCTTGCCGGTGCCGGTCTGGGCGATACCGAGCAGGTCGCGGCCCGCCAGCAGCGCCGGGATGGCGCGGGTCTGGATGGGGGTCGGCTTGGTGTAGTTTTCCGCGGCCAGGGCGCGGAGGATCGGCTCGGCAACGCCAAGCGAGGCAAAAGTCACGTCAGTCACAAAAGTCCTTAAAAACCGCGGGGACGCGCCATAGGGCGCGGGTTTACGGCTGGTTGCCGTCTTCCACGCACGCTGGAGGGAACGGAGGTCAAAGCTGAGATCCGGCGATGGCAGCGCTCAAAAAGCGCTTTGTGCGGCCGCAGCGGATGGCGGGCTTATCGGCGTGTTCGCTCCCAAAGTCAACCCGCTTTTGCTGCACCGCAGCAATAATAACCGTAACATTTGTACCATTAAGCCCGTTGCGGCCTGCGACATTCTGTAGTCATCATGTCGCAGTTGCCCCCGCGTGGCCGGGACGGGGGGCGGCTTGGGGTGTCTTACCGGCATGGGGCTTGGCGTCGGTTCGCATGGCATACGGTAATGAGGGTACCAAAGCCATTTCGCAGGCATCTGCGAGGGGCAAGGTGAAGTGGTTCAACGCCACCAAAGGTTACGGTTTCATCACGCTCGACAATGGCGGTGACGCCTTTTGTCACGCCAGCGCCTTGCAGGCGACCGGGCACAGCGATGTGCCGCCTGGGACCACGGTGGTGTGCGACCTGGCGGACAGCCAGCGCGGGTTGCAGGTCGTGTCGGTGCACAGTGTCGATATCTCCACCGCAGAAGCACCCAGCCGGGGGCCGCGCCCATTCGGCGGCGGCGGCCGCTTCGGTGACAATGGTGGGCATGGCGGCGGCGGTTATGGCGGCGGTGGCGGCTATGGCGGCGGCAGCGGTTATCGCGACAACAATGCGCCCTCCGGCCCCATGGTCGAAGGCAAGATCAAGTTCTTCAACGACCAGAAGGGCTTCGGTTTTGTGATGCCCGACAATGGCAGCGGCGACATCTATCTTCATGCCAGCGCGCTCAGGCGTTCGGGCGTGCAGGTGGTAGAGCCCGAGCAGCGTATTCGTTATTCGACGCGCCAGGGCAACAAAGGCGTGGAAGTCGACCGCGTTGAGATTATCTAGACAGACGCACGGCGCGAGGGATTTTGCGATCCTGAGCAGGAGCGCGCGCGGAGCGTGTTTAACGCACGTGAGCACGCGCGACGAACTCAGGGCGCAAAAGACCCGCGCCAGAAAGCCCTCATGCTCGAACTAAGGCCCAATTGCGAATGCTGCGACAAGAACCTTCCGCCCGATGCGGCGGACGCCATGATCTGCACCTATGAATGCACCTTCTGCCGGACTTGCGTGGAAACACGGCTAGGTGGGGCGTGCCCCAATTGCGGCGGCAACTTTGCGCCGCGTCCGATCCGGCCAGCGAACAAGCTGATCAAGGACCCGCCGTCTACAAAGCGGGTGCTGAAACCGGACTGCGCCAACGACAACGCGGCCTAGACCGGCGCCGCTTTTGCGATGCCCGGCGCCACGTCGGGATCGTTTTCGACTTCTTTCAGCTTTTCGCGCGCCGCTGCGGCTTCGCGCTGCTTGTTCCACATCGAGGCATAATGCCCGTGCTGCGCCAGCAGTTCGGAGTGGCGGCCGCGCTCGATGATCTGACCATGGTCCAGCACCAGGATCTCGTCGGCATCCACCACGGTGGACAGGCGATGGGCGATCACCAGCGAGGTGCGGTTCTGTGACACGATATTCAGCGCGCTCTGGATTTCGCGTTCGGTGCCGGTGTCCAGCGCGCTGGTGGCTTCGTCCAGCAGCAGGATGGGCGGGTTCTTCAGGATGGTGCGGGCAATGGCGACCCGCTGCTTCTCGCCGCCCGACAGCTTCAGCCCGCGCTCGCCGACCATGGCGTCATAGCCCAAGGGCAGCTCGATGATGAACTTGTCGATCTGGGCCAGGCGCGCCGCCTCCTTGATATCGGCCTCGTTGGCGCCGATGCGGCCATAGGCGATGTTATACTTGACCGTATCGTTGAACAGCACCGTGTCCTGCGGCACGATGCCGATCACGCTGCGCAGGGATTCCTGCGTTACGTCGCGAATGTCTTGCCCGTCGATCGTCACACGCCCGCTCTTGATGTCGTAGAAACGATAGAGAATGCGGCTGATAGTGGATTTTCCCGCGCCTGATGGCCCCACGATCGCCACCGTCTTGCCGGCCGGCACGGTAAAGCTGATGCCCTTGAGCACGATGCGTTCGGGATCATAGGCGAACACCACGTCTTCAAAACGGATCTCGCCGCCCGACACCACCAGCGGCTTGGCGCCCGGGCGGTCCTGCACTTCGCGCGGCTGATTGAGCAGCCGGAACATGGCTTCCATGTCCACCAGCCCCTGGGTGATCTCGCGATAGACGGTGCCCAGCAAATTCAGCGGCTGGTAGAGCTGGATGATGATCAGATTGGCGGCAACGAACTGGCCCAGCCGCACTTCGCCCGATTTCACCATCATCGCGGCCAGGATGAGCACCACGCCCTGCCCTACGGCCATGATCACGGCCTGGCCGGTGTTGAGGATGGAAAGCGACGTCTGCGACTGGATGGAGGCGTTGGAATATTTTTCCATCGAAACGTCGTAACGCCGTGTCTCATGCTTTTCGTTGTTGAAGTATTTGACGGTCTCGAAATTCAGCAGGCTGTCCACCGCCTTGGTGTTGGCGTCGGTATCCGACTGGTTCATCTCGCGGCGGAACGCGATACGCCAGCGGGTGACGGCAACCGTGAACCAGCTATAGGCCGCCACCATGGCGATGGCGGTCAACGCCACCCAGATATTGAAGGTGTACAGCAACAGCCCGGCGTAGATGAGAACCTGGAAGATGATCGGGAAAACCGAAAACAGGGCAAAGGACAGGATATTGTCGATGCCGCGGGTGCCGCGCTCGATGACCCGCGACAGTCCGCCGGTCTTGCGGTCCAAATGGAAGCGCATCGACAGGGTATGGATATGGGCGAAGGTTTCCACCGCCACTTCGCGCATGGCGTGGTACTGCACCTTGGCAAAGACACCGTCGCGCAACTGGGCGAAGGCCTGCATCAGCACGCGCGACAGCGCATAGGCGGTCACCAGCGCGATCACCACCCACAGCGTCGCGGCCTGGGGCGTGGTGCCGAAGGCATCGACCGCCGCGCCCAGGAACTGCTGCGACACGGTGGTGGCGACAATGCCCAGCATCAGGAACAGAACGCTGACCACCACCCGCGCCTTGAGATCAGCGCGGCCCGCAGGCCAGAGATAGGGCATCAACCGCCACAGGGGCCGGAACGACGGTGCGCCGCTGCCTTCCTCGACCGGATGCGCCATCAGCGCCCCATGTCCCCGCCGCCGAATGTGAGAAATCCCGCGATCATTGCGATCAGGGCAACGGCCCCCAGAATCCACAACCAGCGCGGCATTATTTCTCCATTGGCGTAGGGCGCGAACCCGTCTAGGTAGACACCGGTTTAAGAAGATGCGCGCCCGCGCGCAACCCCGTTGGTGACATGGAAAAGAATAAAGCCGCCATCTGCGTTTTCTGCGGTTCCTCTTTCGGCACAGATCCCGCCTTTCGCGAGGCGGCCCGCGCCATAGGCGCGGGGATCGCGGCGCGGGGCTATCGCCTCGTATTCGGCGGCGGCAACCCGGGCTTGATGGGCGATACCGCACGCGCCGCGCGGGAAGCCGGGGCACAGGTGCAGGGAATCCTGCCCGATTTCCTGCGGGCCGTGGAACCGCCCCTGACCGAGGGCGAAAGCACCGAGATCGTGGGGGATCTGTATGTGCGCAAGCAGAAGATGATCGAAAGCGCCGACGGGTTCCTGGTGCTGCCGGGGGGCCTGGGCACCTTCGACGAATTTTTCGAGGTCGTGACCGCGGCCCAGTTGGGCGTCCATGCCAAGCCCATCATTCTGGTTGATGTGAACGGCTATTTCGCGCCGCTGGAAGCGATGCTGCAGGCCGCGGTCAAGGCAGGCTTCGTCCAGGAAAAGAACCTGAAACTCTATCAGTGGGCCGATAGCGCAGACGCGGCGCTGGCACTGATGGCCGAGGCGCTGGGCGCCTAGGCCACCGCGCCGTCGCTGTAGAGCTTGTAGATGATCGCGTCGGTCAACGCCTCGAAAGAGGCATCCACGATATTCTCCGACACGCCCACGGTGGACCAGCGGTTGCCCTTGCCGTCGGCGCTTTCGACCATGACGCGGGTTACCGCCTCGGTGCCGCTGGTGAGGATACGCACCTTATAGTCCACCAGCCTGAGGTCGGCGAGGTGGGATGAATATTTGCCCAGGTCCATGCGCAGCGCTGCGTCCAGCGCATTGACCGGGCCGTTGCCGCTGCCGGTGTTGCGGATTTTCGCGCCCGCCACCAGCAGTTCCACTGAGGCGTGGGAGCGCGACACCAACTCGCCATTGTGGTCGCGGATGCTTTCCGCCGTGACACTGAAACGATCGACGATGAAATAGGCCGGCAATTTCTTCTGCTGGCGCAGCGCCAACAGTTCGAACGAGGCTGCGGCATCGTCATAGCTGTAGCCTTCGAATTCGCGGCGCTTGACGTCCTGCAGCAGGCGGGTGAGGTCGCCGCCGTCCGCGCCCAGGTTGGCCGCGACATTGGCACGGCCCGACTGGGCCGACACCGGCATGGTGCGCTTGTTGCCGACCGCTTCGGGCGGCACATGCTCATAGGTCTGCGGGTCTTTCACCACGGCCGAGACGTGCAACCCACCCTTGTGGGTGAAAGCCGACGAGCCGACATAGGCGGCATAACGGCCGGGCGCGCGATTGAGAATTTCGTCCAGCAACCGGGACACATGCGTCAGATGGGTGAGATTTTCTGCTGACACGCCGGTCTCGAACAGCGAGGCGAAAGGCTCCTTCAGCATCAGGTTGGGCAGCAACGAACAGAGATTGGCGTTGCCGCAACGCTCCCCCAACCCGTTCAAGGTGCCCTGGATCTGGCGGACGCCGGCACGGACGGCGGCCAACGAAACCGCCACCGCCTGTTCGGTATCGTTATGGGCATGGATGCCCAGCGCCGCCCCCGGCAGCCTGGATTTCACTTCGCTGACGATGCGGTAGACATCTTCGGGCATGCTGCCGCCATTGGTGTCGCACAGCACAATCCACTTGGCGCCCGCGTCATGGGCAGCGCGGATGCAGGCCAGCGCATACTCGGGATCGGACTTGTAGCCGTCGAAGAAATGTTCGGCGTCAAACAGCGGCTCGCGCTTTTTGGCGGCGATGACTTCCATCGAGCGGGCAATATTGTCGAGATTTTCTTCCGGCGCGATCTCCAGCGCCACCCGCACCTGATAGGAGCTGGTCTTGCCCACCAGGCATATGGCATCCACCGGCGCTTCCAATATCGGCGCCAGTGAAGGATCGTTGGCGGCGCTGCGCCCCGCCCGCTTGGTCATGCCAAAGGCGGTGAAGCGGGCATGTTTCAGCGGCGGCGGCGCGGCAAAGAAGGCGGTGTCGGTGGGATTGGCGCCGGGCCAGCCGCCTTCGATGTAATCCACGCCCAATTGATCGAGCGCCAGGGCGATCTGGCGTTTGTCCTCGACCGAGAAATCGACGCCCTGGGTCTGTGCGCCATCGCGCAGGGTGGTGTCGAAGATGAAGAGGCGTTCGCGGCTCATCGCTTGACCTCCCAGGTGGTGCCTTCCGGCCCGTCCTTCAGCACGATGCCCTTGGCCAGCCATTCATCACGGATGCGGTCGCTTTCGGCGAAGTTCTTCGCCTTGCGCGCCGCGTTGCGGGCCGCGATGGCATCGGCAATGGCCACCGTATCCACGGCCGTCTTGCTGGCGATCTTGAGCTGCACATTGGAGAAGCCGAGAAAGCCCAAACCGCCCGCCAGCGCCATTTCGTCGGCCTGGTGCAGGCTGGCGATAGCGGCCGGCGTATTGAGATCGTCCGACAGCGCCTCGAAAAAGGCGGCGTCGGGGCTGGGATCGGCCAGCGGCTCGGTCACCTCATACCAGCGCTCCAGAGTCTTCCAGCTTTCCTTGAGGCCCGCGATGGTGAAGTCGATCGGCTGGCGGTAGTGGGTGCGCAGCATGTTGAAGCGCAGCACCTCGCCCGGCCAGTCGGCCAGAAGGTCGCGGATGGTGAAGAAATTGCCCGCGCTCTTGGACATCTTCTCGCCTTCCACCTGCAGGAAGCCATTGTGCATCCACACATGGGCGATGGGCGCGCCGTGATGGGCGCCTTCGCTCTGGGCGATCTCGTTTTCGTGATGCGGGAACACCAGGTCTATGCCGCCGCCATGGATGTCGAAGGTCTCGCCCAGATATTCACCCGCCATCGCGGAGCATTCGATGTGCCAGCCCGGACGGCCGCGGCCCCAGGGCGAGTCCCAGCCCGGCAGATTTGCGTCCGAGGGTTTCCACAGCACAAAGTCCATGGCGCTTTTCTTGTAGGGCGCCACTTCCACCCGGGCGCCGGCGATCATCTCGTCGAGACTGCGGCGTGACAGCTTGCCGTAATCGCCCTTGGACGAGACGTCGAACAGCACATGGCCATCGGCCGCATAGGCATGGCCGGCCGCGACCAGCTGCTCGATGATGCGGATCATCTGGGTGATATGCTCGGTGGCGCGCGGCGTCACGCTCGGCGGCAGGTTGCCCAGCGCCGCCACGTCTTCCTCATAGATCCGCGCCGTCTCTTCCGTCAGTTCGCGGATGGAGATGCCGCGCTGCGCTGCCCGCTCGTTGATCTTGTCATCCACGTCGGTGATGTTGCGGACATAGGTGACATGAGCGTCGCCATATTGATGGCGCAGCAGGCGGAACAGCACGTCGAACACGATGACGGGACGCGCATTGCCGATATGGGCGAAATCGTAAACCGTGGGACCGCAGACATACATCCGCACATTCTTCGCATCGATCGGCGCGAAGACGTCCTTGGTCTTGGTCAGGCTGTTGAAAAGGCGCAGGGACATCGGAACGGCTCGAAAAAGGGTGGAAACGGTTCAGGCAAACGGAAACAGGCGGATAATCAGCCGCTAATTCGAATTCCGGTTTGACACGAAACGATCACGCCGTTTCCCCTTTGAGCCGCGCCATGGACTTGTCGCGCCCGATCAGGGGTAACAGTTTTTTGAGTTCGGGTCCATGCTCAAGCCCGGTCAGCGCCAGCCTTAACGGGTGAAACAGCCCCCGGCCCTTGGCCCCGGTTTCCGCCGAAACCGCCTTGGTCCAGGCGCCCCAGGTCGCTTCGTCCCAGGGCTCGGGCGGCAGCAGGGCGGCGGCCTTGGCGGCCAGGGCGGCATCCTCGATCACCGGGGTCACCGGGCCGTTGACCAGCCGGACCATTTCTTCGACATCGGACAGTTTGGCGAGATTGGGCTTGATGGCCTCCCAGAAGGCTTCGCCCTGCGGCACCCGCCCAGCCACAGCGCCGTAGGGCATGGCGTGCAGGGTCTTGGCGTTTAGCGCGATCAGTTCTTCCGTCACGAAATGCGCCGGGGCGCGGCCGATCTTGGCGAAATCGAATTCACTGGCCAGTTCGCCCAGCGACTGGCGCGGTTCAACCGGATCGGAGGTGCCGATCTTGGCGAGATAAGCGGCCACCGCCAGCGGCTCGATGCCGTCGTCGCGCAAGGACTCGAGCGACAGCGAACCCAATCGCTTCGACAGTGCTTCGCCGCCCGCGCCCACCAGCAGCGGGAAATGCGCGAACTTCGGCACGGCGCCGCCCAGTGCCCGGAAGATCTCGATCTGGGCCGCCGTGTTGGTGACATGATCTTCGCCGCGCACAACATGCGTAATCGCCATGTCGATATCGTCGGCGACCGACGGCAAGGTATAGAGAAAGGCGCCATCCTCGCGCACCAGCACGGGGTCGGACATGGTGGCGGTGTCGATCTCCACCGGCCCGCGTACCTGATCGGTCCAGCTCACCTTGCTGCGCGACAGCTTGAAACGCCAATGCGGCTTGCGGCCTTCGGCTTCCCACTTGGCCTTGTTGGCCGGCTCCAGCGAGGCACGGTTGTAGATCGGCGGCAGCTTGCGTGCGGCCAGCAAGGATCGCCGGCGTTCCAGTTCAGCTTCCGTCTCGTAGCAGGGATAGATATGGCCCGACGCCTGCAATTTGTAGAAAGCGATGCTGTAGATCGCCAGGCGATTGATCTGACGGTCGGTGCCGTCATGACTGAGGCCCAGCCAGGCCAGGTCGCGATAGATGGCTTCTTCAAACTCCTTGGTCGAACGTGCCGCGTCGGTGTCGTCGATGCGCAGCAAAAAGCGGCCGCCCAGCTTCTTGGCGAACAGCCAGTTGAGCAACGCAGTGCGGGCATTGCCGACATGCAGCAGCCCGGTGGGCGATGGCGCGAAACGGACGACAACAGACATCAGCGCGCGTCCCGGAAAGCATTGGTGATGGGATAGCGCCGGTCGCGGCCGAAGTTGCGGCTGCTGATCTTCACGCCTGGCGGGGCCTGGCGGCGCTTGTATTCGGAAACATACAGCAGGTGCTCGATCCGCTTGACCGTGGCCGGATCGAAACCAAGCGCCACCGTCTGCTCAAAACTGCATTCGCGCTCCACCAGGCATTCCAGAATCCCGTCTAGCACGTCATAGGGCGGCAGAGAATCCTGATCGGTCTGGTCCGGCTTCAGTTCGGCGCTGGGCGGCTTGTCGATGATGCGCTCGGGGATCACGCGCCCCTGCGGCCCCAGCGCGCCGGCGGGCGAGTTCTGGTTGCGCCAATGGGAAAGTCGAAACACCTCTGTCTTATAAATGTCCTTCAGCACGTTATAGCCGCCACACATGTCGCCATAGAGCGTGGCATAGCCGACGCTCATCTCGCTCTTGTTGCCGGTGGTCAGCACCATCGGGCCGAACTTGTTGGACAGCGCCATCAGGATCACGCCGCGCAGGCGCGACTGGATATTCTCTTCGCTGGTATCGGGTTTTGTGCCGGCAAAAGGCGCCGCCAGGGTTTCGCCCATCGCCGCCACCGCGCGCTCGATCTCGATGGTCTCATAACCCACGCCCAGCATCCGCGCGCAGGCATCGGCATCTTCCAGGCTCTCACGGCTGGTATAGCGCGACGGCAGCATCACGCAGCGCACCCGGTCTGCGCCCAGCGCATCCACCGCCACCGCCGCCGACAGCGCCGAGTCGATGCCGCCCGACAGGCCCAGCACCACGCCGGGAAAACGGTTCTTGTTCACATAGTCGCGCAGCGCCAGCACCATGGCGTGATAAACCTGACTAGAGCGGTCTTCGGCCGCGAACGTATCGCCCGGCGTGCAGATCCATTTGCCATCCGCGTCGCGCCGCCATTCGGTGACAGCAACGCGTTCTTCCCAGCTCGGCAGCGCCAGCGCGATTGTCTCGTCGGCATTCAGCACAAAGCTCGCGCCGTCATAGACCACCTCATCCTGCCCGCCGAGCTGGTTGAGATAGATCAGCGGCACGCCGGTTTCGTGGATGCGGGCGGCCGCCAGCTTCAGCCGCACATCTTCTTTGCCCGCCTCGAAGGGCGAGCCGTTGGGCACGCAGAAAATCTCCGCCCCCGCATCAGCCAGCCAGATGGTGCAGTCCTGTTTCCAGATGTCCTCGCAGATGGGAATGCCCAGCTTGACGCCACGCACGGTCATCGGGTCGGGCGTCGGCCCCTGGGAGAAGACGCGCTTTTCGTCGAACACGCCGTAATTGGGCAGTTCGAATTTGTAGGTAATTCCGGCAACCTTGCCCCCATCCAGCAGCGCCACGGCATTGTAGAGCTGGGCATGTTCGACCCAGGGCGTCCCCATCAGGATAGCCGGCCCGCCGTCCGCGGTATCCCTGGCCAACTCCTCCACCGCGGCGCGCGCGTCCTGCTGCAACGCCGGCTTCAGCACCAGGTCTTCGGGCGAATAGCCCACGATGAACAGTTCGGAGAACAGGATGACGTCGGCATCCATCGCCTGCGCGCGGGCGGCGCGGGCGCGCGCCAAATTGCCGGCGATGTCGCCCACCACCGGATTCAGCTGCGCCAATGCAATGCGATAGCGGTCCATGGGGCCACTGTTTAAAGCGTGTTGGGGAAAGCTACTAGCGGCCCGCCGCGACGCGGGTCTGGGTTGCCGAAACGGCAACACCCGAGGCTTGCTCGATCCACAGCGCGGTTTCCAGCGCCTGGGCCGCCTGTTCCGGCGTCACCAGCGCGTCGGTGCCGGCCCTCGCGGCCTCGACAAAGCCGGCCACGGCCTCGCCCAGCGGATCGCCCAGCTCCAGCGCGCCCAGCGGACGCGGCGTAGTGTTGCTGACGGTGCGGGAGAGAAAATCGATTTCCACCACGCCATCGGCATAAACCGCGCGCAGGCCACGCTTCCGCTCGGTGGCGACACGGCTGGTTTCCAGCTTGGCGATGGTGCCACCCGCGAAACGCAGAATGGCGAAAACTTCGTCGGCGTGGGGGCCGTATTCGATCAGACCTTCGGCCCGCACATCCGTCACCGCGCCGGGCACCAATGTGTGCACCAGGTCGAGGTCGTGGATCATCAGGTCCAGCACCACCGAGACATCGTCGCCGCGGCCGGTCCAGGGACCTTGCCGCCAGCAGGTGATTTCCAGCGGCGTTTCGGCCAGGTCGAGCAGCCCGGTGCGGGCGAAGACGAAACGTTCCTGATGGCCGACTGACAGGACCTTGCCGGTTTCGCGCGACAGCGCCACCAGTTCATTGGCTTCTTCCATGGTGGTGGCGATGGGCTTTTCGACCAGCACATGGGCGCCGGCATTCAGGAAGGCGCGCACAACTTCGGCATGGGTGACGGCGGGCGAACAGACGCTGACCAGATCCACCTTGCCCAGCAGTTCGCGCCAGTCGGCGACGACGGCGCAGCCATGATGGGCCTTGGCCTTGGCGCGCATCTCGGCATTGGGATCGGCGATGGCGAACAGCTCGACGCCTTTGCCCGCCAGGCCGAGCGTTTTGTACTTGGTGGCATGATGGTGCCCAAACACGCCGGCGCCGATGACGGCAGCTTTCAGCGGTCCATTTTCCGGCACGCGGCGACGGAGAAACAAGGCTCGGGAGTCCCCAACGAAATGAGACGCCTATAAGGGACCGGGGCCGCCACGCCCGCCACCAAACAAATATTGCGGCTTGTTACCGTTCAAGCCGCTGAAAATATTAGCTATTTTTCAGGCGCCGAGGCCATCAAGGAAGCCAGCGCGGCGACGATCAGATAGGCCAGCATCAGCGGCGCCAGCCCGATCAACAGCGCCCCGGTGATGTCGGCAAAGGCGCTGCAATTCAGCCAGGGATAGGCCGAGCCCACGAACAGGAACTGGATGCCCACCACGGCCACGATTCCGAACAGGAAGGCGCGCAGGGTCGGGCCCAGCAGCTGGGGGCGGTCGCCGGCCTCCAGCCGGATCAACCCGGCCTGGAGCTTCAGCCGCGATGCCGCGCTGGCCAGATAGATGATGGCCAGCAGCCAGGCGAAGGCCGCCGCAAACACCCGCCCCCCATCCATGGTGCAGGCATCCAGCGAGGAGACCAGCGCGCGCTGGCCCGGCACCACGAAATAGATCGCGTTCTCAAGCGCGCCCACGCCGCCATGATCGATATTGACGGGCGCGACAAAGGCCTGGTTCAGGAAACTGAGAATGACAAAAAGCAGAAACACCGCCTCGTTGAAGCCGGGCAGCAGGTGCGAGGGGCGGAACCGCTGCAGCCAGGGCGTGGCGCCGAAATGACTGGCCGAGACGCCGAAGCCGCCCACGAACAACAGCCCCATCGCCAGGAACAGCAAGGCGCAGATGCCGATGGCCGGCAGCGCCGCCGCCGGCTGGCCCTGGAGCAGTGCGAAGCGCAAGGCGTGGGCGCCCGCGAAAAGGCAGAAAATGATCCAGCCCTTCGCTAGCAGCCTTGCGATACCCATAAACGATCAGGCTGAAGCAGCCAGCCCCGTCTTGATGCGCTCGTCGCGGATGCCCTCGGCGATCAGGAAGGCCAGTTCCAGCGCCTGGCTGGCGTTGAGCCGCGGATCGCAGGCGGTCTGGTAACGGTCGGCCAGATCGATTTCCTTCAGGCCCTGCGCGCCGCCCAGGCATTCGGTGACATTCTGGCCGGTCATCTCGAAATGCACACCGCCCGCATGGGTGCCCTCGGCGCGGTGGATGGCGAAGAAGCTGCGGACTTCTTCCAGCACCCGTTCGACGGGGCGGGTCTTGTAGCCCGACTTGAGCTTGATGGTGTTGCCATGCATGGGATCGGACGACCACACCACCGAGGCGCCTTCGCGCTTTACCGCGCGCACCAGGGTCGGCAACTTTTCGGCAATCTTGTCGGCGCCGAAGCGGGCGATCAGCGTCAGGCGGCCGGGAATATTCTGCGGATTCAGCGCCGCGATCAGGCGCAACAGGTCGTCCGGCTCCAGGCTGGGGCCGCATTTCAGGCCGATCGGGTTCTTGATGCCGCGCATGAACTCGACATGGGCGCCGTCCAGCTGACGGGTGCGATCGCCGATCCACAGCATGTGCGCGCTGGTGTCGTACCAGTCGCCGCTGGTGGAATCCACGCGCGTCATCGCCTGCTCATAGGGCAGCAGCAGGGCTTCATGTGACGTGTAGAAATCGGTGCCGCGCAGCTGCGGCACGGAGTCCGAGGTAATGCCGCACGCCGCCATGAAATTGAGCGTTTCGGAAATACGCTGTGCGAGACCTTTATATTGTTCGCCGGCCGGCGAGTCCGCTATGAAGCCCAACATCCAACGATGGACATTGTGCAGGTCGGCATAGCCGCCTTGCGCGAAGGCCCGCAGCAGGTTGAGCGTCGCGGCCGACTGGGCGGTGGCCTGCAGCAGGCGCTGCGGATCGGGAATGCGCGCACCCGCCGTGAACTCGCTGCCGTTGATGTTGTCGCCGCGATAGGACGGCAGGGTGACATCGCCCTGTTTCTCGAAATCGTCGGAGCGGGGCTTGGCGAACTGGCCGGCAATGCGGCCCACTTTCACCACCGGCACGCCGGCGGCAAAGGTCAGCACCACCGCCATCTGCAGCAGCACGCGGAAAGTATCGCGGATATTGTCGGGATGAAATTCTGCGAAGCTTTCCGCGCAGTCCCCGCCCTGCAGCAGGAAAGCCTTGCCTTCCGCCACCTGGCCCAGGCCCGCTTGCAGGTTGCGGGCTTCGCCTGCGAATACCAGCGGGGGATGGGTCCTGAGCTTGCCCAGCGCAGCGTCCAGCGCCGCCTTATCCGGATAATCCGGCATCTGACGGGCGGGTTTTTCCTGCCAACTCTGCGGGGTCCAGCTCGGGGCCACGCTACACTCCTTCAAAATAGGGCCGTGGATATAGGCGATTGGGGAACAGTTTACCAGAAGGGACTGTCCCAAGAGTGAACAGCGATCCCAGCCAGAAAACCTTTTTTCCCAATGACTTGAACCGCAGAACCGGGACGCGGTCATCTGCGCCTTGCGGTGGATCAAGGCGCATGCCCCCGGCCACGTGCTAGAAGCGACAGCGTCGCTGAGAGATTCTGATGCCTGACGGCTCCGCCACCGCCCATCTCTACCGCCCCAAACTGGTCACGATCCTGCGTGAGGGCTACAGCCTGGACGCTTTCCGCCATGACCTGCTGGCAGCATTGACTGTCGCCATCGTCGCCCTGCCCTTGTCCATGGCCTTTGCCATCGCGTCGGGCGTATCGCCAGAGCGCGGGCTTTACACCGCCATCGTGGGCGGTTTCCTGGTCTCGGCGTTGGGCGGCAGCCGTTTCCAGATCGGCGGCCCCGCCGGCGCTTTCATCGTGTTGGTCTCGGCCACGGCGGCGAAATTCGGTCTTCAGGGCCTGCTGCTGACGGTGCTGATGTCGGGCATCATGCTGACACTGATCGGCCTGTCGCGGCTGGGATCGCTGATCCGTCATATTCCCCACGCGGTCACGGTGGGCTTCACCGCCGGCATCGCCATCATCATCCTGGCCAGCCAGTTGAAGGAGCTGGGCGGGCTGAAGCTGGCGGGCGCAGAGCCCGGTCTTTTCTTGCCCAAGCTGGCGGCGCTGGGTGCCGCGCTGCCCAGTCTTAACTTGGCAGCGCTGGCAATCGGTATCGGTTCGGCGGCGCTGATTTTCGCGCAGCGGCACTTCAAGCCCAACTGGCCGGGAATGTTGCTGGCGGTGATCGCCGCTTCGGTCATCGCCTGGTTGCTGCACCTGCCGGTGGAGACCATCGGCAGCCGCTTCGGGGAATTGCCGCATGGACTGCCCATGCCGGCGCTGCCCGACATCTCGGCCGAACTGATGGTGCAGCTTTTGCCGGTGGCGCTTTCGTTCACCCTGCTGGGTGGCGTGGAGAGTTTGCTCTCGGCCAAGGTCGCCGACAGCATGACCGGCCGCAGGCATCGCTCCAACATGGAGCTGGTGGCGCAGGGCATCGCCAATATCGCCTCCGCGCTGTTCGGCGGCATTTCCGTCACCGGGACCATCGCCCGCACCGCCACCAATGTGCGCGCAGGCGCAAAGAGCCCGCTCTCGGGAATGATGCACGCATTGTTCCTGTTGCTGTTCCTGATGGTCGCGGCGCCGTTGGCGAGCTTTGTGCCGTTGCCGGCACTGGCCGGGGTGCTGGTGGTGGTGTGCTGGTACATGGCGGACAAGGTGGAGTTTGCCGGTCTGCTGCGTCGCTGGCCCAGCGCGGCGGTGCTGCTCACCACCTTTGGCCTCACCATCCTGAAGGATCTGACCGCCGGCATTGTCGCGGGCTGCCTGCTGGCGGCGCTGCTGGCCTTTTTCCGGCACGGCGTTTCCGAAGAGGGCGCCTGAATTTCTTAGCCTGGCGTCATGGAATAACTCTTCGTCCGCATGGTCACCAGTTCCTCCGCCGCGGTGGGATGCAGCGCGATGGTGCTGTCGAAATCTTTCTTGGTCGCGCCCATCTTCAGGCACACCGCCACGATCTGGATGATCTCCGAGGCATGATCGCCGAAGATGTGGCAGCCCAGCACCTTGTCGGTTTCGGCGTCCACGATCAGCTTGATGTGGGTGCGCACCGGCCGCCCGCCCAAAGTGTGCAGCAGCGGCTTGAAGGTCGATTTGTAGACGTCGATGGAATGGCCCTGGAGCAGCGCGTTCGCCTCGCTGAGCCCGATAGCCGCCAGCTCCGGGGTGGTGAACACCGCGCTGGGGACATGGACGTGATCGGGCGCGGTCAGGTTGTTCTTGAAGGCGGTTTCGACAAAGCACATCGCTTCATGGATCGCGATGGGGGTCAGTTGCATCCGGTCGGTCACATCGCCCACGGCATAGATATGCGGCGCGGTGGTGCGAGAATACGAATCCACCTTCACCTCGCCGCGCTTGCCCAGTTCCACGCCGGCTTTCTCGACATGCAGCATCGCCGTGTTGGGCAGGCGCCCGATCGCCAGCAGGATCTGGTCGCATTCGATCACCTCACCCTTGTTGGTTTCGGCATGCAGGCAGTCGCCGCGCCTTTCCACCTTGGTGAATTCGCAGCCCAGCAGCACCTCCAGCCCGCGCTGCCTCATGGACTCGCACAACGCGTCGCGCATGTCGTCGTCGAAACCGCGCAACGGCTTGTCGCCGCGATAGACCAGGGACACATGGCTGCCCAGGCCATGGAAGATATGGGCGAATTCGAGCGCGATATAGCCGCCGCCGGCGACCAGGATGCGTTTTGGGAGCTCTTTGAGATGAAAGGCCTCGTCGGAAGTGATGCAGAGTTCGCCGCCGGGAATGACACGACTGGTGCCCATCTCCCGTGTGGGGCGGTTGCCGGTGGCGATCAGGATTTTCTCCGCCGTGATCCGTTTGCCGGAATTGACCAGCAGCAAGGTATGCGGG
>Ga0193716_1000560_pt1 | contig 22493 bp, 18 predicted proteins | sample U2c1metaG_FD_145901 | JGI IMG/M metagenome (GOLD analysis project Ga0193716, IMG submission 145901) | Soil microbial communities from a riparian zone of the East river system, Colorado, United States - U2c1 | ecosystem: Environmental > Terrestrial > Soil > Riparian zone | place: USA: East River...
AAAGCTCCCTTCCAGACCCTCGCTGCCTTCCCATCGATGGTCACCGTTGCCTTCCCTTTAATAAATCCTTCCACGTATCCCTTATCCCCAAACCGCGGCACAGCGGGCCGCGTCATTACCACCGACTCTTCATGTCCCGGCGTCCCGACCTCGATCGCCAGGTTCTTCACACGGTAGCTGTATTTGGCGCCTGCGGGCAGGGTGAACCGGATGATATTATCTCCTTGTCGCAGCGCGGCCGCGCTCACCCGCTCCCGCTGGTGCTCCCAGCCGGACCGCTTGCGCACAAAATATCCGCCCACAGCCAACTGATCGTTGATGCTCCGGCTGACGGCCGTATAATCCTGCACGCCGTCCAGGTCATACGACAGCCATACCCGCTCATTCCCTTTCAGCGGCGTTTGTAGCACCACGTGAAAAAAGTTGTCGCCCGGGTTGTCAGTCGGGCTCGCCGCCGTTACGCCGATGATCCCCTCCCGCTGCGTGGCGGAGTAAATATGGTGTTTGCCGCCGTGTGTCTTGTCGCCGGGCGAATTGGCCGCGGCGGCGGTACAGGCAAGAATAGACAAGAAGCCAAGGCTTTTGGTAAAATTCGTTATCATGGGATATTGGTTGGGGTTATAGGATAAGCATTTTATGGGATTCAACACCGTGGGGCGTTTTGACGGAGATCATATATACACCGGGCGTGGAAAGATGCCCGGGGAACCGGTATTCGGTATTTCGGTGACCCGCCATCTCCTGCTGCTTGTTGCCGTTGAGATCATAGATCGTCACCGACACGTCTCCCGCCTCCGGCAGCGACACGCTGATGGTGAAATTGCCATCCACGGAGGGCGCGGGATACACCGAGACATGCTGCTTCGCCTGGCCGGTGATGTCCACCGAATCACCGAAGACGCAGCCCGCCATACTCGTAACCGTAACGGAATAGACCCCCGGCTCGCTGACGGCTATCGACGGCGTCGAGGCGTTGAAACCATTGTCGCCGCTCCATTGATAGGACGCCGCCGCTCCGGCCGGAATATTTCGGGACGCATCCAACACCAGCTGCCCGCCGGCCGGTAATACCACGGCAGGCCCAAGGCCGATCGTCAGCTCCTGTGCCCGCGGCACCGCCATCGTCAGGCTGCGCGTCGACTGATGTCCTTTCGAATCATTGAGGAGGATCAGGTAGGTCCCCATTGCCAGGCTCCCAACGGAATCCGTCGAGTCCGTCATTAGTCCCGAAGCCGTCACGAAGCCGTTGGCATTCATCACGCGGTAATAGTAGGGTCCCTGGCCGCCGATCGCCTGCAACATCGCCTTCCCGGCCAGCGGGCTCCCACAGGTCGGGCTGTCCAGCACCTGCAACTTGAGCAGCAGATCACGTCCCTGCACAAATCCAAACAGATCCTTCCCGGAATGATCGGGGTCCCAATGCACATTGCGATAGTACACCAGGCTGTCGCCGGCCGTCGAATCCGGCAAATGATAGTTCAGGCTGTCGATGGGGAATCCCGCATAGCCGCCCGGGTTCTGCACCAGCCAGTAGCCGTCCGCACTCGATGGGAAATTCTTCTTGTTCACCCGCACCGTCGTCACACACGTGCCACTGTCCGCTCCGTTCACGGTCATCAGCCAGCTCCGGTTCAGCATCTGCAGCTGGCTATCGGGGGTAGCCGCCACCGTGAGGGCCTTGTTATTGTCCCCCCACAACAGATAGCCGCCATTGATAAGGCTGTCGGTGTTGTCGGCATTGGTGGCCCGCAGACTGCCGCGGCTCAGCACCAGCAGGCTGTCCGCGTCCATGGCGTTCGCCGCCTGTTTCTGGTGAAGGGAGAAATAACTCTCCCGGCCCAGGCCTGTAATTCGATATTTATAATCCTTGTTCTTATCGGCGTCCCAGAGCACCACCTGTGCCGCGCTGACATAGTTGCCGCTGCCGAGCGGAATGCCATATTTCAATGCGAGATAGGTTTCGTATTGCACTTGCGTCAGCACGTCGAGACTGCGGTCGAAGACCAGCAGTTCGGCCAGTGCGCCTTTGAAGGGCGGGATGGCGCTGAACGGGCCGGCCGCCCCGGAAACCCCTTGCCCGGTGGAACCCGCCGGGGCTGCTGCGCCTACCATGAAATAGCCCATGGGACTCGGTTGCACGCTGTCGTTCCGTTGCCAGGTCTGCAGGACCGTGCTCAAAGCGGGTATTTTCGCGTTGGTGAGCACGGTGTCTGCGGTGCTGTCGGGCCCGCTCGCGTGCCGCGTAGTCATCAGGGTATTCCGCAGGATGGCGCCGCCGGTGCCCCAGATGGCCGTTTCGCATGTGTCCGCCGGCACGAAAACGGCGATATAGCTCATCTCCGAGAGGCTGTCCAGATTGTAAGCGATGCGCACCGAATCACCGACGCCGTCGAACCACATCGCCGGGTTGTAATTGAGCCAGACATTCTTTCTCACGCCGGCGCCGAAGAAGGTTCCGTCATAACCATGACCGGTAACATCTTTCCATGCCGAGTCGGTTGGTTTCCACCGGTCCGCTCTCAGCCAAAGCACGGGCAGATCGGTACTGTCCATGGCCTGGGCCAGGGCAGAATGAGGACACAATAAAATTTCAGTAAAAAAAATAAAGCAAAAAAGCAGAATACGGCGCATATCCGCAGCCGTAAGCAATAGGTTGGCACGGTTCATAAGGAATAGGGATTATGTTCATCTAATAGGATACGGGTAATCTAGTCTACGGGTTACAGTGAGCGAATTTAGGCGCCAAAATCTAAAAATGCAAGCACAATGGAGATTTTTCGACCAACAACCCACATTCTGTAAAGATTCTGAATTTTTTATTTCATATTCACGCTATGCCTGCCAGCATTATACATAGTAGATATTTCATGATTCAAAATCACCAGTTCAGGTGATTGACGGAGGGCCATCCCGCGAGTAGCTTTATACAAAAAAATAAAATGATTAATTCGGAAGGCGCATCGCAGAAAAAGAAGGGGAAGTATTCCTTGACATGAAGTTGGTTCTTGCCAAATTATCGTCAAACTAGGAAAATGCGTAAAACACTTTTCCGAAATAATTACAACAATGAAACAGCTTTATTTTTTAATCGCATTGTTGCTCATTGCAATCACAACATTTGCACAAGCGAAACACAAACCGGGTCAAACGTTTCAAGACTGCAAAGACTGTCCGGAAATGGTAGTAATACCTGCGGGCAGCTTTATGATGGGTTCACCTGAAAATGAGCCCGGACGCTTTTCTAATCCCGACGAAGGTCCGGTCGAAGGACCGCAACGGCTTGTAAACGTCCGGCAGTTTGCCGCTGGCAAATTTGATATTACCAAAAAGCAATGGGCCGCCTTTGTAAAAGCCACCGACCGCCCCGCGGGCGGAGGCTGTGGCTGGGCTCATTTGCCGGGAGAAGATTCGCTTCAACCCTGGCTCCCCAGAGCGGATGCGAACTGGAACCACGTTGGATTTGCACAAGACAGCAGCCATCCGGTAATATGCATGAGCTGGACCGATGCACACGATTATGCAGAATGGCTTAGTAAAAAAACCGGCTTTACCTATCGTTTATTATCCGAAGCGGAATGGGAATATGCTGCAAGAGCAGGAACTACTACTCCTTACTCATGGGGTACAACAGCAAGCCGTGAGTATGCTAATTATGGGAGAGATTCAGTGGCCGGCTTTGGATATGCATCAGGCCCTGATAGATGGATTTGCAGTTCGCCTGTCGGCTCATTTCCGCCAAATCAATTCGGCTTGTATGACATGAATGGAAATGTGTTGCAGTGGGTGGATGATTGCTTCTCAAAAACCTATGAAGAGTTACCCACAGATGGTTCGGCATACAAAAAAGATATGCTATTGGATTCGGCTGGTAAAATGAACTGGATGATTGTAAAAACTGCTTGTGCTTTCCACATGATTCGTGGTGGCTGTTATGGTGACCCTCCGCGCATGCTCCGCTCTGCTTTCCGCAATTGGGGAGGCCTCCCGGGGGCGATGACCCCTGATTTAAGCCGCAGTGCCGGTGGTGGTTTTCGAGTGGCAAGAACGCTTTAGAAAGAATATCATCCGGCAAGAACAGGCAACGACAAATTGCTTGCTTGACCAGTTAGCATTGAGCATGACTCTGGCGACGTGTCCATTACCATCCAAAAAAGGGTGCACTTCGCTGGCCATGAACATGAATATAGGTCGCTCTTGCAAAGATTTTCCATTAGCTGTATAGCTATAAAACCGGGACAGACCTCGGATGGGCCGAAACGGTCAACTACCTGTATCGAATAACAATTTGACAATGAAATGGGAAAACCCTAAATTACTATTTTATCAAAACAACTGAAATGAGAAGGTTTGTCCTATCTTTTTTAACGGCTTTGAACGTTTACTACCTCCATGCACAAACTACAGCCAATGACACGGCAGGCTATGATCCGCATTCTCTTTTTACGCAAACCTTTACTATGCCGGCAGGAAACCGCTTTCGGTCGGCCAAGGGAATTCCCGGACCCGATTACTGGCAGAACACGGCGAGCTACCTGATACATGCCAACTTTAGCGAGCGGGATACCTCCGTTACGGGTGATGCGACGATCACCTATACCAATAACAGCCCCGATCCGCTGGACTACCTTTGGTTGCAGCTGGACCAGAATATTTTCAAGCCTTCATCGAGAGGTGTCGCGGCCACCAAATATCCCGGCGATTATTTCGAGATCCTGGGCGGCACTGTCAACGGCGGCTACGAGATAAAAGACGTCACAATAACGCAGGGCGAGAAGACCTACCCGGTTAATCCCATCATCTCGGATACAAGAATACAGCTTCGCCTGGACAAACCTGTATCTCCCAAAGGGGGTAAAGTATCCGTCAAAATACATTTCCACTTCAATATTCCACTCGACGGAGCAGGGCGTTTCGGGAGGCAATACACCAAAAACGGAGTTGTTTATCAAATCGGGCAGTGGTATCCGCGCATGTGCGTTTTTGATGAGGTAGAAGGATGGAATACCCTGCCCTATATGGGATTGGGTGAGTTTTATTGCGACTATGGCGATTATGAATACTTTGTTACCGCTCCGGCGGAGATGATAATATATGGCTCAGGCGATCTGCAAAATCCGGCCGAAGTGCTGACGCCCACGGAAATAAAAAGACTGACTGCGGCGGCCGCCAGTGATAAAACGGTCACCATTATCAGTGCTGAAGAAGCAGGCAAGGCCGGTACCCGCCCCCCTGCGAAGGGAGATCTTACCTGGCATTTTTCCATGAAGCATACCAGGGATGTGGCCTGGGCTGCAGGCAAGGCCATGATATGGGATGCCGCCAGGGTAAACCTGCCGTCAGGCCGAAAAGCTATTGCCATGTCCTGTTACCCGGTGGAAAGTGGCGGGGATACGGCCTGGACGCGATCGACCGAATACTTAAAGGCCAGCATGGAAACCTATTCCAAAAATCTCTTTGAATATCCCTGGAACGTAGCTGTCAGCAGTGCCGGCATCACGCCGGGCATGGAATATCCCGGAATGATCTTCAACAACTATAGCGAGGTGAAAGCCCGCTTATGGTTTTTAGTCGCCCATGAGATCGGTCATAATTGGTACCCGATGATCGTAGGAAGTAATGAAAGAAGATACATGTGGCAGGACGAAGGCTTTAACACGTATGTCAACTATATCGCCACCGACCTGTTCAACCATGGGGAGTACGCGAATGCTCCGGCTTATTTCGACAAAGCCTTTTTCGCATCCCGGGATTATATGCAATTTATGCAATACAAAGACCCGTTGATGACCGTTTCGGATGCGATGACGGAAGATCAGCACTATCAATTCTATGGCAAGACGGCTTATGGTCTTAACCTGTTGCGCACGGTTGTTGTGGGCAAAGAACGTTTCGACTATGCCTTTAGGAAATATACGGAGGCATGGGCCTTCAAACACCCTACCCCTTATGACTTTTTCCATTGCATTAACAATGCGGCGGGCGAGGATCTGAACTGGTTCTGGAAAGAATGGTTTTTCACTACCTGGAAGCTTGACCAGGCCGTGACGGGAGTAGCATATATTGACGGAGACCCGGCAAAAGGCGCTTTGATCACTATCGAAAACAAGGGTCAAATGATCATGCCTGTTATTGCGACCATTACGCAAAGGAATGGCAGGACCGAAACCCTGCAATTACCGGTGAATATCTGGTATCGGGGCGGCAGCTGGACCTTCAAATATGTGTCGCAGACGAAAATCGATAAGGTGGTGCTGGATCCTGATCACGTGTTACCAGATGTGGACCGTGGAAATAATCAGTGGGGGAAATAGATCTATCGTGGTCAGCTCAATGACCTGAACGCCTATCCCTCTCCAAAACAAAACTCGCACGGACAGAAAGCAATACCAGACCCATCCTTGTCGGTCAGGGTAACCCCGGTCCCAAGCAGAGGGAAAACACACAATGAGAGCATTGAGGATTCGGCTAAGTTGTTTAACGATTCAAATTGGCGACAGCGCGCGGGGCAAACTTTGCGTTGAGTCTGGCATTGGCTGTGCTTGTCAGCGGGCTGCCGTGGCCGAAAACGGCTTTGTCGAAGTCGAAAGCAGCAGCTTTCAGGATACTTTGACGACCAGGTTCGCGATCTTCGTAGACAGTGCTCCAATTGAGGCCGAAGGCGTTGGCGCATATATCCGCGGCAATGAGGACACGGTCAGACTGTAGGAGAAGGGCAAGATGACCAGCGCTATGCCCGGGAGTATAGATCACCTTAACTCCATCCGGACCGCCGATGGGAATGATCTCCCCGTCGATGAGTCGGCGAGTGATGTTGAAGGCATCGATAGTGCCTCCGCGACGGATAAACAGTTGATAGATGAGTAGGTTCGCGAGGCCGGGGCTGACTTGCAGGGATGCTTCGCCAGGGCGCCCCTGTTCAACGAGCCGGGCAGTGTCGGCATGGGCCCACACCGGAATATTAAGTTCATTGCTAATAGCTGCGGCGCTCCCGGTATGGTCGGTATGGGCATGAGTAATAATAATACGGCGGATGTCGCGGGGGTCTTTGCCGGCCTTTTTCAGTTGGGCGAAGATCCTGGAAAGATTGCCAGGTGTTCCGGTGTCGACGAGCGTAAGGCCGGGTACGAGGCCATCGGCCGGATCAGGAAAAGGTGCGATATCCTCGATGATGAAGGCGTTGACGAAACCGAGATTCAGCTGATAGAGATGTTGCGTGATCTTTTTCATAAATGAATATATTTTCATTTTTAGTGCAAAAAAATTTCAAGCCCGAATCGCATCCCAGAAGAACCGAAATGAGTTATCCATAAAGGCTTTGGTGAGCCGTGCGGGCTTCTCATGGCTATCGGCGGCAATTTGTTGGATAAAGCCAAAGAGCAGACTTGGAATAAGGAATTCCGTATCCGGCTTTAGCAACCCTTGTCTTTGCCCGCGTTCGAGCAGCTGGGCGAGAGGCGCCATCACGGGCCTGGCAACGGCCATGGCCTGGTCTTCGCGTTTATATGGAGAGGCAATAAACTGTTGCAGGAACACCTGCTCGGAAAAGTTGGAAACTGCATAGCGGAGGCTGTTTTCCCAGATGACCCGAAAACCCTCTTCGACGGGCAGCTCAGGGCTGAAGCCGATGAAAATAGTTGCGCCAAAACGTTTTTTTACTTCTTTGTAAAGGGCATGGATAAGGTCGTCCTTGTTCTTAAAATAGATATACAGGGTACCGATAGCAACGCCGGATCGTTTTGCGATGAGGGGCATGGTAAGCCCGACGAGGCCGACCTGGCCTACAAGCGTAAGGGTGCTGGCTAAAAAAAGATCGATCTTTTGTTCGTCTTTGAGGCGCATGGGTCAAAGATATGTAATAATGAATATATTTTCATTATTACTTTTGCATGGTGGGCACCGGCACAACCCGGCATGTGTCCGCGAACAAAAAACCTATCCATACAGGGTTTGCAGGTATACGCCATGACTACCCATTCTACGACCGATCAATACCTTTCCGGACTTCAAATCGGTCGTCATTTGGTGTAAAGGCTTCATTCATTTCTTTTCCGTTATTCTTGTGTTTGTCAACATATGGATTTCTTGCTCCTGCCCATGCCCCTGAACGCTGGCTTCGGCGAGGGCACTAATCTTGGCACTGGTCGGCATCCCGGTCCTTGCATTGACCCGGTAGGTCGCGCTCTGTAATGCGTGAATACTGGCCTTCGTCGAAAACCCCGCGCTAGTCTCCACAGTATCAACCCGGCCCTCTGCACGAATAACAGCAACCCCTTTATCGATCGACGCCAGTTGCAACACATTTTCCAGGCCATATGACACCTCGCTTCTCGCCGTGATTTGCTGCCTCCATTGAGCACCCTGCCAGACCATCGAGTCCGGTAATATCTGGATCAAATGACTCAGGTCCTTCTCGATCTCCCCGCGCCTAAATACCAAATCCCATGTCTCGACGTCCTTTTTTTCTTCTGCACCAAGCTCCACTCCCGCTAATGCCCTGTCTACCGCCTCCGGATAACCTGCCTCGGTTTTGATCTCACCCGCCGGGCTGAGGGTAGCAAAAAGCGTGGCGTCCTTCAGAGCTACCATAATACGCCCGATCGCACTCCGGGTAGTTTTCCCGACATTCGTGTCATCGATCACTATCGAGTCGCCATGTGTCATAGATAAATAAACCCGACTAAAGGTCAACTCGAGGCCAAAATCACCATTGCTCTCCCGATCAAATTTGAGATTCACTCCTAGCGATATTGTTCTTGAATAGCTGTACCTAAATTGATCTTTACCATCAATAGTGACCTCGCTGACGATATTATAATGGTACACTGATGCGGTATCTGGGTTGAATCTCAACAGAACAATTTTTGTCTTGTCCACTTGGATTGGGGCCGGGCGATTGGAATGCCGGCACCCGGCTGCCGCTGAAGTGAACAAGAATAAGGAAAAAGCAATAGCAAAGTTTTGGTTTATTATATTCACCTTCCTAAGATAATCCTTTGGTTTCAATTATTGCGTCTATTTACCCACCCTTGCGGTAACATAGAAATTCCGGTCCACCTTTAATTTTCTGCCAGCGCAGCGTACCTTATTCCATTGGGTTCCTGGAGTAATAAAGAAGCTGGCATCGCCCGACTGTGATACTTTCACAGGCATATCAAAACCCGTCACGCAGTTCGTCCAACGAAAAGAAAGACTGTCCCCGTCGAAACGGTATTCCAAAACTGGCACCTGAGTCGTAGTCAGGTATTGGGCGAAGACTCGGGAGAAATCCCGCCCTGTAGACTGGTTGACACAAGACAGGATATCTTCGGTGTTGACGGTGCTATGGTAAAAGCGGGTGTTGAGATCCTGCAGGAATTTTCGGAAGGCTGTGTCACCAACGATTTGGCGGATCATGTGAAGCATCGCGCATCCTTTGTTATACTGATCGGAGGTGCCTGAGCCGATGATGGGCGCGTCATTTTTGATCCGTTTCCAGATGCCAAGCGTATAATCATTCCCAGCCTCGGTACCAAAGACCCACGTCGTATAAAGCGTTTCGAGATATTTGGTGAACCCTTCATGCACCCAGCTGTGGTGCCAGCTATTGGCCGTAATGCTGTTGCCAAACCATTCATGACCGCTTTCATGGACCAGGATGAAATCCCATTTCAGACCCCAGGGTGTACCGGACAGATTTTTGCCGCGATAACCGTCCTCAAAGCCATTCCCATAGGCGATGGCGCTTTGGTGCTCCATGCCGGCCATGGGGCTCTCGACAACTTTGTAGCTGTCGCTGTAAAATGGATACGGGCCCATCCAGTACTCAAAACACCCCATCAGTGTATCTACATCCCGCAGGTGCCGCGCTGCTTTTTCCCGGGTGTAGTCGATCACCCAGTAGTCGCAATCGAGATTGCCCTTCAGCCCCCGATAGTCGTGGTGCCAGGTGACATATTTTCCAATGTAGGGACAGATATCGTAATTGTTGATCGGGTTGGTAACCGCCCAAATCCAGGTCGTCCAGCCGGCCGGTCCCGCTCGTCGGCCGATCAGCCGCCCGTTCCCAACCCCAACCAATGTGTCCGGGACCGTTATGCTTAGGGTCACGCCGCTGTCAGGCTCGTCATAAGATGCGTTTTTACAGGGCAGCCACAGCATACCGCCGGGCGATTCGCAGGCAAGACTCATCCAGGGCCGTCCCAGCGAGTCTATCGTCCATATCCAGCCGCCATCCCAGGGTGGGTGGACGGCTTCTTTTGGATGACCTCCAAATGCAACATCGATCGTGACTACTTCCCCGGCGGCGATCTCGCGGGGGAACCGGAGCAGCCAGCCATCGGGCTTTTGCGTTAGGGGAAGCCGTTGTCCATGCCAGCTGACCGAGGAGACGGTCATAGGCGCCGAGAGATCGAGCAGAAGGGCCCGCCCCGGCTTGACGGCCCGGAACTCGATGGCGTTTGTGCCGGTGAGGGTGCGGGTGGTATAGTCGGGTCGGATGGCAATGTTGTAGTGCATGAGGTTCCACCACGCCTGTTCGGGCTGCGTGAAATCGGGCATGTTCTCCCGGTGGGGTTGCGCGAACCCCATTTGAACCATTATCGACCAGAGGATGATAGGCGGGAGCTTTTTCATAGAGCAATATTGTAATTAATTTTTTTTCTTGCAAAATATGGAGTCTTCGGCCAGCAGCGCCAGGACAGTCGCCGCTCGCAGGCCGAACGCCCATCCGAGTGCGATGCCGTAGGGCAAAGAGAGCAGACCTACTATTGCGGGGTACGTAGAGTTGCGTGCGTTAGTCAACTAACAGGGTTTGAGATCAAGATACGAAGATCCTGTCACACAGGAAATCTTCGGTAAAGGCGGATAAAAGGCTATGCCTTAAATGAAAAAAAGCTCCAGGATAAGATCGAGCAAGTAAAAGAAGAATGATCACTGAATAATTCTTTCCACGCGGACTTTATACGTTCACTGCGCTGTTTTTCGCTTAAAAAAAGGCGCAATTTGCATTGCGCCAAAGTGACCCGGATCGGATTGCTTTTTTAAGCGCTGACTACTCCCGTTTGTTTTACCGCATACTCCTTTAAGTTGATGGAAGAACCATTCTGGTAATACCATTGTTCGGTCACATCATTTTCTGTAAACTGCAGCATTGCAAAACCATTCATTACCCTTAATGTCTGCTGAAGGGTGGGATTGGCCAACGGTTCATTGGTATAGAAGTAAACATTGGGGTTATTGGCGAGCCAGGATGCATTACCGATGGGAATGCCCCCGTTCCCCAGGCACCGGCAAAGGGTGTCACCTGTATTACTCTGTTCACCTGATGCGTATACAATGCCGTTATGCTGGTGCCCCCAATACCAGTAATCAGGTGTCTTTTGGCCACCCAGTGCGCCGTTCACCTGTCCCCAGAGGCCAAGCTGAATGCTGCCGGTAATGTCAAGGGGGTTGTGATGAGTGAGCAACATGATCTTTTTGCCGCTGGCTGCTGCCTGCTTCAGGAAGCCGACCTGTGCGAGATCTGAGATAGCGCCTTCGGAAAAGAAGAAGCTCGGATCATAATAAGCGGTATCCAATCCGATAATAAGCCAATTGCCGAATTCAATCTGAAAATAACTGGTATTTTGCTGTCCCGAGAAAATAGGCGAAGCCAGCGCCGTATCGAAATACCCGTTTGCCCCGTCGTACATTTCATGGTTGGAGTTAAGGGTAAAGTTACCCAAAGAAGCTTTTGGCCAGCAGCTGACCAGGTTGCATTCTTCCTCATCCGTTTCTCCTGCGTAATAGACATCCCCGAGATGAATACTGATATCAGGCTTCATTCCTGTGATCTGTTGGGAGATCAGTTGGGATGGGCTTGCAGACAGATTCCCGTCCGCATATTCACCGGTACCCCAGTCTCCGAACAAGGCTATACTTAGCGTAGTTTGCCCATTGACAGACAGTGTTCTGGGATTGGCGCCAAAAGCATGCCGCTTAATATATCCCAGGTTAAGTAACATGTAATTCATTAATGCCAGGCTCCAACCTGGGTCCAGCACTGCAAACGGTGCATAAGATACCAACGAGCCATCGCCCAGCAAGGCTCCCTCCCCCACCCATACAATGGACCATTTCGTCCAATCGTCCAGCGTAATCTGGCTGGCCGGCATTCCTAAACCCTGCAGGATGGCTTTTACCCCGTCGGGGGCATCATTATTGAAGAAATATAAGGTCCAGGAAAATTCAAGGCTACCGGGCGCATTCGGCGGAGGAGGATCGTTTTGCATTACCTCAATTAGCTGATCTTCACTCTGCTTCAGGTAGTCCCAGAATCCGGCGCCGAAAGTCAGACCCTGACTGGCAGCATCCTGGAGTTGCTCGTAGCGAGTTTGAAGTTTTGCGGAAATACGGGGAGAAGGTTTCATATTTTTTAGGTTTAATGACATTGTAAGATTGCGTGCAGTATTGTTTCCGGCGTCAGCGAATGTATGTCACATTTCCTATAATAAAAACGGTGAAAACACCTGATATTTTACGCAAAAGGTGTCTGGAGATAAAGGCCGTCACCTGACTGTGAGGTTGTTGCGGGCAACAGCATTTATCCCGGGACTACGGGTTTGTGCCTAATCCCTGGTAAGTTCATTTATAGACGTCTGGAATTCAAAAGAGTAAAACAATAAAGCAGTAACTTTATTTAAACTGCAAGCACAGACATTTCACCGGAGGCTTACCCGAGAATTGCTTCCTCACAGCAACCCTTAATTTTATATTTTATATGAACCTACAAGAACAAATCAAAGAGTATATTACTAGCCAGCCTGAACCAAAACGTAGTGACATGCAAGAGTTGCACAGTTTCTTACTTCAGGTATTACCCGGATGTAAATTATGGTTCCTTGATGGCAAAAACAGCGAAAATAAAACTGTCTCTAACCCCAATATAGGATATGGATTTTACACAATAAAATATGCTGATGGAACAACGAGGGAGTTTTATCAGATTGGCATAAGCGCAAACACAACCGGGATCTCTGTCTATATACTTGGTATCAAAGATAAGACATACTTAGCCCAAACGTATGGGAAAAAACTAGGCAAGGCAAGCGTGAGCGGGTATTGCATTAAGTTCAAAACTCTAAAAGAAATAAACATTGATATACTTGAAGCGGCAATACGGTATGGGGTTGAGGCGACAAGGACATGAAAATGTCTGATGGAATTTATTACCGCTAATTTTGCACTATTTCTTTTTTGACGGGAACTTTAGTTAAATTTAGAGAGCGTATTGTTTGCTTATTCAATAAAAAATATAGTTATGATCATTGTTCACGACATTTTTGTCTGTAAACCGGGAAACGCCTCTAAACTGGCGAAGATGTTCAAAACTGCGATGACTGACAGCAGCGAGCTGGTTAATATCATGACCGATATGACGGGCCAGTTTAACAGGGTCGTGATGGTAACCAAGTACGAAAACCTTACCGCCTACGAGCAGAGTTGGGAGAAGTACAAGCAGGACACGGAAGCAATGAAGAAAATGCAGGAGTCGATGACGGGATACCAGGATATGTATCTGTCGGGATCGCGGGAGATATTCCAGGTTTGGTGAAGAACCAACTATTACAATAAGCCATTCCTGCTAAAGGGCGCCATCCTTATTGTCCGCTAAAACCCAACGGCGTACAACCGCTGTAATAAAATCGTACAACCCCGCCCGTCCGCCCAAATCCCAATCCCCTGACCCCCAATAAATTGAATAAATGGCACTCCTTTAGCGGATACTCCACCGTCAATCACCGATTTATGCTCAAAAATTATATCCGCGTCGCCTGGAGAGCCCTTTTTCAAAACAAGCCCTTCTCCTTCATCAACATCTTCGGCCTGGCCCTCGGCATGGCCAGCAGCCTTCTCATCCTCCTCTGGGTCATCGACGAACTCGGCACTGACAAGTTCCACGCCAACAACAAGCGGCTCTACATGATGTATGAAAAGGAAACCATCGACGGCAAAGTCGTCGCCGGCTACTGGACCCCTGGTTTGCTGACGCAGGAGTTGAAACGCAAGATCCCCGAGATTCAATACAGCACCGGCATCTTCGACCAGGACCGCACCAACTTCCAGGTCAACGACAAAAAGCTAAAGGAAGACGGCATCGCCGCCGACAGCGACTATTTCAAAATGTTCAGCTACCCCCTTCTTCAGGGAAGAGCCGAATCGGCACTAAATACCCCGACCTCTATCGCCATCTCCGAAAAAATGGCCCGCAGCCTCTTCGGTAGCGCAGACGCCGCGATAAATAAAGTGGTCCGCTGGGAAGACAAACGCAACTTCACCGTCACCGCCGTCTTCGCCGATGTACCCCGCAACAGCTCCTTCAAGTTCGACTTCGTCATCAACTGGATGGCCAACCTCGATATCAACCCGTGGTTAAAAGAGTGGAATAACAACAGCCCCGCCACGGCCGTTGTACTCCGCCCCGGCGCCGACGCAGCACAGGTGAAAGCCAAGCTCAACAAATTTCTCGACGCTTACCACCGTGACTTCACCGCCGGCTTCCGCCTCGACCTCGCCATGCAGCCCTACGGCGACCTCTATCTCCACGGCAACTTCGAGAATGGCGAACCCTCCGGTGGCCGTATCCAATATGTTCGTCTGTTCATCGTCGTCGCCGTCTTTATTTTGTTTATCGCCTGTATAAACTTCATGAACCTCACGACCGCAAGGTGCGGCCGCCGCGCCAAAGAGATTGGCATCCGCAAAGTAGCCGGCGCCATGCGCGGCGCCCTCCTGCGTCAGTTCCTGATCGAAGCCATCCTGCTGTCCGCCATCGCAGCCATCGTTGGCCTCTTCCTTGTTACCGCCATTCTGCCGTATTTCAATCAGCTAACGAGCAAAGACATTCACATTCCATATACATCCCCTGTCTTCTACTTGAGCCTCGCCGCTCTCATTGTCATAACGGGCGCCCTCGCCGGAAGCTACCCTGCCCTCTTCTTGTCAGGTCTTGCCCCTATCCGCGTTTTAAAGGGCAGCCTCAAATTCAGCGGAAGCTCGGTTTTGTTCCGCAAAGGTCTCGTCATCTTCCAGTTCGTCCTTTCTATCGTGCTTATCATCAGCACCATCGTCGTCGCGCGGCAGATCAGCTATGTTCAGAACGCCGACCTCGGCTTCAACCGCGAAAACCTGATCTATGTACCCCTCGAAGGTACCCTTGGCGGCCAGTTCGATGTTTTTCGTAACCAGGCATCGCACCTGCCCGGCGTAACTACGATCACCTCTATCCAGGACCGCCCTACACATATTGGCCGCGACATCACGGCATCCCTGAGCTGGACCGGCAAAGATCCTAACTCCAATGCCCAGTTCGCCGTTACAGCCGCCGGGTACGATTTTATAAAAACGATGGGCCTCCAACTTCGGGATGGCCGCGACTTCTCCCGCGACTACCCCACCGACACGGCGAACTTCCTCGTCAACGAGGAAGCCGCAGCCATCTTCAAGTACAAGAACCCCGTCGGCCAGCCCCTTGAGGTCTGGAACCGGAAAGGAATCATCGTCGGCGTGATCAAGGATTTTCACCTGACTAATCTTCATGAACCCATCCGCCCGCTGGTCGTGCGCATGTACAACTCCGACGGTGGCTACGCTCTCCTCCGCGTCGACGCTCATCACACTAAAGATGTTCTCGCTGGCGTACGGACGATCACCACGCAACTCAACCCCCGGTTTCCGTTCACGTATTTCTTCACCGACGACGAGTACCGCAAACAATACGAAAGCGACGTCATCGTCAGTCACCTGTCAGACTGCTTCGCCGGCCTCGCTATCTTCATCTCGTGTATGGGCTTGCTTGGCCTCGCCATGTTCACCGCCGAACAACGCACAAAGGAGATCGGCATCCGTAAGGTCCTCGGCGCAAGCTTTTTCTCGCTGCTGACCCTCCTTTCCGGCGAATTCATGGCCCTCATCCTGGTCGCCCTCGTCATCGCCTCGCCCCTCGCGTGGTGGGCAATGCATAGCTGGCTTCAGGACTATGCTTACAAAGTCAGCATCGAATGGTGGTTCTTTGGCCTGGCCGGCGCACTCGCCATCCTGATCGCCCTGATGACAGTGAGCTTTCAGGCGGTGAAGACCGCTCTTGCCAATCCCATTAACAGCCTGCGCAGCGAATGATGCTGCGCAACATTCAATTGGTCTCACATGTAGTGTTTGGATCGCGCACCCACCCTTCTACGCCGATCCAGATCAAGCCATCGGCGGCGCGCCGGAACACCTCTTCGAAATTGGCGGCATAAGACATGGGATTTGTATATCCATCTTCGTGATCCAGTAGCACGACCGGATAGTCGTTGCCGGCAGCGGGTCGCCGCGCGTCGAAGCAGGAGACGCCCCAGTCGCCGTAATTGGCGAAGGGCAGCAGACCCCGGTCGACTTGACCATGGTAGTATTTTTTGAGAATGCCGCGATGACCACGAATCAGCCGGCCTGGCCGGCTCGGGAAAAAAAGAAGGTGGTGCTGATCCAGCCCCAACTCCATAAAATGCCATTGTTGTAGAAAATATCGATAAGATGCAGGCAGGGGATGACGTAGAAGGCGTTCGAGGCGTCTGAGTTCTCTGTCAGTAACGGTACTGGGAATAGGTTTCCAGCAGCCATACTCGTCGTCATCTTTATCTTCGGGATCCCGTGCACGATCCCGCATGCTTCGCGGGATCATCTTGACCCGTTCGTACGACGCGTAGGGACTTTCTTTGTGTTTTTGATCAAAATATCGGTAAAGGACTTCGCCGATAACGGGATAGGTCGATGTCGGGTTCATCGATACAAGGTAATTAGTTTTATTTTACAAGAAAAGGGGGGCTTGTTCGATTGCTCTCCTTATTTTAATGCCTTGTAAGTAAATTTTTGTCCGCCTAAAGAGGCCTCCAGCATTAATCCACCCTTTCCCTGCGAAAATACAACCACGCCATTTCTATAATTCGCATTGGCCGATGCACCCGATTTGACAGCTATTGCTGAAGCCTGTCCGCTAAATTCAACTTTATTTTGCATGAAGCGATCCGCTGCATCTTTGTTTTCAAAAAAAATAATTTCCCGGTATGCCTGCCCTCCTGCCTGTGCTCCCACGGTTACCTGCACCATCTGGGCAGTACCAACTGGCCTTCCTTTTTCATAGACTGCACCCTTACCCGCAGCGCCGCCTACACCTACCCCGCCCTTGCCTACATTGGGAAATATTGCATAGGCAGAAGAGTGTTTAAAGAGATTTTCCATTGACGGATCTGCCTTTAGAAAGGAGGCCTTGGCCTTTTTACTGTCATCGATTATTCTCGTTTGAGAATCATCCTGCGCCATTAATACTCGTGGTAAAAACAGGCCTGACAACATCATTAGAAGTATTACTGGCCGAACGGTGCTGGGCATTTTCATAAATAATAAATTTTAAGTTGTGAAGGGGACTTTGCGATGAAAGGAATGCAAATAACCTGCCATGTGAAATACCGTTCGGACAAAACGAAAGCCAATGACAATCAATGGCTTGAGAAATAGCGGATGGGACAATCGGGACCCCAAATCACTTCTTCAGCCGTCCGCCAGTGGATCGTGTTGGCATTAGCCGCTCGTGAGTGACGATAGCAGTCCGCGCAAAGGACAACGCCGCATTTTTGGGGAATACTTAGCTATTCTTTAACGGTTTCGGGTTTGCGGGCGCTGTAAATTTTCGCGATCTTTCTTCTATCCTAAATCTCCCGTTTATGCGAATAGCTCTACAAAGTGTATTATTCCTTCTGCTTTCTCATTTTAGCTTTGCTTCTTCAATGGCCCCAGCCTTGAAATTGGACACGACCGTTGCGGCGAACAACGTCACCAGCCATTCGAAATTATATTCAAAAGGTAAGGGGACGGTAGGCTTGATAGCCGGCCTGACACTTGGTCCCGTCGGTATCCTGGGCACACATCTTTTTTCTCACAATCTTGCTGAGCGTAAGAAGGCGGTGAAAGGTTGCGAGATATTAGGAACAGTGGTCCTGGTCGCGGCGTTTTCGGTGCTGCTGATCTACTCACTTAAAGGCAGCGGCCATCACGGTGGTGGAGGTAGGGTCAGTGGGTCACGTGGAGGTGGGCATCATGGCCCCAACCTTAGCCATTTGGATCTCGACCTGGATCACAGCAGCGGATGTCAGAAGAAAGATCCTTCCAATACTTCTGAACTGCCTTTGTTCTTGCAACCATAGATAGGATAACGACGTCTTGAAATTCACAGGCTTAGCTTCCCCACCCTTTTTCCGAAAAACGTGGGGTTCCGGGTGAAAACGGCGATTTTTTGATGGCGCAGCCCGTTTATTCTCAATTAACGTACCTTTAAGGTAGAGAAACGATTGGTTTATGAAAAATAAACTAATATATTGGATACCCATTGTTGGCATATTTGTCAGTCTCGTGCAGTACGAGAAGGACAATGGCCTGGGTGCATTTTGGGGCTATTACCAAGCAGCCATGCTTGTTATATCTATTTGGATCGTTGCATTCTTACAAACCAAATAATGAGTCAGCCAGGCCGGAACACCTACCCAGAGTTCATTCCTCCTACAATTTCAAGGAGTGCTATTAATCAAGTTTTTTCATGAATGTCATATTATTTGAAAAAAACTTAAGATTAAAGCCTCTTACTTTCCCTTTATTGTCCTTTTGGAATTGACATGTCACCGGTGCCCCTTTTACATAAAAGTCTTCATTCGTTTCTGCATAAAGTCTTGCTTTGCCTCCAAACATATTGATATAAAGAGAACTGTCTGTTCTGGTAATCAGCCAGTCTTGTTCATAATGACCGGCATACTGATCAAGCAATAAAGTATTCAATTTTAGGTTAGGTTTGCTGAAAAGAAATTGCAATCCTCTTGCAATAGAATAAGGACCTTCACTGGCATGGCTCATCTCTTCCACAACAAGCGTGTCAAGATCAAGCCCTTTATAATTACTTGCCTTTAACTGACTAATAAATTTTTGAAAATTAGTTACAGGAAATAGGCTTTCCTCAACCTCGCTGGAACTAATGAATATTTTTGCATTCAGCGTATGGTTTCTTTCTGCAAAGCTTTTTTCTGTTTTAAAAGTTATGTCATCATCTGATTGCAAAGCAGGACTGGCAAGAATATAACGGTTAAATAGACCCGGTTCGTGAAATAGCGCATATAAAGCAAAAAACCCTGCAAGGGAGCCACCGGATAAAGTATTATTTTTTTTATCGCTCTGGAAACCGGAATCAACCCTCTTAATAATTTCTGTTTTTAGAACGTTAAGAAATTTAGCCGCTCCGCCAGAGTTCGGATCCCCTGGCATAGCAATTGAAGAAAAATCTCTGTTTCTACTCGCTTCAGTTTTATTCCGCCATCCAATACCAACAATAATCATTTCAGGAACAGAACCTTCATACACCAATGATCCATAAACAGAGCAAGCTACTGCAAACCCCCACTCGCCATCCAGTGCGTAAAACACGGGATATCTCTTGCTTATATCACTAGAACTGCCGGGCAGAGAGATATACAGTTCATAGTCCTGGCCATTAATAGCAGATTTAAAATTTATTACCTGTGTACCTGGCAATTCTACTTGCACCTTTTGTGAATATGTTGTATTAATACAAAAGGTAAAAGTCAGAAGTATGAAAAAACCCTTTGTGATATTCATATCTTGTTGGTATTTAAAATAAGATTTGGAAAAAATTTTGTTTTGGTGTAACTTCCTTACCCCTTTCATTTTCCTTCTCAAACCTTATCAGGTATTTTTTGACTACTTCGCTTTTTCTCCCACCCTGTGTATCGAGCAATTTATTTATTAACCGCAAAAATTTCAAACTATGCTAGTCATTGCTCATCACAACATCAACGATCCTGAAGGTTTCTGGGCAGCTGCAAAAGACGTTACAATGAATCTGCCTGGCAATTTAAAACTGCATGGCGTTTATCCTGCCCAGGACGGCAAGACGGGTACTTGTCTTTGGGAAGCCGATTCCGTTCAGGAAGTTCAACAGTTCCTGGATAAGAATGCGGGCAAGTATGCCAAGAACTTCTGTTATGAAGTAAACCTAGAGAAGTCCATTGGACTACCCGATGTTCATTTGACTGAAGACCACGCTGTTTAACAGGACCATTAATTTTAAAAAGCAGGCAGTGTATTTAATCACGCCTGCTTTTTATTTAGTGCAGATCCTTTCCGGCCGGATCATCGCCCGTTCTGTTTATTCGTATTTTAATACCGCTTCACCACCCGGTACACAAGGCGTTCCGGTTCCCCTATGACCCCACTCGCGGCTCTTCTTTGTTTCAGCAAATCCGACTTCCAAAAAGCATAGGCTTTGGCAGTATCCATAATTGCCGTTACGAGCGTTACTTTTTTATCATTGTCGGGGTCATGGCCAAATGCCCGTACGGTTATGCCATTATCAGCTCTTTCTTTTTCGCCTTCCTGAAATGCCTTTTGCCAGGCATCCCAATCCTTAACAGTAAACGTGGTCCTGGACCGCAGGTTTGAACTGATCATAGCTGTATCCTGGAAGGTCATCGTAACAAAGGTAAACGACGGCGTTCCTACCACTCCCCCTTTTTTCATTGCCTGTTTAAGGCTGGGGTCCTTCGCGAATGTTTTGGCCTTGGCCAGATCATCTACTTTCACCGCTACCAATACTATATTGGAATCTTTCTCACTCCGGCCAATTACATAGCTGTGAATGCCACCCGCCAACCTCATCGAGTCATGCGCTTCGTAGGAGGGCATCCATTTTGCAAAATTGGCGACCTTGTGTGTTACTACCATCATATTTTGCGGCGTGGTAATAGTAGTCGTTTTCGGCGTAACCGCGACTGTGGTGCTGTCGGCTTTTGTGGAGTCGGAGGCTGTCTTCTGGTCACTTCCGCCTCCGCCGCAAGAAGTAAGAAAGAATGGGATAGCTACATAAAATAGCATGCCGGCAAGTCTGGACTGTTTCATTGATTTTCCTTTTTAAGTAATGAATAAACAAAATTTATAGTCAGATGCCGATCCTGGTTCACTTTCCATAACCAGAAGGAACAAGCAGCAAAAAATCAGGCACCCTTCATCTTTTTCTGAATCGCAAATTTTAGTCATGAATAATAAAAAATAGTCTGTAGTGCTTTCACTACTAAAGAGATGATGTGAGAAAGGATGACGGGTTACGATAGGAAAACGGAAGTATAGGGCCACCCAAGTCCTGCTTAAGTTGGGAAAACTTTCATTAAGATAGGAAAAAAAGCACTATGGTCCTATTTAAAAGTTGACATACTATTGCGCCATTCGATCATAATGAGTATATTTCCCCTTCTCAAAACCCCAAAAACCATGGCTGTCGGCCTAACCCCAACCTCCTCCATCGACACAGGCCTTGACGGCCTCAGCCCCTCACAGTTTCTGGCACTTTGTGTTGACGCCGCCCATTCGCGGGGGTGGGACGTCCGGTTTATCAGCGAAAGCGGCCTCATCGCGCATACTTCGAAGAAAATGTTCAAACGGAAACAGGAGGTTACCATCCGTATCGCCGACGGCATCGCCAACATCAGGAGCGAATCCATAGGAAATGAAATGATCGATTGGGGCAGGAACAAGCTCAATGTCCAGCAGTTTGTAGATGCGCTCACGGATAGAAGGGCTGCTCTTTCGCCGGAACAACTGAATCAACTGTACGTAGACCTCATGCCGCAGATCGCGCAACCGGAAAACGACATACTTTCCAGACCCGCGGCCACCGCTAAAGAACAATGGTTTGGATTTCTTTCTTTATTCGTACCCCGGTCCGGATTTTTTGTTACCCCGATCCTTATCGATATCAATATAATCATCTTCATTGGGATGGTTATCTCCGGCGCCGGTCTCGTCGTTCCCGGAACGCAAAGCCTGATCCAATGGGGAGCCAATATCCGGTATTTGACCCTCGATCATCAGTGGTGGCGGCTGATTACCTGTTGCTTTGTCCATATCGGGATCTTCCATCTTTTGTTCAACATGTATGCCTTGATGTACATCGGTATCCTGCTGGAACCGCAGTTGGGGCGGCTACGCATTGCATCGGCTTATCTTTTAACGGGGATCATTGCCAGTCTGGCAAGCCTGTTCTGGCATGAACATACCCTCAGTGCGGGTGCGTCCGGAGCTATTTTCGGTATGTACGGCTTGTTCCTGGCCCTGTTGACGACCAATCTCATCGACAAAACCCGAAGGATCGCCTTATTAACGAGCATTGGCATTTTTGTCGGGTACAATCTCCTTTATGGCGCAAAAGGAGGTATTGACAACGCGGCCCATATCGGCGGTCTGTTGAGCGGCATTCTTATCGGCTATTTGTATTATCCCGGGCTAAAGCGGCCCGGTCCCGGCGCCCTACAATACTCCGGCATGACAGTGGCGGCGATCGCGGTACTCGCCACTTGCCTGGTTGCCTTCAAAAAGATCCCGAACTATTATGGCCAATATGACCAAAAGATGCGTCTATTCGCTCGGTATGAGCGCCGCGCCCT
>Ga0193716_1000561_pt1 | contig 22454 bp, 17 predicted proteins | sample U2c1metaG_FD_145901 | JGI IMG/M metagenome (GOLD analysis project Ga0193716, IMG submission 145901) | Soil microbial communities from a riparian zone of the East river system, Colorado, United States - U2c1 | ecosystem: Environmental > Terrestrial > Soil > Riparian zone | place: USA: East River...
TGCTATGGGCGCCGAGTTCCCGGTGGTCCGGATAGCGGAAGCCCAAAGGAAGTTTAAGAGTCAGGCCGTAGAAAAGATCATCCGTGAAGTGAGGCAGAATGTGGGCAATAAGGAGATTGGCTGGTTATTCGAGAATTGTTTCCCCAATACATTAGATACAACGGTAGATTTTGAGCTGGCGGGCGGCAAGCCCGACACTTATGTGATCACGGGGGATATCGATGCGATGTGGCTAAGGGACAGCAGTGCACAGGTTTGGCCTTATCTCAGCCTTTGCAAGGATGATAAGGACCTGCAGCAACTGATCAGGGGCGTCATCCATCGCCAGGCGAAATGTATCCTGAAGGACCCCTATGCAAATGCATTCTATAAAGACGAATCGAAGATAAGCGAGTGGAAGGCAACGGACCTCACCGATATGAAGCCTGGCATACACGAACGTAAATGGGAGATCGACAGCCTTTGCTATCCCATCCGTCTTGCCCATGGTTACTGGCAGATCACGGGGGACAAGTCTCCATTTGACGAACAGTGGCTGGCGGCAATGAAGACTGTGCTGGAGACTTTTAAGACACAACAGCGGAAAGAGAACGACGGCCCTTATAGTTTCCAACGAAAGACCAGCTTTGCTACGGACAGCGTTCCATTGCGCGGGTATGGATATCCGACGAAGAAAGTGGGATTGATCCACTCCATGTTCCGCCCCAGTGACGATGCTACGATCTACCCTTTCCTCATTCCTTCCAATCTGTTTGCGCTGAGCAGTCTGCGTAACCTGCGGACGATGCTTCAGGCATTGTCTATCGGGAAAGACCTGGATGGGCTGGCTTTTGCCCTTGAGAACGAAGTGAACAACGCCCTGCTTGAACATGCCATCGTCAACCATCGTATCTATGGCGAAGTTTTTGCCTATGAAGCGGATGGATTTGGCAACCATACCTTTATGGATGATGCCAATGTGCCCAGCCTGCTGGCATTGCCCTATCTACAGTCCCCGCATTATTCAGGGGATCTCTCCGTTCTGCATCCTGAAAAACGGGGTTATACGGTCTACCAGAACACGCGCAGGATGTTGCTGAGCGAAAACAATCCTTTCTACTTTAAAGGAAAAGCCGGCGAAGGGATCGGTGGTCCTCATGCCGGTTTGAATATGATCTGGCCGCTGAGCATTATTATCCGCGGTCTTACCAGCCATGATTCGCAGGAAGTGGCTTTTTGTCTGAAGCTGTTGCAGAATAGTCATGCGGGGAAAGGATTTATGCATGAGTCATTCCATAAGGATGATGTGAATAAATTCTCGAGGCCGTGGTTCGCCTGGGCGAATACGTTGTTTGGGGAGTTTGTGCTGAAAACTTATAAAACGCAACCTGCGCTACTATCGTAGCGCAGGTGTTATTGTTACCAGGTAGTGATTTGATTTACCCCTTTGAACAAGGATGTATTTGTTTTGCAATAGCATGGACTGATCAATAGAAAGCTTTATGTCTTCGACCTTTTTCCGGTTGATACTGACGCCTCCGCCCTGGATCAGTTTGCGGGCTTCACCCTTGCTGGGGAAAACGCCTGTTTCCGCCAGGAAGCTTACTACGTCGACACCCTCATTGATACGGGAAAGGTCATAATCGAAACGAGAAACGCCTTGCAGGGTTTCGAAGTATTCTACTGTCAGCGATTCAACAGGCGCCGACTGATTGGTAAATAATTTCTCCGTGTCGGCGAGAGCCGCCTTATAGCCTTCCTCTCCATGGACAAAAGTAGTTATGGCCTTTGCCAGGGTCTTTTGCAATTGTCTGGCTTCCGGCGCAGCATTGTGCTTTTGCTGCAGTTGGGTGACCTCATCGGGGGAAAGGAAAGTAAATATTTTTATCCATTTTTCTGCGTCGGTATCGGTAGCGTTGAGCCAGAACTGATAGAAGAGGTAGGGGGAAGTTTTTTCCGGATCGAGCCAGACATTTCCTTTCTCCGTCTTGCCAAACTTGCCGCCATCGGCTTTTGTGAGTAAAGGGCAGGTAAAGGCAAAGGCTTCGCCACCAGCTTTACGCCGGACGAGTTCGGTGCCGGTGGTAATATTCCCCCACTGGTCGCTGCCGCCCATCTGGAGCTTGCAGTCCCTATTCTTATAGAGCCAGTAAAAGTCATAACCCTGGACGAGCTGGTAGGTGAATTCGGTAAAGCTCATGCCGTTCTCGCCTTCGAGGCGTTTCTTAACACTGTCTTTGGCGGACATATAGTTGACGGTAATGTGTTTGCCTACATCCCGGATAAAGTCGAGGAAACTCATATCCCGGAACCAGTCGTAGTTGTTGACCATTTCCGCCTTATTGGGGAGGCTGGGGTCGAAGTTCAGGAATTTTTCCAGTTGTTTTTTTATGCCGGCCAGGTTATGTGCGAGGACTTCTTCGCTGAGGAGGTTTCTTTCTTCACTTTTTCCGCTGGGGTCGCCGACCATGCCGGTAGCTCCGCCGACCAGTGCAAACGGTTTATGCCCAGCCTTTTGTAAGTGTACCAGTAGGAGAATCGGGACCAGGCTTCCGATGTGCAGGCTGTCGGATGTGGGGTCGAAGCCGATGTAACCGGAGGTCATTTCTTTGGCTAGTTGTTCTTCGGTGCCAGGCATGATATCCTGGATCATGCCGCGCCATTTGAGTTCTTCTATCAGGTTCATAATGTGCGCAAAGCTAGGTTTTTTGGGTGATTTTTTTGTGGGTTGCAGGGCGTAGTTGCGGATTGGTGAGGGGTGAGGAGTGGTTAATGGGGAGAGGGGTGTGGAGAGGGCGAGGGGGCGATTTTTGGGTGGGTGGAGGAAAGGGTTGCCAGGGTGATTGGGGAGGGCGTGGTTGGGGTGAAAGGGGAGGACAAATAGGAAATTTGGGGATGGTTAGAGTGTTGATCATGAGCAGTTTATAGAAGTGGGTGGCGGCGGACTGGCGGGATATGAGGAGAAATTGGATAATATGTTAACGATACAATATAGTGAATGAAAGGCCGTTATACTGGGAAGTCCCAAAATCCTTTAAACTTCCGGTAATTTTGTAGATACAATGATCCGATCCGTTGAAAGCCCACCGTATAAAAACCATAACCGTTGGCTTATGCTGAAAAGAATGCGGGGTAAAAGCCTTTTTTACTCCATTTTGATCATTACCGGATCCTTAATTCACCTGTCTGTCTCGGCTCAGTTTACCAAGTATTCCAATGAATTCCTAAACATTGGGGCTGGTGCGCGTGGCATGTCCATGGCGGGAGCGCAGGTAGCTTCCGTGTCGGATGGCACGGCCGGTTATTGGAATCCGGCTGCTCTTGCCAATATCCGGGACAATCCCCAATTGAATCTGATGCACGCCGAATATTATGCCGGGGTTGGTAAGTACGATTTTGCCAGCCTGGTTCTGCCCCTGAAGGACAACAAACGGACTATCGGGCTGACCTTACTGCGTTTTGCCGTTGACGATATCCCCAATACAATCTTTTTGGTTCAGCCGGATGGGACGGTCAACTTTGACAATATTACTACGTTCTCTTCGGCGGATTATGCTTTTCTCTTTTCCCTGGCACAGAAGGGGAAGCTTGGAAAATTAGACTTTAATATCGGTGGTAATGCCAAGGTGATCTACCGGAAGGCCGGTGATTTTGCCACGGCATGGGGTTTTGGTTTTGATGCGGCGGCCCTGTTAAGCGGAAACCGCTGGAAACTTGGGGTAATTGCCAAGGATGTGACGACCACGTTCAATGCCTGGTCTTTTAGTCTTAGTGAGGCGATCAGACAGGTTTTTTACGAGACACAAAATGAGATACCCGGTAAGTCTATCGAACTGACTGCTCCCCAATTGCTGGTGGGCGGTTCTTATAATTTCCGGATAAATAAAAAGGTGAGCCTGCTCGTGGAAGGTGATCTGAACGTGACTTTTGACGGGAGGCGCAATACGGTGATCAGCACAAATCCTGTAAGTATCGACCCACGGCTTGGCCTGGAGCTGAATTTTAAAGACGTGTTCTTTGTGCGAGGCGGGATCAACAATTTTCAACAGGCGCTGGATGACAGGGATACGCTTAACCAGCGGAAGATATGGATCTATCAGCCGAGTGTAGGGGCGGGATTTAAGGTGGGAGATGTGCAGATCGATTATGCGTTCACCAATTTGGCAAATCAATCGTATCCACTTTATACCCATGTGTTTTCCTTGCGAGTTGACTTGAAGAGAAAAGAGGAGAAAAAGAAGAAGTAAACCGAATTGTATGAAAAAACTTTTTACGTTTATTTTTTTACTACTGTCGATCGGGGCGTTTGCCCAGGCCTACAATAATGAATGGATAGACTTTAGTAAGACCTATTACAAGTTTAAAATAGCTACTAACGGGCTGTATCGAATCCCCCAATCGGTAATATCCAATGCGGGACTGGGCGGCGTGTTGGCGCAAAACTTCCAGCTGTTTCGCAATGGAAAGGAAGTTCCTGTCTATGTGACCGGTTCGAATCCGGCCGCGCCTCTTGGCAGTGCGGATTATATTGAATTCTGGGGCCAGCGGAATGACGGGGCGCCGGATAATCCCTTGTATCGCAGCCCCTCATACCAGCATACGCAGTATTATAGCCTGGAAACGGATACGGCGGTATATTTCCTGGTAGAGAATACCAGCGGTAATGCTTTCCATTATGTCGATTCAGCCAACAATGTTACGGGGTCTCTGCTGACACCCGAGACTTCTTTTCAGTATACGGCCGGTTCTTATTTCAAGTCGATCTATGGTATTCCCAATCCCGGGTTTGCGCAGGTTGTAGGGGAATATATTTATTCCTCTTCCTATGACATCGGTGAGTTCTGGGCGACCGATGCTATCGGACCGGGCGGGCCTTTTTCGGATACAAAGAACAACCTGTTCGTTTATGCCGGGGCTGGTGCGCCTGATGCGAGCATAAAGTACGGGATGGTCGGCACGGCTGATAATGCCCGGACAGTACAGGTTACAGTGAATGGTACGCCGGTAGACAATGAGTCGCTGACCAGTTTTGCCGACCTGCTGACGACAAAGACCGTTCCGTTAAGTCTTATAGCAGGCAATTCGGCTACTGTCAGTTTTGCCAATAATTCGTCAAACAGCACGGACAGGATGGTCGTTTCCTTTTATGAGCTGACCTATGCCCGGCAGTGGAATTTTGGGGGCCAGACAAATTTTGCTTTTCAATTGCCGGCCAAGACCTCGGGTTACCTTTTAAACATTGCCGGTTTTGCGATATCCGGCGGCATACAGCCTGTTCTGTATGACATCACAGGCGGCGCCCGGTATACGGGCGTGGTGAGTGGGGGGAATGTCTCCTTTGCGTTGCCGGGTCTTGGTTCCACTCATAGTTATATTTTGGTGAATGAAGATAATTCCACCGTAAGAACGGTGACCAGTCTTACGCCCAAACGATTCGTGGATTACAGCCAGTCTGCCAACCAGGGCAATTATATTATTATCAGCAGCCCAACGGTGTATACGGGCTCCAATGGTAATAACCCGGTGATCGATTATAAGAACTACAGGAGTTCGGTGGCCGGGGGAAGTTTTGCCGTGAATGTATATGACATCGATGAACTGGTGGATCAGTTTGCGTTCGGGATCAAAAAGCATCCGATATCCATTCAGAACTTTTTGCGTTATGCCAAAGCCAAGTTTGCTGCCAAGCCGCAATACGTTCTGCTGATCGGCCACGGGATGCTATATTCAGACTATTATTATTATTCCGAGCTGGCGCATGATCCGCTGGCCGACCGGCTGAACTTAATACCGACTTTCGGTAATCCGGGATCTGACAATAAGTTGAGCGCTTCCAACGGTGTCGATGCGGTGCCGGGCATACCCATTGGAAGGTTATCCGTCGTATCGGGTGCAGAGATCGAAGCCTATCTGTCCAAAGTGAAAGAGTATGAACAGGTGCAGGCAACGGCTCCCAATACAATTGATGGGCGGCTGTGGATGAAAAACGTTTTACATGTGACAGGGGTAAGCGAACCCTACCTGGGGACTATCCTTTGTAACTATATGACGAGCTATCAGTCGATAATTGCGGACACTTTGTATGGCGCCAATGTGTCTACATTATGCGACGGGAATGCGTCCGCGGTGACCCAGGTGCCTACCGGCTTTGTCAGTGCGTTATTCAATAACGGGTTTAGTATGCTGAACTATTTCGGACACTCTTCCAACGCTGCACTGGGATATGACCTGGACAATCCGAATGCGTATAACAATGCAGGCAAATACCCTCTTTTTTACCTGAATGGATGTGATGCAGGCGACTATTTCGTATATGATCCGTTCAGGTTCTCAACTAATAAGACATTGTCCAAAAACTATATGCTTGCCCCCGAGAAGGGTGCGATAGCGGTAATCGCGAGCACGCATTTCAGCATAGTCAATTATCTGAATATTCTGCTGTACGGGCTTTATAATTATATGGACGGGTCCGATTATGGCAAGCCGATCGGCATACTTGAAAAGGACGCTTTGCAACAGCTGATAAATGTCGCTCCCGGAGACTTTTTTGCCAGGCAACATGCGGAGCAGATGTCGACACACGGAGATCCCTTCCTCAAGCTGAACCAGTCCGCGCTGGCCGATTACGATGTGGAGGCGTCCCAGGTTCTGATAAATCCAAGTTTCGTGTCCGTGTCGAATACCTCGTTCACGGTAAAGGCGCGTTTTTATAATCTTGGCAAGGCTGTTCCTGACTCTATCACTATACTTATTACAAGGAAATATCCGAATGGGGCCAGCGATATACTTTTAAAGAAGAAGATCCGTGGTATCAGGTATGTTGATTCTGTATCTATTTCTGTGCCAGTCGTTCCACTCCGGGATAAGGGTCAGAATTATATTACTGTGACGATCAATTCCGACAATAACGTCCCCGAAGTAACGACAGCCAACAATTCGGTGACGTCCGGTGTGTTTGTATATGAGGACGAAGCTTCTCCTATTTATCCATACAATTATGCTATTATCAATACCAACTCGCAGAAATTGTATGCTTCGACCGCAGATCCTTTAAGCCCTGTTGCGCAATATGTGATGGAGCTGGATACGACGACGTTTTTTAATTCTGCCAATAAAATATCCAAAAACGTTACATCCGTGGGTGGAGTATTGGAGTTTGATCCGGCGACCACCTATAGCGACAGTGTCATTAATTACTGGCGTGTATCGAAGGTCCCTACGTCGTCTACCGACACCTATAAGTGGAATAATTTTTCTTTCACGTACATGAACCCCAGCTACAGTTCCGTCGGTTCAAACCAGTCTCATTTCTTCCAGCATACCGAATCTACTTTGAATGGACTGGTGCTTGACACTGCGAGCAGGCAGTTCAAATTTTCAACAATAACCAATGTTCTAAACGTAAAGTGCGGGGCTTTCCCGGATGCGGCGCCCGAGGCCGCGGATAATTCAATTCTTATCAATGGGAATGGGAATATTATTCAAAGCGTATGCGGAATTTCAACGATCCTCATTGATGTGTTTGATCAAAACACGTTTCATCCGTGGTACAATGCTCCTGAGGGTACTCCGGGACGATATGGAAGCCTGTCGCCCTGCGGCCCGACAAGGGAACATAGCTTTATTTATAATATCCTTGATCCGGTCCAACGAGGGAGTGCCGTACAAATGCTGGATGCCATTCCCAACGGCAACTATGTAGTGATAAGAAACTGTTCGGGTAATGACCCGTCTACGAATACTTATGCCAGTACCTGGAAGGGGGATACGTCTTTCCTTGGGTCAGGCAATTCCATTTATGCAAGGCTGTTGGGCCAGGGATTTACAAATATCGATTCCTTCTATCGGCCCCGTGCCTTTATATTCCTGTACCAGAAAAACAATCCTGCGAACTTCGCTCCGCGCTCGAAATTCAGCGAAGGTACATCGGATAAGATTAATTTGATTGCCAACTACATAAACCCGGACTCTGTTGGTTCGGTCACTTCGCCGACTTTCGGACCGGTCAAAAAATGGAAGGAAATGCATTGGCGTGGTGCCAGCATCGAGGCGCCTTCCACGGACAGCGTCCAGTTACAGGTGGTTGGGATAGATACGCTCGGCAATCCTTCTCCCCCGTTATTTACGCTTGGGACGACGACCCAGGATCTGGATATCTCCGGGGTAAGCGCGGCGCATTATCCTTACATGCAACTGAAAATGACGGTTCGGGACACGACGAATGCTACCCCTTACCAACTGAAATACTGGCGGTTAAACTTTGATCCTGTACCGGAGGGTGCTTTGGCGCCAAATATATTCTTTCAGGCGAAAGATACTCTTCAACTGGGCGAGCTGCTAAACTTCGGTATTGGATTCAAGAATGTGAGCCCATTAGCATTCGACAGTATGGTGATCAAAATGAATATTGTCGATAAAAGCAATGTCACTCATTCCATCATACTTCCTAAAATGAAGCCGCTTATCAGCGGAGATACGTTGAAGATCGTTTATACTATCGACACGAAAAGCTATCCTGGGGCGAATACGATATACCTGGAGGTGAATCCGAACAATAACCAGCCGGAACAGTATCACTTTAATAATTTTGTGTACAAAACTTTCTATGTAAATTCGGAAAACCGGAACCCCAATTTGGATGTTACGTTTGATAATGTACATATTTTAGATAACGACATAGTCTCTTCAAAGCCGCATATTCAGATCAAGCTTAGCAGTCAGTCGCAATATGTGCTACTGACGGATACGTCTTCCCTTTCTATAAAGCTCAAATATCCCGATGGTTCGATCCATAGTTATTCCTTTAACAACGATACTGTACGGTTCACTCCTGCAACAGCAGGATCGAATAATACGGCTACCGTCGACTTTAATCCGGCTTTTCTCAAACAGTATAATCCGGACGGTGACACGTATGAGCTGATCGTTTCGGGGAAAGATGCGCTTGGGAATACAGCGGGCATATCTCCCTATCGGATCGATTTTAAGGTGATAACGAAGGCGATGATATCGAACATGCTAAACTATCCCAATCCGTTTACGACCTCAACTGCTTTTGTCTTTACGATAACGGGGAGCGATGTTCCGCAGAATATAAAGATCCAGATCCTGACGATAACCGGCAAGATCGTCCGGGAGATCACCAAGGAGGAACTCGGTCCGTTACATGTCGGGAGGAACATAACGGAGTTCAAGTGGAATGGGACGGATATGTATGGGGCAAGGCTGGCAAACGGCGTATATCTTTATCATGTCGTGACGAACCTGAACGGGAAATCGCTCGACAAATACAAGGCAAGCGGCGACAATACTGACAAATACTTTAATAATGGTTATGGGAAGATGTATCTGATGAAGTAGGAAGACTCAGCATGATGATGAAGGGGGAGATACTCAAAAAGAAGCGGTTGGACCAGTCATCACAGGTGAGGATCACCGATAGCCAGGTCAACAGGACAGGAGTAATGACGTAGAGGAAGGGTAGGGGGCGGTGGCGTATCCATGAAGGAGCGGAAAAAAGCGCCATCAGAATTATCGGGTAAAAATAAGCGACCAGGTAGAGGTTATGTGAAAGACTATAGTAATTTCGGAATATTGCCCAGAACGACAAGGTTTTTAGTCCTGCGAGGTGGATAAAGCGACCGAAGTCGTGTACGATATAAGTCAAAAAGGGGTATAGGGAATGTCCTGAATCATTGGACCCGATCTGCCTAGGGTATAGCAAGGTTGGGGTGCCGCAAATAATATGGTCTTCGCGGAAAGGGCGCATAAAATCGAGTTCTCCACCACTGTTCATCGCCCAGTTGACCGCATACAGGCTAAGGAACAAAACGGCTGAGGCGGCAGCGATCTTCAGGGCAAGGCGACTTTTGGCGAGTGCAACGGTAAAAAGGTAGATACCTGCAACCGGCCAATAGAGAAAGCCAGTGGGTCTGATCACCGACAATAAAAGCAGCGTAATAAGCATAATCAGCAGGAACCTGCCGGAATATTTTTTTTGCTGAATGAGACCGCAGATAAGCAGCAGGCTGATGCTTTGAAAAAGGGATTCTGTCTGCAGAAAGGTGTTGAATGACTGGTATGGAAAGTTCAGCAGGAGGAGAAATGTGCCGATGAAAGCGAGTTTGGGGGATCGAAGGAGCAAGAGGAGGGTCTTATGAAAGTACAATGTCGCTGCCAGGCTGAAACAGGCCTGTATGGCTATGATCCAGCCAAAACTGAGATGAAATTTAAGGCAGGCAGAGAGCAGGATGATGATCACGGAGTAGAAGGTGAAATTGGCCGATTCGAAGTGACCGGTCCGGACCAAATCCTGTGCCACGCAGATATATTTTTCCGCCTCACCGGTAGTAACGATTCCATTCTTCAGGAGGAAAAAGCCATTGACCAGCAGCCAGCCGACGACAATCCCCACGGTTGCGGCCGGTAAATTCCAGTTATACGGTCGGGAAGACGGGGTTCTTGAGAGAAAACTCATGGATCAAAAGTAATTTATCCTTTCATCCGGGCAACGTATTTCCCAATAAGATCGAATTCGAGGTTGACCAGGCTTCCTGGGACGACGGACTGGATATTCGTATGTTCGAAGGTATAAGGGATGATGGCGATGTCGAATTTGGATTTTTTGACATTGAAGATAGTGAGGCTGATGCCGTTGAGGCTGATAGAGCCTTTTTCGATGACGAGTTGGCTGAATTTCTTTGGGAATTCGAAGCGATATTCCCAGCTGCCGTTCTTGTCGGTGCGTTCGAGGCAGGAGGCGGTGGCGTCGACATGTCCCTGGACGATATGACCGTCGAGGCGGCCGTTCATGACCATACATCTTTCGAGGTTGACGAGGTCGCCGGGCTGCCAGGCACCGAGACTGGTCTTTTCAAGGGTTTCTTCGATGGCTGTGACGCGGTGGAGGTTGTCTTTTAGTTCTTCCACGGTGAGGCAGACGCCGTTGTGGGAGAGGCTCTGATCGACCTTTAGTTCGGTGGTCAGGGTAGATTCGACCCAGAAGGTCTTATTAGTGCCGTTGGTGTCAATGGAGTGTATTTTTCCTAGCGATTCGATGATTCCGGTAAACATGAGGCAAATTTCGGTTTTTTTTTCACTTTCTGTAAAATTGGATTATATTTGCAACCTCAAAGGAGGTATAATATTATGTTGATTATTGATTCCAAAGATTGCGAAAACATTGACAAGGCGCTGAAGAAGTACAAGAAGAAGTTTGAGAAGGCTAAGACCTTATTACAGCTGAGAGAGCGTCAGTCGTTCACCAAGCCGTCTGTAAGGCGTAGGGGTGAGGTGTTGAAGGCGATCTACAAGCAGCAGGTTGCTGCAGGCAAGTTCGAATAACTTAATTTGTTATAATAATTTGGCGAGGCTGTCCGGTTTGACCGGACGGCCTTTTTATTTTTGGGGTAAATGGAATGGCATTTTAGGAGCTTTCGTAGACGGCGTCTATTTGATCCTTCCTTTTAACCGCAGGGCGGGTTTTTCCACCATATTCCATGAAAGAAAGGCAACAGGGATAGTGAACAGGATGACCAGGAGAAAGCGGATGGTTAAATTGCCTGGATATAAATAATTGGTTATCAATTGCTCTATAGGGAAAGCCCACACATAAAGGCCGTAGGAAAGGTCAGGTTTGGGGGTAAGAGTGTGGATCCATTTGGTTTGGCTGGCTGAAAGGAACAGGACCAGAGCGGGAATCAGGATGAAGCCTGCGAGATCAGGGAAAGGGGAATGGAGACCTGGCCACCAGGCGACCAGGGCAACGGGAAGCCAGTAATTGCGGATAGTGATGTGTTTGCGAAAGTAATAACAAAGATTACCGATCAGAAAATAGACTGTATACTGGGTAAAAGGGTATAGGACGAAATTGGTATAAAAGATGTCATTAAGCCGTCTCTCAACCGGGCTATAAAAGAATGTGCCGATGATAAAGAGTATGAGGATTGCTATGGCAGTCAACGGGATGCGACTTTTTTTGGGAAGGAAGGCGCTAAGGGCAAGTGCAACATAGAGTTTGAGTTCGAGGCCGAGCGACCAGAGGGGTACGTTAACTAAAGGGCCGAGCACGGAGTGTTCGAATACGCCGGGAAGGCACAAGTATTCCCGTACCAGGAAGCAGGCGCATAGATATTGGAAGAAGAGCGGGTGTGAGAAATAGGTCCCGAGCGGGAGGGTAGTTGTCAGGGGACCTATGACGCAAGCCGAAAGAAGGATGACGAAACAGGCGGCGGGATAAAGACGGAGCGCTCGTTTCCACAAAAAATTGTGTTTGGATGAGCTATTATCGAGGCTTTGGGCGACAAGAAGACCGCTCAGGAAAAAGAATACCGGCATGGCGATATGGCCACTGCCGCCAATCAGCGCAAAGGGATCATCGTTGCGATAGCAATGAAGTACAATAACCATAATGGCTGCGATCAGCCGGATCAGGTTAAAGTTATTCTGTTGTTTGTCCTGCAGGCATTGGTCAAGTGGCCGTCCCTGGGTCAGCCAATTGCCTGCCTTGAATAGATATTTCAGTATAAGTTAATGGTTTAGCTACTGTAAAGGCACAATTTCGGTAATTTAGATAAAGAAATGGAATCAAATTCCGTCATATCGATCCAGCCTTTTATTGACTTCCTGAAGTTTGAGAAGCGGTATTCGGTGCATACGATCAGAAGCTATGAGGACGACCTGGTGGCTTTTTTTGATTATGTGCAGGTGGAATATGGGGGGATGGGTTTGAGGGAGATAACGCCGGTTATTGTAAGGAGTTGGCTGGCTTCATTAAAGGATGGGGGATTGAGTTCGAGGTCGGTGAACAGAAAGATCTCATCTTTAAAGTCTTACTATAAGTATCAGCTGAGGATGGGTGGGGTCGAATTTTCGCCGATGGGGGCTATCATCTCGCCGAAGACGAAGAAGCGTCTACCGGTCTTTGTGGAGCAGGGGGATATTGCCGTACTTTTTGACCAGATCCGGTTCCCGGATGACTGGGAAGGGTGGACGGACCGGCTGGTGTTGGCTATCCTTTATCATACGGGAATGCGGCTCAGCGAGTTGGTGGGGTTGAGAGAGAGGCAAGTGGATGGGGGGAACAGAGTGATAAAGGTATTGGGGAAGGGGAATAAGGAGCGGATCATACCGGTGAATGCGGTGTTGATCGCCGCGATCGGGGAGTATTGTGTGAAGAAGCGGGCGGAACTGGAGGGACCGGATACGGAGTATCTGCTGGTGGGGCGGAAGGGAAAGAAGCTATACCCAAAGTATGTATACAGAGTGGTGAAGGAGTACCTGGCGCAAGTGACGACGATCGATCAGAAGAGTCCGCATGTTTTGCGGCATACGTTTGCCACGCATTTAATGAATGCGGGTGCGGAGCTAAATGCTGTGAAGGAATTGCTGGGGCATGCGAGTCTGGCGGCGACGCAGGTGTATACGCATAATACTATCGAAAAATTGAAGGATATCTATAAGAAGGCGCATCCCAAGGCGTAGGAGTAGTGCTAAAAAGTGATGTTTTTTTGAGTAAGGTATTTAACTTTTCCTGCATCATAAAGTGAGTGTTTTATTTGGAAAAACCCTTTTGAAAGGCTAACTTCATTGTCCCACCAAGCGGTCCACGGGACCGCTGGCCGTAACCGAGCAAGGCGAAGGTTACGAGTGAGCTGGAGCGAGGAACGAAGCTCTTGCGAAGCTCCCAAACTGTAGAACGGCTGGCGTTGAGGGTTATGTTTTTCCAAAACCCGAAAACGCCAGGCTCTTTCAACAACCTTGTCTTGTTTTTCCTAGCAGCACTAGTAACAAGTAGTTCTTTAATTTATTGTTCACTGATTAAAAAATGGGATGCTATGAACGTAAACATTCAAACTGTGCACTTTGATGCAGACGGTAAACTAGTAGAGTATGTAAACAAAAAAATGATCAAATTAAACACGTTTCATGACAGAATCATCAAGGTCGATGTTTTCCTGAAACTGGACAATGTGGTTCACACAATCAAGGACAAGATCGCGGAGATCAGGGTCCATGTTCCGAGACATCACTTTTTCGTAAAATGTTCCTCAAAATCTTTCGAAGAATCCTTTGACAATGCGTTCGAGTCGCTGGTCAACCAGGTGAAAAGAAAAAAAGATAAAGAACTTGCCTAAAGAAACTTAAATTATTTGAAGACCTCCAGTTGGGGGTCTTTTTTTTGCCTTAACTTGCGGCCGGATGCAGTTGGGGAAGGGGTTTCGAAAAATGATCCTGAATAGGAGGAAAAAAAGAGCTTTAAAATTTTTGCTTTTCACAATTATACCTACCTTTGCCTTCCCAAAAAAAACAGTAGATCAGTGCGATGTGTGATTTTGGGGGCTAGAAAAGCCGGAGTAGCTCAGTTGGTAGAGCAGCTGATTTGTAATCAGCAGGTCGTGGGTTCGACTCCCTTCTCCGGCTCCGACGAATCTGAAACGGGGGTACTGTCTCCTGGGTTCTAAAACGAATTTAGCCGGGCGAGTAGTCAAGTGGCCAACGACAACAGACTGTAAATCTGTCCTCTTACGAGTTCGGTGGTTCGAATCCGCCCTCGCCCACAGTCATCTCCCAGGTCTTCTCACTGCAGTGGGGGAACCTGGGAATTTGGCAAATGTTCTTTTCGGTAATGTATCATGCGGAAGTAGCTCAGTTGGTAGAGCGACAGCCTTCCAAGCTGTAGGTCGCGGGTTCGAACCTCGTCTTCCGCTCCGCTAGTTCAAGGTCTTGAGCGGATGGTGTTGCAAGTCTTTGGCAAACGTCATCTGTTCGGGAGCAGTTTTGTTTCAGGATTGACTCGGCGACGGGCCGCTGGACTTAACAAGCCGTTGTAGCTCAGGGGTAGAGCACTTCCTTGGTAAGGAAGAGGTCGAGAGTTCAATTCTCTTCAACGGCTCATAGCTTAGAGATCGGGATTTAGAGGTATATGTATTGGAAGATTTAAGTACTGAATAGGCAGGATTTCTTTCCAGAAGAGTGGGGAGGGTGCCTGCCAGGAATTTTAAAACACAACTTTAAAAACAGATAACAATGTCAAAAGAGACCTTCAAGAGGGACAAACCCCACGTTAACGTTGGTACCATTGGTCACGTTGACCACGGTAAAACCACTTTGACTGCTGCTATCACCTCTATTCTGGCTGGAAGAGGGTTGGCAGAAGCAAAAAAATATGATGAGATCGATGCAGCTCCGGAAGAAAAGGAGAGGGGTATTACCATCAATACAGCACACGTTGAGTACGCGACGGCTAACCGTCACTATGCGCACGTGGACTGTCCCGGTCACGCTGACTATGTAAAAAATATGATCACTGGTGCTGCTCAGATGGATGGCGCTATCCTTGTAGTTGCTGCTACTGACGGTCCGATGCCTCAGACGAAAGAGCACATCCTGCTGGCTCGCCAGGTAGGTGTACCTCGTATCGTTGTTTTCATGAACAAGGTTGACCTGGTGGATGATCCTGAACTGCTGGAACTGGTAGAAATGGAAATCCGCGAGCTGCTGACCTCTTATGGATTTGACGGAGATAACACTCCTATCATCCAGGGTTCTGCTACAGGCGCGCTTGCTGGTGAAGCAAAATGGGTTAAAGCTATCGATGACCTGATGGCTGCGGTTGACAGCTATATTCCGCTGCCTCCCCGCCCTGTTGATCTTCCGTTCCTGATGTCTGTTGAAGATGTGTTCTCTATCACTGGCCGTGGTACTGTTGCTACCGGTCGTATCGAAAGAGGCGTCATCAAGGTAGGTGAAGGTATCGAGATCGTAGGTCTGATGGAAGCTCCTTTGACTTCTACCGTTACAGGTGTTGAAATGTTCCGTAAGCTCCTGGATCGCGGTGAAGCTGGTGACAATGCAGGTCTGCTGCTTCGTGGTATTGAAAAGACCCAGATCCGTCGTGGTATGGTTCTTTGCAAACCAGGCTCTATCACTCCGCACACTGAATTCAAGGGTGAAGTATATGTACTGAGCAAGGAAGAAGGTGGTCGTCACACTCCTTTCTTTAACAAGTACCGTCCTCAGTTCTATTTCCGTACTACAGACGTAACTGGTGAAGTTACGCTTCCTGCAGGTACTGAGATGGTTATGCCTGGTGACAACACTTCTCTGTCTGTTGTTCTGATCCAGCCCATCGCCATGGAAAAGGGTTTGAAATTCGCTATCCGCGAAGGTGGTCGTACGGTAGGTGCCGGTCAGGTAACTGAGATCATTAAATAGGATCAAGGTTCGGCGCCGAAGGCGCGGATCCCGGTAAAAGAAAAGTAGAAGATTTTTTATATCTTTGTAGAGTTCTGAAAGCTGTCCCGAATGCCTTCGGGATAGCTTTCAGCCTTTTAGCCGCAAATTGGCGGATGTCCGTAAGGGGCGCCATGGGGTGGAAAGAGGAACTTTACTAAACACGGGAATAGTTCAACGGTTAGAATAGAGGTCTCCAAAACCTTTGATCTGGGTTCGAATCCTAGTTCCCGTGCAACCTAAGACGCCTCTGGCGTCTTTTGATTGCAACCTGAAGAGATGAGGGGTGCGAATAAAATCGATTAACAGATTAACAATGAACAAAATCACGATCTATTTCCGGGAGTCTTACAGGGAGTTGCTGGAAAAAGTGACCTGGCCGACCTGGTCTCAGCTGCAGTCATCGACGGTGATCGTACTGGTTGCGACCGTGCTGATCACAGCGCTTGTTTGGATCATGGATCTGGCGTCCAGTTCCATTCTGCATTTCGTTTATTCATTATTCAGGTAGTGATAGTGATATTGCTCGCAAAATTCTTTTTATGACGGAAACGGTCAACCAACAAGAAGTCAAAACCCTGCCAGATGGTAAGCCCCAGGCGGAAACCAAGTGGTATGTCCTCCGGGTTGTAAGTGGCAAGGAGCGCAAGGTAAAAGAGTACCTGGACAAAGAGATCTCCCGTGGTGGGTGGAGTGAGATAGTGAAGCAGGTGTTTCTGCCGGTGGAGAAGGTATATAAGGTGCAGAATGGCAAGAAGGTTATGCGTGAGCGTAACTATTACCCCGGATATGTGATGGTGGAAGTGACGGAAGGCAAGCTGGGTGATGATCTGAAAGAGACGATAAAGAATACGAATAGTGTGATCCATTTCTTAGGAAAGGAGAATCCCATTGCCCTGCGTAAGGCGGAAGTCAACAAGATGCTGGGCAAGATGGATGAGATGGCCGAGTCGGGAAGCATGAGCATGAGCGAGCCGTTCATCATTGGGGAAACGATCAAGATCATTGAAGGTCCGTTCAACGACTTTAATGGCATCATTGAAGAAGTTAACGATGAGAAGAAGAAATTGAAGGTAACGGTAAAGATCTTCGGCCGGAGTACACCGGTGGAGCTGAATTACATGCAGGTAGAGAAGATAGCATAAATCATAAACTTTCGAAAGAAATAAAAAAACCCTCTTTGTGGAGGGTTTTTTTATTATAATGCACCTATAGATTAATTGTTGCTGTCATTGTCATTATCGAAGTCGAAAGTAGGAGTGCTTGTGGGCTCGTCAAAAGCACTGGTCGTCGGTTCTGAGATCACCGGATCGGGAGTAGGTGCAACGGGTGTCACTTTTTTAGGAGCTGGTTTTTTCTTAGCTGTTTTTTTAGGGGCTGCTTTTTTGGCCGGAGCTTTTTTAGCCGGAGCTTTTTTGGCAGGGGCTTTTTTAGCTGGGGCTTTCTTTGCAGGAGCCTTTTTCGCAGGGGCTTTCTTTGCCGCTTTTTTGGCTGCTTTTTTCACAGCTTTTTTAGGCGCTGCTTTTTTTGCTGCTTTCTTTGGGGCGGCTTTTTTCTTAGCAACTTTTTTCTTGGCTACTTTTTTAGGAGCAGCTTTCTTTACCGCTTTTTTGACAGCTTTTTTCACAGCCTTTTTAGGGGCTGCTTTTTTCGCCGGCTTTTTCTTAGACTTTGACATAGTTTGTTGAGCGTTTTAAGTTGTTATGAGAATTGTAATGGATTATGAATGCAAAAGTTAGTTAGAAAAATTCAAATATAGAAAAATGGACTAAAAAATTCTTCACAAACTCCTCTCTGGATGTGCATTCCGGATAGTGGTTGCCGGGGGATTCCCGCTGGGATGCAGGCAGGGACCGGGTTCCAGGGGTGATGACTTAATGTTATGGGAGGCGTGTTATAACGGGCCTGTGTGGGTTGGTTGTATTGAAGAATAGGTTGTGAGAGGTAAGGACATGAAGAGGGGGCAGGGCGAGGTTTGGGAGAAATTTGGGATGGTTGATGGTTTGGGGCTTAGCGGCGGCTGGGCAGAAAACTTAGAAAAATGCTGGTGGAATTGAGAATTTTTACTACTTTTGCGTCCCCAAATAGAGAGTTCTTATACAGAAGCTTTGGGAGTTTCTGCCGTAGGCAGGGACGTTAACACCAAAAACAAGTAACATGGCAAAAGAAATTTCCGGTTATGTTAAGTTGCAGGTAAAGGGCGGTCAAGCCAATCCTGCACCTCCTATCGGTCCGGCGTTAGGTTCCAAAGGTGTGAATATCATGGAGTTCTGCAAGCAGTTCAATGCGCGGACCCAGGATAAAATAGGAAAAGTGCTTCCTGTTCTCCTCACAGTGTACACCGACAAGTCATTTGAATTCATCATCAAGACACCTCCTGCAGCTGTGCAGCTGCTGGAAGCCACCAAATTGCAAAGTGGTTCCAAAGAGCCAAATCGTAACAAGGTTGGAAAAGTTACCTGGTCTCAGGTAGAAGCGATCGCGAAGGACAAAATGCCTGACCTGAATTGCTTTACCGTCGAGAGCGCGATGCGCATGGTAGCTGGTACCGCCCGTAGCATGGGTATCACCGTCGAGGGAGCCGCTCCCTGGGCCAATTAAAATTCTAACCTTTAAATTATTACGAGATGGCTATCACGAAAAAAAGAAAAGCAGCCGCTGCGAAGGTTGATAAAAACAAATTTTACACACTGAAGGAAGCTACTTCCCTGGTGAAAGATATTAATACTACGAAGTTCGACGCTTCTGTCGACCTGCACGTCCGTCTGGGTGTCGATCCTAAGAAGGCCGACCAGTCGATCCGCGGAACGGTGAGCCTGCCTCACGGTACCGGTAAGACCAAGCGTGTGCTGGTGCTTTGCCCTCCTGACAAGGAAGCGGAAGCAAGAGCAGCGGGTGCTGACTACGTAGGTTTGGATGAATTCATTCAAAAGATCGAAGGCGGATGGGTAGATGTGGACGTAATCGTCGCTACTCCTTCGGTAATGCCTAAAATTGGTAAGTTGGGTAAGGTGCTTGGGCCCCGTAACCTGATGCCAAACCCGAAGACTGGTACGGTAACAAATGATGTTGCTGCTGCTGTCAACGAGGTAAAGGGTGGTAAGATCGCTTTTAAGGTTGATAAGGCTGGGATCATCCATGCTTCAATCGGCCGGGTAAGCTTTACGCCGGAAAAGCTGGCGGAAAATAGCCAGGAGCTGATCAATGCCATCCTCAGGGCTAAGCCGGCTACTGCCAAGGGTACTTATGTAAAGAGTGTATTTCTGGCGAGCTCGATGAGCCCCGGTATTGCTCTGGACGCTAAAGCCTTCATCCAATAATTGAATCATCAAGGTCTGGCATAAGCCGGGGCCTACAAAGCAAGTGTTATGAACAAAGATCAAAAAAATGAAGTCATTGAGCTGTTGAAAGACAAGTTCAAGGAATATAATAACTTCTACGTCACCAATACAGAGTCGCTGACTGTGGCTCAGATCGGCAAGCTTCGCCGCATCTGTTTCGACAAGAATGTCGAGATGAAGGTGGCCAAGAATACCCTGATCAAGAAGGCGCTGGAAAGCCTCGACAGCACCCGGTTCTCGGGTGTGTTTGAGTCGCTGAATGGCGTAACGGCCCTGTTGTTCTCTGAGAACGCCAAGGAGCCTGCAATGATCATCAGCTCTTTCCGCAAGGATAGCAACACCGAAAAGCCCCTTCTGAAGGCTGCCTTTATCGACGGCGACGTGTTCGAAGGCAACGATCAGCTGAAGGCACTGGTTACGCTGAAGAGCAAGAACGACCTTATCGGCGAGATCATTGGTCTGCTGCAATCTCCGGCGAAGAATGTTATCAGTGGCCTGAATGCCGGCAACAAGCTTGCTGGTTTGATCAAGGCGCTGGAAGATCGCGCTGGCGCAGCGGCGAACTAAGATTGGCGCTGCCCGGGTAGGGCAGCCGATGACAGAGATCAAGATGGGGAAACCCGAAAGATAAAGCCCAGGTCCCGGGGCTTGAAGACGGGACAAATTTTTTTAAACTCTCCGCCGGAGCAAATTAACAAAGCTGTGAACGCGGAAAAAATTTACAATTATGGCAGACTTAAAAGCATTTGCTGAACAGTTAGTAGGACTGACTGTAAAAGAAGTTAACGAATTAGCTAAAATCCTGAAGGAAGAATACGGTATCGAGCCTGCAGCTGCTGCTGTAGCCGTTGCTGGTCCTGCTGCCGGCCCTGCTGCCGCTGCAGAAGAAAAGACTTCTTTCAACGTCATCCTGAAAGCCGCCGGCCCTAACAAGCTGAACGTCGTTAAGGTTGTTAAGGACCTGACTGGTCTTGGTCTGAAAGAAGCCAAGGATCTGGTAGATGGTGCTCCTAAGCCCATCAAGGAAGGTGTTAGCAAGGCTGACGCTGACGCTCTGGTAGCTAAGTTGAAAGAAACTGGCGCTGAAGTAGAAGTTCAGTAAGCTGATTCTTATAGTATTTTGAACCCCGGCTCATGCCGGGGTTTTTTGGGTTTTCAGAATATTTGTGTATTTTCTGAAATAATGCTACATTTGCGGTCCGTTTCCCTGTACTAACTTATTCATTGATAATTGATTGCATGTATAAATCAATGATAATCAATGGGTATGTGGAATAAATTGTTTAGATGATTTTGAAGTTCGAAATATAAAAACCGGTTTTAAACAATATGTCTTCAACAAAATTGCAAAACAGGATCAACTTCGGTAAAATCAAGCACCTTGCCGAAACTCCTGATCTTCTGGAAGTGCAGATCCAATCTTTTAAAGAATTTTTCCAACTAGAGACCACTCCGGACAAACGTAATATCGAAGGTTTGTTCAAGGTGTTCAAAGAAAATTTCCCGATCACTGATACGCGGAACATTTTCATGCTGGAATTTCTGGATTACTTCATTGATCCGCCCCGTTACACCATCGAAGAGTGTATGGAGCGAGGTCTGACCTATGCGGTCCCCTTGAAGGCCAAATTGCGTTTAAGTTGTAATGACGAGGAGCACGTGGACTTTCAGACGATCGTCCAGGATGTATTCCTTGGGAATATTCCCTATATGACCCCCCGAGGTACCTTTGTTATCAATGGTGCTGAGCGTGTGGTCGTTTCCCAGTTGCACCGTAGTCCCGGTGTATTCTTCGGTCAGTCTATTCACCCCAACGGCACGAAGATCTATTCTGCCCGTGTGATCCCTTTCAAGGGTGCATGGATGGAGTTCGCTACCGATATCAACAACGTGATGTATGCGTACATCGACCGTAAGAAGAAATTCCCGGTCACAACGTTGCTCCGTAGTATCGGTTACGAAACGGATAAGGATATCCTCGAGCTGTTCGGTATGGCTGACGAGGTGAAGGCTGATAAGAAAGCCCTGCAGAAATTCATTGGTAAGAAGCTGGCTGCCCGCGTGCTGCGTACCTGGGTGGAAGACTTCGTAGATGAAGATACGGGTGAAGTGGTTTCGATCGAGCGGAATGAGATCGTGCTCGAGCGTGATACTATCCTGGATGAAGAAGCCATCGACATGGTGGTGGAAATGGACGTGAAGAGCGTCTTTATGCAGCGGGAAGATGTTGGCGGCGACTATGCCATCATCTATAATACCTTGAACAAAGATACCTCCAATTCTGAGCTGGAAGCCGTACAGCATATCTACCGCCAACTGCGTGGTGCTGACGCTCCGGATGATGAGACTGCGCGTGGTATTATCGATAAATTATTCTTTAGCGACAAGCGTTATGATCTGGGAGAGGTTGGCCGCTATAAGATCAACCGTAAGCTGAATCTGCACCAGCCGCTGGATCAGAAGACGCTGACGAAGGAAGACATGATCGAGATCATCAAGTATCTTGTTCGTCTGACCAATGCCAAGGCGGAAATCGACGACATCGATCACCTGAGCAATCGTCGTGTACGTACGGTAGGGGAACAGCTCTATGCGCAGTTTGGCGTAGGTCTGGCCCGTATGGCCCGTACCATCCGCGAGCGTATGAACGTTCGTGACAATGAGGTGTTCACTCCGGTGGACCTGATCAATGCGAGGACCTTGTCTTCCGTGATCAACTCCTTCTTTGGTACAAGCCAGCTGTCGCAATTCCTTGACCAGACCAATCCTTTGAGCGAGATCACGCACAAACGACGTATCTCCGCTCTCGGACCAGGCGGTCTGTCCCGTGAACGTGCCGGCTTCGAAGTTCGTGACGTTCACTATTCTCACTATGGCCGTCTTTGTACGATCGAAACTCCG
>Ga0193716_1000562_pt1 | contig 22427 bp, 25 predicted proteins | sample U2c1metaG_FD_145901 | JGI IMG/M metagenome (GOLD analysis project Ga0193716, IMG submission 145901) | Soil microbial communities from a riparian zone of the East river system, Colorado, United States - U2c1 | ecosystem: Environmental > Terrestrial > Soil > Riparian zone | place: USA: East River...
GGCATCGAGGCGATGAAGGATACGGGCGGCGTGCTTACGGTGAACTCGCAATTGGGCGAGGACGGCCAGATCGAGATCTCTGTAAATGACACAGGACCCGGGCTATCCCCGGGCAAGGCCAACCAGATATTTGATGCGTTCTTTACTACGAAACCACAAGGAAGCGGCATGGGCCTGGCAATCAGCAAGTCGATCGTCGAATCGCATGGAGGCCGGATCTGGGCCAACGGCCACGGCGGGCGTGGCGCGACGTTCCACTTTACCTTGCCAGCGGCTCCCGCGAAAACAAACCCTCCCGTGGATGCCGCGTGATTCGGCATTCAGCAGAGTTGGTACGCGGACCCGGTCATCGAGTGCTTAGAGATTAGTAACGACAAGTCGGCCAGTGTACAAATCCAGTCCACCTGGACGTAAACCGGCTAATCGGAGAGTGAGCTTCCCTCTCGAATGAGCTACTATTTGGCGATCTAAATTTCGCGTTCTCACTATCTACCGCAGCAGAATAGATAACCCATAAGCTGGCCATTTGGCCAAATTATGGGTTATTTTTCAAGGCTCCTACAGCCTCACTCTATTGTGTCTTGAGAAGCAGACACACCCTCAAAGAGAAACAGATATGCTGCCGCAGCGCTGGACGATGTTTCAGGAACCGACCGGGATTGCCACGGATCAGTTCGCTTTCTTTCTTCAGGAAATCCCCATACACCGATGCAATGAAGATGGGGCCAGATCATGCAAGCGGTCGGACAGGAAATAGATGTTGCTCAAACTGATGGCTGTAAATGAAAAAGAGAGAAACGATGAAGGCACTTAAAATTGCAGGGATTGCCAGTGGTGAGGAGGTCGAGGAGGAGCTGCGCTTCCGCCGCACCGACGGGGAGTATCGGTGGTTTTTAAGCCGCGTCGTGCCGCTGCGGGACAAGCGAGGAAAGATCGTGAAATGGTACGGTGCGGCGACCGACATTCAAGATCGCAAGCGTGCGGAAGAGCTGCAGGCAGACCTTGCACACACCAATCGGGTCAGCATGCTCGGGGAACTGGCTGCATCAATCTCTCACGAGTTAAAGCAGCCGATTAGCGCGGCCGTGCTGGATGCGCAGGCCAGCCTGCGATGGCTGAACCGCGACCAGCCGGACCTGGACGAGGCGCGCCGGGCAATAGTAGCGATCGTTAAGGACGGGAGGCGTGCAGCCGACATCATCGATCGTTTGCGGTCGTTGTATAGGAAGACTCCTCCGCAGCGACAGTCGGTCGACGTGGATGAAATCATCGGCGAAATGGTCCTGCTGCTGCGGGGCGAAGCCAACGAATATGCCGTTTCGATTCGTACGGACCTTGCCGCCCATCTTCCCAAAATCACGGCGGACCGGGGGCAACTGCAGCAGGTACTGATGAACCTCATGCTCAATGGTGTCGAGGCGATGAAGGAGACCGGCGGAGTGCTCACGGTCAAGACGGGACCAGGCGAGGGCGATCAAGTGCTGATCTCAGTCAGCGACACCGGAGTAGGATTGCCGGCCGGAAGAGCGGACGAGATATTCAATGCCTTCTTCACCACTAAACCTCAAGGCAGCGGCATGGGCCTGGCGATCAGCCGTTCCATCATGGAATCGCATGGTGGCCGTTTGTGGGCCACATCCCACGACGGACGAGGCGCGACGTTTCATTTCACTCTGCCAACCGCAGCCGTGGAAGTGTCTGCGGCAAGATGATTCCGAGTTCTCAAGCGCTGCGACAGCCGCGTCGCCGAGCGGGGCGATGGAAATGACCTATACTGACATTTCTAATGAGTCAGATACCCTGACATTTCTAACGAGAAATGTTGAGTTCCAGCGATTGCCAGCAATCGGGTGTTGATAGAGGCCGCATTCGCCGGCGTCGATCGTGATGCCTAAGGCTTGTCCCGGCCTATGACGACGAAGGGTGCTACGTAGAGCGCGTCCCCGCCGCGGAACTGGAGCCACAGCTTGTACTCTCCCGGCTCCCGCAGCGTCACGTGCAGCATGGAGTCAGGTCCAATGAGAGCAGTGTCGGGATTAGCTGGGGACTTCGAGTGTGTCATAGCGCCCTCGCCCATATCCATGTGACCCATGGAGTCTTCCAACATGGAATGTGCGTGGACGTAGCTCTGATCGGTGGATTGGACCAGGACAGCGTGAGCGGCGACTCCTAGATAAGGATGCAGGTCTCTTGCCGGAGCGCCGTGCTTTGCGATGTGGATCTGGATCATCTCCGGTCTGCCGACCCTCAGGCTCGCGGTGCTCAGTGTGACCGTATAGGGTCCTGCCGTAACCAGGGTTCCCGTGGGAACCAACGCGCCGGTATGTCCCGCAGAGATGGCCCCGATGCCGACGTCGAAGCGGAAGACCTGCTGCTCGAGGCCTGCCGGCGTAGCGTCTGCGAAGATGTGGTACTTCCCTTCTGCGGGAAAGTGCTGATCGAGGACAAAGTGCCCGTTCTGCAGCAATCGCGGGTGAACATGCAGGAAGACGGACAGGTCATCGTTCACGATGATGACGTGCAGTTTCTTCGTAAGTTCCACCTGATAGTCGCGCACCGCCGGGCCGTTCGCAGCCCTGGTCATGGCGAAATCGAGATGCCTTGTCAGGTGTTCCTTGCCTGCCGTCGTTATCTCCAGGCGTGCCTGCGTGCTTGGCTCCCCTCCCTGTAAGGCAAACGATCCGGGGATCGACGACGCGGCAACGTGGCAGGAGATGCCGAAGAGCATCAGAAGGAGAGAACGGGTCGGGCGGGTGGTTCCTGTGAGCATGTCGAAGTTCCATCTTTCTTTTGTGTCTAAGGTTTCCCATGCTAGGGCGTGCTGATCGGACGTCGAAGGAGCAAACGGAAGCACGTCCTTGCTGAGTGCAGCGCCTTGATAGGTACAGGCGATCTTCAGGCTGGTTTGGCCCGAGGTCTCGGAGCGTCCGCCGGCTCCCCGTCCAATACTCTCGATCGTTGCTGAGGGGGGCGCTGGATCCTTTGCTGCGCCGTGCCTGGCTTGGTGAGGAGAACCTCTCTATTTCGAGAAGCCACCCAAACAGATGACTGACGGTTAAGTCAGAAGCAGCATATCCTCATGCTTCTGACATGCTGAAGGAGTCCTAAGCCGCCGCTCATCTGCCTCATCTCGACATCTGTGATACGACATGAGAAAAAGTTCGGCAGATGAGTACGTCTCCGCCTTATAGCCGAATGATGCAAGAAGGTTCTGAAGCGATTCGAGGACGCGGGCGTCGTCGTCGATCACCGCGATCGTGCGAGCAAGTACGCCCATCTCAAATCTCTCCTGTCCTCTGCTGAACTCTACAAGAGCGGACTGCTAAATCCACCTTACATATTCCTGTTACTTGCCGTGGATTGTTCAAGATTGAGCTTTCCCGCCAACTTAACTAACCTTGCAAAGGAATCCGCCTTCATCTTACGCATTATATTCCCGCGGTGTATTTGAACCGTGTACTCCACGATCCCGAGCTCCCATGCGACCTGCTTGTTCAACAGACCGCTAGCTAGAAGTGGCAGAACTTCCCGTTCTCTAGGCGTTAGCGAATGGTAGCGCGCAAGGAGGTCCGCGAGTTCAAGCGCTTCGCATCTTGCAGTTCTGTCTTTCTCAAGGGCTTGTTCGACGGCGGCGAGGAGCACAGTTTCATCAATGGGCTTGGTGAGAAAGTCCACCGCGCCATCTTTCATCGCCCTCACAGTGGAGGGAACGTCACCCCGTCCGGTAATGAAGATAACTGGAATTGATGCCTGATTCGAAACGAGTTTCTGAACTTCCAGGCCATCCATTCCGGGCATTCTGAGGTCGAGGGTAAGGCATGCGCCCGCGTCCCTTCGCTCAAAGCTTAGGAATTCCGTTCCCGAAGAAAACATTCTAACGTTCTTACCGTTTGCACGGAGCAACGATGAAAGTGCATCGCACACTGTCGGATCATCGTCAACGATGTACACCATTTCAATCGGCGATCCCATGAATGACCTCCTCCGCCTTGGTGGGCAGGCGGTTCTTACTCTATTGCGCGAGGGAGCCGGACATCTTTGTTGCGGCAATCCGTTCGCTGCAAGTACACGGTTACGACACTGGTTATATGTTGCGAACCACCAGAAAGATTCAATGAAAACAAGCTGGCGTATTACATAAATATGGAGTATCCAATACGGGCAGATCAATACGATCTCGATAGTCGAGAAGCGATTGCAGGGCCTTGCTAGTCCAGCAGAATGCTGCTGTGACGAGGTGGCTGAGCAGGCGAATCTTCACGTGGCCGCTAAACCACATGATTTGACCGGGTTTCCCTCGTTACTCTGCCAAGAACTAATTCCGGCGCGTCGGTATCGATACTTCCTGCTGCAGGGTGAACTCGATCACCGTCTCGGACGGCACCTTCACCTGGTCTCCCTTGGTGATTATTTCGGACCCTGCGCCCGCGCCCGCGCCGACGCCCGCGCCGATCGCTGCTCCTTTGCCGCCGCCGGCGAGGGCGCCGATGATCGATCCCACCGCCGCTCCGCCGACCGTTCTCTTCGCAGTGCTCGCCCCGCGCGACTTGCCGGTCAATTCATAGTCTCCGGTCACGATCGGCACCGTTTGCCCATTGACCACAAGCGCCGTTAGTTCCAGCTGTAGCTGCGATCTACCGGTGAACGTTCCGGATTTTTTCGACTCCGCCAGCCGACCAAAGACGGCGGCATCCCTGGAGACTATCTCGTTGCCGTCCACGCGCAGCGGTTCTTCGAGGAAGGCCTGGAATCGATCGCCCACCTGATTCTGCGTAGAATCGATTGCATCGATGGTGCGCACGGAGATACGCGTTCCTGCCGGGATGGTGAAATATGCCGGCGTCTTCATTCCGGCCTGCTCTGCCGGCTGCGGTTCGCTCGGAAGCCAACTCGCCGACCGCTTCGGCTGGTCATTTGCTGTTCTTTCGGAATCAAACTTGAGCGAAACGATGTCAGCGAGGTTGTACTTCTGCACCGAGGAGCCGACCTGGAAGCTGATCTCACTCTCCGTGCCACCCATGAACTTGCCCTTAATAAAGCTGCCATTCTTCAGTTCCAGAGAATCGGCCCACGCAAGGGACGCCCCCAGCCACAGGGCAATAACCATTCTGCATTTCAGCTTTAACTTCAAGTTTGACTTCTCCTCTGAAGCGTTCCTTTTTCCTTCTCTTGGTTCAAGTCGATTGGGATGGCTGGGGATCTCATAACCGTACGCACCCGGTTTTACTTACTTCCGGACTCCTTTTCGGGGAGAACGGCGGCCTGCTCCGGCAGGGGTGACTTTTTCAAAGTAGCTGCCACATTGTGTGCCAAGTTGTGGGTTGCTCGCAGGTTGCCACCGATGAACCGGACATTGCCATCGACTACATGCTCCTCGACTACTTGGCCCTTTCGTGTGACCAACTGAACGCGAACGTTCAACTTGGTTGCCCCACTCACGGTAGTGACAGCCCGTCGAGTCTCGCTACCCGGCGTATATTTCTGAACCGTTGTCTTCAGAATGAGCAGGCCGGGAGCATCGTTCGCATTGCGATCCCCGCTACGGTACACCTGTTTGAACTGCTCCGTTTTGGCTAGTTCCTCCAGGAGATTCTCGTAGATGGCCGCTCCGAAGGATGGATCGAGGCCGACATCGCCGGGGTCCACTCTGTCGACCTGCACGCTCCATGGCTGGGCGCCTCCGCTTTTCCCATCTGTGGAGGATTCCGCATGGACAGTTGGTACGATTACCTGAAGTTGCAACGCACAGACCAGCAGGATAACAGTCGCAAGTAGTCCACAGTGTCTGTTTGGCCGGTGGAAGCCGGACAGGCCCAGCGTTGTCTTCGTTGCGGCAAGTAAATCTTTTCTATTTGTCATTCTTGACCTCCAGAGTGCTTTGGGTGGGGCTTCGCTCTACAGGCGGCGTGATGTGCGCGCCGTCGGCTACTAGGGCCTTCTTGAAAGTTTCTCCTTGACCTTTTTCCAATTGGAATATGGCGCCGTGAAAACCACCGCTGTTATCAAGATATTCAACTGTGAGGACGTCGTACTTCTTATGTGCGAAGAGGCTCACCACCCGCCCTCCACCAAATGGAGCTGCAGTTTTGCCAAGCGTCATCGCTGTGCCGCCTAACTGCTTGTCTCCACCCTCGACAAAGATGTCTTGAATGGAGCTTATGTTTACCTGTGCCGCTGTACTTCCATCGTGCTGAAATTGCATGGCGCGACCCTGGATTTTCAACTCTCCGGTGGCATTATGCTTCGCACCTTCAAACCCCAGGACTTGCGTGACATGGATGGTCGACCCTGAGACCGGACTCTGTGCTTCGCTCTGATTCTGGCCTATCGATGCTGCGTTTAATGAGAGCAGGAGAGTCAGGCAAGCTAATCCACGCCCAACCGGAAGAGAAGTAACCGGTGTCTGCCTTGACGGTATGGGATTACGATTCATAATTTCTCTCTTGTAGCCGCAATGATGTGATAACTCCTTCGACTCACAAAACAACCTCGCTCCGAGACGATCGGAGTGTAGGGAGCGTTGACCATCGTCGTCTCCGTGGTCCCAACCCCCATCGTTGGCGGATTCGGTACGTGTGAGTCTTCTTGACCCAAGACCGGATGCTGAATGCGTATACACCGATGCAAATCAGGTTTGCTGGAATAAAGCCAAACTGAGACGTGCGAAAGCCGATTACGCAAACGATCATGCTATTGACAATTTGTATCAGAAGTCCCATCCACGATTTCCGACCGACGAGGACAGTCGCCAATATGGCGAGAAAGCAAGAGAGGTAATCTAAATGAAACATAGCGACTTCGACCTCAGGTGGCATTCATATGAACCGCGTAGATTGCTTCCTCAACTGCCATTGCGAACCTCCCGTCAGCTATTCTTGCGCCGTTCAATGATCAACCGGTCACCGTGTTTTGCACTGAGTACGTCCAGACCCACTGGAAGGAGACCCTAAACCGCAAGCTTCTGGCTCCCTTTACACCTATCGTCCATGTCTGCATTGCCGAACGTCCTAACTTCACGTAACAGCGTGAGAGTAGCAGTCGCGCACCAGCGAAACAATCACATGTTCCTGTAATAAAGGTCGAATAGGACACATCGATTCGGCATTTTGTTCGCTACAGTGCTAATTTGCGACTGCGATTCGCGCCATTTTGACGAGACGAGTGAGTTCCGTTGGCTATTACATGTTCCTAGTGGCCTGTCGCAGAGAGTCCGTTACCGCGCTTGTGAGCACGGTGTGAATGCGGTACGGAACGGCTTCGACGAGTGCCTCGAGGAAGGCAGTGGCAGCTCGCACATCCGCTTTTTCGACGGGTTGGACCACGGCGAACTTGGAGGTTCGGTCGATGGCCACGAAGAGGTAGAGCTTACCCTCGGCGGTCCTCACCTCGGCCAGGTCGATATGGAAGAAGCCGATCGGATAGCTGTCGAACTTCTTCCTCCTGGGCTTGTCGCCTTCCACCTCGGGCAGACGGCTGATGCCATGGCGTTCGAGGCAACGATGCAACGAAGATCGCGTCAACTGAGGAATCGTGGCCTGCAAGGCGTAGAGACAGTCGTCGAGCGGCAAGAGCGTGTGCTTGCGAAATGCGACGATGATGGCCTCCTGCTCAACCGACAGAACCGTTGACCTCGGAAGGGTCGGGCCGGTCCGGCGATGTGCGGTCGAGTCGCGCCTCCTCCACTTAGCAACCGTCTTCGGGTTGGTGCCATGCCGCCGAGCCAGCACCCTCAGGCTCTCTTGACTAAGCTGTATCGCTCGACGGATCGCCGCTGTCGTCGTGGCGCTTCGGTGTAAAACCTGTCCCATAGTGCCTCCTTCCAAGCTCTGGAAAAGTATGCACCACCAAATGCCGGGACTAAACACCTAGACACTGAACTGTCCATGCTCCAAGAAACGGCGCTCAATGCTGCCTACGTGGAATGTGTTGCCAGGGTGGAGAAAACTCGATACCTAGCCTCGCGACTTCCACTTCCATATCCGCAAACTCGTCACTAAGCGGAAAACCCGAGAGATTTCCACGCCTCCAGACCGCCCGCCAGCACATGAACGTTATGGATGCCGTGCTTCCGCATTGCCACCGCCACACGCGCACTCACAAAGCTGTTCCTGCGTCTGCAGTAGATGACCAGATTGACGTCATCGGGAACAACGATGCGCTTTTTACGCCGAAGTTCAAGCGGATCGAGTCGTACTGCTCCTGGAATGGCGGCCACCCCCTCGGGATCCTCCTCGAAGCGCAGCAGATCGACGACTCCAAATTTCTCCCCCGAATCCAATCGAGCCTTCAGCACTCTGGGATCGATCTGCAGCGGTCGAAGCATCCGAATCATCAGTACGAGTTGTGACATAGTGCAGGGCCCCGAAGCGGCGCAACTCGGATGCTCCTTGCAATGCAAGAATGAATCCGCTACAAACGGCCACGCTTCGAGCGGCATCCCGCTATAGTCGCGTACCCTTCGACTAATGCAGATCACCTAGCCTCAGTACAGGGGATGCTATCTCTGCGTGTGCTCAAAAGGAATTACATGTTCCTACTAATTTGAGCCTGCATCGTTAGGCGTACAGCTGAAATAACCCTAGATCACTCGTTATGCGGGATGACCATTCCGCCCTACTAGTGGCCTGTCGCAGGGAAAACGTTAGTAGGGCAAGGGCACCGGATAGACAATCCTTATGACGGTTCCATGCGAGAACAGATTCTAACGCTCAGACAACGGAATCCAGTTCGCCGACCTTCCGAAGAATCGCCAGGGTCCAACCGCCCGCTTCCGCGGCCATCCCTTCGATCGGACCTGCCATGTCCACGGAATCGAACACCGCCTCACCAAGCCGAACCATCCCTGGACCAATGGTCAAGTCGAACGGATGAACCGAACCATCAAGGAAGCCACTGTCAAACGCTTCTTCTACGACACGCACGAACAACTCAAAGCACACTTGTCCGACTTCATCGCAGCCTATAACTTCGCCAGACGACTCAAGACCCTTCGGGGCCTCACACCTTACGAATCCATCTGTAAACTCTGGACCCAAGAGCCTGACAGATTTACACTCGACCCCATCCACCAAATGCCGGGACTAAACAGAAGTGTGATTCAGACCGACAATTGCGGGTTCGGTTCAAGCAAAGGTTGAAAGTCCAATCGTATTCGGGACTCAGGAAGATAAAGGTACAACTACGCAGAACGTTGCGCCGCCACCCGGGTTATTCTCAGCCCATATGCGGCCATCATGGGCCTCGACGATCGAGCGCGATACAGCCAATCCGATTCCCATCCCTTTCTCCTTCGTAGTCAAAAAAGGTTCGAAGATCCTTTCCGGATCATCGACTCCCGGGCCGTTGTCGATCACTTGTATCAGCACCTCGTTCTGATCTGTAACGGCTGCCTGAACCTTAACAAGCGAAGTGGGTCTACTAACCTCCATTGCTTCGATAGCGTTCGAGATCAAATTGACGAATACGGCCTGAATCAGTATCGGGTCTACCCAGACTTTGGGAAGGCCCTCGTCAAAGTCTCTTTCAATTGGGACTTCATGCTTGTTTGGGTCCTCATGAACGAGACGGACAGCCTCACCCATTATGTCGGAGATACTTTCTTCCTTCCTATTGAAGAAATTGTGTTTGAAGAGCGCTCGAATGTGCTGCATAGTCTCATCGGCTCCACGAGCATCTCTCAATATTCGATCAATCGAGGCGTTTGTTTCCACCAGATTTGGCGGATTGGCTGCCAGCCAGTGCTTTGAAGCCTGAGCATTTGCAAACACGGACATAAGCGGCTGGTTGAGTTTGTTGGCCATCGAGGCTGAGAGCTCGGCTACGGTGGCGATCCTTGACGCCTTGCTCAGCTTGATGCGGGTATCGCGAAGATGCTCCTCAGCCCGTTTCCGGTCGTCGATATCGAAGAGGACCCCGTACCACTTAATGACATTTCCCTCGTCGTCGCGCAGAGGGAAAAAGCAATTCAGGAACCATCGGTAGGTTCCATCTGCGCGTCTAAAGCGTAGCTCCTGTTCGAGGGAGGTTCCGGCGGCCAATGCGGCCTGCCAATTGACCGCCACGTGATCACGGTCGTCGGGATGTAATACGCTCATCCAGCCCAAGCCCTGCCACTGTTCTCTGGAAACCCCGATGTAATCCGCCCAACTTTGGCTGATGAAATCGGCCGATCCGTCAGGCAAAGCGGTCCCCACAAAGGCGGGTAGCGCCTCAACGACGGTCCGAAGCTCCCTCTCGCTTTGCCGGATTCTCCCCTCTGCCAGCTTTGTCTTGGTTATAGCGGCGCGCTCTCGTTCCTCGATATCGATACTCGATCCATGCCACTCGATAATTCCTCGATGTTCGTCGCGCATCGCGACTTTGTGGTGCAGCATCCAGCGATATTCCCCATCAGCCCGCCGCAGTCGCGCTATTTCCTCAAAGGGCTTTCCCGTGGCGATCGACTGCCGCCACTTCTGTACGAAAGCCTCGACGTCTTCTGGATGAATAAAGGAGGTCCATTCCCATCCCAATAGCTTCTCGATCGGTTGTCCGAAAAAGTCGAGCCACATCTGATTGAAGAAATCGAGGTAGCCATCCGGCCGGGCTGTGTGGATAAGCGCAGGAGTCCCATCGACAATTCGTCGAAGCCTCAGTCTCTCATCATTGGCCGCATTGTTCTCGTCGGCTCCCATGATGCACACGGTATAACGCCTGGAAACCCTTTTTCTATCACATCTTAATGTAATCTTTCACCGCCCGATTTTGCCCCGATACTTGACCACAGGCCCGGGGCTGACGTGCGGTACTAATATCTACGCCGACTTTCCTTGCTAGCCACCTAACATTGTTACGTGAAGTCTGGCACCCTTTTCACAACTAGGTGTTTAATCCCGGCATTTGGTGGATTGGGTCGAGTGTAAATCTGTCTGGGTCGTGGGTCCAGAGTTTGCAGAGGGCTTCGTAAGGTGTGAGGCCGCGAAGGGTCTTGAGTCGCCGAGCGAAGTTGTGGGCTGCGATGAAGTCCGACAAGTGCGCTTTGAGTTGTTCGTGCGTGTCATAGAAGAAGCGTGTTTGACGGTGGCTTCCTTGATGGTCCGGTTCATGCGTTCGACCTGTCCGTTGACGAAGACAGATGCGATCGAAGGGATGTCCACGCAATCTTGCCGATAACCCCGACGGCGGCGCGACGTTCAGCATAGCTTTACCTTTATCCTCCCTGAGTCACGCGTCCTGACCTCTGTGAAATGGCACGGGTCGCCATAGGATTTTACGGTTTAGCGGAGATGAGGCCAGCCATACGCACTGGCAGGCGTCTGGAATAGGCGGAGGGTTCGCGAAACAACGACGTAGCTGCTGACCTCATACTGGTGCAAGAAGCCGGCAGTGTTGCTAATCGTTCCAAAGCTGGATCAGCGTTGTATCTGTCTAATCCGCCTGAAAAGTCAGGCGGTCTCAACCGGTCGGTGCAACACTGGCTTGGAGTTTACTTGCGGGAGTCTCAGAGACTAAGGAAGCGTTGGCATAGGTGGAAGCCCAAACATCTCATTGCCCACCTATTTGAAAATACGCGCTGACAAAATTGCTCGGATCTGTCGGGTTAAGGAATGCAGAGCAAGGAAGGGCTGCGTTTGAATTGGTTATTCAGCTAAGGAATGATACGTTACCGACATTCCACAGCACCTGAATGATTGCTACAAGGAACATGTAATTTACCGGACCACTCACGGTCGCTACTATCACTAAGTTGAAGAACCGGCATCACCCAGGAGTCTACGTATGAGGTCTTTATCCGCGGCTGAGGAAGAAACTCAAGCTCCAGGTCCTTTAACCGAGACAATCGTCGACAAACTAAACAATCCCGCCACCTCCCCAGATTTCGATTTCCATGAAGGGGTGAATCAAGTCCTGGCAGACGTTGGAATGTCAGCCGCGGACAGCGGTGGGCAACTAACTTTCTATGGCCAAGATCCCATTGTTCCTAGCCGGATCCGGTTTGCAACGATGGCAGGCATAGGCCTTGCTGCCAAAACCATTGCGGCCGCAGCAGTGTGGAGAGACCGAACTGGACAGGGTCAGGACGTTCATGTCGACGTTCGCAAGGCCTTTCGACGCTTCGCCGGCTTCTTCGAAGGGATCTGGGAGACCGTGAACGGGCGCTCTCCCGCAATGGGTTTCTTCGACAATAATCCCTTCTTTAAATTCCCACTCTTCCGTGAAACACGCGATGGCCGGCATGTCGTGACTCTGAACTTCTACCCTAAGCTGCATCAACGTGCACTCAACTTCTTCCGATGCAGCGACAGCATCGAATCGCTCGAGAATTCCATTCTGCAGTGGCGTGCAGATGACTTGGAGGCGGCTGCAGCCGAAGAGGGATTAGTCCTTGCCAAGGTTCGTACCTTTGAAGAGTTGCGTGAGGAGTTGCAGTACACCGAAGTGCTCGAGAGGATGCCCCTAATTTCCGTCGAGAAGATCGGTGAGAGTGAACCCATTCCTTTCAAGCCAGACGCCAAAACACCACTTGACGGAATTCGGGCCTTCGGAATGGGTCATGTGATTGCCGGCGCGGCAATTGGGCGAGACCTGGCCTTCTATGGTGCCGACGTCCTGAATATCTGGAGACCCAACGACACCGAAGTAGAGGCCTTCTTCTGGGACGTTCAGGTTGGCATGCGCTCTACAATTCTGGATTCTTCTAAAGAAGATCGCGCCAAGTTCGATGCCTTACTCAAGGATGCCGACATCTTCTTCGCAAACAAGCGCCCTGGTTATTTGAAATCCCAGGGACTGGATGCAGAAGAGTTATGTGCAAAAAAGCCCGGATTGATCCACGCTACTGTCGTTCTTCACGGAGAAAATGGCCCGTGGTCGAACCGGCCTGGCTTTGATGAGATTGGTGCAACGGTGTCGGGCGTCTTCGCTCTCGAAGGGTCTCTCAGCAGCCCGAAGCAGCCGCCTATTGTTCCCATCTGCGACAACGTTGTGGGCTGGCTCGGCACTGTGGGCGTCCTCGCAGCGCTGCGCAGGCGCGCTGTGGAGGGAGGAAGCTACAAGGTTGTTGTCTCGCTCACTCGCACTGTGCTCTGGCAACTCTCGCTTGGTATTTTCGACAGAGCCTACGCCCAGACGACGGCCGGCTCCTCTGAAGAGCGCACAAATGTCGCGCCGGATCTATTCACCGCAGAGACGCCGCTCGGCACGTATCAGGGGCTCGACGAGCAGGCCTACCTGTCCAAGTCTCCTGGGTCGTATCGGACCGTGATCGTTCCGCGAGGATCGAACAAGCCTGAGTGGCTGAGTTGATCTGGATATCCAAGCTCGAACTGCGAGCAGTTCGGATTTGACAACATCCCGCTAAGGCGATGGTTGGCGGTTAATGGAAGCCGAGCCACATGCCCCAGGGCATACTCGGCAAAAGTGGCCGAACGGTATCGAAGCCGGTAGCCGACCAGATATTCGTCGATGATCTCCTGGAGAACCCGCACACGGTTTTCCCGAAGCTCTTTGAAGTTGTTGTATCCCGCTTCGAGTGCCCGCCGGTGTTGCCTTTCGGCCTCTCGCGCGATGGTTTTGGATGTGGTCTTGGTGGATTCGTCGATCTGCTTTCCCGCAAAGCGAAACCGATACCGAAGAAATTGTCCCCGTTGATAAATTGCCATGCTGCGGCTCCTGTCTCTCGGTAAGGCGGGCCGGTAGTCCGGCGCGCAACTGGAGATTCAGGCGAAGCCAATATTCGGTCAAATTCAGGAGCCAGCCAAACTACGGCGGCAGGGTTGAGACTGGGGCTGAGTCGGTAGAGCAGGAGAGTCACAACTGAGCTGGATTGCTATGGGGTAGCATCCGTTTTGAAACAGCGTGACGGTGAAAGTGGCCACCGTTGGCCGATTTTCACAACTTTTCGCTGTCTTTTACTAAGCTAAGTTGTTGATTTTATTGGCTCCTGAGGTAGGACTCGAACCTACAACCCTTCGGTTAACAGCCGAATGCTCTGCCATTGAGCTACTCAGGAGTGTGCTGGAACACGAGAGACTCTCGCGCGCTGTGCTAAGACAGTTATAACAAATGCGATGGGAGGGGTCAAAGGTGAATTGGTGACCTGATGGTGGCGATGGCGTTATGATGCGGTTATCTGATGTTCTGAAAGGATTTTCCCTATGCCGCGTATCTCCCGATTGACTCGCGATGAGATTTTTCCAGGAGCTGTAAATATCTATGACCGGTACCTGCGGGATCGTGGAAATGTACCGAATATGTTTCGCACGATGGCACACCGACCCGATATATTCGAAACGATCATTGCGCACATGGAAGCAGTACTGAATACGGGGACGCTGCCCAAAGCTCTGAAGGAGTTGGTAGTTGTAAGGACTTCGCAACTGAATCGCACGCCGTATTGCCTGGCTTCACATACAACAATTTGCCGGAAGTTGGGGTGGACGGATGTACAGCTTGATGCGCTGCATGATGCAGCAGGGAGTGGGGAGTTCAGCGAGCGAGAGAAGGTGGCGATCCGCTTGGCCGAGGTGATGACGCTGGATGCGCATTCATATAGCGGGGCGGAGTTTGCGCGACTGCGGAGCTTTTACAGTGAGGGCGAGGTAGTGGAGCTGATGGCAGCGATCGGGCTGTTCAATTACTTCAATCGTTTCAATGACCTGCTGGAGATGGAACCCACGCAGCCAGCAAGCGCGGAAGAGTTGGCTAAGGCTGGCGTGGCCCCAGCGGCGGTCTAGTTCCTGCTATGGGTAGAGTAAAACGGCGACATTGTAGGCCGTGAAGGGGCCTGAGTCGGTAGAGATGCAAGCTCCTACTGCTGCCTGATGGTATTTGCCGGAGTTCAAGCGGGACTGGAGCTGGCTGGGAAGTTCGGTGAGCTTGTCGGCGTTATAGCGAATGATGTACCAGGGCTGGCGTTGGCCTGCATAGCCTGTGGACATAGTGCAGGTACGGCGGGCATCTTCCAGGTTGGCCCCAACATTGTTAGTGATCTGAAGACCTGACTTGGCAAGAATATTGGCCACCGTGGACTCCTGCTCGTTCAAACCAAGGGATTTTACGGTGCTGGCGAAGTCTTCTACGGCGTAAAGCTGGTGGTTTCGGACGACTACGGAGATGCCTACGGCGTCTACATTGGGATCGAGGAGATTTTCGCGGTGTCCTTTGGATTGCATCCAGAGACCGTGAATCATTGTGGAATCAGGGGCTTCGCCCACGTTTTCCGTGATGAGGCTGAAGTGTGCGCCAACACTGGCTCCGCGGGCGGAGAGCTCTGGTTCTCCGGGAAATTGATGGGAGATGTTGGCGTGGGCGGCCATCTGGTGGGCGTGGTAGAAGGCTGCCTGCGCGAGGATTGGATCGAAGTGGAGCAGAGGGAGGTTACGGGCGGCTCGGTCCTGATTGGCGGCGGTTAGAAGGTATTGCTCGGCTACGTTGGGTGCTATGGATGCGAGGCTGGGGAGTGCTATGGCCAGAAGAAGGATGATTCTAAAGGCGTTGCGAGTTCTGGTTTGCTGCCCCATGGAAGATCGAGTCCCTGAGCGGTATATCGACCGCATTACTCCCTCATGTTAGGGAACGGGAGGGTCGCGGGTAATACCACTTTCGGGGCAGATTTTTCTGAGGCGGACGGGCAAAAAAGTGGGGGTGGTGGAATGTGGTTTTTGCTGGAGTTTCTGCTGTTTTTCGACGGTAATTTGTGGTGATGTCGTGGTGAAATGCGTGGCTCAGATGGACAGATACACTACACGTTTCAGCTCTTTTTCGGGGTCAGTTTGAGGGCTGGGAGGTTGGCCCGGTTGCGGAGCATGAGGGCGAAGAGCTTGCGGGCGTCCCAGTAGCGGGGGATGTAGCGTTTGGGCTCGGAGAGGGAGCGGAAGAGCCAGCCGAGGTAGAACTTGTCGGCCCATACGGGGATATGGACCTGATCGCCGCTGAGAAAGGCTATGGCGGCACCGATGCAGTGGATCGCAGGAAGGTGGGTCAGGTTGCGCTTGAGGTAGAGGCCGAGGCGCTCCTGGGTTCCGCCGCCTACGGTCACGATGACGTGCTGGGGGCGGAGGCGGTTGAGGCGCTCCAGGAGAGGAGCATCTTCGATGACGGGGCCGTACATGGGGGCCATGTAGATGTTTTCTTCAGGGATGACGATTCCCTGCTCCGCAAGCCAGGTCAGATTGCGCTTCGCACTGACGGGGCTGGCCATGATCCAGAGGGTGTTCCCGGGCTGGCGCACGTCGGACTCGAGGAGGAGTTCGCGGAGGTACTCAAGGCCGGAGAGGCGACGAATCGACTTCCGCTGGAGCTTGTTCCAGATGAGGACCATGAAGGCGGAGTCGGTGATGGCGAGGTCCGCGTTGAGGAGCGATTCGCGATAGTCCGCATTGCGGTCCAGGTCTTTCAAGGCGGGGGCGGCAGGAACGACGAGCAGGCCGCCATTACGCATCTTCGCAATGGCAGCCTTTGCCGAGCCATCGAAGAAGTCGATGCCCAGGATGCGGTGGGAGGTGGTGGCTTCCGAGAATAGGTCAGTTTTGGACAAAACGTACCTCAGTGCTAAAGAAGGTGATGAAGGAATCAGATTGCGGCTACAGAGAGAAAGCCCGGGGTAGAGCACTGCAATGATGGTGTAGTCGTGGCGCTCCAAACGAAATACGGGGGTTCTTCGCTTCGCTCAGAATGACGGCTTCTAATTGCGATGACTTCTAATTGCGACGGCTTCTACTATTGCGACGGCTTCTACGACAGGCCCACGTCCGAGGATCCGGACGTGGGTAGTTGGTTGAGAGTTATTTGGAGGCTCCGACGAGCATCTCGTTCTCGATCCAGGCGTAGGTTTTGGCGAGACCATCCCGAAGGGAGATGGAGGGAGCCCAGTCAAGCTTCTCCTTGATCAGGGTGTTGTCGCTGTTGCGGCCGTTGACTCCCTTGGGAGCGCCAAGGTTGTAGATGCGCTTGAGCTTGACGCCGGCGATGTCTTCTGCGATGTCGACGAGCTGGTTGATGGTTACGAGCTCGTCTGAGCCGAGGTTGAGGGGCTCGTGGATGTCGCTCTCGAAGATCATCTGGGTACCCTTGGTGCAGTCGTCGATGTACATGAACGAGCGGGTCTGTTTGCCGTCTCCCCAGATCTCGATCTCATGCTTGCCGGACGTCTTGGCCTCGAGGACTTTGCGGCAGACGGCAGCGGGGGCTTTTTCGCGGCCACCGGTCCAGGTGCCGAGGGGGCCGTAGACGTTGTGATACCGGGCGATACGGGTCTGGAGGCCGTAGTCCTCTTCAAAGTGGCGGCACATGCGCTCGCTGAATAGCTTCTCCCAACCGTAACCGTCCTCGGGCAGGGCGGGATAGGCGTCCTCTTCCTTGAGGGCTACGACATCCGGATTGGTCTGCTTTTCGGCGTTGTAGACACAGGCAGAGGAGGAGTAGAAGAAGCGCTCGACACCCTGGTCGCGAGCGGCCATAAGCATGTGGGTGTTGGTGAGGACAGAGAGCATGCAGAGGGCCTTGTTGTTCTCGATGAAGCCCATGCCCCCCATATCGGCGGCAAGCTGGAAGACGGCATTTGTGCCCTTCGCAGCCTGCTGGCAACTGTCCTTGTCTTTGAGGTCGAGAGAGAGATTTTCGACGCCCTTAGTGACCTGATACCACTCGTCCAGCGGTTTTATGTCGACGGCGCGAACGACTTCGACGCCATTGGCGATCAGGCTTTGAACGAGATGTCCGCCGATGAAGCCACCGGCACCGCAGACTACTGCCTTTTGTCCTTGGAGTTTCATGAGGGGGAGGGCTCCTTTATTTCTGTTATCCGTTGAATCGGCGTGCGTTGCCGTCGATTGTTGCCCAGAGAAGCTGCGCAGCTTCCCTATCTAAAGTCTGCTTTTGCGGGACGTATATGTCAAGGAGCAAGGGGGGTGGAGATGTTGCCGACGGGTGAATTTGTTCGAGGCTCAACGGCAAGAGCTGGAGGGGAGTTGATGGTTAGAAAGGTTCGGGCCGTAGGGCGAATCAAAAATCTTGCGCAGGTGGCGCAATTACTGTCCCGATTGGGGATTTGTTGTCCAACTATATGCATAATTCAGGGTCCTGAACTGTTGTAGACGGACACAAAGAGAACTTTCGAAGATGATATTTTGCTATCTACCGCCGCTTGTCGGTCATCGACCGGATCGCCTCAACCGCGTAGATGTTTCAGCGAACCTCAACACCAATCAGACACATCTCCGCCTACAGACATCTTCAAAATTACTTAACCGAATACCCTCGGGCGTCGAGACACGCGGACATCGACCTCTTGAATGAATCGAGAACCGCCTGATTTTGCGCCTTCGCACCAGCGGCGGCCTGCTGTTCAGCCTGCTTATTCGCTTTCTTCTGCTGTCTGCGTCCTTTGACCGCTCCCGCTGTTGCTCCTATGGCAGCACCCGTCCCGGCATCTCCCGCGATGGCGCCAATCGCCGCTCCCCCTGCGGCTCCGCCCGCTGCTCCCTTTGCTCCGCCGCCCTTTGCCTTCGCCGCTTCATCCGGGGGCGGGGGCGGAGCCACAGGATCCACTCCTGACTGCGTCTTTGCAGTCTGGTAGCATGCGCTTTCATCTTTGCTTTGTTGCGAAGCGCTTTGCTGGTTCTTCGGGTAGACGTATAGCCCGACCGAACCTGCAGGCGTTGCCGCCTGAGCAGGAGGAGCAGTTTGTGCTTGCCTGGGCGCCCCCTCTGCAGAAGCACTCGCCGTTATCAGCGCGCAACCCAGAACCCATACGCTAAAATTCGCCATTCGATTCCTCCTTCTCTCGACAGCAATTCGTTCCGGTTTGTGGCCCCGGAAGAACGCAATGCGAGACACTCTATACGGCCGCGAGCGACTTAGCTATTGCGACTTTTGCTAGGTTTTTACGTGTAGTCATCGGTTGGGACAGGATTGAGCAAGAACATAGGATTCAGCCGGTTAATTCCGCAAACGGTTCGTGCTCCTGAGCTCGGCCACGAAAATAACACCTAGGGTCTTGCGTTGCTGTGGCTTAGGGAGTCATGCTGTGACTTGATGAGTGTTGACGCAATACGGGCGAGGCCAAGGCTGCTGTGGCGAGCGAAGGGGCAGCCGCTGGCTGCGATGGGTGTCTTGCTGCTGACAATCTTTCTGGTGTGTGCGGTGTTTGCGCCGTGGCTGGCTCCTCAGGACCCGGCGCGGCTGGATTTGACTGGACGGTTGGGGGGGCCGAGTTCGGCGCACTGGTTTGGGACCGATGAGTTGGGCAGAGACATTCTTTCGCGGACTTTGTATGGTGCGCGGATTTCGATGATCGTCGCGGTGAGTGTGGTGGGATTGTCGCTGGCGTTGGGGCTAGTGGCCGGAGGGTTAGCCGGTTTCTATGGCGGGTGGACGGACACGGTATTGAATGTGTATGTGACGAATGCGTTTCTAGCGCTGCCGGGGATTCTGCTGGCGATTGCGTTTGTCGCGTTCATGGGGCCGGGGCTGGGGAATGTGATCCTGGCGCTGGCGATCTCTGGGTGGGTGGGGTATGCAAGGCTGGTGCGGGGGCAGGTGATGGCCGTGAAGGAGCGCGAGTTCGTGGAGGCGGCTCGGGCGTTGGGGGCTTCGGATCTTCGGATTATGTGCCGGCATGTGCTGCCGAATATTCTGCAGCCTCTGATTGTGCAGGCAGCCATCGGGATGGCGACGGCTGTGATGGCGGAGGCTACGCTGAGCTTTCTGGGGCTCGGGGTTCCGCCACCGGCTGCCAGCTGGGGGTCGATGCTGAACGATGCACGGTCTCATCTCTTCGACTCGCCACATCTGGTGTTCTTTCCGGCGATGGCGGTGATGCTTTGCGTGCTCTCGTTCAATTTCATTGGGGATGCGCTGCGGGATTATCTCGATCCGCGGACTCGGTTGTCGGCTGGGCTGTGAGCGGGGTTGTAGTACAGAGCAGCGATGATGGTAATCAGATATGCTTGGCGCTGAGGCAGGTGGCGAGATTATGCGGAAGAGCATCATTGCACCAAACACGGCGACGGCGACTCCGATTGCAGGACCGTGGCGGGACCTGGAACGAATTGCGCGGGTAGAGATTACGTCGGAGACGGAAGACTTCCCTATCGAACATGCTTTGGGGAAGGCGACGACGACAGGCTGGCGAGCGGCTGTGACGGGACCGCAGGTGATTCGGCTGCACTTCGATGAGCCGCTGGCGATTCGGCGGATTCAGCTGCACTTTGTCGATCGGGCATCGGAGCGGTCGCAGGAGTTTGCCGTGTTTGCCGGCTCGGGCAAGGAGCTGCGCGAGGTGGTGCGGCAGCAGTGGAACTTCAGCCCGAATGGGACGACGGAAGAGATCGAGGACTACACGGTGGACTTGCAGGGGGTAACGATGCTGGAGGTGAGGATCGATCCGGATCGGAGCCATGATCCGGCACTGAGCCAGAACTATGCTTCGCTGCAGAGCCTCAAGCTGGGTTAGACAGGTTTAGCGCGATGCTTGTTGGGGTTATCTCGGATACGCATGGTTTGTTGCGGCCGGAGGCACTGGTGGCCCTGGCCGAGGTGGAGCAGATTCTTCATGCGGGAGATGTGGGGGATCCCGCGATACTCGATGCGTTGCGAGAGATCGCTCCGGTGACGGCGATTCGGGGAAATGTAGATGTGGGGGGTGATTGCGCGGAGCTTCCGACTACAGATGTCGTGGAGCTAGCGGGCAAGCTTTTCTATCTGGTGCACTCGGTGCATGATCTGGATATCAAGCCGGAGGCGGCGGGGGTGGCGGTGGTTGTGAGTGGGCACTCGCATAAGCCCTCCGTCGAAGAGAGACACGGCGTGATGTATTTAAATCCGGGGAGCGCGGGGCCCCGGCGGTTCAAATTGCCGGTTACGGTAGCTCTGGTGACGGTGGGTGAGGGTGGAGTCTCGGCGCGGATTGTGGAGATTATTTAGCGTCGAAGCGGACTGAGTCGAGGATGGTCTGCATTCGCTTACGGATGGATTCCAGCTCACGAGGGGTGATGTCTCTGGCTCCGCCGCCGGCGTCGCCTCCGCAGAAGGTGTTGATGACGAGGTCGAAGCGGTAGCAGGCGTTATTGCGCTGGGCGGTGTAGATCTCGTCGCGGGATTCGGTGCAGATGCCGCCGTGCTCGTCGTAGCTGTGGGTGAAGGGGATGCCGCCGATCTGGGCGGTGGTGACGGTGCGAGGAGCTTGCGCGGAGGTCTGCTGGGTACACTCCGCGGTGGTTGTCCTGGGGGTGACGCTGAAGTAGAAGAGGGCTCCGGTGAAGGTGGAGCTGGGGAAGGGGTTGAAAGCAATATCGGCTACGGCGCGGAGTTGGGCGTTTTTGGGGGCGGTGCGGGCGTCGAGGTTGAAGGTGCTGAGGTCGGAGTCCTTGCGGCTGAGGTTCCAGGCAGCGGGGATCTGGAAGGAGACGCCGTGGCGGGTGTCATGGAAGGTCTGGGCGGCGGGGATGGTGGGCTCGCGGGGTGTCTGGGCAGGGGCTAACAGCGGAGCGAGCAGGGTTGCAAGAGTGAGGCAGATTCTCAGGGAGGGTCTCATGGCTTTCCTTGGACTGCGCTATTCGCTGCGCATGCGGGGGTTGGCGATGGTGTAGGCGACGTCAGTGAGGAGGTTTACGACTACGTAAGTGAGGCCGACGGCGAGGATGCAGCCCTGGACTAGAGCATAGTCGCGATTGGAGATGGCGGACAAGGTGAGGCGGCCGATGCCAGGCCAGCTGAAGATGGTCTCGGTAACGATTGCGCCCGCTAGAAGACTGCCGAACTGGAGGCCGATGACGGTGAGGACAGGGATGAGGGCGTTGCGGAGGGCGTGGCGGTACACCACTCGATTCTCGGACAGGCCTTTGGCTCGGGCGGTGCGGATGTAGTCCTGGCTTAGCTCTTCGAGCATGGCGGTGCGGACCATGCGGGTAATCACAGCCGCGAGCGAGAGGCCGAGGGTGATGGCGGGGAGAATGAGGTGGAGAAGGAAGTCGGTTGTGCCTCCGGTGCCGGCAGTGGAGACGGGGAGCCAGCCCAAGTTGATCGAGAAGACGATGATGAGGATTGGGCCGAGGGCGAAGTTGGGAAAAGAGAGGCCGATGAGAGAGACGACGCCGAGGGTGCGGTCCTGCCAGCGGTTGCGATGGAGGGCGGACCAGATGCCGGAGGGGATGGCCATCGTTATGCCGATGAGGAGGGCAGCGAGGGTGAGGGCCAGGGTATAGGGATAGCGCTGAAGGACGAGGTGGGTGACGGAGTCGTGGAGCCGGAGGGACTGGCCGAGGTCGGCGTGGAGGATGCCGCGCCAGTAGTGGGCGTACTGCTGGCTGAGAGGAGCGTCGAGGCCGTAGGAGTGGCGGAGGGCGTCGATGTCGGAGGCGGTGGCGCCTTCGCCGAGCATCTGGACGATGGGATCGCCGGGGACGAGGTGGATGAGAAAGAAGACGACGGAGACGACTACCCAGAGG
>Ga0193716_1000563_pt1 | contig 22420 bp, 22 predicted proteins | sample U2c1metaG_FD_145901 | JGI IMG/M metagenome (GOLD analysis project Ga0193716, IMG submission 145901) | Soil microbial communities from a riparian zone of the East river system, Colorado, United States - U2c1 | ecosystem: Environmental > Terrestrial > Soil > Riparian zone | place: USA: East River...
CGATGTGTGCCTTTTCTTCCGCCGTGACCTTGGGATGCTCGGCCGGGGTATCGCGCGCCACCCTGTGCCAGATGACGGCAATGATCAGCCCGATGACGGCGGAGACATAGAATACCGAATGCCAGCCGTAATTGTAGACGATGAAGGCCACCAGCGGCGGCGCGGTGCCGGACCCGAAGCCGACGCCGCCGAACACCCAACCATTGGCCTTGCCGCGCTCATGGGTGGGAAACCAGGCGGCGATGAACTGGTTGGACGACGGATAAGCCACGGACTCGCCCAGGCCCAGCACAAAGCGCACCGCGATCAGCACCCACAAGGCGTTGGTCATGTTGGGGGGCACCAGCGCCGTGGCGACGGAGAGCACGCTCCACCAGATCAGGCCATAGGTCAGGGTCTTGCGCGGACCCAGCTTGCCCACCACCCAGCCGGCGGGAATCTGGAACGCGGCATAGCCCAGCAGGAAGGCGGAAAACACCCAGCCGAGCTGGATCTTGGAGATGTGATAGTCCGCCGCGAGATAGGTGCCCGCGATCGAAATGTTGCTGCGGTCAATATAAACCACCGCACTGACCACGAAGATCAGCATGATCAACAGATAGCGGACTCTGGACTTCATCATGGCGTTTTCCCTGACGGATTATGGAGGCGGATTATGGGTTTCCGCTGCTTTCCCGCAGCAAAGCCTAGTTCACGCCATTCGTCAAAGCGGCTTATAGTGCACCGCAGAGAAGGCCCACAAGGCTCGAGGGGACATTCGGGATGAGGCACTTCGCGCTGGCGCCGTGCGCTTGCCTGTTCGCAGTTGCGGCCGCGCATCGAGGGCAACGACAAGCGCAACGCGATGCCGCTGGTGCCGCGCAGCTGCGGCAGACGCAGCGCGGTGATGCCAACATTACCGGCGGCCATAGCGGCAATGCGCCCGACCTGGGTGCACTGGAATCCGGCCAGCCGATGCCCCATTATGGCCCCCGCTCCCAGCTCCCCTCACAAAAAATCACGGGAAGAACATGTCCAAGACGCTTGACGGAAAAACCGTGCTGATCACCGGCGCCGCGGCCGGCATCGGCCTCGCCACCACCACATTGTTCCTGGCCGAGGGCGCGAAAGTCATCGCCACCGATCGCGACATCAAGGGACTGGACGGTATCGCCGCCGACAAGCATCAGCTGGACGTCACCGACGGTGCCGCCATCGTCGCCCTGGCCAAAAAGGTCGGCAAGGTGGATGTGCTGTTCAATTGCGCCGGTTTCGTGGAGAGCGGCACCATCCTGGAGAGCACCGACGCCCAGTGGGAGAAGTCGTTCCAGATCAACGTCTATGCCATGGCCCATATGATCCAGGCCTTCCTGCCCGCCATGCTGGACGCCGGCGGCGGCTCGATCATCAACGTCGCTTCCGTGGCCGGTTCGATCAAGGGCATTCCCAACCGCTGCATCTACGGCGCCAGCAAGGCCGCCGTGATCGGCCTGACCAAGTCGGTGGCCGCCGACTACGTCACCAAGGGCATCCGCTGCAATTCGGTCTGCCCGGGCACGGTGGATTCGCCCTCCCTGCAGCAGCGCCTGAAAGACACCGGCGACTATGAGGCTGCGCGCAAGGCCTTTACTGCCCGCCAGCCCATGGGGCGGATCGGAACCGCCGAGGAAATCGCCACCATCGTGCTGTGGCTGGCCAGCGACGCCTCCCAGTATGCCACCGGCCAGAACTTCATCGTGGACGGCGGCATTACGATCTAGTGCGACACGGGGCGTCTTGACCCACGGCGGGTCCGGGCGCAAAACCTCGCCCATGCAGGGGCTTTTCCACTTCGCACGGCATGTGGCGTTTATCGCCCTGGTGGCGCGCGCCCTGCTGCCCGCCGGCTGGATGCCCGATGCCCATGGCCTGACCATCTGCTCGGTGGACGCGCCCAGCCACCAGAGCGATAACGGCAAGGCGCCCGCAAAGGACGCGCACCACGACATCTGTCCCTTCGCCGCTGCACCGCATCTGGCCTCCACACCCGATGCGCCGCAGCTGATCTTGCCCGCCTTCCATGCTTTCGCCGCCTTCACCGATCGCGCCACTGCCGCGACCATCGCCGCGCGCTTTTCGCCGCAATCTCCCCGCGCCCCGCCCCTGAACGCCTGAGCCAACCGCCGCGCGGGCCAAGGCCCGCACGCCGCTCATTCGTTTTTCGGGAAATTCCAATGTTCAAATCTGCGCGCCTCGGCGCCACTACATCTGTTTTCGCGATCCTGCTTGGCGCCGCAGCCCAGGCCCAGTCGCTCAGTTCCAGCCTGCAGCCGGAATATGTCATCGTCACCGCCGACCGGTCGCGCGGTGCCGATCCGTCCGCCCCCGACACCCAGATAACCGCGGCCAAGGCGCAGGAGCAGATCAACACCGTCAATACCGAGGACATGCTGAAATACGCGCCCTCGCTGATCGTGCGCAAACGCCATTACGGCGATGCGCAGGATCCCGTCGCCACCCGCACGTCCGGCCTCGGCGCCTCGGCGCGCAGCCTGATCTTCGTGGACGGGATCCTGGTGTCGTCACCCATCGGCAACAACAACACCAGCGCCAGCCCGCATTTCGGCGTCGCAGCCCCCCAGGATGTCAGTCGCATCGACGTGCTCTATGGCCCCTTTGCCGCGCGTTATGCCGGCAATTCCATCGGCGCGACCATCAACATCACCACCCGTATGCCCGATCATTTCGAACTGTATGGTGATGCCACCGGCGCGGTGCAGGACTTCAGCAAATACAGCACCGATGAGGTGGTGGGCACCTGGCAGCTGGCGGGCGGCGTGGGCGACCGTTACGGTGCGTTCAGCTGGCGGCTGTCGGCCAATCACCTGGATAGTCTCGGCCAGCCCTTGGGTTACGCGACCCTGGTACGCCCGGCCGCTACCAGCAGCGCAGGCACGGTGCTGACCGGCGCCTTCAATGACCTGAACCGCACCGCAGCTGCCATCGCCGTGATCGGCGATACCGGCATCGAGCATCAGCGTGAAGACACCGACACCTTGAAGCTGGCGTATGATTTCGCCAATCAATGGCAGCTTGCCTATACCGCCAGCCTGTTCCACATGGATGATGATGCCGGGGTGCGCAGCTATCTGCGCGACGCGTCGGGCAACCCGGTCTATGCCGGCAACAGCAATATCGGCGGCTATAATTACAACATCGCCGCCAGCACTTTTTCCAATCAGGTCTACAACTATCAGCAGACCCAGCTGGCCCAGGGTCTGTCCCTGAAGTCCGCGCCGGAGGGCAACTTCGCCTGGGAGCTGCTGGCCAGCGATTATGCCTATCTGAACGACAAGCAGCGCGTGCCCACGGCCGCCCTGCCCGCCGCCTTCACCGGTGGAGCAGGTACGATCAACCGCATGAATGGCACGGGCTGGACCACCTTGGACGCCAATGGCGTGTGGCGCGGCTGGACCGACCATGAGCTGTCCTTCGGCGCCCATCGCGATGCGGAGACCTTCGCGCAAACCCGCAACAATCTGAACGACTGGATCGCCGGCAGCCTGGGTTCGGTGGCCAATGCCGCCAAGGGACGGACTGCGACCAACGCGGTGTGGGCCCAAGATATCTGGAGCCTGCTGCCCGGCCTGAAAGCTTCGGCGGGTCTACGCTATGAGGATTGGCGCGCCTATGGCGGCGGCAATTTCTCCGCCACGCCCGCACTCAATGTCGGCCAACCGCGCATTTCAGCCAGCACGCTTTCTCCCAAGGCATCGCTGGCCTGGCAGATGTCCGATGACTGGCGCTTGACCGGCTCCTGGGGCGTCGCCTACCGCATGCCCACGGTCACCGAATTGTACCAGGCGATCACCACCGGCACGACGCTCACCGTTCCCAATCCCAATCTGAAGCCCGAGCGCGCCAGCTCCTATGAACTGGCGACGGAACACCGGGGCGACAGCGGCTTTGTGCGCCTGTCCGTGTTCGAGGAGGACATTACCAGCGCGCTGTTATCGCAATCCGCGCCGTTGGTAGTGGGCTCTCCCACCCTGTTCAGCTTTGTGCAGAATGTGGGGCGACCCCAAGTGCGCGGGCTGGAGTTCGTCGTCGATCAGTATGACGCTTTCATTCCTGGCCTGGAACTGATGGGAAGCCTGACCGCCGCGGATGGCCGTATCCGGCAGGACAATGCCTTCGCGGCCGCCGTGGGTAAGTTCATTCCCGGCGTGCCCAAGCTGAAGGCCAACGCGGTGGCGACCTATCGTCCGGATGACGACTGGTCGTTTACCTTGGGCGCGCGCACCAGCGACCGCAGTTTCGGGACGATCGACAACAGCGATCCCATCTCACAGACCTATCAGGGCTTCGCCGGCTATTTCGTGGTGGACACACGGGCGCGCTACAAAATTGACGCGAACTGGAACATTTCCGTTGGCGTGGACAATCTGAACAACGACAAATATTTCCTGTTCCATCCTTTCCCGCAGCGCACCTTTGTGATGGAAATCCATTATGCCCGTTAGCTTTTCATGACAGCCCTCGCCATCCTGCTGCTGGCCCTCAGCATGTCGACCGACGCTTTCGCGGCGGCCGTGGGCAAGGGCGCGCGGCTGGACCGTCCGAGTTGGGGCGAGGCGCTGCGCACCGGACTGATCTTCGGCGGCATAGAGGCCATCACGCCTGTGATCGGCTGGACGCTGGGGCGCGGTGCCAGCCGCTACATCGAGGCCTTCGATCACTGGATCGCCTTTGGGCTGCTGCTCGTCATCGGCAGCAAGATGATCTGGGACAGTCTGCGGCGCGCAGAAGAAGCGGAAAAGCCGCAGCGCCATAGCCTGATGGCCCTGTGCGTCACCGCCATCGGAACCAGCATCGACGCGCTCGCGGTAGGCGTCACCCTGGCGCTGATCGACGCCAGCATTATCGTCAACGCACTGGCGATCGGGGCTGCAACCTTCACCATGGTCACCATCGGCATCATGACCGGCCGCTATCTGGGGGAAAAGTTCGGCCGTTATGCCGAAGCCGCCGGCGGCGTTGTTCTGATCGTGATCGGGATCAAGATCCTGCTGGAGCACACGCTGCTGGCGTAAGCGTCAGCTGGCGTAAAGATCAGCCGGCGCGGAAGCGTCCATCCAGCCGCGCGATCATCTCGGCGGGAGTGAATCCCAGCGCGTCGAGACGGCCCGATCGCGCCAGCAGCGCCAGCCCCGCCAGGGCGGCCGCCACCAGCACCACATCGCATTGGCTTTCGCGGCTGTCCGACGGCAATCCGCTCGCATCGGACAAGGCCTTCAGCGCTGCGATCAGCCGGCCATTGAACAAACGTTCCGCATCACCGCCGCCCGCACCGGGCAGCGCGGCCGAAGCCGCCGCCATGGTCTCCGCCCCGCGCAGCAGTTCCAGCGCTGCGGCACCCGCACCCGCCAAACCGCCGCCCGCGTTGGGCCCGCCGGCGCCGCGCATGGCGCGCGCCAGGCTGGTCAGATCGTCGGCCGCCAGCGCCAGCAGCAATTCATCCTTGTTGCGGAAATATCCGTAGAGCGCCGCGGGTGCGAAGCCGGCTTCCGCCGCCACACCGCGCAGACTGAGGTCGCGCGCACCGTCCCGCACCGCCACCCGGCGTGCGGCGGCGAGAATGGCGTTGCGCGAGGCCGCCCTGGAGACATCGCGCTGCCGCCGTTCCTTGGGGATTCGAACCGCCGCCTCGCTCATGCCGGGATGATACGTGATTCTTGTGGCGGGCGGGCCGGCCGGTCCCATCGATTTGTGTCGCCGGGCGCGGCAAAAGGAATCAGCCGGGCCCCGTCAGGGGTGGTTCTTGTAGGCCGACATGGCGCTGTTGGCGGCGGCGCTGACCTTTTCCTGCGCCTTTTTGCTCGCATCCACCTTGAGGTGGGCGCTGGTCTCGATCATCGGCTCGAAGGGCTGGCCGGCGGCGGCGTCCTGGGCCTTTGTCGCCTCGACCTCCTTGAGCAGGCACTCCTGATAGAGGCCGGACTGGGCGATGAAGCCCCGCGCATCGGCCATGGCGGCGCGCATCTGGTCCGCCGTCAGGGCTGCACCGTCCACCGGCATCGGCATGGCCGGCTCGGCGCACAGGCTCTCGGCCAGCGCCGGGCCGGCACAGAACAGAAAAATCGCGATGAGCACAACAGAACGCACGCGCTGGTCCCCTCAAGGTTCCTTGAGTCTCGCATAGGCGAGCGAGGCTGCGCTAGGCGCAGGCGCGGATCAATTTGGTACAGACGCGCCGCAATCCTGTCACGAAAATGCCGGAATGCCTTACAACGCGGTGGCGGTGCCGCTTTGATATTGCGCCGTTTCGCTCTTGAGCGAAGCCCAGCGGTCGGCATAACGGGCAAGCAGCCCCAGCACCATCAGGCATAGGCTGATGCCGTAAAAGGAGTCCGGGCGATGGGGTCCGGAAATCCGCGCCAGCGCCATCAGCGAATAGCACAGCCAGAAATAAATCACGGATGTGCCCAACAGGACGCGGCGGATTTTCTCCGGGATGATCGCCTTGCCGCCCAGCCGCTTGATGGGCGCGGCGGTCAGCGCCATCACGGCCACCACGCCGCCGCCGAACAGCACCATCAGGGTCGCGCCGGCCGACAGGCGAATGACATTGGGCAGCAGCACCGACAGCAGATAGACGCCGTAACTGGCGCAGAAGCCCCAGACCAGCTTGCGGCCGAGGCTTTCGGGGGGTGTCAGGTCGGGGAAAAAGCGGGCGGCAACCCGGCAGACCGGCCCCGCCACCAGGGTGACGAAGAACACGAAAGAGGCATAGCGCCAAGCCAGCTGGCTTCCCAGGCGAAAGCCATTCTCGGCAAAGCCTCGCACCAGGACAGAGCCCAGCACCAGAACCGCGGCGGTCAGGGCGATGGCGCCGACCAGCGGCCCCAGATGTAGCTTGAGACGCGGAACCCGGTCGAAAAACGCCGAATTATCGAGTGCGACCATGTTGCGGAAATCCCACTTAGCCCTGTTGGACGATTCAACGCACGGTGGGGCGAAAAGATGCCTGTTGTTGTCGCGACTTCCCTCAAATTTTAAGGGCGACGACAAAACCTTGAACGGGCTGGTTTGCCTCATGGCGTGGCGTGGCAGCCACAAGGCCCGCCACCGTGAAGCCGGTGGCGTCGGCAAGCGCGCGCAAATAGGCCTCGCTGTGCCGCCAGCGGCGCTTGGGACCAAGCTCGAATCCGCCGCTTTCCGCCCGTTCCACGGTGAAAAGGAAGTAACCGTCCGGAGAAAGGCGAGCGCGCGCAGCCTGGAATACCGTCTTCAAATCTCCCAGATATACGAGCGTGTCGGCCGCCAGGATCAGGTCATAGGCCGGGCCAGGCGAAGAAAGTGCCGTTTCCAGGTCCGCGACTTCCAACTGGTCATAGATGTGCCGGGCGCGGGCTTTCTCGATCATGGCGGGGGACAGGTCCACCCCGTCCAACCGCGTCACCAGGGGCTTGAACGCCACCCCGGCCAGGCCGGTGCCGCAGCCCAGGTCCAGGATCGCCAGTTGGTCCCGCCCCGGCATGACCAGTGCGGCAAGGTCCAGCAGGATCTGCGGCGCGGCATAGCCGAGCTGGTCGATCATGCGCGTGTCGTAATCGGCGGAAAACTGGTCGAACAGGTGGCGGACATAGCCAGCGTCGGAGCGCGGCGCCGCCAGGATCGCCTTGGCGGCGGCCAGCATTGCGGCGGGCGGGTTTTCCAGCGCGCGCAAATTCTCCAGCGCCTTGTCGGCCTCGCCCGCCGCCAGCCAGGCGGCGGCGATCCGTTCGCGGGCGCGGGTGAGGCCAGGGTCAAGCCGCAAGGCGCGTTGCAGTTCGGCAATGGCGGTGGGCAGCGCCTGCGCCGCCAGCAGCGCCTCGCCCAGCGCCAGGACCGCCATGGCGATATCGGGATTGAGCGACACCGCCTCGCGCGCCTCGGCCAAGGCGCCATCGACATCGTTCGACGCCAGCAGCGCCTTTATCAAGGTCAGCCGCGCCAGCAAGCCGCCGCGCCCTGCCGCCAGGCGTTCGCGCAAGGCCTGTGCCGCTTCACCTGCCCGCCCCGAAGCGATCAGTGCTTCGGCGGCTTCAATCGGATCACCCTCAAGCAAGCAGGCACAGACCGTTGTTGAGGACCACGGTGCCGGGGCGTTCTTTCACTGAGGCGCGATAGGAGATCGTGCCGCCGTCCTGCCACAGTTCCACCATCAGGGTCTCGCCCGGGAACACCGGCTTGGAAAAGCGCACGTCGAACTGGGTGATGCGTTCGGGTTGATGCTCCGCCAGGGTGGACAGCACCGCGCGGCAAGCCGTGCCGTAGGAACAAAGCCCATGCAGGATGGGGCGCGGAAAGCCCACCATCTTTGCAAAAGCCGGATCGCGGTGCAGCGGATTGCGGTCACCCGACAGCGCATAGAGAAACGCCTGGTCGGGACGCGTGTCCACATCCTTCACCAGGTCGGGCGCGCGACTGGGAATTTCATGCAGCTGCGGCCCGCCTTGCGGCTTGCCGCCGAACCCGCCATCGCCGCGCGCGAAGATGGAACTGACGATTGTGAACAGCGGCTCTCCCGAGCCGGCTTCGCGGACCTTGCGTTCCTGGATCAGCACCGCGCCCTTGCCCTCGCCTTTGTCGAGAATGTCGAGATAGCGCTCGTCGGCGATCACCTCACATTTGGGCGGCAGGGGCTTGTGGATGGTGATGCGGCGCTCGCCGTCGACCACCATCATGAAATTGATGTTCGACTTTTGCGGCATGCGCTGGCGTTCGGGCGGCGCCTCGCCGCGGTTGATCACGCTGGCGAAGGTGGGCACCACCTTGAGGCCGTTATTCTCATAGACGAAGGACAGTTCCTTTTCGTCCAGCGGGTCGCGCCCCATCCCCACGCCCAGGGCATAGAGCATCACGTCCTTTTCGTCATAGCGCGCCGCCAGCCCGATCGCGCCCGACTGCATCATGTCATCGTAATCAATGGGCATTGTTCACCTCTGGCGGTAATCTAAAGCCTGTGTTGTGATGACGCCATGACCATGCCCGCCCCGGCCTCCGCGCCGCCGCCGTATTACCCGCCGCAGAAGCGCGGCAATGGTTGCCTGTGGGGCTGCCTGATCCTGCTCCTGATCCTGTGCCTGCCGCCGATCCTGGCCGGCGGCTATGGCGCCTGGTTCCTGTTCGACGGCTACAAGCGCAGTCCGGTGCTCAGGGTGGTGGGCGAACTGGTGCGCCAGGACGGCATGGCGCAGCAGGCGCTGGGCTATGGCGCAGAAGTGACGGGCGTCGAAGGCAATGTCTTTTCCTGGATGCCGGGCGGCAGCACCAACAGCTATGAAGTGATGCTCGAGGGACCCAAGGGCGAAGGCCATCTGGCGGTCACCTCGCACCAATCCGTGTTTGGGGCGCCGAAGCTGGACAGCGCCATCCTGACCGGACCGGACGGGCGGCGCTATGACCTGCTCAAGCACCAGCTATTGCCCGACGACGGCACAGCGCGTCCCGACAGCTCGATTTAAGTGGCGATCACCACCTGGGGGATCGGCATGCCGGGCCCGTCGCCCATGACGTGCGTCAGGGGAATGCCGTTCTTGTCGATGCAGCTTCTGGCCATGTCATAGCCTTCCTGGATCGCCTGGTCGAACTTCTTCCAGTCGCGCAACCCGATGTCGGGCATGGGCGGCTCGATCAGGTAATCGCATTGCTCGCGCACGATGCGACGCTGGGCTTCCGAACCGACAGTCCCTGAGCGCATCAGGATGGACACGATGCTGGGATTGCCCCGCATGCGCTGGCCCACCAGCCACCACCAGGGCCGTTCGCCATAACGTTCGTCCTGGGCCTGCAGGTTGATTTCGCCGGTGATGTCGCAGGCGATGATCGGGCCGGCGCCGCCTGACTGCTCGCGCATCACATCCACCGGCAGGTTGTTCATCACTCCGCCATCCACCAGCAGATGACCGTGGTGGGTGACGGGCGGCAGAATGCCTGGCAGCGCCACGCTGGCCCGTAGTGCCCGCCACAGCTTGCCCTCGCGGTGAACATGGATGCGCCCGGTGGTGAGATCGGAGGATACCGCGAAGAAAGGCAGCGGCAATTCCTCGATACACACTTCGTCGAAATGTTCGCGCAATCGCGCGCTGACTTTCTTGCCGCGCAACAGCGCGATCAGCGGCAGGGTGAAATCCGACAGCGGATTGTCGGTGACGAAGACGGCGCGCATACGCTCGCGCATCTCTTCCAGGCCCCATTCGCGCGCCAGCCCGGCGGCGATGATGGCGCCCATGCTGGTGCCGCCCAGCTGGTCGAAAGGCACGCCCGCTTCCTGCAGCGCCTTGATGATGCCGATATGGGCAAAGCCCCGCGCGCCGCCGCCCGCCAGCACCAGGCCCACGGCGCGGCCGGCGATGAAACGCGCCACCCGCGCCACATCGGCCTGATGGCCGGCGCGCAGGTGGTAATGGCTCTGGAACAATCCGCTGCGCACCGAGAAATGATCGGGCAGCACGGCGCTGGCGCCATCGGGATGCAGCAGCAGCAGTTCCGGCAAGCCGCTGGCGCGCTCCTTGAAGGCCGGCAGATCCAGCGGCGCCAGCGGCAGCGGCTGGTTGGCGCGGGCCAGAAGGAGGATGCGATCGGCCTGGCGCAGGCACAGATGCGTCCAGGGACTGTCGGGCGCGTCGCCGCGATAAAACACGATGTCGTGCGCCTGCTCGAAACTGTTGAACCATTCCGCCGTCTGGTCGCCAGCGGTGGAATCCAGCACCGCGGCGCGGCAGCCCATGCCGGCCAGCGCACTGGTCAGGCGCTGGGCGATGGGCACTTCGGACAGGCCCTCCTGCAACGGCACGATGGCGAAGGTCTTGGGCCGCGACTTGGTGGCGCGACCGCGATTGGCGTCCTTCAGCCGCTTCACCAGCATCTGCATCAGGTTCATCATCACCCTGGGATGGCGGGCGATCAGCGCCTCGAAGCCATCGGGGCTGATGCGCAAGAGCTCGGTATCGCGCAGGGCGACCAGTTGCGCCGAATGATGGCTGGAGCCGGCGATCAGCGACATCTCGCCGACCGTTTCGCCGGCTGGGATATGCGCCACCATCTGGCGCTGGCCCTGCTCGTCGGACACGAATACGCCCAGGCTGCCGGTGATCACCACGAACAGCGCCGCGTTGTTCTCGCCGTCGCGCTCCAGCAAGGTGCCGCCGGGCAGCGCGAACCAGTTGGCTTCGGCCAGCAGGTTGCGCAGCGCCGCGTCGCCGACATTTTCCAATAGCGGAAAGCTCTTCAGCCGCTCATGCAGCTCTTCGGGATAGACGGTCTGCTGGCCGATGCGGAAGGAGGAAAGGAACGCCATCTGCATCCTTACCTCACCAGGCGGTCCAGCCGCCATCAACATTGAGGCTGGCGCCCGTCACGAAGCTCGATGCCGGGCTGGCGAGGAACAGCAGCGGCCCGGCGATCTCCTCCGCCCGGCCGATCCGCCCCAGCATGGTGCGAGCACCCAGGCGCTCTTCCAGGCCGGGCGGCATCTTGCCGGGCTGGGGAAAAGTCCCCGGCACCAGCGCGTTGACGCGAATCTTCTCGGGCCCCAGTTCGGCGGCGAGATGGCGGCTCAGCTGGATCAGCCCCGCCTTGGCGGGGCCGTAATGGAACGGGCTCTGCTGGGCGCGGTCGTCATAAAGACGGCCATCCGGCGCGACCTGGCCGTAGAGAGAGGAAATGTTGACGACGCTGGCATCGCCCGACGCGGCGACCGCGGCGCGCAAGGCGGGCCGCGCGGCGCGCACCGATTCAAAGGCGGAGGTGACCGTGGCGGCATAGGTGGCGGCGAAATCGGCAGCGGTGAGCTCGGCAAAACTCTTGCCCAGCATCAGCCCGACATTGTTGACCAGCACATCCAGCCGTTTCAGACCGCCGAAGAAGGCGCGCAGCGCAGGAATATCGTGGGCATCGAAGGACGCCGCCTCGACGGAGAAGCCCTGCGCCTTGAGGTCGGCGGCGAAGACATCCAGCGCCACGGCGTCCCGGCCATTGACGATGACGTGAGCGCCCGCCGCGCACAGTGCCCGGGTCATGGCCGCGCCCAGATGGCCGCGACTGCCCGAAACAAAGGCGGTTTTGCCGTCCAGACGGAAAGGCGCTTGCGTCATGAGGATGCCCGAAATCGAGCCGCCAACCTGCCAGCGCAGGGTAAACAACTGTTTACGAAGTTGCCCGTCGGCCTCGCCCTCCCCGTGCAAGCGCCCCCGGCGCGTCGGGGAGGCTGGAACTTGCTGCAATGCAGCATCGGGGCGGGTCAGTTCGCCTTATTGGAAACAGAGCGCGGCCACAGTAAAGTTGCAAATACGCTCACAATGGGACACCAACAGGGGCTTTTTCGCCGGCCGCCATACCCGAAGATGGCGCCCGCATACATAAGGGACGACTTTCCATGACCAGCAAATTCCTCCTCGCCGCCTTTTCGGCGAGCCTCCTGCTCGGTGCAGCGTCCGGCGCGATGGCCGCCGATGCCCCCAAGCCCCCCAAGATCACGCCGGCTGTTCTCAAGAATTTGATTGCCGCCCAGCCCGCGAACAACAAGAAGGATTACCCCGCGGCAATTGCTGCTGTGGACGCGGCAAAGGCGATTCCCGACCGTACCTCCTATGACGATTTCATGATCCACCGCTTCGCCATGTCCGTGCATATCGGCATGAGCGATTTTCCCGGCGCCGATGTCGAAGCCGAAGCCGCCGCCGATGTGGATCCGTCCGTGATTCCGGATACCGAGAAGGCCGGCGTGTACAAGCCCGCTTTGCAGCTGGCCTCGATGCAAAAGCACAATGACAAGGCGATGAAGTACGCCAAGGCGCTGCAGGGCCTCACGCCGCCGCCCGACGCGGAAACCCAAGGCCTGATCGTGCGCGCGCTCTACAATGGCGGGGACATTGCCGGCGCCAATGCGATTGCGCAGAAAAACATCGATGCCGCCAAGGCTGCGGGCAAGAAGCCCGATGAAGCCGATCTTCAGATCATCCTGTCCGGACAGGTCAAAACGAAGGACGAGGTCGGCGCCGAGGCGACGCTGGAACAGCTGGTGTCCTATTACAACAGCCCGGAAGACTGGAACCAGATCATGGGCGTGTCGCTGACCACCAAGGGCATGCGCGACATCGACTATATCTACATGGGCCGGTTGATGCTGGTGAATGGCGGCAAGATCAGCGCGACCGACGCGCAGCTTGTCGGCAGCGTGGCCAACAAGTCGGCCCTGTATGGCGATGCCGACGCGATGCAGAAGGCCGGCGGCCCGCCGGCCGATGCCCGCATGGCCGCGGACAAGAAGACCATCGCCGCCCAGATCGCCGCCGAAGCCAAGCAGGGCGGCGAGTATGCCGTGAAGACCGCCGAGGCGCTGTACGGCTATGGCATGTATGCCGAAGCCGAAGCCGCGGCGCGCCTGGCCCAGAGCAAGGGCGGCGCCAAGGATCCGACCGAAGCGCCGATGGTGATTGCCATGGCCCAGGCGGCGCAAGGCAAGTTTGCCGAGGCCGCCACCGGCTTTGCCGGCATCACGGCGCCCAATCCGGCGTCGGCCCGCGTGGTGCGCCTGTGGGGCTATTACGCCAAGACCAAGGCGAACCCGACCACCGCCGCCGCGAAGTAAATTGCCTGACACACACCGGGGCGCGCGAAACCACGCGCCCCGGTGTTTTTGTTTGGCCCGGTATTTTGCATTAATGAGGCCGGTATGAACCTGGTCGTCGGCTTCGCGCCCTTTATTCTGTTCACGCTGCTGTCGCGCCTGTCGGTTGACCTGGCGCTGTGGGTGGCCTTCGCCGCCGCCTTCGTCGTCACCATCCGCGATTTTGTCGAAAGCCCCAGCCTCAGGCTGCTGGACGCGGGCAGCTTGGTATTGTTCGCCCTTCTGGCGCTGGGGCGCGGGTTCCTGGATCCCAACCTGTCGCTGGCGCTGGTGCGCTTTGTTGCGGCCTTGTCATTGTTGTTGCTGCTGGGATTTCCGCTGGCGCTGAAACGGCCCTTCTCGGTGGATTATGCGCGGCTGGACCCGCGCGAGGCGAACTGGCCGCCGGCTTTGTTCCTCCGGGTCAACTATCTGGTTTCGGGCGCCTGGACGGCCGCCTTCGCCTTGATGACCGCCGCCGACGGTGCCGTGGCTTTCGATGGCAACTTGCCGCTCTATGGCAGCATCGCCGTCAGCGTGATCGCCCTGGCCGCGGCTGTGACCTTCACCTTGCGCTACCCCGCGCTGGCAGCAAAGCGTTTGACCAGCTAGGGTCCGCCCATCCGAGGATCCCCCCATGAAACAGGCCGTCATCGTCTCCACAGCCCGAACCGGTCTGGCCAAATCCGTGCGCGGCGGTTTCAATGACACCCACGGTGCGGTCATGGGCGGGCACGCCGTCAAGCATGCCATCGCGCGCGCAGGCGTGGACCCGGGGGAAATCGAAGACGTCTATATGGGCTGCGGTTTCCCCGAAGGCGCCACCGGCAACAATATCGCGCGCGAAAGCGCCATCTGGGCCGGGTGCCCGGTCTCAACCGCGGGCGTTACCGTCAACCGCTATTGTTCCTCGGGCCTGAACGCCATCGCCATGGCGGCCCAGCAGATCATGAGCGACGGCACCGATGTCGCGGTGGGCGCCGGCGTGGAGTCCATCTCCCTGGTGCAGATGGGCGGCGTCAATCTCAAGCATTTCACCGAAGAGCATCTGCTGGCCGTCAAGCCGGCGCTGTGGATGACCATGATCGAGACCGGCGAGATCGTGGCCGAGCGCTATGGCATCAGCCGCGAGCGGCAGGACCAGTATGCGCTGCAGAGCCAGCAGCGCACTGCCGCGGCCCAGACTGCCGGCAAGTACAAGGACGAGATCGTCGCGCTGGCCACGAAAATGAAAAAGCTGGACAAGGCCACCGGCGCCGAAAGCCAGGTCGATGTCACCGTGGACCGCGATGAGTGCAACCGCCCCGACACTACGCTCGAGGGGCTGGCGGCACTCAAGCCGGTGCATGCCGGCGGCCAGCAGGTGGCGCAAGGCAAATACGTCACCGCAGGCAATGCCTCGCAATTCGCCGACGGCGCTTCGGCCTGCGTGCTGATGAGCGAAGACGCCGCCGCCAAAAAGGGCCTCAAGCCGCTTGGCATCTTCAAAGGCTTCGCGGCGGTGGGCGTGGAACCCGACGAAATGGGCATAGGCCCGGTGCTGGCGGTGCCGCGCCTGCTGGCGCGCCATGGGTTGAAGGTGGACGATATCGACCTGTGGGAGCTGAACGAGGCTTTCGCCAGCCAAACTCTCTATTGCATGGACAAGTTGGGCCTGGATCCCGCCAAGACCAATGTGAATGGCGGTTCCATCTCCATCGGCCATCCGTATGGCATGACCGGGGCACGCCTCACCGGGCATCTGCTGCTCGAGGGCCGCCGGCGCGGCGCCAGGCTGGGCGTGGTCACCATGTGCATCGGCGGCGGCATGGGCGCGGCGGGCCTGTTCGAGATACTGTCCGCCTGAACATGATTCGCCCCGCCCTATTCCTCCTGGCCGCGCTGGCGCTTTGTGCCTGCGCCACCCCGCCGCCACCCGGTCCGGCCATGAGGAATAGGGCGGCCCAAATGGCTGCGCTGGAAACCCGCATCGCCATCCTGGTCGAGGAACAGCGCCACAAGCTGGACCCCAAGGCCCGCAACCTGGCGATCGATCCGGAACTTTCCAAAATCGCCCGCGCCCGCGCCGCCGACATGGCGACCAAGAATTATCTCGCCCATGCCGCCCCCAATGGCGACACCTCCGCCTCGCTGCTGATGGAACAGGACGCCCGCTGGCAGGGCCTGCTGGGAGAAAACCTTGCGGCGCAGCATTACACCAAGCTGGGCGGCGTCGCGGTGAATGATTTCGCCCAGCGTTTCCTGGACGAATGGCTGAAAAGCCCGCCCCACCGGGACAATATGATCTTCGCCAATTACGATCATGCCGGGGTGGGCGCGGCGGTGAACGGCGACACCGTCTATGTCGCCCTGCTGTTTTCCACCGATATGGGCCTGAAGCCGAGGCCGCCCGAAGCCCCCGCCAACGCCGTCACCACCTGGGAAAGTCCCGCTGCTGCCAGCGCCCAGCCCAAACCGGCCGGCGACGATCGGCTGCGCCTGCGGGGCGCGGTCGGCGCACAATAAAATCCACAGATTCACTTCGGGTTAAGGCGGTTAACGCAAGGTAGCTGTGTATGACTGACCCCCGAGACGCCTGGACCGCCGCTCGTATGGTCAACATTCCTTTACACTATATCTTGCCCCCGGTACTTTCTTTAGCGGGTGAGCGGTGCCAGTGAGTCGAAATGCGCGCAGAGCTACCATGGAATGTTGCCGGCATCCCGCCAGAAGCGCGGGAAGCTGCGCGGGCGGCTGCCCGGCGCGAAGGCCTGTCCGTGGGCGAATGGCTGACGAGGCGCATTTTGCGCAGCTTTTCCGGCATGGAAGAGGACATTCCCACCATGCCCTATGAGAGCCGCGCCCCGTCCGGGGCGCCCCTGGACAGCTGGGGCCTGCCGCCGTCCGCCTCCAGCCGCCGCGACACCGAAGAGATGATGGCCCGGGTTGGGCGCAGCGAAAACGAATCGAACGAAGCCTGGCGCCGCATCGACGATCAGCTGCGGGGCCTGGGCCGCCGCCTGGATTCCAGCGAACGCAGCCATGGCGAAAGCAATCGCGTCATCTCCCGCACCGCCCAGGAAATGAACATCTCCGCCCGCGAACAGGCCCAGGCGTTCGACCAGCTTGGCCTGAACGTGATGGCGCTGAACGAACGGCTGGAGCGGCTGGAACGCAGCAGTGCCCATGACGGCATCAAGGATGCGGTCAAGGCGCTGCATCAGGGCCTGTCGCGGCTGGCCGACCAGATCACCGCCACCGCCAACAATTCCGCCTCCCAGGTGGTGCAGCTCACCTCCAACCTGGAACAGATGGCCAGCCGCGTCGGCCAGATGCGGGTGGATTCGGAAAATGCCGAGAAGGCGCTGGACCAGCGCATCGACGCCAGCGAGCGCGCCCTGGGCGTGCGCCTGGAGACAAGCGAAAAGGCGCTGGACGGGCGCCTGTCCGCCGCCGAGAAGACTGCCCAGTTCAACACCAATGCCCTGGACCACGCGCTGGAGAAGATCGAAGCCAGCGCCAACCAGCGCGCCACTGACCAGGTGGAGAACCAGCGCCGCTCCGCCCAGCACGAGGAAAGCCTCAACCGGCTGGAAGATTCCATCGCGCGCCTGGAAATGCGCCTGCCCGATGCGGAGTTCGAACGCCGCCTGGACGGCATCGAGCGTTCGGTCAGCGGCATGGCCGACCGGCTGGAGAGCTTCAATCCCACCGAAAAAGTCGACGCCACGATGCAGGCGATGTCGCACCGCCTGGAATCGCTGGAGAAGGACCACATCGACCTGCTGTCGGAGGTGCGCACCAAGCTGCGCCCCGTCGAGCCGCCCGCCTATGAAGCGCCCCGCGCGCCGGAGCCGCATCGCTACGAGCCGCCGCCCAGCGCCTTCGAAGCGCCGCCCTTTGCGGAAAGCCCGCCCGTTCAGGAGCCTGCTTATCCGACTGAGGCCTTCGCGCATCCGGGCGAGGCCGTCGACGCCTTCACACCGCCCACGCCTTTGCCGAAACCTCCTCGGAGCCGGAAAATTTCCTGGCCCAGGCCCGCCGCTCCGCCCGCGCCGCCTCCGACAAGGCCGAGAGCGAACGCCGCGGCCGGTTCGCCGCCTTCCGCTGGGGCCAAAATGCCGCCGCCGAAGGCGAGGAAAAGGCCAAGCCGCGCTATCTCATTCCCGTCCTTGTCGCCTTCATCGTGGTGCTCGCCGCCGCTGCCGCCCTGGTACTGAGCCAGCGCGCCAAGATGCCCGAGCAGACCGCCGCAAAACCCGCCACCGGCCCGACCTATTCGGTGCCCGCGCCGCCCGGCAGCGACGATACCCAGTTCGTGGTCGCTCCCCAGGCGGGCGGCGACGCCGGCGGCAATGCTGACGACTACAACTCGCAGCGCTCCGAGCCCGCCGCCTCCGACGCGCCGCCGCGCACGGCCATGCCGCTGGAGCAGCGCGAAGTGCGCAATGCGCCGGTCAACAAGGTGCCCGATGGCGCCGCCAAGGGCGCCGCGCCTTCGCCTGATCGCGTGATCCAGCTGGCCAACACCGGCAATCCCGTCGCCCTCACCATCCTGGGCCTGCGCGCCCTGGACGGCACCAACGGCTCGGCAGTCGATCTGCCCAACGCCATTAAATTCCTCACCCAGGCCGCCGAAAAGGGCCAGGCCGTGGCGCAGTATCGCCTGGGTACGCTGTATGAACGCGGCCAGGGCATTCCCGCCGACGCCGCCAAGGCGGCGCACTGGTACGAAATGGCCGCCAACCAGGGCAACCGCAAGGCGATGCACAATCTGGCGGTGTCCTATGCCGGCGGCGCCACCGGCAAGAAGAACATGGCGGAAGCCGGACGCTGGTTCGCCAAGGCGGCGGCGCTGGGCCTGTCGGATTCCCAGTTCAATCTCGCGGTGCTGTATGAGCGCGGCGACGGCGTGCCGCAAAGTCTGCTGGATGCCTACAAGTGGTATTCCATCGCGGCGGCCGCGGGCGACAGCGAATCCAAGGCGCGCATCGCCGTGCTGCAGTCCCAGCTGGGCGATGCCGACAAGGCCGCGGCCAACAAGTCGGCGGCGACCTTCCATGCGGCGCCGCTCAATCGTTCGGCCAATGTGCCGCCCGAGCCCGCCGACCTCGGCACCTGATTTTCCTTCGATTCCATAAGGCTTTTGCGTTGACCGCTTGCGTTCGCGCGCGCATGGTCGCTGCAGTGCTGCGTTGCCAGGCTGCCTGATGGAGATCTATCTTCCTGTCGCTGAGATGTCAGTCAACTGGCTGATCGTCATCGCGCTGGGCACGCTGGTGGGCTTCCTGTCGGGCATGTTCGGGGTCGGCGGCGGTTTCCTGATGACGCCGCTGCTGGTCTTCACCGGCATCCCGTCCACAGTGGCCGTGGCCACCACGCTCTCCCATGTTACCGCCTCCTCCATGTCGGGGGCGCTGGCGCAATGGCGCAAGCGCGCCATCGACTTCACCATGGCGGGGGTGATGCTGGGCGGCGGCATTGTCGGCACCCTGTTCGGCGTCTGGCTGTTCGCGCTGATGCGCCGCCAGGGCCAGATGGATCTGATCGTATCGCTGACCTATGTGATCATGCTGGGCAGCATCGGCGTCATCATGCTGCGCGAGAGCCTGGCCAGCCTCAGGGCCTATCGCAGCGGCGTCACCGTCAGCAGCCGTCCGGTCAATCGCGGCTGGATCCAGGCCCTGCCCTTCAAGATGCGCTTCCGCCAGTCGCGGCTTTACATCAGCGTGATCCCGCCCATCGCCATCGGCTTCGTGGTGGGGGCGCTCAGCGCCATCATGGGCATCGGCGGCGGATTCATCATCGTGCCGGCCATGATCTATCTGCTGCGCATGCCCACCAATGTGGTGATGGGCACTTCGCTGCTGCAGATCATCGCCATTACCGCCATCACCACCGTGCTGCAGGCCACCAGCAACTATGCCGTGGACATCGTGCTGGCGGGCCTCTTGGTATCGGGCGGCGTGGTGGGCGCGCAGCTGGGCGTGCGCGCCGGGGCAAAGTTGCGCGGCGAACAGTTGCGCCTGCTGCTGGCGGTGCTGGTGCTGGCGGTGGGCGCAGGACTAGCCTGGCAGCTGGTGGTTCGTCCCGCAGACGTCTACTCTCTGTCCGAGGGCGCGCCATGAAACGGGTGCTGCTGATCCTGGCGCTTTTGTTCGCAGCTTTTATTCTTTTGCCCTCGCCTGTCGGCTCGGGCGGGGCGGCGCAGGCCGAAGACCTGGTGTCGGGCATCAGCCAGGACATCATCCAGATCACTTCCAGCTATACCGGCACCAACATCGTGGTGTTCGGCGCCATCGAGCGGTCGCAGAGCGCCCAGGGCCGCGATATCGTGGTGGTGGTGCGGGGCCCCGACGAGCCCATGACGGTGCGGCGCCGCGACCGGGTGGCGGGAATATGGGTCAACCGCGATGCGGCCCAGTTCGAGGGCTTGCCCGCCTATTATTATCTCGCCTCGACCGAACCGGTCGCGCGCATCGCGCCGCGCGAGGCGCTGGCCCGTTACGGCATCGGGCTGCAATCGCTGCAGCCCACGGCCGTCGGCAGCCATCACGATCCGGAACCTTTCCGCCAGGCGGCGATCCGCTACCATCGCCGCGTCGGGCTTTATGCCGAAAGCCCCGGCAGCATCGATTTCCTCAGCGAGAGCCTGTTTCGCACCCGCGTGCCGGTGCCCGCCGGGGTGACGCGCGGCCAGTACAATGTCGAGGTCTATCTGTTCCGCGACGGCGAGGTGGTGAGCGCCCAGTCGACGCCGCTGTTTGTGGACGCCACCGGGCTGGAGCGCCGTCTGTTCAACATGGCACATGACGCGCCGCTGAGTTACGGCCTGGCCTGTGTGTTCATGGCGATACTGCTGGGCTGGATTTCGTCGGTGTTGTTCCGGCGACCAGGCTGATTGTCGCGGGTCATTGTCTTGCCGCAATTATTGCCAAATAGAGACAATTGTCATCATGCGCTGGTGGCTATTGGTGGCAGTGATGGTGTAGAACCAAACGGCTCGGCTGTGAGATACCCTATGATCCAGCCAGCCCAAACGTAACCCAACAAGGCGACGTCAGCGGGCCCGAAAGGCTTGCCGCCAAACAATCAGGAAAGTCATGCCGCACGGTACTGTTAAGTTTTTCAATGTTGCGAAAGGCTTCGGCTTCATCACGTCGGACGAAAGCGCCAAGGATGTGTTTGTGCCCGCGACCTCAGTGGCGGCTGCCGGCGTTACCATCCTGAAAACCGGCCAGCGCGTGTCGTTCGAGACGGCGGCGGATACCAAGGGCCCCAAGGCGGTCGATCTGAAAATCATTGCCCCCGCAAATCCGCCGCCGCAGCCCAAGCCGGCCGCATCTCCGCCGCCGGCGCGCGAAGAGGTGCACAAGCTGACGCTCTATGTGGACCCGGACTCGGACGCCGCCGACGACGTGCTCGCCGAGTTGCGCCGCGCCGGGCATGAACCGGTCGTGGTGGATTACATGGCCAGTCCGCCCAGCCGGGAGGAGCTCAAAAGACTCTCCCTGCTGCTCCGGGACAGCGACCAGAGCCTGGTGCGGAAATACGAGCATCTGTTTCTGGAGCTTCGCCTGGACGACCGCTTCATCGGCGAAAGCGAATATTGGGGCGCGATTTTCGAACACCCGTCCCTGATCAACGGGCCCGTCGTGGCGACCCCGACCCGGGCCTGCATCTGCCATTCCAAAAATGCCGTGAAGGCATTCTTGTCCGCGCCCGCATCGCCGGGTAGCGCTCCAGCCGCTTCAAAGCCCAAAGGTCTGTCACCGGGCCTGTTGCGATTGATCAGCGGCGGCGCCGCCCTGCCGCCTCCGCCCAAGGAAATCGCGGTCGAAAAGCCCCAGCCGAAAGCTGCCGCTGTCGCGGTCGTTGAGGTGAAGAAGGTTGGGCCCGCCGAGATGAAGAAGGCCAGGGCGATCGAAAAGCCGGCGCCCAAGCCCGCGATCAAACCCAAAGCCAAGACCAGCAGCCCCGTGAAAGCCAAGCCGGCAGCGAAGAAGGCCGTGCCAAAGGCGGTCAAAAAACCGGCGCCCAAAACCAAGAAGCGATAGCGCGGCGTTGTCCCCGCCGCGAGCCTGTGCCTCAATGGGTGAAAACCTTGGGAGGGCACATGATCGACAATCCGCCGCTGCTGACCATTCATCGTGGCCATAGCCGGCCGACCCGCGCCCTGATCGAGGCCTTTCGCGGCGCACTGACCTCCCATCTGGCCGACGCCATGGAGGGACGCGGCGCCGTGGACTGGCGCATCAAGCCGCTCGATCCGGCGAATGCGAATTTCATCGGCCCGGCGCTGACCGCACATGCCCATCCCGCTGATTTCTTCGGTGTGGCCGGTGCGGCGCTGGAGGCCGAGCCGGGCGATGTGATCATGTGCACCAATGAAGGTTACACCGGCACGGCGGTGATCGGCGATCTGGCGGCCGGAATGATGCGCAACAAGGGATTGGCCGCTTTCGTCACCGACGGGCTTGCGCGCGACCGCGCCGGAATTGTGGCGGCCGGATTGCCGCTGTTCGCCATGGGTCTGTCGCCAAATTCTCCCGCCAGTTCCGGTCCGGGCGAGGTCGGCGCGCCCGTGGTGCTGGGCGGCGTTCCGGTATGTTCAGGCGATATCGTGGTGGGGGACGCCGATGGCGTGGTGGTCATCCCCCTCGCCAGGGCAGAATCTGTGCTCGATCGATTGCACATGGTGCGGGCCGCCGAGAAGATCGCAGAGGAGGCCGTCAAGGCAGGCGCCACCAGCTTCGCCTCCTGGCAGGAAATCCACCGGCACGCGCGGATCATCCATTCCAGCAAGGGGTAATGCCATGGCACTTGGAG
>Ga0193716_1000564_pt1 | contig 22415 bp, 15 predicted proteins | sample U2c1metaG_FD_145901 | JGI IMG/M metagenome (GOLD analysis project Ga0193716, IMG submission 145901) | Soil microbial communities from a riparian zone of the East river system, Colorado, United States - U2c1 | ecosystem: Environmental > Terrestrial > Soil > Riparian zone | place: USA: East River...
CGGGTGGCTTCCCCCAACCGGGAGACCGAAGCCATGCTCGACGGAAGCGATGCCGTGGCGGACTGGCCCCTGCTCAACGCCCTCATCAATACAGCCGGTGGCGCCAGCTGGGTAAGCCTTCACCATGGGGGTGGGGTAGGCATGGGTTATAGCATCCATGCCGGCATGGTCATCGTGGCCGACGGCACCCCGGAAGCCGCCCAACGCCTGGCGCGTGTCCTGCGCAACGACCCTGGGATCGGTGTCATACGTCATGCGGATGCCGGTTACGATATCGCCCTGGATACGGCCAGAAAAAATGGGCTGGACCTCCAGGAAAGGCTAAAATAGCGGCAACTTATGACACAGATATCCAGCTTTTAGACACGGTTTACGGGCTAAATGACACGCATATAAACTTAGACTGCTTTTTTGTCACAACGATTTGTATTTTGCCGTTATCTACTATACTTTTGATCCAAATTATAGCAATTTTACCCCTAAACAATTTAATATCTATGAAGCGTAGCCTAATCCTACCCATCGGGTTGTGTTTTTTTATCGCCCTGGCGATGTTTTTGTCTTGTGCTAAAAACAGCAACCCCAAGCCGCCCATTCACGATACTGTTACCGTCATCAAAAAAGACACGCTGACAGATACGTTATATGCGACAAAGCCTGATCCTACGGTGAATCTAACCAGAGGCTTGTTGCTTTATTTGCCTTTCTCCGGAAACATTGCCGATTCCAGCGGTAATGGCAATCCTACTCAGGCCGCAGGCGGAAATGTCCTGACCTATGATGCGCATGGATATGCCAACAATGCCTTCGGTGCAGACGGAACGGGTACCCAAAAAGTCTATGTGACCAACAATGGTTCCATCCAGTTCGATACCGCTTATTCTGTCTCATTTGGCTTTATGACCAGCGATACCACTGTGCAGGGCTCCTATGTCACCATGATTGATCCCGTAACCGGACTCGGTGAATCGTTTGGTATAGGTCAAATGACCTCGACTCCAAGCCGCTTTGCCTGGGGAACGGTAGATTATACCTCGGGTTGTAGCCAGGTTGCCATAAATAACGCTATCAATTTCACCGATACGACGAACTTCAGACCCGTTCCCGGAGCATGGTACAACGCTGTCATGATGTACTATAAAGGCACAACACAGATCTATATCAACGGGAGCCTGATCTTTACAAAAACCGGGCAAGCTACAAAGTCGAATCTCTGTCCCTCGTCACAGATCATGATCGGGTCATGGTGGAACAGCGAACCGCTGCATTTCAAAGGTAAACTGGATAATATCCGCCTCTACAACCGCACGCTCACACCGCACGAGATCATCGAGCTGTCGAAGAGCTACCAGATCACGTCCAATAGCGTGAAACCTACTCTTCGGACCAATTAGGCCGCACGTAACAATCATACAGTCAATTTGTTGAAGAAGCCCCACAAGGGGTTTCTTCTTTTTTGGCCTCATTGTTGTCTAGGGAATTATGGGTCACGACCCCTAAGAAAGATAACACTATGGGCCGACTAATCATAATATCCAACCGTCTGCCTTTCTCGCTGGACAGAGAAGGCGATAAGGTAAGCCTCCGGCAAAGCTCCGGCGGTCTCGTTTCCGCTATCAAAAGTTATTTTGAGAATACCTCCGCGCAAAGAGGCGATCTCACCAGTAAAATGTGGATCGGTGTGGCGGATTTTCCCCAGGATGACTGGGACCAGGTGGCCGCTTCCCATGCCGCGGAACAGGACTTTGACATCGTCCCGATCTTTACCGATAAGGATCTGACAGACCAATACTACAACGGGTTTTCCAATTCGGTGCTCTGGCCCCTGTTCCATTACTTTTCCTCCCTGGCCGATTACGACCAGTCTTACTTCGATGCCTACGTGCAGGTGAACCAGCTGTTTGCCGAAAAGGTCGTCCCGATCCTCGAACCCGGTGACCAGGTCTGGATCCACGACTACCAGCTGATGATCTTGCCCCACCTGCTGCGGCAAAAAAGACCCGAGACGACAATCGGCTTCTTCCTGCATATTCCCTTTCCATCCTATGAGATCTTCCGGCTTCTGCCTACCGAATGGAAGAAGACCCTTCTGCACGGCGTTATGGGCGCCGACCTCATCGGCTTTCATACCTATGACTATGTACAGCACTTCCTCCAGTCGGTAAAAATGCTGCTGGGAGTGGACAACTACTTCCATAACCTGCAGTACCAGGACCGCCTCGTCCGGATCGACCTGTTCCCTATCGGCATCGACTATAATAAATTCCAACAGACGGCCAACGACCCCGAAGTGGAAGAGATCAGAAACAAGATCAGGGCCAGCATGGAAGACAAAAAGATCATCTTCTCCGTCGACCGTCTCGACTATACCAAGGGACTAATGCAGCGGCTCAACGGCTTCGAATACTTCCTCGAGCGCTATCCCGAATGGAAGGAGAAAATGGTTTTTATCCTGAATATCGTCCCGTCACGGGATTCTATACCCGCATATAATGACCGGAAGAAGATGATCGAAGAGAAGATCGGCACCATCAATGGCCGTTTCTCCACCATCAGCTGGCAACCGCTGATCTACCGGTATAATCACACTCCGTTCAAAGACCTTGTCGCTCTCTACCAGGTGGCCGATGCTGCCCTCATCACGCCTCTCCGGGACGGGATGAACCTCGTCGCCAAGGAATACGTGGCCAGCAGCCTGGGCCGCGGCGTGCTGATCCTCAGCGAGCTGGCCGGAGCCGCAAGCGAGCTCAGCGAAGCAATCCTCGTCAACCCGACCGATGTTGCCGACGTGGCCTCTTCCATTACGCGCGCCCTGGCCATGCCGCTCTACGAACAACGCAACCGTATCTCCCTTATGCAGCGGAGACTACAGGAATATGATGTCTTCAAGTGGGTCAACGACTTCATGGACCAGCTGGCAGCGGTGAAACAGGAACAGCAGAATCAAAAAGTAAAGGTGCTGGACGAAAAGACGCTCAACGGCATCCGCCGGCACTATCAGCGGTCGAAAAATCGCCTTCTGCTGCTGGACTACGACGGCACCCTCGTGCCTTTTTCGCGGATTCCATCGGAGGCCGCTCCGGACAATGCCGTCCGCGAGCTGCTGGGACGTCTCAGCGCCGATGAAAGGAACCACGTCGTCATCATCAGCGGCCGCGACCTTTCCTCTCTCGACCGCTGGCTGGGGGCCATTCCGCTGACACTCGTCGCGGAACACGGTGCCAGCTACCGTCCGCGCAACGGCTCCTGGCAACAGATGGTCTCTGTGTCCGAACTCTGGAAAGAAGAGATCCGGCGCGTCATGCAGCTCTTCGTCATCCGTTGCGCCGGCTCCTTTATCGAGGAAAAACGCAATACCATTGCCTGGCATTACCGGAATACCCAGACCGGCCTCGGGTTTTCCCGGTCCCGCGAATTGCTCAACACGCTATCCCAGCTCATCCAGAATACGACGCTGCAGGTCATCGACGGCAATAAAGTTGTGGAGGTCCGTATTTCGGGTTTCGACAAAGGCGCTTCGGCCCTTAGAATAGTCAATGAAACGAACCCCGACTTTGTCCTCTCCCTTGGCGATGATACTACCGATGAGGACATGTTCAAGGCTTTGGAAGGAGAAGCCTATACAATCAAGGTAAACAATGGCGCGTCGGCGGCCCAATATACCATCCTCTCGCAGCAGCAGGTACTACCCCTGCTGAATTCGCTGACGGTTCCACTGACACAGACAGAAAAAGTTTAATATACATGCCGGTTCACAAGTACAACATGGGCGTCATCGGCAACTGTTCCTACCTGGCTTATATCGATACCAGGGCGGACATAAAGTGGATGTGCCTGCCCCGATTTGACAGCAGCTTCCTGTTTGGCTCCCTGCTCGATGAAGAGAATGGCGGCCATTTCTATATCCGTCCCACCAACGAGAATGCCCGCGTCCACCAGTATTATATTCCCAATACAAATGTACTTTGTACGGAATTCACCTGCAGCGACGGCAAGTTTGTCGTCATCGACTGCGCCCCGCGTATGCGCATCTACGAACGACAGTTCCGCCCCCTCATGCTGGTCCGTAAGATCCAGCTGCTGGAAGGTACACCCGCCGTTACCATTTGTTGCCAGCCACGGGGAGACTATGGCAAGCTGATCCCTGAATCAGTGATAGGCAGCAACCATATCCGTTATCTCAACCTCGACCAGCAGGTAAGGCTGACCACCGACGTGCCGCTGACCTATATCCAAAAAGAGAAGTCCTTTGTCCTTGACCAGGACCGCTACCTTGTCCTGGCCTATGGCGAGCCGATGGAGGCGCCATTGAAAGAGACGGCCGAGGAATTTATCCGCAAGACGACAGAAGACTGGCAGTCCTGGATCAAGAGTTCCTATCTGCCCGATATCTACCAGGAAGAGATCATCCGCAGCGCCCTTGTCCTCAAAATGCATCAATATGAAGACACAGGAGGGATCATAGCCTCAGGCAGTACCAGCCTCCCGGAATTTCATGACAGCACCCGCAACTGGGACTACCGCTACTGCTGGTTCCGCGATGCCCACTATACGCTGAGGGCGTTTAATCAGATCGGCCACTTCGAAGAGCTGGAGAAGTATTTTGACTTTATCTACAATATCCTTCACAATGCTACCGATTCCCTGCAGCCGTTATATTCCGTCGGCGGGGACAAAAAGCTGTACGAGATAACTCTCGACCTGGCCGGTTATCTTGGCAACAAACCGGTGCGTATCGGCAATAAGGCCTATGTCCAGTCCCAGCATGACGTGTATGGGCAGGTGCTGGTCAGCCTGCTGCCGCTGTATTCCGACAAACGCCTTTTGTTCGTAAAGAAAAGCAGCTATCAACGTATCGTACCGTGGCTGCTCAGCCAGATCGAACGCACACTTTCCCTTCCCGATTCCGGTCTATGGGAATTCCGCAAGGCCGAGCAGGTGCATACCTATACACTCCTGTTCCATTGGGCCGGCGCCAAGGCAGCGTACAAGATCGCCGCACTGTTCAACGACCAGGCTCTGATGAGCAAGGCCAGCCGTGTCGCCATTGCCGCAGACCAGCTCATCCAGCAGACCTACGATCCCGTACGTTTGCTTTATACCCAGGCGATCGGTTCTGCGAATCTCGACGCCAGCACACTGGCCATGATCACCATGGACTACCTGGACCACCGGAGCGATACGGCAAAGAATCATATCATAGCCCTGGAGAAAGAATTGCTGGCGGAGAATGGTCTTTTTTATCGTTACAAACATTATGATGACTTTGGCTTTCCCGAAAGTACTTTTCTTGTCTGTGCCTTTTGGTATGTCGATGCGCTGGCCTGCGTGGGGCGGATCGATGATGCCATACACAATCTCAATCAGCTGCTTGCTTTCAGCAATGATCTGGGGATCTTTAGCGAGGATGCTACGACAGACGGGTCGCAGTGGGGGAATTTTCCACAGACCTATAGTCATGTGGGGCTGATCAATGCGGCTTGCCGGATCGCACGGAAGTTGGATAAAGCGGATTTTTTGTGAGCCCCGGTTGTGCCTTATTTTTCTTTTTCGCCTGAAATGGAAATCTGTATCTTACGGCATGTCATCCCGCCTTATATACAACATCCGTCAACTGGTCGGCACGCGCGCAGAAAGTCATCTGCTGCGTGGGGCCGAGCTGGCTGATCTTCCCTGTATCGACAACGCCTGGCTGCACATCGAAGACGACCAGATCGTGGCATACGGCCCGATGTCCGAGCTCCCCGAGGTCTTTGGCCGGCAACTGGCTGATCACCGACTGGCCGGTCTCCGCAATGACGCGGAAGCGCAAACGATCGATGCCGCCGGCTGTCTCGTACTGCCCGCCTGGTGCGACAGCCATACTCACCTGGTCTTTGCCGGTAGCCGGGAATCGGAATTTGTCGACAAGCTCAAAGGCCTCAGCTATGCTGACATGAATGCCAAAGGCGGTGGTATCCTCAACTCCGCGCGTAAGCTGGCTGCGACCTCGGAGGACACCCTCTTCAACGATGCCTGGCGGCGTCTCAACGACCTCGCCCGGCTGGGCACCGGCGCCATCGAAATAAAAAGCGGTTATGGCCTGACGGTAGAAGACGAGCTGAAGATGCTGCGTGTCATAAAAAAGCTGAAAGAGCGCTCCGGCCTTTCCATTAAAGCCACCTTTCTCGGAGCGCATACTTATCCCGCAGCCTATAGAAACGACCACCAGGGATATATCGATCTGATCATAAACGAAATGTTGCCAGCCATCGCCCGCGAAGGACTCGCGGACTATATCGATGTCTTCTGCGAAGAAGGCTTTTTCAGTCCCGCCGAGACAGAACAGGTCGTCAGAGCCGGCATGAGCCATGGCCTCCGACCCAAGATCCACGCCAACCAGCTGAACCTGTCGGGTGGGGTAGAGGTTGGGGTTAAATTGGGCGCCTTGTCTGTCGATCACCTCGAGACGATGGACGAAAAGGCTATCGCCGCACTTGCAGCATCCAACACCATCGGCACCCTACTGCCGACAGCAGCATTCTTTTTACGCATGGCCTTCCAGCCGGCAAGGGCCCTCATCGACGCCGGCTGCGCCATTGCCCTTGCTTCCGACTTCAACCCCGGGTCAAGCCCCAGCGGCAACATGAACCTGGTCGTAGCTATGAGCTGTATCCAGATGCGTATGTTGCCCGAGGAGGCCATCAATGCGGCGACGCTCAACGGAGCCTATGCCATGTCGCTGGGCGATCACCTGGGCAGCATCACGGTCGGGAAAAAAGCCAATCTTATCATCACCCAGCCGGTGCCTTCGCTGGCTTATTTGCCCTATTCTTTTGGCTCTGATCTTATTCGACAGGTGTTTATAAAAGGAGAGCCCATCAATTAAAATTATGTTCGGACGAACCAAAAAGACCAAACCTGACTTTATCGAATCCGTAAAAGGACGCAGCACTGTTATCTCCATTGCGGACAGCCATGCCGGACTCGACTTCCTCGTGTCTTTCTTTTCGGCTATCCGTCCCGCAAAAGGCCGTCGCGACGCAGCCGTCAACCTGCAGGCGGCTACCGCAGACCTTTATCAAAGCCCTGTACTGCTGGGCAATCTCCGGCATGCGATTCTTTCGCAGCTGGTTCGTACAGACCTTTCTTCCGCGCTGATGGAAAGCGGCATTCCCCTTGCCCGCGGCTTCTGGCAGGAATTCTTTGGGCGCCTGCGCCACAAGTTGCTGCCCACACTGCATAATGAGAACGACTTTTTGTATGTCCTGAACCGCGTTTTTTTTCGGAGCAACGACTATCAGTGGGTAGAAGACATACCCCGCACCACCTGGATAGCCTTTTTTCAAAGTCTGGGCCTTGACCTTCATATCGACGACCGGCGTATCCTGCACCAGCTGCTCATCGCCTTAAAGACGCTGACCTTCCAGGTCGCCCAGCTCGGACTGGAAAAAGAGGTCCTGTTATATATCCCTGAACAATATCGGGATGACAATCCTTTTGTCGAACAGAACTATCTTGTTCACGAACTCGAAGAATGGATCAACGACAAGGAGCGCACCGCAGCCCCGGTGACCATTGCCGCAAAGATCAATCAGCAGCTGGCCTGGTGTCACGAATGTATCGACTACATCCGCGAGAACCATTCGCAACGCGGCGCCAGTCTGCACCAGACCTATACGCTGCTGCTGCTGGCAAATCGTCTCGAGCGTATGTCCATCCTTGTTGACCTTCTGGATCAGGATCATAATTTTGATGTCGGCAAGTTTGTTGACTTTTTTCGCATGCTGGTCCGCAATGAGAACAGAAAGAACAGCATCCTGGAATTCATGTCCCAGTCCCTGGGTTATCTGGCCTATCAGATCGCCGAACATAAGGGAGCCAAAGGCAGCAAATACATCACCTCCACCTGGACCGAATACCGGGCAATGCTGAAGACCGCCATGGGCGGCGGGGCCTGGGTCTGTCTTATGGTGCTGATCAAGAACCTGCTCATCCGGCTGCCGATGGCTATCTTCTGGCATGGCTTTGCTTATAGCATCAACTATAGTATTGGATTTATCCTCATCGAAGAGACGCATACGACCCTGGCCACCAAACAGCCAGCCTTTACGGCCAGCGCAGTAGCCAGCTCGCTTGACACAAAAAAGGGCGCAAGCCAGCCCAATCTTTACAACCTGGCTGTTACCGTGGCAAAGGTGTCCCGTAGCCAGATAGCTTCGTTTGCAGGTAACCTGATCGTCGTATTTCCCGGCATGTGGCTGATAGCCTGGGGATATGAGAAGATCTTCGGTTCGAAGCTGGTGTCCGGCGCTGCTGCGATGCACATGCTGCGGGATCAGCATCCCTGGCAGAGTCTCTCCCTGCTCTATGCCTGCAATACGGGTGTCTTCCTTTTTCTCACCGGAATCATCGCCGGATATGTGCAGAACAAGATCCAATACAGCAATGTCAGCCAGCGCCTGCAGACCCATCCGATACTACGTTTGTCTCTGCCTGCCGAGCGTCTTCGCCGCCTTGCTGACTATGTGGAACACCATGCAGGCTCTCTTATCGGCAATATCAGTTTGGGCTTCTTCCTGGGGATGGCCGGTTTCTTTGGGGAGATCTTCGGTACAAAGTTTGACATCCGGCATATTACCATCTCAGCGGGTAATACTTCGCTTGCCGTCTATGGACTCGGCATCCGAAACATCAACCCCTGGTATCTTGCCACCGTGATCGGTGGGGTCCTGGGTATCGGCTTTTTCAATTTCCTCGTCAGCTTTTCGCTGGCTTTTATCGTTGCGGCCCGCTCGCGCGGGGTCCGCGTCCGCGAATATCCCGGCTTCCTCGGTATCCTTTGGCGTTACTTCCGCAGCAATCCGCTGGATTTTATCCGCCCCCGACGGCGCCTCGACACGGCGGAATGAGGCCCGGTCCCCATGCGCATACGCATCGGGGGCGAATAATTTTTATTCTTTAACTTGCCGCCGCGGCGGATCAATAATCCGCGCTTTCCCATATGGACCAAATAATCGAGTGTGTACCAAACTTCAGCGAGGGCCGAAACCCGGCCATAATCAAACAGATCACCGATGAGATCGAAACCGTATCCGGCGTCAGGCTTCTCAACGTCGATCCCGGCAAAGCCACCAATCGCACCGTCGTAACCTTCGTAGGCGCACCTGCTGCCGTCATCGAAGCCGCCTTTCTCGCCATAAAAAAAGCCGGCGAGCTCATCGACATGCGTCAGCACAAAGGCGAACACCCCCGTATGGGCGCCACCGATGTCTGCCCGCTTATTCCCATTGCCGGCATCAGCATGGAAGAGACTGCCGTCTGGGCCCGGCAATTAGCCGAAAAGGTGGGTAACCAACTACAACTGCCCGTCTATCTCTATGAAGCCGCCCAGCCCGACAAAAGCCGGAGCAATCTTTCGATCATCCGCGCCGGCGAGTACGAAGGCTTCTTCAAAAAGATAAAGACACCCGAATGGAAACCCGACTTCGGCCCTGCCGAGTTTGACGCCCGCCGCGGCGCCACCGTCATCGGCGCTCGTGACTTTTTGGTAGCGTATAATGTCAATCTCAATACGACTTCCACCCGTCGCGCAAACTCCGTGGCCTTTGACGTCCGCGAAGCGGGTCGCGTATTGAGAGAAGGCGACCCCGTCACCGGCAAGATCGTCACCGATGCCCAGGGCAAACCCATACAGGTTCCCGGCGTTCTCAAATTTGTAAAAGCCATCGGCTGGTATATCGAGGAATATGGTGTTGCGCAGATCTCGATGAACCTCACCAATATCAATGTCACGCCGGTCCATATAGCCTTCGACGCCGTCGCCAAGTCTGCGGCAGAGCGGGGTCTGCGTGTCACCGGCAGCGAGCTGGTAGGGCTGATCCCGTTAAAGGCCATGCTGGATGCGGGCAAATATTTCCTGGAAAAACAACAGCGTAGCACGGGCGTCTCTGAAAAGGAGCTGATCCGTATCGCAATCCTCTCTATGGGGCTTGATGAACTTGGTCCTTTTATCCCTGAAGACCGGATCATCGAATACCAGCTCCGCAGCGCCGCCGGCGACAAACTGATCAGGCTGTCTCTCAGCGACTTTGCGGATGAAACGGCCAGCGAAAGTCCTGCCCCCGGTGGCGGCTCCATCGCGGCCTACGCCGCAGCCCTCGGCGCCTCCCTTGCCACCATGGTCGCCAATCTCTCGTCTCACAAAAAGGGCTGGGACGCCCGCTGGAAGGAGTTCAGCGACTGGGCCGAAAAAGGACAGGGGTATAAGGACGAGCTGCTCCGTCTTGTAGACACCGATACCCATGCTTTTAATGGGATCATGGCCGCCTTCTCCCTGCCGAAGACCAACGACGACGAGAAAGCCATTCGTCACAAGGCCATCCAGGACGCGACCCGGGTTGCCATCGAAGTGCCCTTCCGGGTCATGGAGCTGGCTTTTGCCAGTATGGACCTTATCCGGGCCATGGCGGAAACCGGCAATCCCAACTCCGTCTCGGATGCGGGAGTCGGAGCGCTCTGCGTTCGTGCGGGTGTGCTGGGGGCGTATCTGAACGTCAGGATCAACGCTGCCGGTTATGATGACAAGGTTTTTGTGAAGGATATATTGGCCAGGGGGGCAAAGATCCAGGAGCAGACGATCCGGGCTGAGGCCGAGATCATGGGGATTGTGGATAAGAAGATAGGGATGTAATTTATTCGTAAATTCAAGTTCTAAAATTTCCGCCATGCCACAGCTCATTTCCATCATGTCACAGCTCAAGGTTTACAGCAAGTCGGATGTCCTTTCTTTTACGAAAGTCCGAAAGTTCGAAACCCGGCTGGGGGAGGAGATCCTCGTGGCGGCCGATCCGGCGAACATCAACGCCTCTATAGAACAGTCGCCGGCGGAATATGTCCTGCTGGGTATCCCCGAAGACATCGGCGTAAGGGCCAGCGAAGGGCAGGGGGGAGGGGAGACGGCCTGGAAATATTTCCTGAAGAACTTCCTCAACATACAGAGCAATGACTTCCTGCAGGGTGGCAACATCCTTCTGCTCGGGCATTTCGACTTCGGCGATCTGTCACAGCTGATCGAAGCCAACGCTTCCGATCCGGAAGAGAAGATCATGGCCTATCGCCACGCAGTACATACGATAGATGAGGCCGTCGAGCCGCTGATCCGGGTCATCACTGCCGCAGGCAAAATACCCATCGTCATCGCCGGTGGTCACAACAATGCCTACCCGCTGATAAAGGGTGCGGCCAAAGGCTTGCATAAGGCCGGCTTCATCCCGCTGGCCCAGATCAATGCCGTCAACCTCGACGCCCATCCCGAATTTAGTCCCGTAGAAGGCCGCCACAGCGCCAACGGCTTTCGGTATGCTGAAGAAGATGGCTTTATGGAAAAATATTGCGTCATCGGCGTTCATGAGAACTATCTGCCCCAAAACGTCTGGCTGGATATTCTCAACAATCCCTTTATCGATTGTATTACCTATGAGGACATCTTTGTGCTGGAAAAAAGGAATTTTACACAGGCCGTAGCACATGCTACCGGTTTTACGGAGGACAATTATATCGGCCTCGAGCTCGACCTCGATGCTATCGCGCAGGTCCCCGGCGCCGGCCTGCCGCCTTCCGGTCTCACGCCTTTACACGCCCGCCAGTACGTCACTTTTGCAGCCATAGACTCCAAGATAGCCTATCTCCATATCTGCGAGGGCGCTGTCTGCGTGGGCAATGGCTGCTCCAATCCTTCGACCGGTCGTCTTATCAGCTATATCGTCAGTGATTTTTTGAAGGCCCGCGAATAGTGGGGCCGCAGCGCCGGCTGCGTTGGCGTAGACCAAATGCCCAAATTAGGTGACAGGAAGATAATTGCTACTGATCTAGCTTTGTAGCATGTCATCTACACTTATACGCCCCCTTGGGGGTTTCGAACAAATGTTCTGGCTACGGGCGCAAACCACCACCGTTCATTTTACACTTGCCGGAGAAGTTGAAGGCGCGACAAGCCCTGCGCAATGGGCAGCAGCGCTGAATACGATACAGCAGATCCATCCGATGCTTTCCGTTGGCATCCGGCAGGAAAAAGATTCGTCGTTGTGGTTTGAACACCGGCCTGGTCAGCCCATCCCTTTTAGAGTGGTCGTTGGCAAGGAGGGGCTCCGCTGGGAAGCGGAACTGGAAAAAGAACTTGCCCTGCCTTTTGAGAACGATGCAGCTCCGCTGATGCGGGCGGTGCTGGTGCACTATCCGGATAAGTGTATTATTATGCTTGTAGCACATCACTCCATCGCCGATGGTCTTTCCCTTTCCTATATCATACGTGATTTGCTGGAGGTGCTCAGGGGAAAAACGTTGACTCCATTTGCTTTCCCGCCTTCTGTGGATCAACTGGTCGGACTGACGGGAGAAGCGCTGAAAGGCCCTCCTTTTATGGTTGGGCGAACGCCGCTGCGGCTGGTGGAAAAGACAAAGATCATCCCCCGGATGTATACCCAACGGCTAACCCCCGAATTAACAGCCCGGCTGATCAGACTTTCACACGAAGAAGGTTGTACCGTTCATGGAGCAGTGATATCGGCATTGGTATCGGCAGGGCGGTCAGTCTTTCCCAAATGGAAGGAAAAGGAACTTCGTGTCTTGTCTCCTATGTCGGTCCGGAACCTGTCCGGAGCAGGGGAAGAATGTGCTCTCCGCCTCGGTGCCAAAATGATGGCTTTTCGGCCGGAAGAGAACCGGTCATTTTGGGACCTGTCGCGTTTTGTCAGGGCCGTTATCACAGAAGCGGCCCGCCTGGAAACGATAAAAGAAGACACCACCGGCTTGCGGAAATTTGTGGACGGAATGGACGTGGCTGGATCCGAGGCGGTCTCAGAAAGATTTAACCGCGAACTGGTAGTTTCCAATATCGGCCGGGTCGGTTATGACACCCGCTTTGGATGGCTCAGGCTTACAGGTTTGTGGGGACCGTCAATACATTCAGGTTTTGAAGATGAATTCTCGATGGCACTGTGTACGGTCGATGACAGCTGTTGTCTGCTGGTTACCAGCCGCGAGCCAAACGGGCAGCTGCTGCTGGCTGAGACGGTGAAGTTGTTAGAAAGGTATTCCAATGTTTATGTATCCCAGCAATGACCTTGACTGATCGCTATACATCGCGCTGAGCTCCAGTGGCCCCAAGGCAAAATTGTAGGTGAACGTCAATGCATAACCGGAGAGGAAATCCGGTGTCGTAAAGAAATTGCTCTTATTGACAAAATTATTGAACAATACATTGGCCCTTCCTGTGATCAGCACATTAGCGAAAAGCTGGTAACGCAGTCCCAGCATTCCTTCCGCGATGCTCGATGAATAGAACGTGCCTTCCCGCAGTCCGGCAAAGGCCACCTGGTTGTGGAACTGGCTCGTCATCCCGCCGATGGAGAACTCATTCATGATATTGTTCTTATAATGCAGGTTGAGTCCTCCCTGAGCGTGCATGAGCAGGGTATATTTTTCGCTTAGCGGCACATACTGATCGAAGTTGAGCAGGAAGCGTTCGTATGACGCGCTGGAAAAGCTCGTGTCCGTGCGGGTGACATTCGAATTGAAATAATCTACGTTGGGAGTTTGAGGGAAGACATGGGCTGCCTCGGCTTCGAACTTTATTCCCCTGCGGGGATACAGAGGTCTGTCCAGGGTATTGCTGCGGACAAAGAAATAACCCGTAAAAAAGCTGTTCCTGCCTTTGAACTCCAGGCTTGAAGTGATCGACGGATCATAGTCGACGTATTCGAAACGGCTGCCGATGCCAAAGGTGAGGTCCCGGTTGGTGGAATATCCAAAACGGGCGTCTGTCTTCCAATAGTTCTGACTGTATAAACCTGCTTCCTTGTACTTACTGTTGTAGGTGGTTATGCGGAAGTTGTCGAATTGTGATCCCAGGACGAATGCAAAGTTCGCGCGCCGGCCGAAATACTGGAGGTGTTCGCCCCTGATCCGGAAGTTCTGTCCCAGGTTCAACGTTACCAGGCTGCGGGAAGTAGCGGTGAAAAAATTCCGGCTCGTCAGGTTCAGGATGGCGCTGATGCCGCTGAACTGGTTATAGTTGAGCCCGATCTTGGCAAAGGTCAATGGATTTTCCTCGACTTCGTAGACGATCCGGTTGGTGCCGTCGGGCTGCGCTTCGAGAGCGTAGGTGATGCGATTGTAATACCGGGTGCCGAAGGCCCGTCGCACCATGCGCGAAAGGTTTTCGGCGGTATAATAATGATTGGTCTCCAGACCCATGCTCTGTATAAAAAAGCCCTGGTTGGTATTGAACAGCCCGTGTACTTCAAAGGAAGAGATCTTCACCGGCTGTACGACAGGCAGGCGATTCTTTACTATCTCCTGCGGACCGTAGATGGCATTCAGGGAATCGGCCAGCTGCTTCAGCCGGGGATAAAGGCGCCGTCCTTCTTCAAGACCTTCGTTGACGATCTGCTGGGCCTCGCCAAAGTTACCCATGCCATATTTCTCCAATGGCTGCGACACATAAATATTACAAAGGGGGATCTGGGTCCGCGTGTCTGCGGCCTCGCGGAAGAAAGCCACCTGTAGCAGCACCTGGAGGGCATTGGTCACTTCCTTGGAGCTGCGCAACGGTCCGGACACGTTGCTGCCGATGACAATATTGGCGCCCATCTCCCGCACGTCCTTTACCGGGAAGTTCCGGACCACCCCGCCATCGATCAGCTTATGACCGCCATATTCGACGGCGGTGAAGACGGAAGGGATGGCCATGCTGCTTCTCAGTGCGGAGACGATCTCTCCTGTATCCAGGACGACGGCTTCGCCTGTCGAGACATCGGTTGCTACACATTTAAAAGGGATGGAGAATTTTGAGAAGTCTTTGATATTATGGACCGCGCGGAATACTTCTGCAAATTTCAGCCAGAGTTCCTGCCCTTCGATGACGCCGGTAGACAAGCGGAACCAGTGATTGACCCAGGGCAGCTCGATATCATACTTGCTGTATTCGTCCTTCTCCTCCATGATCAGACTGCGCATGCTGGACTGATTGGACAGGATGAGGTCCCAGTTGATGCCTTTCATGATCTTTTGGATCGAGTCGCCGGAATAACCGATGGCATACATTGCACCGATGATGGAGCCCATACTGGTGCCGGTGATATAATCCACCTTTAGTCCCGCGCTGTCGATAGCTTTCAGGATGCCGATATGTGCCAGTCCTTTTGCTCCACCACCACTTAGCACCACCCCGATCTTTGGCCTTTGTCCCGGCTGTGCCTCCTGTGCAAGGGTGCGGGTCGCCGGTTGCAGGAACAAAAAACAAATTAAAAGGTATTTCATTACAGCGACTTTTCCAGCTCCATGATCTTCTCGAACACCTGCTCATACTGGCGGTTAGCCACTTTCAATTCCTCACTGGCTTTTTTATAATCCGTCTCCGCTGTTACGAACTTATTCCTATCGGAATACGTGCCCGGATCGGATAAGGATGCTTCGAGCTTGATCCGCTGTTCGGAAAGTGTGGCTATTTTTTCTTCCAGTTCCTGGAAGAGACGTTGCTGGCGCTGCAGTTCCTTCTTTGCTTCTTTATTGATGGGAGTGCCCGCCGGGGGAGGAGGGGGCGTCACCGATGTTTTTACCGGGGACGGGGCGGCTGCCTTTGCCGGGGACGGAGATGTCGCCGTCGCGGAACCATTACCCGCAGCTTTTGCCTGGCCGTTGGAATTGCCGTCCTTTTTGCCGGCAGATGCCGATGTGGAACCTGCAGCTGCCTTCGCCGCCACATTCCTTTCTTTCCAGTCCACCCATTCTTCATAAGTGCCCTTGAACTCACGGATCTGTTGGTCTTCGATCTCCCAGATCTTATTGGCCGTCTTTGAAATAAAATACCGGTCATGGCTTACCAACAGGAAGCTGCCTTCATATTTGTTGAGGGCATCGATCAGCAGGTCGCAGGAGTGCATATCCAGGTGGTTGGTAGGTTCGTCCAAAAGCAGGAAGTTGGCCTTGCTGATGATCGTCTTGGCCAGCGCCACCCGGGCTTTTTCACCACCGCTCAATACCTTGATCTTTTTGTCCACATCATCTCCGCTGAACAGGAAACAGCCAAGCAGTACCCGCAATTCCAGGTCTGTCTTCTGGCTGCCGCACAACTGCATTTCCTCGATCAGAGTATTATTGACGTCCAGCGCCTCCAATTGGTGCTGGGCATAAAAACTTTCGTCGACGTTGTGTCCCCAGACGCGTTCGCCATCGAATGGCTCAGCGCCGGCTACCATTCGCAGCAGGGTTGATTTCCCTTTACCGTTGGCTCCGATCAGGGCTATCTTGTCTCCGCGGTCTATTTCTGCCGATGCGTTCTCCACGATGGTGATGGGTCCGAACTTCTTTGTCGCTTCCTTCAGCGTGGCGAGTATCCGGCCGGGTTGTTTGTCCACCCGGAAATTGATCTTGATATTCGGCCTTTCGATCTGTATGTCTTCGATCCGGTCGATCTTGTCCAGGCGTTTCATGGCGCTCTGGGCGGCTGCGGCCTTGCTGGCTTTGGCCTTAAAACGTTCGATGAAGCGTTCCTGCTGCCGGATATAGTCCTGCTGGTTCTCGAATGCCCTTTGCTGCAATTCTACCCGCTGTACTTTCTCCGTCTCGTAGAAACTATAATTGCCATTGTAGACGTGCAGCTCCCGTTGATAAAGCTCCACGATCTTGGTGACCATCCGGTTGAGGAAATATTTGTCATGGCTGACGATGATCACCGAGCCAGGGTAATGCTGCAGGTATTTTTCCAGCCATTCGATGGAAGGAAGGTCCATGTGGTTGGTAGGTTCGTCCAACAGGAGCAGATCGGGATTCTGAAGGATCATCTTGGCCAGCAGGACGCGCATACGCCAACCCCCGCTGAACTCCCGGAAAGGGCGGCCGAGGTCAGAATTGGAGAAACCCAGCCCTTGCAGGATCTCTTCGGTCCGATGGTGGATCGAATACCCGTCCAGGGTATCCATCTCATGAAGGGCATCCGTATAACGGATCAGTAAGTCATTGTTCTCGTGATCTTTCTCCAGTTCGTGTCCCAGCTCGACGATCTCTTTTTCCAGCTGTAGCACCCGTTCGAAGGCGGTAAGGGCTACTTCGAGAATAGATCCGTTGGTGTCGAAACTCAGCAGATCCTGGTGCAGGTAGCCGATCGTCGTGCTCCGGCTTCTTTCTACCGTGCCCTCCGAAGGGAGGTACTGTCCTGCAAAGAGTTTTAATAAAGTTGATTTTCCCGTTCCGTTGTAACCGATTAAACCGATCCGTTCGTTGGGTTGTATGTGCCAGGTGGCGTCTTTTACGATAACCCGGGCTCCAAATTCGAAAGTAACATTCTGTAATCCTGCTAACATGGGTGCAAATTTAACCCAAGGTCTCCATACCCCCAAAACCCTATGGCTGTTATTGTTAAATTCGCCTTATTGCCAAAATGCTCGTTATCCTTTACCTTCGGTGAAATATCGTGCCATGAAGAAATTCATCCTGCTGCTCGTCGCTTTTATCGTAGTTGGCTTCTTTGCTTACAAGCTCCTGTCGGACAAACCGGTGAAACAGGCACTTAAGAAGGACGAACCGCTGAAGATAGGGAAGAATCCCAGCCAGTTCAACGACGCTTTCTCCGAATTATTAACACAATATTATACTCTAAGAGACGCTCTGGTCGACTGGGACACCGTCAAGGCTGACCAGGCTGCCTATGCCCTGGCTGCAAAAGCCGATAGCCTGCCTGTCAGGACGCTGAAGGCCGACTCGACCATTATCACTACTGCGTTGAGTTATACTGCGCAGGCAAGCAGCGAAGCTAAGGCACTTACGGGCGAGATCGGTATTGAAGCCCGCCGCCGGTCCTTCAATATGCTTACCGACCAGATTTATACGTTGGCGAACGCTGTCCGTTATGACGGGCAGATCATCTATCATATCAAATGTCCGATGGCATTCAAGGAAACGGAAGAAGGCTATTGGCTGAGCAGCACGCCCCATGTGGTGAACCCTTATCTTGGGAATAAGCACCCGGTCTATAAGAGTAAGATGCTGGGTTGCGGGGAAGTAGCAGATTCGTTGGATTTTGCGAAGAAGTAAGGGGCTCGCGCGCTACTGGCTTTGCTCTGGCTCTGCGTCGCGGCTGCCCGCGACGTGCCGGCTAGCGGTGTCGCCGTCACGGCTTATACACAAACTTTACTGCTGCACTCTTTTGTTCGCTCGAGGACAGGAAGACCTCGAATTTCTTATCCCCGGCAGTGACCATCATCAGCGCTGTATTCGGCGGGATGGTGCCGAGGTTATTGGCATACATCACCAGCTCGTATTCGGTCGAAGGGAAGGCGTTGAAATTGATAGTCAGCGGCCGGTCGGTCAGCATTTGCCGGTAGAGCAGCACTTTATTGTTGATCAGCACGGTCACGGTATCATTATCGATCTCCCCGTTGTCATACAGCTCGATCTTGATCTGTGGGCTATTGACAGTAACTGTCTTTACCAGGGTCTTTTCCCGGGGTTCGAGGTGCAGCGCTTTTTGAAGGGAGACCAGGGTATCCGGCTGATCGACATCGACAGGGAAGTCGGAGACGTTGACCTTTTTCAACTGGATCTTACCCGGCGGGCAAACCATATTCTTCTCTGAATAGATGCCCTTCCAGTCTCCGTTGAGCACTTCTTCGTCACCTTTCTTTGAATAATTGAGGTCATAGGTCTTGATACAGGGCAGGCAGTCGGTGGGGATCTCGGACTCCAGCACCTTGTTTTCTATGAGGACCAGGCGGTGTGTCTGCGGATTGTAACGGCCGGTGAAGCTCATTTTCACGAAGTGGGTCTTGTCGAAATAGTCATAGGCCCTTCCTGTGATCCTGTCGCCTGCGGCATTGATCTGGAGCTCGAGAAAATAACGCGGATAACAGCCGCCCTCGCCCTGGGTCAAGGTCCCCTTCCAGATGCCGTTGAGGTCTTCTCCTCGCGCGCAGCAGCCTAGTGATATCAATAAAAAGACCCATACGCAACGAATCTTTTGGAACCGCATATTTATTTCACGAATTTGAAAGTGACCATAGCATTCTTTTGTTCGGTCGAGGTGATCCTGACCTCATACTCTTTATCCCCCGCTTTTACGATCATCAGGGAGGTGTTGGGCGGGATCTCGCCTTCGTTCTCCGCAACCATTACCAGTTCATGGTAATCGTTGGTTTCATCAAGGTGCAGGGTCAGTATCAGCGGCCGGTCAGTCAGCATGGCGTGTGAAATGACCTGTTTGTTATCGAGGTAGACGGAAACGGTGTCGTGGTCGATGGCTCCGTCGTCATAGATGTTCAGCGTGACTTCGTTGACGTTGACGGTTATCGTTCTGACGACCTGGTTGCTTCGGGTCAGCAGGATCCGGGGTGTAATGGTCGGGAACTTGCGGCCCATGCCGTTGCTGTCACTATTCGGCGGTTGATGCACCGTTGCATTGGGCACCGTGACCCTTGATGTGGATGGGGTCCTGGTTGGCGCCTGTTTCTCCGGTCTGTTGGTCTTTGGAGGTGATGTTTTTGCTACGGGAGGCGCTGTCCTTGCTCCCGGGGGCTTGGTTGCGGCAACCGGCGGTGCTGGCTTTGTTGCGGGGGGCTTGGCGCCTGCCGCCGGTGGCGTTGTCTTGGCCGTGGGCGGCGCTGTCTTCACACCTGGTTTTGCGGTCGCGCCGTTCCTGTGAGGTGTTGTAACTTTTGCGAGACTGCTATCCTTATGCGCAGGGGTGATCTTTGGTTTTGGCTTCCCGGTCGTGACCTCTTCCTTTTTGGCGTTCTCTTTTTCCTTTTTTGCCAGGAAGGGCTCCACATAAAAATCGCTGGATGCTACTTTACGCAGGAAGACCGTACCCCGGCCGCAATTGGAGGAGTCCCGAATATTCATGCTGACATAGGTCCCTTCGAGGAACTCTTCATCCCCCGACTTCGAATATTGCAGAAAGCAGGTCATGATACATACGTCGCCGGACTGGTTTCTCAACTCCAGGAGCTTGCCTTCCTGTAGCATTACCTTTCCCGTATGCGCATTGACGGTGCCCACTGCCGCAGCCTTGCCATAAAAAATAGAGGAAAGATAGGAATAGGTGACGGCTTCAAAGTGTTTGTCGGTCTGGGCTATCTGCACCTCGAATCTGTAACGGTCATCGAATAGCGAATTCCGCGCTGCTACATTCGTCGACCTAAAATGTCCCTGCCACACTCCTGTCACATCCTGAGCCCATCCGGCAAAAGGCATCAGCAAAAAAAATAACTGAAAAAATCTCCGCATATTCTACGATTTCCCAAAGGCAAATTATGGAAATAAATCGTTGAATGGGCTACCATTTGTAATTTTTAACTAAAGGGGGAAGGGTGGATGGTCGCTCCGCTGCGTCCATGCTGCGCATGGCCTAACCGGGGCCAATGATTTAGTGATCTTCATGCGCGCAAAGGTAGGTTCGCTGTTCGGTTAGATGCTGGGATTTGCCTACCTTTGCGCGCATGAAGATCACTTTGCCAGACGGCGCCGTACGCGAATATGAATCCGGCGTCACCGCACTAGAAATCGCCAAGTCCATCAGCGAAGGATTGGCCAGAAAAGTCTTAGCCGCAAATGTAAACGGACAGGTATGGGATGCCACGCGCCCCATCACAACCGACTCTACCCTGAAACTGCTCACCTGGACAGATACGGATGGCAAATCCACTTTTTGGCATTCTTCCGCGCACCTCATGGCCGAGGCGGTGGAGTCGCTCTACCCCGGCGTAAAATTCTGGGTAGGTCCCGCCGTCGACAATGGGTTCTACTATGACATGGACCTGGGCGGCAGACAGGTCACGGAAGAGGACCTCAAAAAGCTGGAAGTGAAAATGGCCGAGCTGGCAAAGCAGAACGAGGCCTACAGAAGAAAGGAGATCAGCAAAGCCGAAGCCATCAAATTCTTCAGCGACAAGGGCGACGAATACAAGCTCGATCTGCTGGAGAACCTCCAGGATGGAACCATTACCTTCTACACACAGGGGGGCTTCACCGACCTTTGCCGTGGACCGCATATTCCCAATACCAGCTTTATCAAAGCGGTAAAGCTGACCAATATTCTATGGAGTGACCTTTCCTTCGCAAAAAGAGCTGGACGAATACCTGGCCCTGCTGGAAGAGGCGAAGAAGCGGGATCACCGCAAGCTCGGCAAGGAACTGGGTATTTTCACCTTTGATGAACAGGTCGGACCGGGTCTGCCTTTGTGGATGCCGAATGGCACCATCATCATCGAGCAGCTGGAAAAACTGGCAAAGGAAACTGAAGAACGCGCCGGCTACAAACGAGTGGTGACGCCCAATATCGCCAAGGAAAGCCTTTATATCACCAGCGGTCACCTGCCTTATTATGAGGACAGCATGTTCCCGCCAATGGAGCTGGAAGGGGAGAAATATTACCTGAAAGCAATGAACTGCCCGCATCACCACAAGATCTTTGGCGCAGAGCAAAAGTCCTATAAAGACCTCCCATATCGCCTTGCCGAATACGGCACCTGCTACCGCTACGAACAAAGTGGCGAACTTTTTGGTTTAATGCGGGTACGATCTTTGCACATGAACGATGCACACATCTACTGCACGAAAGAACAATTCTATGCCGAATTCAAAGCCGTGAATGAGATGTATCTCAAGTATTTTAAGCTCTTTGGCATTGACAAATACGTGATGCGCTTCAGCACGCACGAACCGAGCAAGCTGGGTAAGAAATACATCGACGAGCCCCAGCTGTGGAAGGAAACTGAAGACCTGGTGCGGGATGTGCTGACCAAGACCAATACGCCGTTTATAGAGGTGCCGGATGAAGGGGCCTTTTATGGGCCAAAAATTGATGTCCAGATCTGGAGTATCATTGGAAGGGAGTTCACTTTGGCTACCAATCAGGTGGACTTTGCGCAGGGAAGGCGCTTCAAGCTGGAGTATACCAACAAGGAAAACCAGGCCGAAACGCCGCTGATCATACATAGAGCCCCCTTAGGCACCCACGAAAGGTTTATCGGGTTCCTTTTGGAGCACTATGCGGGCAAATTTCCGGTATGGCTGGCGCCACTGCAGGTAAAGATCCTGCCGATCACCGATAAGTCTTTGGAATATGCACAAAGTCTTTTAGTTTCCCTGAAAAATGCGGATATTCGTGTAGAACTCGACGATCGCAGCGACAAAATAGGCAAGAAGATCCGGGACACCGAACTCGCAAAAGTTCCTTATATGCTGGTCGTTGGCGAAAAGGAAATGGCGGACAACAAAGTAGCTGTCAGACGACAGGGAAAAGGTGACCTGGGTGTTCAGGGCATTGAAGAGTTCATAGCTCAGATCACAAAAGAAATCAAAGAGCGTCTCCCGAATCCCTAAGGGAAAAAACGCAGGCCCTATATATCAGATTCATCAAAAAAGATATGTAGATTCGTTAA
>Ga0193716_1000565_pt1 | contig 22380 bp, 20 predicted proteins | sample U2c1metaG_FD_145901 | JGI IMG/M metagenome (GOLD analysis project Ga0193716, IMG submission 145901) | Soil microbial communities from a riparian zone of the East river system, Colorado, United States - U2c1 | ecosystem: Environmental > Terrestrial > Soil > Riparian zone | place: USA: East River...
ATGATCCGGTGAAGATGTACCTCGAGGATATCTACTCGGTTGCGGCGAGCCTGGCTGGAGTGTGTGGTGTGTCGGTGCCCTGCGGAGAGACGAAGGATGGGTTGCCGATCGGCGTCCAGGTAATCGGCAAGCACTTTGATGAGACGACGATGTTACGAGTGGCTCAGGCGGTGGAGACTGGGCAGCGATAGCAAGAGAAATATTCGAGATCATGTTGTGATGCGAGAGGCACCGATGAGAAGAAGGTTGATGGGGTACTCCCCCGTTACTTCTTTGCTGGTTCCCGAATACATTCGGGTATGCTGGTGCTAGCGATTTGAGCAGGAATATTGCGGCTGTGCGGTTGAAGATTGCGCATGGTCTTTTTTGTGAACGGCAGCTCTTTTTGAAGGGTAAGACGGTTTTGCGAGGATTACAGCAGATGCAGTTCGGTAGCTCCCCTAGAGTTTTCAAGGCAGGATGTGCGCTTTTGTTTACCGTGCTCGGGACGAGCATGTCGCCTGCTCAGTTTTCGCAGTTTGGGCAGGCTCTTGGAAATACCGGGGGGCAGCAACAACAATCTTCCTGTAGTCCCAACGATCCAGCGTGCCAGGCATATGGCGATCAGGGTACCTATCAGGGGCGCGGGACATCGCAGGTCAATCCGCAATCGACGAACTCTCAAGGCATCAACCTCCAGTCGGATCAGCAGACCAGTCAGGACACCACCAACGCGCAGGCTGGTGACCGGACGCAGCAAGAGTTGAACAGACAGCTTCGCCTTCCGTTGGATTCGCCCACGGAGTTTCAACAAATGGTGGCCAACTCCATCGGTAAGACGCTGCCGATCTATGGGGCCACGCTCTTTCGTAATCCTCCTTCCACCTTTGCGCCACTGAATATGGTGCCAGTCACTCCGGATTATGTTGTCGGGCCGGGCGATGAGCTGCTCATCCAGTCATGGGGACAGGTGACGCTCAACAGCCGCTTCATGGTCGATCGCTCGGGTAATATCTTTATTCCCCAGGTAGGCACGATACACGTTGCGGGGCTGCCGTTTTCACAGATGCATGATCATCTGAAAGAGCAGATGAGCAGGGTCTTCCGCAACTTCGATCTGAACGTAAATATGGGGCATCTGCGTTCGATCCAGGTCTTTGTTGTGGGACAAGCTCGTCGGCCTGGAAGTTACACCATCAGTTCGCTGAGCACACTGGTCAATGCGCTCTTTGCGACAGGCGGTCCAGCGCCCCAGGGCAGCCTGCGGCACATCCAGTTGAAGCGGGCGGGAAATGTAGTCGTCGATTTCGACCTTTACGACTTACTGCAACGCGGCGATAAATCAAATGACGCGCAGCTATTGCCTGGCGACGTTATCTACATTCCGCCTGTGGGACCACAAGTGGCAGTGGCGGGTAGCGTCAACACGCCTGCCATCTATGAATTGAAATCGACAAGCAGTTCGACCGTTGGAGATGTGCTGGAGCTTGCCGCTGGTTTGACGAATGTTGCGTCGGGCGAGAAGGTTCGGTTGGAGCGGGTGGACGAACGCCGTATGCGCAGCATGGTCGAGGTGCCTCTCGACGCACAGGGAAGAACGACGGTGCTGCACGACGGCGATCTGCTGGAGCTGGTCGCGGTCGTCAGCCAGTATAAAGATGCGATTACGCTACGCGGCAATGTAGCGAATCCAGGACGCTACACCTGGAAGCCGGGGATTCGCGTTCGTGATCTGTTGCCGGATAAAGACGCGCTCATCACGCGGGACTACTGGTTGAAGCGCAGTCAGCTGGGTCAACCGATGCTGACGTATGTTCCGACCTGCCTTCCCATGACGCCGTATGGTATTCCCAGTCTGCGTTATGGCATCCCGGTTGGGGAGGAGGGTGAGAATCCAAACTGGAGGTACTCCTCGACGAGAAATCCGAACCTGATCGGTCTTTCGTTTGGGACTAGCGATGGAAGTTCCTATGGCGCGAGTGATGGCAGTGCTGGCAATATCGATGGCACTCCTGGTACTACGCCTCCGACGGACGGTGGGCTGGATTGCGCAAGGACGTCTGAGTTCTCAGCTTTGACCTATGCCAATGGCATGAATGATCGTTCTACGTATTCGCCAAATTCGCCAAATTCGCCAAATTCGCCAAATTCGCCGACGCCAGGAAACAACACTCAAAGCCAGAACGGAATGCCGTTGCAGAATATCTCCAGCGGAAATCGTATGAGTACGGCTAGCGCCAGTGTGGGTTCGTCTGTTGTGAGTTCCTCTGCGGGACAGTTTCGGCCACGCAATGACGTCAAGTTGAGCGAGCCAGACATCGATTGGAGCTATGCTGTCATCGAGCGGCAGAGTAAGGAAAACCTGACGACATCCCTGTTGCCATTCAATCTCGGGAAGGTTGTGCTGGAAGGGGATGCTTCGCAGAATCTGGAGTTGGTGCCGGGCGATGTGGTAACGATCTTTTCCAAGGCGGATATTCGCGTGCCTCAGTCGCAGCAGACGCGGTTTGTCAGATTGGAAGGCGAGTTTGTCTCTTCCGGTGTCTATAGCGTATTGCCTGGGGAGACCTTGCAGCAGCTGGTTAAGCGGGCGGGGGGCTTGACCTCAGAGGCCTATCTCTATGGGTCGGAGTTTACTCGTGAATCGACCCGCCGCGTGCAGCAGCAGCGGTTGAATGAATATATAGACCAGATTTCATTACAAGCTAGTACGAATGCGACCAATAATGCGGGCCGCGCGATCAATCCGCAGGATAGCGCTGCCGCGGCTGCAGCGCAGGCGCAGAACCAGAACGTCATCGCCAGTCTGCGCCAGGCGCGAGCCACTGGGCGCATCGTGCTGGAGCTGGCGCCTGATAGCAGCAATGTGGCTCAATTGCCAGATCTGCCGCTTGAGGATGGGGACCGATTTATCGTGCCGCGCGTACCATCGACGGTGAGCGTGGATGGAGCGGTCTACAATCAGAATTCGTTCCTGTACGATCCGCATCGGCGCCTGGGAGACTATGTGCGTTTGGCCGGCGGGGAGAACCGTGATGCCGATAAGGGCCGTGCGTATGTGATTCGCGCCGGCGGCAATGTCATCAGCAAGCAATACAGCTCGTCTTTGCGCGGCAATAGTTTCACTTCTATTCGCCTCTATCCAGGTGATACGGTTGTGATTCCGCTGAACTTGGATAAAGGAAAGACGATGCGCCTTGTCGTAGATATTGCACAGATCGTCGGCCAGTTCGGAATAGCTATCGCTGCCACCAGCCTGATCTTCCCTTAGGAAAGAACGTATGACCAAAGCGCACAATTGACAGTGCACGAGTTGTCACCCCGAGATAAATCGTGCACGGCACACAATACAGGAGACTTTAAGTGAAGGTGAACTCGATCTGACGGCTCTTGGAATGTGCTTTGTAAGAGAAAAATAGCTGCTATTCATGCTCGCAAGTTTTGGCGCGGACTCCAACTAAGATGAATGCCTCCAGCAGTGGAGGTTAAATAAAATGGAGGCTGCTATTCTTGCAGGCGGATTAGGTATCCGTACAGTGAAAGAGACGCAGTTTGCAGTTTCGCTGGGTAGAATAGAAACAATGTCGACGCTGTTTGCTGTTGTCATTCCCACTTTAAATGCCGCTGATGATTGGCCCCGATTTGTGTCGCATCTATCGTCTTCCATTCCAGCAGATCGGATACTGGTTCTCGATTCTTCGTCTACCGATGGCACTGCGGATCTTGCTCGGACAGCAAAATTTCGTGTCCATACAATTGCGCGGGCGGAGTTTAACCATGGAGGCACACGCCAGTTAGCTGCTGACTTGCTTCCGGAGGCGGATGTTCTCGTATTTTTGACTCAGGATGCAGTGCTTGCCGGCCCTGATGCGATTAACAAACTGCTAGAACCCTTTGCGGATTCAAACGTCGCAGCCGCCTTTGGGCGTCAACTGCCACGTGTGGGCGCAACTCCTATTGAGACGCATGCTCGCATCTTCAACTACTCGAAACAGTCGGACATTCGCATCCTAAGGAGCCGGGAACAACTTGGCTTCAAAGCCATTTTTATTTCGAATTCTTTTGCAGCCTATCGACGGGAAGCGCTTATGGCCGTCGGTGGATTTCCGCGGGAGGTGATCTTCGGAGAGGACACGATTACTGCTGCCAGGCTTCTCCTTTCAGGCTGGAAGATCGCATATGTGGCCGAGGCGCAGGTCTATCATTCCCATAGCTATAGCTGGATGCAGGATTTCAAACGTTACTTTGACATCGGAGTACTGCACGCACGTGAGAGCTGGCTGCTCCAAGAATTCGGGAGTACGGGTGGGGAAGGAAGCCGTTTTGTACGATCAGAATTGAACTTCCTCTGGCCCCGGCACTGGTGGTTTATACCGTCGGCATTGATCCGAACTGCGCTCAAGCTGGTTGGCTATAGGCTTGGCAGGATCGAGAACAAGTTGAGCGTGAAGTGGAAACGCAGATTAAGTATGCACCACCGCTTTTGGAACTAGGAGCGGAGTGACACCGGCGATCCTTTATGCAGGCTTTGCCTTCAGGGTCTGTGCGCGTGTTTGTTCCCTGGAGTCAGCGATGTAGATCCAACGATGGATTCCAGGTTATCTGGAGCCACCCGCTGATATTGTGCTGCGACCCCTGCATATAGGAAGGGATCAGGAAGCGCTCATATTGGGTAAAGGTTTGAACAGTCCAATGGCGCTTGAGCGCGACTGAACTGTTTATGAATCCATCTGTGATAGTGCTGCCGCCGGGCAGGAAGAGTGTCCCGCCTTTATTTTGGCGATAACCGGCTTCAATCCGCGTTCGCCCTGAGAACCAATACCCTGCGCGACCTTCAATCGCGCGTGCATCGCGGCCCACAGCATTGCCCAACATGAAGCCTTTGTTTGTATTGGAGTCGAGATACTGGTTATTCATGAAGAAGTGCTGCCCACCAAAGTCCGTGGCAAGGCCAGTGGAACTTACCGCTTCGACGCGGAGGTCCATATGCGGTAGCCAGGGCAATCGGGCGAAGTAGATACCTGGGTTCCAGACAGCGCGCCGAGGTGCTGAGATCGGACTCGGGTCATCATCTGAATAGGCATCCGCGTAGAGTGTTACCACTTTGCGTAAGAATGGCAATTTATAACGGAAGTCAAAGTTGGCTTTGCGATCACCAGGGTCCGTCGGATCTCCATAGCCGGCGCTCCCGCCTCCACCAGTCGCTCCACCTCCAGTGGAACTAAAGCTAAAAATATTTTGGTTGAAGCTGTGGAGAGTAATAGGGTGTCCGACACCCCAGAAGACAGACCAGCGGGTGAAGCTGATATCCAGATTGTCGCCGAAGTTGAATTCTATCTTCTGTCCGTTGTACCAAGGGCGCGCTGGGTACGAATGCCCTGAGAGTTTGCCTAATACTATGTCGAAGCGATAGGTGCCGAGTGCGGGGAGCAGCGGCAACGGATGTGGGCGTGTAGAAACGAACCGCAAACTATAAGTCGGCTCGGCGTTACTGGAGAATGCGATTGGCCCCATGGTTGTTGGTCCCCAGTAAAGCTCCTGCTTGCCAAAGGAGAGCGCATTACCCGCGAATGCAACGCCTGCATAAAGCTCAATGGGGCGTTGACGATCGTAGGCTGCTCTGGCAGGAACCGGTTGGATATGCGGGTCGGAATCAGGCTGTACCTGATCAAGCGAGTTGATGAGCTGATTCATCGCAGGCGATTCTGCGGGATTGCCTGGGCTGTGCTGCAGCTCCTGTCGGTCATAGAAGAAGAGTCTTCCATGATGGGCGCGCAGGGAATATCCGGCGATGGCGCTACTGCCGCGGCCAAGGGGGCGACCGAAGTCGTTCCACCAGGTCTGGCCGAAGTGGAAGCTATCGGCGAGTGCCGGTCCCGCAATCGTTCCGTAGCGGGCGTAAACCGATTCCAACGATAGTGCCTCGTAGGAGGCGGGTTCGTCTGCCAATTCGTGGTGGAGATCGGTCATCAGTCTATGAGCTTCGGCTAGCAGGCTTGGGCTGTACGCATCCTGTCTGTCGGCTAGCTCCTCCGCTACTCTGAGCTGACGCAGGCACTCCTGGCGAGTCCAGGGACGGATGGAGACACTCTGCCCAGGGATGAAGCCCATCGAGGATAGGCGCTCCAGTGCAGGGTAGATCCAACTATCCATGGGAACGTTGGTTGACCCTATGGTGTCTGGATCTGGATCGAAGGGTAGCGGCAAGCGATTCGGGAGAGGGTCCGGTGGCAGATGCATCACTGCTTGCTGCAGCGCGGTGGTAGATGAGGTAGGGGTAGCGGAGATGGCCGTAACATTTGCCTGCGATGTTCGCGCACGGATCGTGCCATAGTCGACTGGTAGCGGTGGAGGATTGAACGGGGTCAGGCTGTAGTTATGGTGGGCCTTGTACACATAATGACCGATCAACCATCCCGTGGCGCTACCAACCAGAACATCGGAGGGGAAGTGCTGTTCTGCGAGGACGCGGCTGACGCTCACGGTTGCAGCCAGTCCGTAGACAGCTGCTCGCGGAAGCCAACCGGGATACTCGTCCCCAACGACGGCGGCCATGGACCACGCAGCGACCGCGTGATTGGACGGGAAGGACGAGTCCGAGAAGCTCGAACTGAAGAAGTTCCCTTTCGCGTTGTTAACAAGCGGACGATCGCGACGGGAGACAAATTTGAAGACTTGATTGACGGCTAGGCTGTTAGCGAGTGCTTCTCCTGCCAGCAGTCCTGTCTCGCGGGCTTGCGGTGCATAGTTGAATAGGCTCCAGAGGTAGGTGCTCGCAGGGATGGCTCCCAACGCTACGATGCCGCCGGTGGAGATATCGCTGGCCTTCTTCTGGTCGTCGGGACTGATATGGATTGCGGATGTCATCGTATGTTGATCGCTGCCGATCAACAATCCAGTGCTCACAGACAAGGGGAGGAGCCATCTGGCATCCAATGGTCGCAGGCGGAGTGGGCTGGTCCATATGGCCTTCTGGTCACTCAACAGGCGCTTCGGCGTGCCACCGAGTGTTACGTCCTTAGGTGCTGTGATCGCCGGCTTCGGAGAAGCTGCCTGTGCGGCCAGACCTTGAGGTTGTGGCGCATCCGGCAATGATGTCGAGATATCGGCTGGGTTGACAGGTGGTGCATTTAGCGCAGCGTCCTGCGCGAAACCATGCTGCCCCATCGTCAGGAACAGAGACGCAGTAAGACAAAGAGATCTGGATAGCATTCCTGGTGCCACTAGCATAGGAGAATTTCGGCGCGACCGGACGTTAAAGATACTGGAACCCCTTGCAGGGGCCCACCATAGCCGGCCCCCAGTCGTCTGAACGTATGCTGTGTTCAGTGTTTCTATTCTATCGTCCAGATGGCCGTTCCACGTGTGGGTGACGATCGGAGTCTTAACGCAGATACATGCATCGCCTCTTAAAGACGTGGAGAGTCATCGACGAGCTTTTTTGCGAAGAAACCAGAAGAGGCCAGAAAGCGCGAGCCACGACAGGCCGGCGATGATAAGCATGAGCCAGGCACTATAAACGGGCAAGCAACGATAGAGGATGAACGCAAAAAAGACGAGCGCCAGGGCACCGATGGAGGCGCCGGCAGCTTCGAGGCTGGCAGCTTTGCGACCACGATTTGTCCCGTCATAACCGACTTTCTGTTTCTTTTGCTTTTCGTGTTTTTCGATGAGCGTGACGCTTGCCGGGAAGATGGCTGGAAAGGCGAGGAACAGTCCTCCGATGACAGGGCCATATTCTTTGGCGATAAGGCCAGTCAGCATCGTGAGCAAGCCGCCAAATAAGAATCGAATCGCGTACTCATGAGGTTTGGTCGAATTGAGCGAAGACAGATCTACTTTCACAATCATTCGCATCACCTGAGGCAGAGATGCCAGATGCTAAACGAGACTCCCAGCCACAGAGGAAGGAGGGCAAGGGTGACGAGCAGTGCGGACGGTTTGAAGCGCATGAGAATCCAACTCGCAGCGGCCGCGTAGACGTACAGAGCGAACGCGCCAGCGATCATGGATCGGGCTTCAATGGCGGCGTAGATTTTGCCGTTGTGGACGATGGTAAGAGCAAGGGTTGCAAGCGCGATGGATGGCGCTGCGCCGAAGAGACCTGCGAAGCTCTTAGGGCGGAGGATATCGCCGAGTATGGCGAAGAAACTGACGACTGTGCCACCGATCAAAAAACGAAGAAGGAGATCCGTCATGGCTACTCCTACCGTGAAGCGCTCAAGGCTGTGGTGAATGCCATATCAGGCGGCTCTCTGAGCCTTCTTGATTAAGGTGCGCGCGGTGGCCACGCCCTTGCAGCCAAGTAGCTTGTACTGCTTACCTTCGAGGCGATGGTAGTTGACGAAAAAATCCTCGAGCTCTTTAAGGAAGTGCCTGGGCAGATCTTCAAGGCGCTTGATGTTGGTATGCATGTGATTGGCTTGGGCGATGGCTACGAGGCGGTCGTTGCGAATCCTCTTCTGGCCCTCAAGTTGTTCACCTTCGATGACGCCAATAAGCCGGGCAAGCAGGAGACAGCCAGGGAAGGCTGGCTCGTCCATCAAGACGAGCACGTCGATGGGATCGCCGTCGTCGGCGATGGTGCGGGGCAGGAAGCCGAAGTCGTAGGGAAAGGCCATTCCAGCGGGGAGAACTTTCTTCAGGAGAAGATCTCCTGGTCGGGGTCGAAGGCATACTTGTTCCGGCTGCTCTTGGGTGTTTCGATGATGACCTGAAGAAGGTTGTCTTTATTGCCGATTGGCTTTAGCTGGGTGGGGTCGACAAGAGATTTTTTTGATTTGGATTTACTGCTCACGGGTGCATCCTCCTAGTGTTAACAGAGTGTTAATCTCTCTCGTGAGATGGAGAAGTCAGGATTTTGTTTGCTTGGGCTAGGGCACGGTTCAGTTTCGGGGCGATCGAAACTGAACTTTTCTTCATCCCTGGGCAGCCCTACCGAACATTGGGACTACAGATGGTAGAAGTGATGCGCACCCAAGACCAGGATTAGAGTAATTACGGCTATGACGATCTCACCCAGTGCTCCCACGATGAATGGTCTAGCACCTTGTTTGAAGAGGTCCTTCAGGTTGGTACGCAGACCGACTCCGGCAAAGGTCAGTAGAAATGCCCAGCGGCTCAGGTTTCCCAGCGCAAGCAGTTGGGTTTTGTTGAAGCCCAGTGCGGCGATCGCCTGATTGGTGGAGGAACCCAGCGTCGCCAGCAGTGAGATGAAAAGGAATCCGAGGACGAATTTGGGAAATTTCTTCCACAGGAAGGCGGCCTTGTTCTCCAACTGTGCTGTGGTCGCGTCGCTGGCCAATCCCTTGCGCGCCCACTGAATAGCATAGGCTAGGACGACGAAGCCAATCAGCGCATTGCGGCATGTCTTGGCCAGCACGGCAAACTTCCCGGCAGCGTCTGAGTAGAGCGCTCCGGCGGCAGTTGCCTCTGCCGTGTTATCGACTGCTAGACCTGCCCACAGGCCATAAGCGTGGTCGCTCATATGCAGGACGTGCCCAATCAGCGGGAAGGCGAATAGCGAGATCGCGCCCAGCGCCAGGATGGCTGCGATGGCAGTCGAAGAGTCTTCTTCATCCGCGTCGATGGCTCCCTGTGTTGCGATGATGGCCGATACTCCGCAGACGCTCGAACCAACTGCCAGCAGCGTTGTGAGCTTTGGGCTGAGATTGAAGGCGCGGCCAAGCCAGGTCATGAACGTGATCGAGAGTGCGAGCGCAACGAAGACAAGGATGAGTGAGATACCGCCCAGCTTCAGTATGTCGCCGAGGATGAACCGCGCGCCCAGCAGGATAATGCCGGCCTTCAGCCAGAACTCATAGGTGGCTACGCCAGCGCGGAAGATGCGTGGCACTCCGACGGTGTTTGCGATCACGACGCCGAAGAGGATCGCCCAGAGCACGTACTCGATATTGGGGAAGGTGATGTGATGCGTCTTCGCATACGTATTGAGGAAGTGTTCGACGAACTTACCGGCATAGCCGACGACGGCCAGCAGAGCGATGCCGGGCAGGAGACCGCGGAGCGTAGTGGGTTCTTGCGGTGGACGCGAGGGATACTGGGTGCGGAGGTTGAATACTTCGGCTGAGGTGGCCATGATGTCTTCCTTGTCGCGTGGCTGTTTCCTACCAGGGAACGGTCTTGATCAGGCCGATGCGGACGATGAGCGCGAGGGTCAGCGAGAGGACGATGGCCCATGTATCGGTGGAGAGACGGCTGCGTGTAGAGGCCATGAGAGGTGCTCCTGAAACGGCCGTCAGTGTTCACAAGAAGTGAAGGCTAGGGCTGCTGAGATTTTGAATAGAGAGGGAAGGGACTAGCTGCGACAACAGCGGGGGAACAAGAGGTTCAGGATCGTGAGTTGGCGGGAGACCGTCATGGTGGCTGTAGTGTACATCAGGGCTTGGTGGTCGAGGTCTGAGGGGCTAATGGCTGGTAGTAGCGGGACTCGGGGAAGGCGCAGCCCTGGCAGAGGGTCTGTTCGTCGCGGATGATCTCGCGGTCGTAGTTGATGCCTTCGCCGCACTGGGCGCAGGCTATTCGGCTGGATTTATAGCCGGGCATCTCGCGGGCGTGCATGGGAACGTGGACCCATTCCTCGGTGAAGAGTTCAGTCGCTGGAAGTTCTCGGTAGGCGAGCATCTGCTGCTGGTTCTTTGGTTCTACGTTCGGGTACAGCTCCTTCGCTCGCTGCTTGGAGGACTCGAGAGCGGCGATGCGGATGGCTTTGTTGGTGCTGAGGTCGAGGAAGGTGGCGGCCATCTTGCCCCAGTCGTGGAACTTCAGAGCTCGCTTGCCGAGGCGGCAGCCGGTGACTACGGCGATTGCGTCGGTGGCGCAGCGGTCGATCTCGACGAAGGTGACCAATCGTTTGCGGTCGGCTCCTTTGGGGTCGTCGATGCCGAGACGCTCGCAGCCTAGCATGGCCATGCGCACTCCGAGGATCTGGCCGGCGCAGAGGTGGCCGTGGGCGACTTCGGCTTCGTGGAGAAGGGATTCGAAGGTCTGCATTGGCTCATGATACTGCTACTGCAAATCTCGCATTTGACCATTCTGGACGGCAACGGTAGTATTCGATGCCCGAGGACCCTGAGAGGTCCCTGAGAGGTCCCTGATGAGTGAGTTTGCGACGACAATCGGTTCTCTACTGAAACAGAAACGTGGACAGATCGCCTCCACGACGCCGGACGCTTCCGTGTATCAGGCCATCGAGATGATGGCTGAGAGGCAGGTGGGTGCCTTGCTCGTAGTGGAGCATAACGAGTTGCTGGGCATCATCTCGGAGCGCGACTACGCCCGCAAGGTGATCCTGCAGGGGAGGTCGTCGAAGGATACCTCCGTTGCCGAGATCATGAGCAGCCCTGTGATCTTCGTCTCGCGACAGCATACGGTGGGCGATTGCATGCGTATCATCACGGACAACCGGATCCGGCATCTGCCTGTTCTCGAAGACGGCGTGGTGGTGGGGGTTGTCTCTATCGGCGACCTGGTGAACTGCGTTATCTCTGAGCAGGAGCACACTATCCGGCAGCTCGAAGCTTATATCTGTGGCATGGCTACTTAGTCTTTTCTACCCCCTCCCCCCCGGGGGGTATTTGGACTAAAGTGCTTTGATTCAACGACTTACGCTATGGTATGCTTGCAAAGTCGTGCATCTAAAAGGGTTATGGCTAAATTCGTCTCCGGATTGAAGTTATTGGTGCTAATGGGGAAAGCCCCGGCTTTTTGCCGGGGCTTTCTTTGATTCTGTATCTAGTGTAACGGATTTGGGGGAACTAATAGGCACGTGGATCTCTGTGATGGAATTGGAGTTAGGGGGCTTTGGGGCTTGACAAGGTTTTTGGTGGGATTTCTTCCTGGAGTTTGAGGAGAACAGGCAACGGCAAGGACGTTGGAATTGGTTGTTGGAAAGGTACGGGTGGTTGTGGTGATCCAGGACCTTCGGGATCCTTCCCCTTCGACAAGCTCAGGGTCAGGATGACGACTTTAAAACAAACGGCTCAGGATGACGACCTAAAACAAACAACGGCAACTGCCTGTGAACGGGTGCCTTTCCGCCCTCCTTCTTATGGAGTGGGGCGGAGAGAACAGACAATGGAGGTCTGTGGTTAGCCAACTCGTGCCGCAGAGACCGGCACCAAGCCAAACGTTGCCTTGAGGCGTTGTGTCTCGTCTATGGGCGTGACGCCGAAGAGGCGTTTGAACTCGCGGCTGAATTGAGAGGCGCTTTCGTAGCCGACCCGCTCGGCTGCGATGGAGGCGCCGAGGGAGTCCTGCACCATGAGCATCCTTGCCTTGTGGAGGCGAATGGTTTTGAGATATTGCAGGGGCGAGGTTGCGGTGAGCGCCTTGAAGTGGTGGTGGAGCCCGGATACGCTCATGCCCGCCTCGGTGGCGAGAGACGAGACGTCCAGCGGTTTGGCGTAGTCGGAGTGCATGCGATGCAGGATGCGGTGCATCTGCATGCGGGGCCCATCCATCAGCAGGAGTGACTGAAGGGCTCCGCCCTGTTTGCCGCGCAGGACGCGATAGATGATCTCTCGAATGATCTGCGGGCCGAGTACATTTGCGTCGATGGGCGAGAGCATGCACTCGAGGAGACGGACTGTGGCGTTACTCAACGCTGCATCGATGGGTGTGGCCGTAACGCTGGTTTCTGGCGGTCTGACGAGGGTGGGGCCGCCCCTCGACTCCATCTTCATCATCAGCTCGCTCAGAAGCGCCAGCTCTATGCGGATGCCGATGCCGAGGAACGGTCCGTCGTCTGCCACCTCCGTGACACATTCGAAGGGCAGCGGCACGGTGAGGGTGAGGTAGTTGCGGGCATCGTAGGTGAAGACCTGATCGCCGATATAGCCCAATTTGCGGCCTTGCGCGACGATGACGATAGAGGGCTCATACATGACCGGAATTCGAGTGGTCGAACAGCCCAGGCGAAAGAGTCTTACACCGTCCAGCACCGAGGAGTGCGTCCCGTCCAGAGTGGCCATGCTGTTGAGCAGATCGACCATTTTCTTTCGATTTTTTTCGAGCGTATCCATAGTTCAAGCCTAGAGCAGTTAGCTCAATTGTCGCGAGAAATGGAGAAATAGGCAAGGAATAGGCAGTTCTATGTATGGAAGAAAGGCACGCGGAGGAGTCTGATAGAACCTGTGACCGGACGGTCTACAAGGAGAATCTTTTTCAAAATGTCCACAACTACCAGGTCTTATGCGGCCCAGTCCGCAACCTCCCCGTTGACACCGTACACACTGAATCGGCGTACACCGACCGATTCCGACGTGGCCATCGATATCCTCTTCTGCGGTGTCTGTCACTCCGACCTGCACCAGGCGCGTAACGAGTGGAAGAACTCCATCTATCCGGTTGTTCCGGGCCACGAGATCGTTGGCCGCGTGACCAAGACTGGCAGCGGCGTAACGAAGTTCAAGCAGGGCGAACTTGTAGCAGTGGGCTGCATGGTCGACTCCTGCAGGAAGTGCCCGAACTGCACGCGCGGGCTGGAGCAGTACTGCGATAACTTCCCCGTCTTTACCTATAACGGAGCCGACAAACACTCTGGCGGCGTGACCTATGGAGGGTACTCGGAGAGCATCGTCGTCGATGAGGCGTATGTGCTGAGGGTGCCGGAGAGCCTGGACCCGGCAGCAGTGGCTCCGCTGCTGTGCGCGGGCATCACGACCTACTCGCCGCTGCGCCACTGGAAGGTGAGCGCCGGACAGAAGGTCGGTATTGTGGGGCTGGGAGGCCTGGGGCACATGGGGGTGAAGTTTGCCCATGCGTTTGGCGCGCATGTTGTGGTGTTCACGACTTCGCCGAGCAAGGTGGAGGATGCGTTGCGACTGGGGGCAGATGAGGTTGTGATCTCGAAGGATGCGAATGAGATGCAGAAGCATGCGCGTAGCTTCGACTTCATTCTGGACGCGGTATCGGCAGACCATGACGTGAACGCTTACCTCAACCTTCTTAAGGTGGATGGCACGCTGACGCTGGTTGGAGCTCCGGAGAATCCGATGCCCATAGCAGCGTTTGGCCTGCTGCTGGGCCGGAGACAGTTCGCCGGATCAGGCATCGGAGGGATTCAGGAGACCCAGGAGATGCTGGACTTCTGCGGTGAGCACGGCATCGTGAGCGATATTGAGATGATCAATATCCAGCAGGTCAATGAGGCTTATGAGCGCTTGTTGAAGAGCGATGTGAAGTATCGTTTCGTGATCGACATGGCTTCGTTGAAGCAGTAGGTTGGTGCGGTAAACCATAAAGCCCATGGGGGATGTTCCCTGTGGGCTTTTGGCTTCTTGGCGATGTTTTCTCTGATCCTCGGGGCCAGGTTAGTGTTTGACGAATCGGCTTGCTTCTTTGAAAGGGTGTGCCAAAGGAGAGAAAAGCATACCCCAGGGGCTAAAGCCCCCAAGGATTACAGAGATTTGAGAGACCCAAGGCTAAAGCCTTGGGGTACCTAGAAGCAACGCCTTGGGTACTTATAAGTGGCTTGGGTACTCAAAAGTGCCCTTGGGTACTCATAAGTAAAGACGTCGATGTGTCAGACACTATCTAGCCTGACGCATCGCTTGATGGATCTTCTGGTCGGTCTTGTACTGGCTCAGGGCGTAGACAGCCCAGATGGTGGCGGGTAGCCAGCCGATCAGCGTGATCTGCAGGATCAGGCAGATGATTCCGGCGATTGGCCGGCCGATGGTGAAGAAGGTCAGCCAGGGGACGAGGAACGCGATGACGAGTCTCAAAGGTACTGCCTTTCTCGCTGAGAGATAGCTCCTAAAGGGATGCTATAGCCAACAGAAGAGGATACGCATCCCTTGCGGTATCAGTTCTCGTCCGAGTTGTCGCCCTCTTCGATGATGGAGGCGGTGCCGAGCACGTCGAAGGTGATAGGGTCGCCGCCGGTGGGCTGCAGGGTGACTCGCATTGGAAGGCGCTGCCATTTGGCGGGCTGGCAGACGGGGATGAAGTGGTCGGTCTGGGGCCACTTGCCGATCTGCCTCTGAACTACAGCCCGGCGGGCTCCCAGTTGGGCGACGATGGCGAAGAGGCCTCCCTTGGCGGTGTTCGCGGTTCCGCAGTAGGCGGCGTAGTCGCGGAACCAGACGGCGTTCGAGACGACGGGGTCGAAGTTCGGCAGGTGCAGCGCGGTGATATGGCCGGTTACGCGATCGACGGTGATCCATGGGCCCGGCTGCCAGAGCCAGTGCGGGACGGAGTCGGTAGGGAGGGCGTCGTTGATGTGCAGCGCGCGCCGGATGGCGAAGGTGCGGTCGGTGATGTCGTGGGAGTCGCCGGTGGTCCACTCCTTCTGGCGGTCGTCGACGAAGAGGGGGCGGACCTTAAGGGTCGAGGTCTCATCGAATCTGGTCTCGGGCGTGGCGTCAAGCTGGGTATAGGGAACCTTCCGGATAGCGCCGAGCGTGACGGTGTGGACCTTGGGCGCAGCAGCGAAGAGCTGAGGCGAGACAGTGAGAGGCAGGAAGAGCAAGGGGAGGATGCGTCGATTCATCAAGGCAGGACTCGCAAAAGGGGATTCAAGTGCTGCCATGGTACCGGACAGCCGAGGGTTTCAAAGAAAACCGATGTAACACTTTAGAGGAGTGGAACAAAAGGGACGACTCGCGGAAGAAATTGGAGAGAAACGGGAAAGAGCTTCCGGCGTATATGAAATGTCACGAATCTGTGGAAATAGATTGTGAATGTTGGGCGATACATGACGAAGCGCAGAGTAGTATCGTGGAAAGAATGCGTGCTGCCGCAAGTGGTGGCGCGTTCCAGCAGCCCGCAGCGGCGACATTGAGCAGTGCGAAAGGATATGAACGAATATGTGGAAACCGAATCAGCCCGGAAGCAATAGCCCCTCAACTCCTGAACCGGTGCGTCCGACGCCACCAACTACGAGCTTTGAGGCCAGCCCGACCCGGTCAGCGACGGTCGGCAGTAGTTCGAATGCAGCTGCAGTGCCCACGGGCGAGCAGGCGACCATCGGTAAGTCTCTTATCGTCAAGGGCGAGCTGACCGGCTCCGAGTCCCTCTACATTGATGGCAAGGTCGAGGGCGCCATCAACCTCCCCGGCAACCGCGTTACCGTCGGCCGCAACGGCCAGGTCGCAGCGAACATCGTCGCGCGCGAGATCGTTGTGCTCGGCAAGGTTCGCGGCAACTGCCAGGCGAGCGACCGTGTCGACATTCGCAGCGAAGGCTCGCTGACGGGCGACGTTATCGCGGCGCGCATCTCCATTGAGGATGGCGCGTTCTTCAAGGGCGGCATCGACATCCGCAAGCCAGGCGGCACGGATCTGAAGGGCGGTCCTGCTTCAACGGTGACAGAGGCGGTTGCGGTCGAAGCGTAAGCGTCGCGTTGTGAAGGCACGTTTTCAGGATGGCCCCGGCGTAGATGCCGGGGCCGTTTTGCGTCTGGCTACAACGGCAGATTGCGAACGATGGTGAAGGTGGCAGCGATAGCGGCTACTGCGTAGAGGAGGCTGGAGGGTAGTTGAGGCCAATGCATCGGCTGGCGGTTCAGGAAATGGCGATAGCTTCGGATTGCGTAGGCGATGACTATGGGGAGCATCAGCGTTGTCAGAGCGTTGAAGCGGAGAGCTTCTTCGAGGTGGCCGCGAAGCAGGGCGGAGAGCGCTCGTGTCGTGCCGCAGCCCGGGCAGAGAAGATGCAGGGAGTTATAGATAGGGCATTGCGGGTAGAAGCTGTATTGTGCTGGGGGAAGAAGCTGCAGCGTGGTGATGGCTAAGCCGGCGAGAGCCAAGGGCGCAGCCGCACGCGAGAGGTTCGCGATGCGGTTGCTGCTGGCGGGCGTCATTATGCGTTGGTCCGGTAGCGGAGAGCCTGTTTCATCTCGTTAATCTGATTCAGCTTGTACTGGAAGTACAGACCTCCAAAGAAGAACGTCATTACGGCGCTCAGGCGCAGGCCAAGGGGTTCGGGGCCGTTGAAGTGCCGCTCCAGCGTGTCGCGAAGGGTAAAGCGGGCGATCAACCGGAGAACCCAACTTCCGATACCGACGATAGTGCCAAAGATGCTCTGCTGCGGGTGCTGGTGCTGCATGGCGGCCAGAAACACGCCGTACGTTCCGCCGAAGTTGAGCACGACCAGCACTGTGGCAATGATGTAGTACGTCAGCGCGGTGCTGGCCGGCTGTACGCGCTTGGCCCAGGTGGCGATGACGAGGTTCCAGACCACGACGAAGAGGCCGCAGGTGAAGAGGCCGAGCAGAAGCTCGAGGCCCCAGTTGAGGTTCGGTGGGTCGGGGTAGGCGACGCCGGTTGTTTGCGGGTATGCGGGAGACGGTGCGTAGGCTGGGGGTGGGGTGCCTTGCGCCCCCGATGTTCCAAGGATCTGCGCGACGGGGAGCCACTCCGGCATCTCCTCGCTCTTGGCCAGGTCTGTGAGAAGGATGTTGCCGGAGGAGACGTAGCGCTGCAGATCCTCCAGGGTATAGGGGCCGTACGTCTGGCCGTCTCGCGAGACATGGTAGGGCATGGATGGCTCCTGTGTGTTGCCGCTCAATCGTTATACACAAACCGATGAAAACACGTAGTCCGGCTCAGCACAATCCTATTCGAGCGGGCGAGGACACGGACGAGGGCACAGGAGTTGCAGGCATCCTGCCGGGTGGGTAATTCGAACCCAGCAGGACGCTTGCGACCAGTGTCTGGCTATACGGTTTTGTTGTCGGCGGTGTCGAGCTGCGTGTCCTTTGCCGCGCGGCTCAGCAGGATGCGGAGGTCGGTGACCTTGTTGAGCTGAAAGGCTGCGGGAGTTGTGGGGGCGGTGACGGCGATGAAGTCGGCGCGGTTGACCCCTTCGAGGTAGAAGGTGGGGCGCTGGTCGGGTTGTGCGGGCTGCACTTCGACGTGACTCATCTCGAGCCGGTTGATGTGGCGGAGGTAGAAGCCCTGAGAGGGCGTATCGGTGCCGAACATGTGGGGATCGGGGTACTTCTCGGCGTTCTCCGGGAGCACGATCTTTGCCATGTCGGCGGAGGCCCCGCCCAGGTGCTGAATGTAGATGTTGGAGAGTTTGACGTCCTGGATGGCGTTGCCGGGGATGCCACTGAGGATAGAGGAGATGTGGGCTCCGGTGTTGTAGCTGACGAGGTTGTCGACGACGACGCGCTGAAGGGTTCCGACCTTTGTGCTCTCCCTGGGGCCGCGCAGACGGGAGCCCAGGCGGAAGAAGAGCGGTGCGTTGACGACGTCGCGCATGGAGATGTTGGAGATGGCGATGTCCTCGCAGAGGGCGCCGTCTTCGCTCTCGAGAGCAAGGCCCATGCAGCCTTCGAAGACGCAGTTGGAGATGGTGATGTTCTTGAAGCCGCCGTTGGACTCGGTGCCGCACTTGATACGGCCGTTGCGCGGGACTTTGAAGTCGGGGGCGAACTTCTTGAAGGTGCCATCGAAGAAGGTGCCGAGCTCGTAGTAACCGGAGACGTAGCAGTTGGTGATAGTCATGTTCTCGGTGGGGCGGGCGTAGCCGAGAGCGTAACTGGACTTGGGGCAGATGGCGTCGTCCCATGGCGAGTTGACGAAGCAGTTGGAGACGCGGACGTTCTTGCAGCAGTCGATGTCGATGCCATCGCGGTCGGTGTCGATGGTGATGTTGTCGATGGTGAGATTGTCGACGCCGGTAAGCAGGAAACCGAAGTGGCCGCCCTTGAGGATGGAGAAGTCGCGGAAGATGACGTTGCGGCAGTTCTTGAGGGCGATGGCCTTGTTGCCCACGCCGGGCTGCTCGGCTTTGAACATGGGGTAGTTGCCTCGGGCGGCGCGGTTGCCTCCAAAGCTGAGACCCTTACCGTGGATGAGGCCGGGGCCGGTGATGCTGAGATCGTGGATGTCCTCGCCCCAGAGGAGAGAGTTGTGCCAGTGGTTGTGGCCGTAGTCCTGGTAAGCGTCCCATGCGGTGTTGGGCTCGGCAGCGTCGTAGGTGCCGCCGTTGTAGCCGGTGGCAGCTCCAGGGAGAGGCGAGTCTGCGGCAAGTATGGTTGCGCCCTGGGTGAGGTGAAGGTTGACGTGGCTCTTCAGGCGGATGGAGAAGCTGAGCCAGGTGCCGGCGGGGAAGAGCACCGTGCCTCCGCCTGCTGCCGCTGCTGCTTCGATTGCCTTGTTGATCGCGGGGGAGTCTACGGTTTTGCCGTCGCCTATAGCTCCATAGGTCCGTACGTCGAAGATGTAGGGAGTCGGGGCGAGCGACGAGCGCTTGGTGGCGGCGTAGGCTGCGGGTACGGTGGTGGCTGCGGCTGCGGCCAGACCCATGCCACTGAGCTTGAGGAGTTCGCGACGGGCAGAGTTGAAGGGAGTCCATAGGCAGGCAATCCTAGCAGAGAAGAGGTCAGACCAAAAGAAGTACATTGCCTGAAAAAATGATCTATCACCAGGAAAAGTACGTTCGGTGTGGGAATGCCTGCCTTTGTTGCTACTTCATGGGGTTAACAGGAGCGATGCGATCGAGTTCAAGGTTGAGCTCAAGCACGTTGACGCGGGGTTCGCCGAGGAAGCCTAGCTGACGTCCCTGGGTGTGCCGGGCGATCGCCTGGCGGACGGCGTCCTCGGAGAGATGACGTTCGTGGGCGATGCGCGCGACCTGAAACTCCGCGCCTGCCGGAGTAATGTGCGGGTCGAGGCCGGAGCCGGAGGCGGTAACGAGATCCACTGGGACGTCCGTGCCGGGGTGATCTTGTTGCAGCGTCGCGACATCGCCGGAGACGCGATCGACGAGCTTCTTGTTGGTGGGGCCGTAGTTGGAGCCGCTGGAGTTCGCGGCGTCGTAGCCATTGCCCGCAGCCGACGGCCGTGAGTGGAAGTAGTCGGGAGCGGAGAAGGGCTGGCCTATGATGCGGGAGCCGATGAGCTGTCCATTTTGCTGGATCAGCTGACCGTTCGCCTTGTCCCTGAAGAGAAGCTGGGCGGCCCCGGTGACGACGAAGGGGTAGACGAGGCCGAAGAGGACGGTGGTAACGATGGTGTAGAGGATGGCGGTGATGATATTGCGGCGCATGTTCGTATGTCCTTAGGCCAGGTGAATGGCGGTGATGATCATGTCGATGAGCTTGATGCCGAGGAAGGGCGCGATGAGGCCGCCGATGCCGTAGATGATCAGGTTGCGACGAAGCAGCGCCTCTGCCGACATGGCCTTGTAGCCCACGCCGCGCAGTGCAAGCGGAATCAGACCGACGATGATGAGTGCGTTGAAGATGACGGCCGAGAGGATTGCGGACTGTGGCGTCTTCAGGTGCATGATGTTCAGCGCGGTCAGCACGGGGAAGGTTGCCGCGAACATGGCCGGAATGATGGCGAAGTACTTGGCCACGTCGTTCGCGATGGAGAAGGTGGTGAGAGCGCCGCGTGTCATCAGAAGCTGCTTGCCGATCTCGACGATCTCGATGAGCTTGGTGGGATTGCTGTCGAGGTCGACCATGTTGCCGGCCTCCTTCGCGGCCTGCGTACCGGTGTTCATGGCGACGCCTACGTCGGCCTGGGCCAGCGCCGGTGCGTCGTTGGTGCCGTCTCCGGTCATGGCGACGAGTTTGCCTTCGGCCTGTTCGCGCTTGATGAGGTCCATCTTGTCCTTGGGCTTGGCCTCGGCGAGGAAGTCGTCTACGCCGGCCTCGCGGGCGATGGCGGCGGCGGTGAGCGGATTGTCTCCGGTGATCATGATGGTCTTGATCCCCATGGAGCGGAGCTGCGCGAAGCGCTCCTTCATGCCGCCCTTCACGATGTCCTTGAGATGGATGACGCCGAGCGCTGTGCGGTTCTCCGCGACGACGAGCGGTGTGCCTCCGCTGCGCGCGACCACTTCAACGGCTGCGCGAACCTCCTCGGGCATCGTACCGCCGTTCTCCTTGATGAAGGCGGCGATGGCGTCGGTTGAGCCTTTGCGGATGACGCGGCCATCGAGGTTGACGCCTGACATACGTGTGACCGCGGAGAAGGGTACGAACTCCGCCAGCAGATCGCCGAGTTCCCGGCCACGCAGGCCATACATCTCCTTCGCGAGCACGACGATGCTGCGGCCCTCGGGCGTTTCGTCCGGCAGCGAGGAGAGCTGCGCTGCGTCGGCCAGCTGATCCTTGGTGACGCCGGGTGCGGGGATGAACTCGGAGGCTTGCCGGTTGCCGAGCGTGATGGTGCCGGTCTTGTCGAGCAGCAGCGTGTTGACGTCGCCTGCGGCTTCCACTGCACGGCCAGACATGGCTAGGACGTTGTGCTGCACCAGGCGGTCCATGCCCGCTATTCCGATGGCCGAGAGCAGCCCGCCGATGGTCGTGGGGATAAGGCAGACAAGCAGCGAGATCAACACGAAGACAGTCTGGGGAGCGGAGGAGTAGATCGCAATCGGCTGCAGCGTAACGACCGCGAGCAGGAAGATGATCGTGAGACCGGCCAGCAAGATGTTGAGGGCGATCTCATTCGGAGTCTTCTGGCGCTCCGCGCCTTCGACCAGCGCTATCATGCGATCGAGGAAGGTCTCGCCGGGGTTCGACGTGATGCGTACCTTGATCTGGTCGGAGAGGACGCGCGTGCCGCCGGTGACGGCAGAGCGATCTCCGCCTGCCTCGCGGATTACGGGAGCGGACTCGCCGGTGATGGCGGATTCGTCGACTGAGGCTACACCTTCGATCACCTCACCATCGCCAGGGATCATGCCGCCGGCGATTACGAGAACGAGATCGCCAGAGCGCAGGTCGGAGCTGGGCACATCCTCCGTACCGCCGTCGATGCGCAGGCGGACGGCCGTCGTCTCAGACTTGGCGCGGCGAAGCGCATCGGCCTGAGCCTTGCCGCGACCCTCCGCCATTGCCTCGGCGAAGTTGGCGAAGAGTACGGTGAACCAGAGCCATAGCGTGATCTGCAGATCGAAGCGCACGGACTGGTGATGCGCGGCGATATTGCGGAACAGATAGATGGTGGTGATGACGCTGCCGATCTCCACAACGAACATGACCGGGTTCTTCATCATGGTGCGTGGGTTCAGTTTGGCCAGGGCGTCGACCAGAGCGCGACGTACGATCTTCGTGTCCCAGAGAGAGCGTTTGCGGGTATTTGCCATTGTTTTTTTCTTTCTGTCTTAGAAACTTTTGCCGGCGTGTAGCAGGAGGTGCTCGAGGATGGGGCCGAGCGAGAGCGCAGGAAAGAACGTGAGCGCGCCGACGATGAGGATGACGCCGACCAGCAGTACGGTGAACAGCGGCGTATGCACGGGGAAGGTTCCGGGTGACGGCGGCACCAGCTTCTTCTTTGCCAGGCTGCCAGCCACTGCAAGCATCGGCACGATCATCAGGAAGCGGCCCACCAGCATGGCCGTGGCGAGCGACAGGTTATACCAGTGCGTGTTCGCGCTGAGACCCGCGAAGGCAGAGCCGTTGTTGCCGGTAGC